>Ga0123353_10000001_pt1 | contig 376703 bp, 362 predicted proteins | sample TergutLab28metaG_3_FD_92763 | JGI IMG/M metagenome (GOLD analysis project Ga0123353, IMG submission 92763) | Labiotermes labralis P3 segment gut microbial communities from Petit-Saut dam, French Guiana - Lab288 P3 | ecosystem: Host-associated > Arthropoda: Insects > Digestive system > Gut ... | reverse complement strand
ATACTGCTATAGCAAATTGTTATAATACGGGTGCGGTTTCTTCTTCCAGTAATAATGCAATGTCTGATGCCGGAGGTATTGTCGGGTTTAACAGAGGCACAATAACGGATTGTTACAATACAGGGGAGGTTTCTTCATCCCCCGCTCCGGGCTCCGGCACGGCAGGAGGCATTACGGGACTTAATAGCGGAGGCACAATAAGAAATTGTTATAATATGGGCGATGTTTTATTTTCCGCCGTACCAAATACCGGCAGTCCCTCTGCCGGGGGTATTGCAGGAGATGATTATGACGGCACAATAACAGATTGTTATAATACGGGCTCTGTTTCTTCTGTTTGCTCTGCTAACCTTACTGCCGCCGGAGGTATTGTCGGATATATGTACGGAAGCACAATAACAAATTGCTATAACACGGGTACTGTTTTTTCTAATTCGAATACCGGAGGCATTGCCGGATATAATTATAATGGCGGCGGCACAATCTGATGGTCGCGGCCGATATCGGCGTAAATGGATTTCGCATCATGGCAATTTGTACGCCAGCTTTATATACGATGCACCGCATCGCGACCCGCGCCTTGCATACTCGGTCGCGGTTGCGATTGCCGAAACATTATTAAAGTTCGGAATCGCGCCCCAGATAAAATGGCCGAATGATATATTAGTGAACGGTAAAAAAATCAGCGGCACTTTGATTGAATATGCCAAAGACTTTGTGATAATCGGCATCGGTATAAATATCGCATCCAATCCGACGGTGCCAAATTACGAAACAACCAAGACAGATGATTTAAAACCGGGCATATCACGCGAAGATTTACTGAATGAATTAATGTCACAAATGGATGCATGGATTGGAAAACTATCACGTGGTAATTTCAATGCTGTGCGCACGCGCTGGCTGGATTTGGCAATCGGCATCGGCGCGGAAATTACGTACCGGCGTGGGCGCGCAACACTGTGTGGCATTAATGACGACGGCGCATTAATACTGCGCCGCGGGAATGAATATATAATGTCATTCGCGGATGAAATTTCGATATGATTCTCCTTCCCTTTGGGGAAGGGGTGCCGCCCGCATGGGCGGCGGGGCAGGGGTAAATAAAAAATAATTACCTACCCCGTCTTTTACGCTTCGCGTAAAATCCACCCCTTCCACAAGTGGAAGGGGAATTTAATAAAAATGCCCCGGATGGGGCATTTTTATTAGCTGTTATTATTCCAAATTTCATCCATCAGTATGTCCGGCGTGCGACTGTCGCCATGTACGCTTTGGCACGTTACCGCAATGCCGCGGCACGCGTTCTTTGCCGCTGTGGACAGAGTATTGGTTGCACCGCCACCCCAATAATTCATATTATTATTTGTCGTCAAACATGAATGTAAATCACGCACGCAACTGGTGGAATAATTGGCCAATACTTCATCTTGCTTTGCCTTTATCGTGATAAATATGCGTTGCAAGAATTCGCGCGTAACTTGATTTTCTGGATTGAAACGTTTGTTCGTACCCGTGAAAGTCAAATCTTGGCAACGGTTCAGAACGGACATACAGAACCCGGTATTGCGGCCGGTTGCGGCATCGTGCGAACCAATTTTGTCTTTCATAAATTTCACAAATGGTGCATTGGTTGATGCGACGAATTGTGTCAATGTCATGTCGTTCCCAACCCACGGGTTCGGGCCGCCGGATGCAACGTTCCATGCAGTGAACAATCCAGTGGTTGGTACGGCTGTATTATTAAACACGCCGGGTGTGCTGCCGATTACAACTTGGCCATTAACGATATAGCGGCCGGATGGGTCCAAACATCCAGAATAATCAGAACCACATACGAATTCATTCTGCATACAAGTATCAAGGGCGTTGACGCATCCGCGCATATCGTATTCATTGCGGCTTTGCGCCACCATCAGTCGCGCGCGGCGAAGAACATTCGTTGCATTGTTTATCATGCGGCGCATCGCGGTATTTTGGTCGTTCAACGCGCGTTCATATGCGATGCACTGGCGGTCGATTTCCAAATCATAGCTGTTGGTCAATATATTGATATCAATACCTTGTTGGCGGCAATTTTCCAGAACCGCGGATTTACAACGATTGCTGGCCGTTTTATACAATTCTGCGCCACGTTGATTGTTGATTTGCTGATTTCCTGTGCCGAACAGCGCGCCAAAATCAAACATGCTGTCCGAAAAAATATCGCCCATCAAAGAATCCCAATCAAATGCCATTCCGCCAGCCGTCGCAGTTGCGGTGGTCGGCCGAATTTCCAACACCAGGTTCATCGTGCGTTCCAATTCGCGCTTCATGTCAGTCGTGTCCTGGGTGGATGACATGGCCAATTCGGCTTCGGTCGCGGTGAACAGCGATATGACTTCGTCGCGCGACAATCCGATGTATTGGATATCCATCGCGATGCTTTGCAGGCTTTCGGTCGCCTGTTTCAGCGAATTTTCAATCCGCGCGTAATTTTCGATGTTGCTGGAACAGCTGCACCGGCCTTGATTATCATCCAACACCGCACAGAATCCATCCATGCATGCAAAATATTGCGCGCGGCAAAAATCAGTCAGTTGTGCAATTTCTTCCATCGTTGGGCCGGCGAATGCTGGTTCGGCATATGATGTTTGTGATGCAGACGCTGCGCGAACGGTCGGTGCGCGATTGGTTGCAGTCGTGGTTGTCGCGACAACCGGATTGCGCGTTGTTACGCGTGCAGCGGTTGGAATGTACAATGGACTGCCCACTGTGTCGGTCTGGACCAGATTTGTTGCAGAGCGCGCGACGCTGACATTACCGGGGGTTGTACCGCGCGCGGTGGCGGCGGGTGCTTGGCCCGGGCGAACGACGGGCTGGATGCGTGCGGCAACTGCGCGGCTGGGCGCGGCTTGTTGCGCGGTGGCTGCTGCCTGTGGAACGGCGGCCCGATTGGCAGTACGGGTAATTGTTGCACGCGGACTGGCCGTTACGGTTGTAACCGGTTGGCGTGTTTCCGCGGGTAATTCTTCGACCACGACTTCTTCGACGGGTATGCCGTCAAAGTATTCCGCGCCGAAAAAATATTCGGGCGAAACTTCCGCATGTGCCTGAAAAACGAACAATCCGCATACAGCAGCAAAGTATTTTCTCATATAAAACACCCTTCCTTTCGGATTATTATACCTTATAAGCGAAAATTATGAAAGCGGTTTTTACAAGATTTCAAAGTTATTTCTGATAATTGTTGCAGATGTTTTCATTGCGCGCGATTCTGCGGAATCCAATTTCGGCATTAATGTCGCCGTTACGCCATCCGCGCCGACAATTCGGGGCAATGATATTGCAACGCCTTTATCGACAACGGACACGGTCAATATGCGGCGTTCGTCGTTCGCAATCGCACGCACCAAATCGGCTGTTGCTGCGCCAATTCCATCCCATGTCGCACGCCGACCCCTGATAATTTCATATGCTGCGTTACGAACGCGGTGTTCAATTGTCTTGCGCGTGGCATCCGTCATCGCAATATTCATCTGTTTGCAGAAATCATCAAGCGAAATATTTCCAATCGTCGCCGCAGACCAGTTTACAAATGCGGAATCACCATGCTCGCCCAAGACATAAGCATTAATGGATGCCGGCGAAACGGATAAATTTCGCGAAAGCAGGGCGCGCAAGCGCGCGGAATCCAGCATGGTCCCGGTGCCGATAACGCGCGCCGCTGGCAGACCCGAAACCTCGACCGCTTGCATAACCATGACATCCAGCGGGTTGGTGACGATGATTAATTTTACTTTGTCCGCATCGACATTTCGCATAATTTGTGGAATCACATCGCGCATGACTTCGGCATTACTTTGTAATAAATCAGTACGTGTTTCGCCGGGCTTTTGATTTGTGCCGGCGGTTATAATTACAATTTCGGCGCCGCGCAAATCGCGATACCCACCTTCGCGAATATTAATATCAAATCCGAAAGTCGCCGCATGGCCCAAATCTTCGGCCGCCGCGCGCGCGCGCGTCATATCGCGATCGAACAATACCATTTCGCGCACCAGTCCGGTATTATGTACCGCAGTCGCCACCGCCGATCCAACAGTCCCCAGACCGATAATTCCCAGTTTCATATCATTCCCTCTTTGGAACGATTATATCAAAAAAATTGGTAAATTATAATATGTATTCGCGGGTCATTCGGCGGGTGTTGCCGAACCGCGATAAAATTTCATATCCGTTTGTCCCGGCATCGGCGGCCATATTGTCCGCAGTATATGTGTCATTTAAAATTTCGGCTGTATCGCCAACGTTGTCTATTTGGGTCACATCAACAATTATCATATCCATAGAAACGCGGCCAATGATTGGCGCGGGATGCCCGCCGATAAAAACGCGCCCTTTGTTCGATAGTGAACGAAACATTCCATCACCATATCCAATGCCGATTATCGCAATACGCATATCGTGCGGTGCGGTAAAAGTCGCCGAATATCCCGCAGATTCACCGGCGCGCAGTGCGGTTATCTGCAATATCGGCGCAACGATTGTTACGGCCGGCCGCAGTCGCGAATCCTGATGCGGCGATGCGTGCAGTCCGTATAATCCCGCACCCGCGCGCACTATATAACACCGGAATTCATTGCCTAAAAACATTCCGTCCGATGCTGCCAAAGACAATTTAGCACCCGGAAAATATTTGTCGCGCAATTGGGTCAACCGCTCCGACTGCGCCGCGTTCAGCGGATGCGATGCATCATCCGCACAAGCAAGATGTGATATTACAAGCGATATCTTTTCGCGTGCCGCATCCGGAATTTGCACAATATCATTTTCGCACATTCCCAACCGGTTTAATCCAGTTTCCAAATTAACAACACATTTTATATTGTGTTGCGTACATATTTCAAACTGCGCCAAAGTGCTGATTGCCGGAATTAAATTATGTTCTAAAAATTTATCGGCCTGATTTGAAAAAATTCCGCCCAAAATATAAATCCGCGAATCCGAAACATGCGGCCGCAATGCGACCGCCTCTTCAAAATTCGCAACAAAAAAATCCCGCGCACCGCCGAATTCATAAAGATGCCGCGCAATATGCGCCCCGCCCAGTCCATAAGCATCATTCTTTACAACCGCCGCAACAATCGCGCCATCCGCAGCATCGCATAACAGTTTATAATTATGCAGCACGTTCGAAAGATTGATTGTCATTACCATCAATAAGACTTTGCAACGAATACGAATGTCGGGTCGGCATCATCCAAACACCGGCGCGATATTTTATATTGATTCATCAGTTCATCAAATTCCGGAACTTGGGTTGCTGCGTACGGCAGACGGAAAAATCCGATTTTATTTTCAGCCAGTCCGCGTGACAGTTTCGCCAAATCTTTGACATTGTGAATCATCGTTTGATTGCGCGCAGTACATGCGTCCAACATATCGGATTGCATTTTATTCAGCCATTCCGAAACCAAAGAATTTGCATCTCTGGCCGCGACAGTTGTTTTGCTGGCCTTGCCCAAATCACGACGCGTCATGGTTATGGTTTCATCCGTGACTTCTTTTGCGCCGATTTCAACGCGAACCGGTACACCGCGTTTTATCCATTTCCACATTTTATCACTGCTGCGCGCATCACTGTCGTCCAACCATACGCGAATCCCCGCGTCAATAAATTGTTTCGCGACTTGTCCAGCGTATTCATTTTGTTCCTGCAAAATTGGAATAATCACAATTTGATAAGGCGCAATTTTAGGCGGCAAAACCAATCCATCATCATCGCTGTGTGACATTATCAAACTGCCGACCATGCGCGTGGATACGCCCCACGATGTTGTCCATGCATGATGCAATTGGCCATCGTCACCCAAATATTTGATGTCGAATGATTTAGAAAAATGCTGACCCAAATCGTGCGATGTCCCGGCTTGCAGTGCTTTACCGTCCTGCATTATATGTTCCATAGTATAAGTATGGTCTGCGCCGGCAAATCTTTCTTCGGGTGTTTTTTCACCCATGACAGATGGGATTGCCAAAACTTCGCGTGCATAATCGCCATAGACTTTGTGCATCTTGCGCGCATCCGCGTCTGCATCTTTGTGTGTTGCAAAAACATTATGCCCTTCCTGCCAAAAGAATTCGCTTGTACGCAGGAACAAACGTGGCCGCATTTCCCAACGCATCACGTTTGCCCATTGATTTAATTTCATCGGCAAATCGCGATAAGACTGAATCCAACGTGACATAGCTTCGCCAATAATGGTTTCGGATGTTGGTCGAATTATATAGGGGTCGGTCAGTTTTGAATCTGGGTCGGGTTGCAAAGACCCATCGATATTTTTTAAACGATAATGTGTTACGACCGCACATTCTTTGGCAAATCCTTCGACGTGCTCGGCCTCGCGGTTAAAGTATTCAATCGGTATCAGCAGCGGGAATTGCACATTTTGCACGGCTTCGGCTTTGATACGCTTGTCCAGTTCATCGCGCATCAATTCCCAGATAGCCCAGCCGTACGGCTTTACAGTCATGCATCCACGAACGGGTGAATTTTCCGCCAAGTCTGCGGCGGCAATCAGATTTAAATACCATTCACTAAAATTTTCTGCTCTTGTTGGTGTTATTGCAGTTTTCATAACAATTTTCCTTATTTAAATTCCATATATTTATCACTTACTATTTTATGCAGGTATACTGCCAATTCTTTTCTGTCTTTAATTCCCGCCAATGGCGGCGGCGGCAATACATGAATTTCAACGGTCATGCCGCCCATCGCGAATACATGAAACAACTGCGCAACCCAAGACCGTTCGACGGACGCATGCGGACCGAATGTTTGGTCACGATTATTAAAGTACGCATAATGTTCAGCCATATCAACGTCGGAAATTTTTGTGCCGTCGCGCCGACGATAAAACTGAACAACCGGTTGTATTGTCGCGCCTTCGATTCCGTTTTCTGTTTCCAGGAAATTAAATAATGTCGATTTGAATTCCCGGACGTACGCGCCGTTTGTTGTTGTGCCTTCGGGGAACAGCACCATCGGCCAGGTTGCGCGCGCCATTTTATTCCGCACGGTGGCCAATGCGGCGATTGCCTGGGACGGCCGGCGGTCGATATAAGTCACGCCGAATTTCGCGCTCAGCCATCCGACCAGTGGAAACGATTCCATTTCTTTTTTTGCAAAAAAACTGTTTCCGAATGCAACCGGGAATGTTGCGAATTCAAAGATAGAGATATGATTTCCAACGATTAACAAAGGTCGTGCATCGGATAATTTCCCGTGAACCCGCACCCGCACGCCGGCGATAAACATTTCGCCCTGCATGAAAAACCGCAAGAATTTCGTCCCGAATGCCGTACCGCGTGGCACGAACAGGGCGACGATAAAAAACGGAATCGTCCACATAAAGAACAATGTGAACCGCACAACGGCCGAAATAAAATTAAATATTTTTTTCATCTATTTTTCTTTTCTATGGGGCGGAAATTTTTCCGCCCAATCAGGGTGCAAGATATTGCGCCCCTACAAATTAATCCTCTACCCTTTCTACTGCTTCGGCATCTTCGGGCTTCAAGAATAATTTCGCCAACGCGGTCAAGCCCGTTACCGGCGACACCAATACTTTCCACAATGTTTTCCATGCACCTGGCTTTATGCCCAGTTTGTCGAATGCATTCTCGCTGCCTGTGAAATGTTTTTGATACGCGGCGGCGATATCACGGGTTTTCATAATCGCGAAAACGTCGTACATGTTAAATGGCTTATCAATAAATACACCTTTGCCGAATTTTGCACCCAGACGCAGATACCCCTTTAACAAAGGTGGCATTTGTTTGCGTGCTGCTTCGACATCGACGAATGCCCGCGGCAATATATTCATGCGTGTTTGTTTTGGGTCGATGCTTTCATCCATTTTGTCGATTTCAACCGTTGCACGCAATGACGGCGATGCCAAGTGGTTATAATAAAGGTATGAAATCGCCTGGGCGTTTTCAGCAGGTTTCAATCCCAAGAACGACACAACACCAAACAACAATACGATTTCGTTCTTTAATATATATTCAGCCAATCCCATCCATAACATCCGCATGGCCAATCCATTTTCACGGTATTCGATATCGACGCAGGCGCGCGACATTTCAGCAATATTGCCACGAACTTTTTTCAGTTTTTTAATATCATATTCGGATTCAGTATAAAATCCATCCATCTTTTCCGCGGCTGCGCGGTCAATAATGCGATAAGTACCAATAACCTTGCCATTATGAAACACGCCGACATAATCGGCAAATCGGTCATAGCTGTCATATTCTTCGCGCAGGTTTTTTTGTTCTTCGGTTGCATCTGCGCCTTCTTCTTCGACAAATACCTTGTATCGCAATTGGCGTACTTGTTTGCGTTCTTCTTTGGTTCTGGTTAATCGTACTTCAAAGTCACGAACTTTGATTGTCATTATGAATCCTTTGTTTGTATTAGATTGCGAACAAATGTAGCACTTTGGCCAAAGTTTTGCAACGGGAAACAGGGGGTCGAACAATTCGCTTGATTTTTGGATATTTTTGGCATAAAATCGCCGGGCAATTAAATAAAAGGTAGTCAGTTATGGCAAATAAAAAGAAAGCCGCAAAGATTGTGGTCAAAATGAACAACCCAGAAACCGGATTCTATTATACAAAAACCAAGAATACGAAATCCGAAAATACCCAGGGCAAAATGAAAATGCGAAAATACGACCCAAAGCTCCGTAAGCATGTTACGTTCACGGAAACAAAGATGCCGTCGTAAATTATTCAAAAATAAAATCCGCGGCCGCGGATTTTATTTTTCTTGTCATTGCGAGCGAACGCGAAGCAATCCAGTTAATCAAGGATTTTACATTATGAACTTGCACAAATTTGTATCCGATTCAATCAAAGAAAAATTGGCTGTACTAAACACCGACCTTTCCAACGTCACAATTGAAATTCCAAAAATTCGCGAACACGGCGATTTTTCAACAAACGCCGCGATGGTTCTGGCAAAGCCGCTTGGCCAATCACCGCGTGATATTGCGAATATGATTTTACCGCATATTGCTGCGTTGCCGTTCGTCGCCGATACATCCATCGCCGGCCCAGGTTTTATTAATATCAAATTAAAAGACGAATTTATTCTGGAATCCATAAATCATAAATCAGAAATCATAAATCAGAAATCCCAAATCATTGATTTGGACTACGGTGGCTATAACATCGGCAAAGACCTGCATATCGGACATCTGCGCACAACCGTTGTTGGTGATACGTTCAATCGTATTGCGAAACATCTGGGTCATAAAACAAAGTCCTATAACCACATGGGTGATTGGGGTCGGCCGATGGGTCTGATTATTGCTTGGATTCTGGAACATGGTATGCCGACGGACGCGGATGAAATAAATAAAATGTATCCGGCATCGACGACGCGTGCAAACGAAGACCCGGAATGGATGGAACGTGCGAAAAAAATCACAGCTGAATTACAAAATGGCAATCCGGAATACAGAAAAATTTATGATACGTTTGCGCCTATGTCATTGGGGCGCATTGATGATATTTTGGCACGCTTGAACATTTTGCCGTTTGATGAGAATCGCGGCGAACGATTGGTTGCCGAATATATTCCGGAATTTGAAAAAGTATTGATTGCCAAAAATTTGATAGTAACGGATGATGGCGCCGAAATTATTCCGGTAAAATTGAATACAGACAATGCGCCGATGCCGCCGATAATGTGGCGTTCATCTGCGGGTGCACAAACATATGCCGCGGCCGATTTGACCGCTGTTTATTACCGTATGAGAACAGACAATCCGACCGATATAATTTATTTTACAGACAGTCGTCAAAATCTGCACTTTACGCAAGTTTTTCGCGCATCGCGATTGGCCGGTTTTGATAATGTGAACCTGCAACATATTGGATATGGGGCGGTGACTGGTGCGGACGGTAAACCATTCAAGACGCGTGATGGTGGCGTGGCCAGTCTGATCGGCGTTCTTGATTTATCCGTTGAGTCAGTGCAAAAACGCGTGGCTGAATCAGGCAAAAATCTGCCCGATGAAACCATCCAAGCCATTGCACTGGCCGCATTGAAATTCAATGATTTAATGCACGATGTAAAATCAGACTATATATTCGACGCCGATGCGATTACCAGTTTCGAAGGCCGCACCGGCCCGTATATCCTGTACACTGCGGTTCGCTTGAATTCGATATTGAAACGTGTAGGGGCGCATACTTGCGCCCAAGGCGTATGCAATACGCCCCTACAATCCGACGAACGCAATTTATTGCTGACTATCTTGGATTTCAACCGCATTATAAACACGGCATTCGACCGCCGGGCGACGGATATGCTGGCGAATTATACATACGATTTGTGCCAATCGATAAATACTTTCTATCACAATTGTCCGATATTGCGCGATGATGTCGACACCGCAACCCGCGCGCACCGCATTGCCATAGTTCAAAAATCACTGGAAACTTTATCAATCGCAATCGATTTAATGGGCCTGAAAATCCCAGATGAAATGTAATATTTGTCATTGCGAGCGTATGTGAAGCAATCTAGTAAATAAAATGGGGCGGAAATTTTTCCGCCACTACATTTTTATTTGCAATTTCATAATTTTAATGCCATAATCGGCGAGCTTTGGACGGGTCGGCGTCCGGCAATCGTACTAACCCGACAAGACCGCGCATATGACGCAGGCAAACTTTGCTTATCTCTATATGAAAGATTTATCCAAAGAATTATTTAATCCACTGTCCGGCGAAGATTTCGGACAGATGTTCAATCAAACCTATGGTTCCCAGGAAACGCTCCAAGGCTATGCGACCAAGGGAACTGTCAAAGATATCAAAATTGATTTCGTTTTGGTCGATGTCGGCTTGAAATCCGAAGGCCGCGTGCAATTACGCGAATTCGGTGCAACGCCGCCATCTGTCGGCGATATTATCGACGTATTTATCGAACGCTATGAATCCAAAGACGGCGCAGCCGTATTGTCTTATACAAAGGCACGCGCTGAAAAAGCATGGAAAGACCTGGAAAAATCGGTTGCCGAAGGAAACGACCCAACCGGCACGATTATGGAAGTCGTCCGCGGCGGATACACTGTCGATTTGGGCGGCGTGTTTGCGTTTATGCCATCGTCGCAGGCTGACCATCGCCCGATACGCGATGCGAAATCGCTGATTGGCACGACCGACAAATTCCGTGTTTTGAAAATGGATGCTTTGCGCACAAACGCGATTGTATCGCGCCGCGCAATCCAAGCTGATTCGATTGCAACTGCGCAAAAAGAAGCAATGAAAAATATTTCATTGGGCGCGATTGTCGAAGGCACAGTCAAAAACATCACCGATTATGGCGTATTTATCGACTTGGGCGGAATCGACGGATTGCTGCACGTTACCGATTTGTCTTGGAAACGCGTCAATCATCCGCGTGAATTGGTCAAAGTCGGCCAGAAAATCAACGTCAAAGTCATTCAATTCGACCCAGAATCGCACCGCATTTCATTGGGCGCGAAACAACTGGAAGAAGACCCGTGGGATGCCGCATCGCGCGCATTCAATGTCGGCGATGTCATCACCGGCAAAGTGTCTTCGTTGACCGATTACGGTGCATTCGTTGATTTGGGCAACGGTATCGAAGGCCTTATCCACATGTCCGAATTGTCATGGACGAATAAAAACGTTCATCCATCGAAAATCATGCAAAGCGGTCAGGAAGTCGGCGTTATCGTGCTGGGCATCGATTCTGACAAACGTCGTATATCGTTGGGCTTCAAACAATTACAGAAAAACCCATGGAAAGAATTTGCGGAATCGCACAATGTCGGCGACGTTATCACCGGTCCGATTAAAAACGCGACCGAATTCGGATTGTTCGTTGCATTGACGCCGGACATCGACGGAATGGTGCATATTTCCGATATTTCTTGGGAAAAACTGGACGAAGAAGAATTGAAGAAATTCGTCCGCGGCCAAGAAGTCACTGCAAAAATACTGGACATCAATCCGGAAAAAGAACGCGTGACATTGGGCATTAAACAAATGACCGAAGGCAGCGATTCCAAACGCGCATCGGTTCGCAAAGGCGCGATTGTCATGGGCACGATTTCCGAAGTTACACCGGACGAAGTCATCGTTGATTTGGGCAACGGCGGCAACGGCGTTATCCGCCGTACAGATTTATCGATGAACAAAGACGAACAGAATACCGCCAAATTCAAGGTTGGTGAATCTGTCGAAGCATCGGTTGTCGCGGTCGAAGACGGCGTGACGAAATTGTCTATCCGCGCGATGCAAGCCGCGATGGAAAAGCAAGCAGTCAAAGAATATTCCAAGAACGCCGATTCCGGCGCCGTCTTGGGTGACATTCTTGGCGCTGCTTTCGACAACGCAAAAAAGTAAGAACGCTGAAACAAAAATGCGGGCAATGCCCGCATTTTTTGTGCTATAATATCACCATGACCAAACACAATATAATCACAATCTTGGGTGGACCGGGCAGTGGCAAAGGAACCGTTGCCGCGGAACTGATGTCCGAACATGATTATACATATATCGAAACTGGTGCATTATTTCGTGCCCAGTCTGCGTCATCCGATATCGCAAAAATCATGGAAACCGGCGGACTGATTCCGGATGAAATGGTTTTTCCGTTGATTGAAAATGAAACGCGCGTTGCGCATGATATTTTGTTGGACGGATTTCCGCGGAACAGTGCCCAAGCAAAATGGATGATATCGCATTTTAATGATGCGCATATCACGGCAATATATCTGCGTATTCCAGAATCACTGATGATTGAACGGATTCATCTGCGTATCGCAAAGGGCGGCAATCGTAACGATGACACACACGACGAAATTGTTCGCCGTCGCCTGGGTACATTTGAGCGTGAAACTGTGCCGATGATTGAATTTTTGAAAACCGCGCCACGTGTGCAATTTTTTGAAATCGACGGCACCGGCACAATTTCCGAAGTATTCAAAGAAGTAAAATTAAAACTTGGGATAAAATAAAAATGCGCCGCGGCGCATTTTTATTTCTCTATAATCACAACTGCGGTGGAATAATCACCCTGGTCTGTAATTGATACATGAATACGTGCATCGGGTGATGCCGCGCGCAGTGCGGATTTCGCGCCGCCGGTCACGACAACTTCGGGTTTACCTGAATCGTTGTGCGTAATAGAAACATCTGAAAATCCAATGTCATCGCTGAACCCGGTGCCGAGTGCTTTCAAAAATGCTTCACGTGCGGCCCAAAAATTTGCCAGATGTCGTTCAGCATTTGCGCCATCGCCATCTGCATATTCTAATTCTTTTTTTGTAAATATGCGTTGCTTCTTAAAAGGGGACCAGTCCAAAAACCGTCCGCATTCCACCAAATCGATTCCGATTCCGATAATCATCGATGCTCCTCTTGATTTGTCATGGGGCATAGTAATCAGATTGTAACGATTCGGTCAAGCAGAAATATTAAGTTTTAAGGTTGAGGTTTGAAGTTTGAGGATTATTAAAATTTCCTCAACCTTTCTCCTTCAATCCTCAAACCTTTATGTTGCTTTTTATCAAATACTGGTTTATAAATATTCACGCGTCGGGGTGTAGCTCAGCCTGGTAGAGTACTTGCATGGGGTGCAAGGGGTCGCTGGTTCGAACCCAGTCACCCCGACCAAAAAATCAAATCGTCCGCTGGGCGATTTTGTTTTTTGTAATTGTAATTTTTCAAATAATCGTTTATTCTTGTTCCAAGTTATGGAGAGATTATGTTAAAAGTTACACCTATATTGATTTACGACGGCAAGTGTAGTGAGGCTTTGGATTTATATACCAAGGCATTTGATGCAAAAGTTATTATTAAAATGCTATACCGTGAAGCCAATCCAAAGGATTTTGTGCCGTCACCCGATCAACTTGATTATATTTATCACACACAAATAAAAATTGGCGAACAAATTATTATAATGGGCGATGATTCTGATGGGGTTTTAGATGGAACGCCGCCATCAAAGTCGCGGCGCATGGCCTTGATTATAGATATGGGGTCCGATGACGCTTTGAAAACCGCATATGATGTTTTGTCCCGTGATGCAATTTTCAAAAGTCCGATAAAAAGCACTACATACTTTTCAAGCAGTGCAAGTTTAACAGATAAATTTGGGGTACATTGGGATTTGATGGCGGGATTTGTTGGTAACGAAAAATTGTAAAAAATCAAAAGTTAATATTTTTATCAAATTTAAAAATGCGCCGGATGGCGCATTTTATTTTTACTTATTCGCATCTGCTGTATATGCCGCCGCCGCTGGAACGTGTTCCACTGGTCGCTGCGCTGCAAAAACATGCGCCCCATGAAGTCGTATCAACAATATTCCAATATCCACGCGGACAATCATTTTCACCACCAACAGTAAAGCATAGTGCGTGCTGTCCGGGTGCGACGTTGTCGCGTTGGAATCCTTCGTCCGCTGCGGTCCATCTGTCCAAGAATCGTCCGCCGTAATTCAAATCACATTGATTTTGCAGCGCGCCGATAATAACGTTATGCACGCGCGACGCACCGCCACCCAACGCGATTTCAGGCAATTGTTTTGCTTCATCTTCGGTCAGTGTTTGCAGCTGGTTGCGTATCGATGGGATATTCGGCAAATAATATGCGTTGCCGGTCGCACCGCCAAATCGCAATCTGATGAATCCGCCAAATATATCGCTGATTAAATCATCATCGTCTTCATCATGGCATGCGGCGATTGCGTTCAATTGCAGTGCGCATTCGGATATATCAGTATTATCGCATTCCAGCATGCCACCACCAACGGGTTTGCGACATTCTTTGAATGTGAACCAGCGCAGCGCATGGCCCGACGCGAATATTCCACTGAACGGATTATAAAAATTCGCAAAACCATTACCACCGAATCGTGCAAAGCATTGTTCGACAACGGCGCCGCATGCGGTCCGCTTGTCTTCAATTGTTCGAGATTTTATATATTGTGCAATGATACCGTTTGCGTCCGTATCGCGGAACATATTGTCGCAAGCATCAACATATCGGCGACATATCTGGTCAGCGGTGGCGATGAAATCCGGTGCGTTTATGACGGTATCGCCAACAATGCTCTTCATCGCATTGGTGAGTGATTTTTCTGTATTCATATAGCACATAGATACAAAATCCATACATCCGGTTTTTATTTCTTCAACCTTTGCCTTTTGTGCATAGAATATATCCAGCATCGCTTTGTCCAGGAAATCTGCCCACACAGCCGATGATACTTCGGTGCATCGGTCAAGTACGGGTGCGGCAAATTGACGCGTTTTATTTTCGAAATTTGTGACGAACCCGCGATTGGCGGCAATCTGGGTAAGGCGTTGGTCGGTGATATCGCGACCCTCATTAAAGCGTAGCAATTCGGCCAGACGGAAAAATTCCACCACGCCTTCGAACGGCCGGCCGGTCGTGACATCGATAAATTGCCCGTTGTCCAAACACTTGCGATAATTCGGGCCGCAGACTTGTTCAGATAAAATGGCTGATTCCACTTCGCGCAAGCATGCCGCGCGGCCCAGCGCGTTTTGCCGCTGGCGATTTTCGATACGCGCTAAATCCAGCATTGCATCCGTTTCGCGCACATTGGTGGCCAATAATTTTTTACGTTCATCCAATGCACGCTGGACAGTATTGCAATCATTTTCAATGGCCATCAGATAAGCGGTCACCGCGCGTTGCAGAGAAGCATCATTGCATTGCGGACGCACAGCTTCGCGGCAGCGTCCATAAATCGCGGCGTACAAATTCGCGCCGTTATACATTGCGATTTCTTGACCATCATCAAACCCGCCAAAGCCCCCGGCAAAATCCATTCGCATGTTGATTGTATCCAATGCAGAAAAGCGTCCGCCAACGTTTGCATCTTCGCCGCGTATGGAATTCATAATGGCGTTCAACAAAGCCTTGGCCGCGGATTTATCATCGGTCAGCGCATTTTCCCCTTCGGTCGCAGTCTTTATCGCACGCGCTTGGGCCGCGGTCATACCAACGACATCCAGGTTTTCTGTGAATTCAGTCAGGCGGTCCACAGCTTCTTGCATAACGGTTTGTGTTTGTACGATATCGTAAATTCGGTCGGAACAGCTGCACCGTTGATAATTCGGATTTTTAATCGCACAGAATTGGTCCATGCATGCAAAGTACGCGCCCTTGCACTGTTCGTATGCCGCGCCAACGCGCGTGTCATTTGCGGCGGTCGCGTTACGTGCAACAGTTGCGTTGCGCGCAGCGGATACCGCAGCCGGACTGGACATGGGTGCGCGCGGTGCAACCGCGGACCGTGCAGCGTTCGGCAAACTTGGCACGCGCGTCGCAACAACGGGCGTGCGCGGTGCGGCGGAACGCGCCGTTTGTTGGGCCGGTGTTTGTGTCGCCGTGCGTGCGGTCTGGGGTGTTTGGGCTGTACGTGCAGATTCTATTCTTGATTGTGTTTGTGCATCCACAACTGGTCGTGCGGCAAATAAATCGCATGCAAACAAAGCGGCCAGCAAAAGTGCAGGGATGCCTTTCATCATTATATGATAATATTAGCAATTATATAAATAACCGGTCAATGAGAAATGTGGGGATAATAATTCTATTTTGCGACGATAAATATTTTGTTTTTATCCGCGGCGGCAATGACGTCGATACGGTCGATTACAAAGCATTGCTTTGCATCCACAATTATTCCGCGCAGCCCGGCGGCCGCAACGGATTTAATGGTATCAACGCCAATCGCGGTCGTGTCAATTCTTACATCTTGGCCCGGTTTTACCATTTTTGCAAATACGCCGGAACCTTTGCGGCCACCCCGAATTTCAATTACGCGCTTGAACATGTTTGCGGTGCCCTCGGCTGCTTCGACAGCCAGAACTTGTTTATCAACAACAACACTGGAACCGATGTCTTCGCGGCCCATTATTTGCGATACGTGTACAGCACGGTCGATGATTTTTTTATCGGCCGTGGTTGGTTTTGTTTTGGTTTGAATGCCGGGCTGGAATACTAAATCCGGGCAATAATCTTGGGCGCCGACAATTTTAAATCCCTTGGATTCAATGCCGGCGATTAATGCGCGCGCCATGGAATCGTATCCTTTTTGATTTGCAATAATTTTCGCCAATATCGATACAGACCATAAATCCGGCCGGATGTCAGACAAATTCGGATGTCCAATTGCGCCGACAAAGCATAATTTTTCAATACCGCGTTTTTTGCATTCCCGCGCCGCCGCGCCACCACCACCCAATCGTATGACCATATCAGGTTTCAGTGCCGCATCATAAAACCCACGCAGTCCGATAACAAAAACTTCCCATCCGCGTGCGCGCAATTCATCAAGTACCAAGAAAGGCAACCGATAAGCGCCACAAAACAATGCAATTTTTTTGTCGTTATTTTTCATGTCTGAATAATAATCCCAAAATGCGCTGGAATCAAGGATGATTTTTTGATAAAATACCTTTATGAGAATTATCATCGCATCAGCGATTTGTTTATCTGTATTTGCATATGCTGCGTATGGCGCGGGCCATGATTCGCGATTCAAGGCCGAAGTTCGCGATGGCTTGGACATCCGTCACGCACGCGATACCGCGCATATTCCGACTGCGCACGGTGCATTGGGCGGCGAAGTATATGAAAGTGCAACCGCGGCAAAATCTGATGATTTTAAACTTTATATTCCGCGGCATAATTATATCCGCGCAGGCGGTGGTATAACCATTCCATGGTTATCGGGCGCGGCGAACTCACCGCTTGGACATGCTGATATTGGAAATGGGTACGCGGTTCGTCTGGGACTGGGTCGGAATTTTACACCATTTGCCCGCGGTGAAATTGATTTTCAATATAACGATTTTGGATTTGATCGTGACACGACATGGGCGTTTGCGCCGGGCGATATGTATGCGCGAAGTCATGCAATCGGCGGTATGCTGTATTTTGATTTCTTGCAACGGTATCATACAACGGGCGATGTCTTGCGCCGTCGTTCATTTATTCCATTTATTGGATTGGGTGTGAATGTCGGCCGGGTTGAAACAAGCGATGCACAAACATCGTTTGGTTGGATTTATGGACACAAATCTGCATTTATTGCACCACGCGCAGAACTGGGTCTGACCGTCATGCTATCCGATGCAATTGGTGTTGATGTGGCATATCAGTACAGTGCCATGGTGTCAAACAAATTTGGATTTGGCGGCGGACAGAAAGACAGCGCGGCAAGCATCAGCAACATAATGGCCAGCATAAGATATAACTTCTGATGAAAAAATTATTAATTATTACTTCTTCGTTATTAATTGCCGGGGCTGCGGCCGATGCCGGCATATTGCATCGTGTCACAGCAACCCGGCAATTTGAATCAAACGAACGCGAAGTCGCAGAAACATTCGCCGCACGGCATCGCCTTTATATCGCGGCCAATTTTGTTGAATCATTTACCATTGGCGAAATCGCCGCGCCGTATAAATTTGATGGTCGCGCTACATCGTCATTTGATGCGGCATTTGGTGTGCGTATCACAGACATTTTCCGCACAGAATTTAATTACCACCGCGCCGCCATAAAATACAATGCGTTTGATTTAAATGGCGATATGTTTTTCGTGAATGGAATATTTGATGCACGAATTAAATCAAAATATCTACTGGGGATGCGGCAATTCTTTGTGCCTTATGTTGGGCTGGGCCTGGGCGCGGCCAATATGAAATCGGACACCGCAAACGTGACGACAAAGAAAGGCACGGATTTCACCGCCGCTGCACTGGCTGGTGTCGCGTTGGAATTCAATCCACGATTTGCACTTGACGCTGGATATCGATACTTATACTTGGCATCGCCTGGTATCACGGTTACCGCTACCGCAACTAATATTTCCCCGTCCGCGCATCAATGGCGCATCGGCGCCCGTGTGAATTTCTAATAGTCAAATCATCATTAGTGTCATTACCGGAATTTGCGCTGCGGCACGAAGTGCCGTCCAGCAAATATCCGGTAATCCAGTACATAAAGAATAATAAAAAAATCCCTGCTTTCGCAGGGATTTTTTCGAATGTCGCCAAAAGGAAGGAAGGAAAGGAGAAAAAGGCGTCACTCTAAACTGTAAAAAGGGTGGACGCCGGAACCTAGAGGAGAGAGAATGTAGGAGGGAGTCTAGAATCCCGGCGTCCGGTCAAAGAACTATCGCCCCTTGACGATTTGTAATATAGTATATTTATTTTGTTTGTCAAGCTGTTTTGTCAAAAATAATTTTACGGGTTTTCCTGCCCCGCAAAGCGGGGCACTCCGCCGCTAGCAATAAAAAACCTCGCTGTTCGCGAGGCTTGACTATTTGTTATTATGCAGTTTGCAAGTATCCAAAGCGTATCGAATAGCATTTATCGCAGTGTCAAATTCATCCTTGCTTCTGGTTGCAATCGTAAACTGCGATGGCCTTTCCAGGCGTATTTTCCCGGACGTGTCGGCCTTATGTATTGCGCGCATGTACTGTCTGTGCGGCTTGCACGGTTTGGTCGAACCGCCCAGCGGGCAAACTTGGCATATATCGTATGGAAAACATTCCCTAGTTATGTGATGGGACGCCGCCACATACAGATTCTTTGGGTCTTCTGTATCGGATTCCAGCAATATGATTTTTAATTCCAGAAAATTCATGTCGCCCCCTTTTGCTACCGGGGCATACTACATTAATAATTATGTTTGTCAATAATTTTCAATATAGTAATCAAGGAAAATAAAAAATCCCACATTATGTGGGATTTTTAATCTCTTACGTTCGGGATAATCGCAACTTCGTTATATCCGGACAACCATCTTGTCCCAGTTGCACAGTATATTTTCTGCAATGAATCACGGTATTCTTGGACTGCGGTGACCCAACGGTTTTCGACATCTTGGATTGCGCCTTGGTATGCAGCAAATCCGCCCAGCGCACCGCCAACGCCCGCACCGGTTAATGTCGCGCCCAATCGCGCGCGGTTATTTATATCAATCAATGCCCCAGAAGATGCATCTTGCCAAATTGGTTCGAAATCGCGCATTCTTGCGCCACGCGCCTGGGTCGTGGTAATCAGTTCATCAACGCTGTCACCGCGGCGGTTATGAACGACAGATGTCACATCACGGTCGGCATTGTCGGCCAGCCATTTATTCCAATCCGCACGTTTGGAACCAAAAGTCCGTTCATTCCAATCCGCAATCGCAACGGGTATCGATACACCCGGACGCCGTGCGCCTTCGATTCTGTACAGCGGATTATCGCAAAACACATCGTCGGTCAGGTTGCCTGCGGCATCCATGCACTTTCTGTCTGCGCGGTCTAATATTTCGCGAAATTCTGGTCTGCGCACATCGGCCAGCGCCGCAATTGGGTCATATTCACCGCCAATGTGATATCCGATTAATTCCATGCGCGAACATCTGTTGTTCGGACAGTGGAAAGTCTGTTCGGTTTCAAGTTCAACCCAAGTGTCATTTTCCACAGCAGAACCTGGTCGCAATAATCCCCAAAGACATTTGCCGGTTCCGCCGACATTACAGTTTTTGACCAATAATACAGCGTTTCCAATGCCCATCATATTGCCAATTGCTGCGCCGGCCGCCATATTGACGCCCGCGCCCATGATTGTGGTCCCGGCGACATATCCCGCCTGGGTTGCACCGTACGTCACGCCGCCGGCCGCGACTGCACCAATTGCCGCGGATTGGCCGCGTTGTCCACGCTCGCCCAGCAAATGTCCGCCGACACCGCCCAATACCACGGCCGCTGCGGTCTTCATCGCTGCGTTTTGTTTTTGCTCTGAATCCATTATGCGCCGCACATCGTCCAGCGTCGGTTCGCGGTCCGCCGGAAATGTTATTTTACCTGCATCTGCGGTCCATCCCACGGCCGGAAATTCATCAATATTGCAATTAATCGTATCACCAGCAGCAACATTCGCGGTGGCCAGGACGATATCATTATTTCCATGTATCACGCGCATTTCAACCACAGCGACGCATTGGTCGACATTACGCCGCATCAATCCAGAATCAGACCGACCCCAAATAAATTTTCCATTTGGAAATATCGCTGCGCATCGGCCCATTTCGTCCAAAACCTCAGCATTCGCGCCTGGATTTGCCGCGATTTGTGCAGCCAAAGCTTCATCTTGTATGACAACAGGGGTATTTTCAACCGCAGTAATTGCAATTGCTTGTTCATGTGCAATGATTTGCTGCATTTGGGAAACTTGTTGGTATGCTCCGGCATAGCTGCGTCCCGCACCACCACTGGTCGTTACACGAACCGCCGCATCAACAGAGTGCACAGATAACAGCGCACACAGCACAGATAAAGATATTCTTCTTTTATTCATTATTTATCGCGAACTAAAACTGTAATCTCAATCGGATACCCAAATCCAAAACGCCCAGATTCCCCGATTCAAACCAGTTTGTATAATGGAATACGCTGTCGTATGGCGCGGGCTCTTCAGAACCTGGGTCGCCAATCGTTCCGAATCCAGTGCCCAGCCATTCGGTCTGTGATACTACGATACTGCCTGACGATTGAACTTTGCCCAATCCTGTATAACGAACGAAAAAGTCAATCTTTATTCCGCCTTCCATTTCTGTCGTAACACCACCTTCGAACATGAATGCCAGATTTTCGCGCGTACCGCCGGCATGATATGCAAATATATCGGAAATTCCGGTCAATTCCCCGGCGATACTGGGCGAACCAATTGGAACTTCGCCATAAAAATTATTATCGTGAATTAAATAATCTGCAATCGTGTTTGTAGAAATACCCGCACCAACACCGATATACGGACGCAATGCGCCGCCCGCCAAATACCCAGTATAAGAATCCAGATTATAATATACGTTCAGCATGGTTGCGGTTGCGGTAATCGCACCGCCGGTTGCCGCCGCGTTAAGAAATCCGCCTGCGCCGTCTGATGTCTGAACACTGTCCGGATGTGAAATTCCACTGAACCGATTGTATGAAAAGTCCACACGGATATCAGAATTGATTGCCGCGCCGACAGACAACTGCATCGGCAAAACAGTGTCGGTTTTATACGGCGATTCACGGAAAGAACCCGGCACAAACCAAGCATTTGCCTGGTTCCGATAATCCGCCAATAATCCACCATTTACGGATGTTGCATACGCAATCGATAATCCGATATACAGACCGCTGTCGGCCAATCTGTCAAAAGAACCCGGCTGATAATAACGGCGACTGGTCGCATTCGAACCAACTTGGGGCAGGGCGCCGGTTACACGCGTCGGATTTGCCGCGGTCGTTGGCATTTGCTGAACTTGTCCGGGCTGGATGACGCGTTGTCCAGGCATCATTACTGGTTGTTGAGCTTGTCCTGGGCGTCCGAATTGCACGGGCTGTTGTTGACCCGCTGGAACATATCCAGTAAAGACTGGATATTGCGCAAATGCAGCCGCAACGCCACCAATCGCCATCACGCTAAAAGCCGCCAAAATCTTGGATTTATTCATCCCCATCCGTTCCTTTCTTTTAAGTATTATATCATAAAAAGAGATGAATAAAAAACGAAAAAATCCCCGGGCGAACCCGGGGAAAGTGTCCAATATAGTTTATAATTTTACAATTAATTAAAATTGCAAATTCAGGCGTGCGCCCAATTCCCATTTAACGTCAGTGCCGCCTTGGGACTTTGGACCAGAATGATCAAAAGTGTACTCCCCATAAGCTGCAACCTGAATGCTGTCGGTTAATTTGCGCGAAACCGCGACGGTCAGCACGAATTCATCCAAAGCATCTTGCAATCCGCCCAGGAACCCAGCACCTTCAATAACGCCTTCGGTAATCGCGTCGGATGTGACCAATCCGCCGCTGGCTGCCTCGATCGCTGCTGCATTTGAATTGTTGATTTCTGCACCGGATACGACGTTTTCAGCACGATGTCTATAATTAAATCCGGCACCGACACCCCATTTATGGTTGATTTCATAGAACGTGTTTATTCCGGCCGCATATTCCCATGTTGATTTTGTATCAACACTGAAACTAGCAGGCATCCCGGCTTCGTACAATCCGGCCAACGCGGCTGCATTTGCTGGCGGTAATCCTGCGCCAATCAAATTCATCGTAACCAGCCCTTGTACCAAGGTTCTTGCATCATTGGAAATTCCGATTCTGTTATTATCGTTTCCGAATGTACGCAATACTTCACCAAACACGGCCACTGTAAAATTATCCCATGTTTTACCGACCGTGGTCCCCAGCGTTGCACCCCAACGTCCATTGGAATAGTTATCATAATTAAACACCATCGGCATAATCGCAGGATTCGCGGCAACGTCCAATTCTGCCTTCATCTTGGATATTCCGCCAAGGTGCGCTTCGGAATATATATCCCAAACGAACGGGCTTTGAAATCCGTCGAATACCCGGTAATTTAATCCCAGACGTCCATGACTCATCCCTTTGCGATCAATGTCACCGTCGTGAGTATATATAACATTACCATAAACAGACAGACGGTCATTGATTCCGTATCCAGCGTCTAAATGGCCACGCCAGATTGGAAATTCAATTGCGCCTGCGTGATCTTTGGCTTGCATGGCCAAGTTATCATTCGCTTTTTTATACATTATTCCACCAGCGATTTTCGTAAAAATATCGCCTTGCCCCGGAATATACAGTGGATTTTCCATATTGCTGGCCATTGCCGGCGATGCAAGCACCGCGCAAGCCGCAGCCAGTTTCATTGTTTTTTTCATGTTAGTTTTCCTTTTTGTTAAACGCCGACCGCCCGTTTTCGGCAACAGTCGGTTGTCGTTTTTGTCCGCCCGTTTTCGGCAACAGAACAATGTCACGAAACGACAAATCGAATCGTAGAACTATCCATGAACTATGTCAAAGGTTTTTGATGATACGTTTTTTATGATTGACAGCAGAAAAATAATAATGTAGGGGCGCATATTTGCGCCCCAATAATTATCCATTCACAATCTTTTGTAATTGCGCTGGGATATCCGCAATCGCGACGCGAACTTGCTCCATCGAATCACGATGGCGTAACGTTACGGTGTTGTCTTCCATCGTTTGATGGTCAACAGTAATGCAAACCGGTGTTCCAATTTCATCATGACGGCGATAATTTTTTCCGATGTTACCGCTGTTTTCCAGTTCAATGCGACCCAGTCCCAATTTACGCAAATCGGATACGATGCTGTTTGAAATTTCGACTAATTCCGGAACATTGCGCGCCAATGGAATCACAGCGGCTTTGACCGGCGACAAAGAAGGTTTCAGTTTCAACACAATGCGTGATTTACCGCTTGCCGCGCCGGAGCCATCAGGCGAAGGCGGGCCGCCCAAATCTTCATCGGTATAAGCCTGCATCATTACGGCCATCATCGCGCGGTTGACACCCATTGCGGTTTCGATTACAAAGGGCAAGAAGTTTTCACCCGTCTGTGCGTCGCTGTATGATAATTTCGTATTGCTGTCCGTATTTTTTATAACGTTCGCTTGGATTTTGAATTCATCTTGGGCTTTGGTATGCGACGCCAGATCGAAATCCTGGCGATTATGAATACCTTCGACTTCATCGAATCCATCTGGGAATTCATATTCAATGTCTTCGGCCGCCTTGGCATAATGGGCCATTTTTTCATGCGGTGCAAATCGCAATTTTTCGCGCGGCATGCCCAATTCATTCACCCACCAATCCATGCGCAGATTTTTCCAATTTTCAAATTGCGCTTCGTCTTCGCCGGGGCGGACAAAGTATTGTAATTCAGCCTGTTCGAATTCGCGCATGCGGAATACGAATCCGCGCGGGGAAATTTCATTACGGAACGCTTTACCAATTTGAACGATTCCAAACGGTAATTTGTGCGGCACCGAATCCAAAACGTTTTTGAAATTTGTATATGTTGTTGTCGCGGTTTCCGGACGCAGGTATGCATTAATTTCGCCATCCGTCGTCGCACCCAAAGACAATCCCATCATCAATTGATAATCGCGTGGTTCAGTGATGTCGGTCGTACCGCAAGAATCGCATTTTGATTGGTCTTTCATCTTATCCAACCGCATACGCAATTTGCATTTTTTACATTCGACCAGTGGGTCAGAAAATCCGCCTTCGTGTCCCGAATATTTCCACATTGCGCGCGCGGATAGCAATGCGGCTTCGATACCTTCGACATCGTCGCGATTATAAACCATCGACCGCCACCAAGCGTCGCGGATGTTTTTCATCATTTCGACGCCGTATGGGCCATAGTCATAAAGCCCTTGCAGCCCACCATAAATTTCGGACCCTTGGTAAATAAATCCACGTCGTTTGCAAAGCGCGACCAAATCGTTCAGGTTTTTTGCCGGCATCATTAATCCTTTTTAATTTCCGGTGTATCAATCGCAATTGCGCCGACCGGACATATGCCGGCACAGCATCCGCACGATGCGCAAAGGTCTGGATTAATCTGGTATTTGCATTCTGCGTGCGCAATTGCCGCGACTGGGCAAACACCCATACATCCACCACAATCCACGCATTTATTCAAGTCTATTTTATATGTCATTTTACCGCCTCATGTTCAACAGCGCCAGAATGTACTGGAACATTGCGATAAATGCAATATAAAGATGTAATGCGCCCAATATGGCCAATTGATTGCGCTGGGTATCATCCATATCGGATGCGTACGCGCGCTTCAAGAACTGCATATCATACGCGGTAAATAATGCGAATACCAAGACACCAATTGCGCAAACGATTGTTGCAAACGTGCTGCCCAGCGGCCAGATAAATGATGCTACGCCGACCAATATCAAACCAATCATGCCCATGAACAGGAATATGCGCAAGAAAGACAGGTCTTTGGCAGTCCGATACCCAAACAAAGCCATGCACGCAAACATCGCGGATGCGATAAAGAATGCCTGCCAAATAGATGCCGGATTAACGGTCAATGCGGTGAATATCAACGGCGTCAAAACAAACCCAATCGTCACAGAATAAATGGCCAACATTAATGCGCCGATTGCTGGCCGGAATGAAAATACACGCATCTGGGCCCATATTATGAACCCAAGTCCGCCGAACATTGCGATATAAAATAATGGTGACAATGACCAAGCACCGTTTGAAAACTGGAACACCAAAGACAAACCATAATTCATGGTCAGCCATGATGTCACGCCGGTCACAGCCAACGCCCCAAACATCAGTGCAAATATGCGTTTCAAATATAATTCAATCCCACCACCGGAATTTTTTGCAGGGGCGTATTGCGTACGCCCTTTGGACGCAGCGGCTTTTTTAACAACCATCTTTTTCTCCTTGTTGATTTGTTCGCATAATATAGTATAATGGAAAGCACATTTCAAGAATAAACAAGCAAAGGGTAAAAAATGACAAAAGCAGATTTTCAATCGAAAATTAAAAGCGACTGGGCTGGCGATAGCAGAGATAAAATCATAAAGAGAATAAAAGAACTTGGAAAAAATCTTAAGAATCCCGACCTGGCGAAACATGCATCATCCAAATTAAGGTGGGAGCTTGAAGTTCTGGAACAAATGCGGGCCAGCAGATTGCAGATTAATCCGATTAATCTGGACAGGCAGTCGCCAATCATGAACAGGGCGCGCAAGATTAATTCTTTGGGAAGATCCAAAAAAAGAATCGAAGAATTGTCCGGCGGGCAAATTGAAGAAATGAATATTTTACCACAGGGGCATTTCAGCCAGCCGCCTGTGCGCAGAGGGGGAATCAGCGCCAGGGTTTCTGACGAATCATCCAAAGCCAGTAAGAGAAATGTCACTTTTAGTGATGTAATTTTCACTCCTAAGACACAAAATATACAGAATGACGACAAAAGAAAAGTGCTGGCAATACAGTGGAATAATGCCAAGAAACGTATTGAAATTATAGACAAGCAGTTGAAAGAAGCGACGCAGATTAAGAATGCCAGGGATACTTTGAAGGGGCTGGGAAAAATAGATATTCAAACCAGAAAGCGTGAGGCTGACAAAGCCCGCAGAATACTTGAAAAGCACCAAGATAGTCAATTTTATAACCTGAACGATAGGATGTTGGTGCTCAGAATCTCTGGGTTGAATTCAAGCCTTGAAGCCAATATTAATAAACTCAATGCTACCGCTGCAGTGCTTGATCACATTTCAATATCGCCGGGTGCTGTCCAAAAAAATGGGGGCAGATATGGAAAATAATCCGACAGATACACATCCTATGCCCCCGTCAGACAAGGAAGTGCTGATACTGCCGGCGGGGGTGTCACTGGAATTGCCAAGTAACGACCCCAGAATTCTTCGCACGCCAATACCCGTCGCCGCTGGGAAACATTGGAGAGAGCATACAAGTCAGATTAATGCAAAAAAGAGGGTAGAAAGAGCAAAGCATTACAGAGTGGCTGGCGGCGAAGAAGTGAAAGAAACCAGAACGGAAGCATTTGCCAGGCTTTGTAAAGAAGGAGAAAAGAAGGTTAAGCGTTATGAAGACAATGTGGCAAAACTGCCGCCCGAAGCAAAGGAAAAAAATCTGCGGAAGGCCAAGGCAGATTTGGAAAAGCTTAATCAGGCAATGAAACAAATAGAGGGCGGCGCAGACATCAATAATATTTTGCTAAATTTTAAGGCAAGCAAAGAATTAAATATGCTTGTCAAAAATATAGGGACAAGCAATGCTTATAATTAATCCTATATCCCCGGTTGCGTTTTCCATTCTTGGGTTTGATATCCGTTGGTATGCGCTGGCATATATCGCCGCATTTGTCGTTGGATACTGGGTAATGCGCTGGTTGGTAAAATCTGCAAGAGCGGAAAATTTTCCGCCCCTACAAACAAAAAAATCATTCGACGACCTGTTGACCTATATCATCATCGGCACGATTGCTGGTGGCCGATTGGGATACGTTTTATTTTATAACCTGTCTTATTTTATCGAACACCCACTTGAAATATTTGCAATTTGGCATGGCGGCATGGCATTCCACGGCGGCCTGATTGGCGTTCTTGTTGCTGTGTTTTTATTCGCGCGTAGGGGCGCGTACTCGCGCCCGGGGCGCAAATATGCGCCCCTACAAAATGGCTTTGCCATTTTGGACTTGCTTGCCATTGTCGCACCAATTGGAATATTCTTTGGACGAATTGCGAACTTTATTAATATGGAAGTCATGGGTCGCACAACCGACGGGCCATTGGGGATTGTGTTTGCTGGTGCGACCGACCAAACGCCCAGGCATGCCAGTCCATTGTACGAAGCCGCATTGGAAGGCATAGTGTTATTTCTAATCATGTTCACGCTGTGGCGATTCACGCGTATGCGCGAACGTATTGGTGCATTGTCTGGGATATTTGCAATTTCATACGCCGTACTGCGCATATTTGCCGAACAATTCCGCGAACCAGACGCACATATTGGATTTTTGACTTCGTGGGGATTAACCATGGGACAACTATTGTCCGCCGGAATGATTGCCGCTGGTACATTCATTTTAATTTGGTCATTTCGTCGCAAATAATCCTGAAATCATCGTGCTGGCAATTGCACGACTGCGTATTATTTCTGCGGTTGCCGCGGGGCTGCGCGCATCGGATAAATCAATTTTTTCAATGTCCAATGCGTAAAGCGTAAAATTATATCTATGGGCATTATCGCCCACTGGCGGACACGGTCCGCCATATCCGGCCACACCGAAATCAGTTGCCAGTTCACGTGCAGGCGCTGGAAAATTTGACCCGGCCGCAATTCCACGTGAAGATGGCGGAATATCCACAACAATCCAATGATAAAATCCGCCGGATTTTTTTGCATCGACATCGTGCATAATTAATGCCAAAGATTTTGCATCGGATGGAACGCCGCGCCATTGCAAATCCGGTGATACATTCGACCCGCCGCATCGACTGTTAACATACATTAATGACATATTCGCATTGTTTTTTACGCTTGCGCTGTCGATACGCATTGCATCTGCTGTATGTGTTATCATAATTATTATCCCAGTAAAAAACATTGTCATAAATTTCCGCATGGCGCATCTTATCATCACGAATTGTGGTATGCACTGGGACTAAGTTCCTGTTTATAAATGAAAACGGCTTGCTAAGATGCGGTAATGTTACAAATAAAAAGAATTTATGATGCACCGGCCAAGACCGACGGATATCGAATCCTGGTTGACCAATTGTGGCCGCGTGGTATATCCAAAGAACATGCACACCTGGACAAATGGGCCAAAGAAATCACACCGTCGTCCGAACTGCGAACGGAATTTCATAATGGACAATATACTTTTCCTGGATTTTCACATGCTTATATAGTCGAACTTTCCAATAATCCATCAATGGAACAATTTATTGCTGAAATTCGTAATCGTCTGGCCCATGGAAATGTAACGCTGTTGTACGCAGCGCATGATGCGACCGCCAACCATGCAATTGTTTTGAAAAATTATATTGATAAGAAACTTCAAATATAAAGGGGGATTCACAATGCCATTGGAACAAAACTGCGCGCGGGATGCAATAAAAAGAAATATCAAGACGGAAATCAAGGCTGGAAAGCCACGAAAACAAGCCGTCGCAATCGCATTATCCATCGCGGACAAGAATGCATATAAATGCGACCGGAAAAATATTAAAGATTGACTTTTAAATGTTTTTCGCTGAAAATTAAATTCTGAGTCCAACAAGGGAGGATTTATGAAAGGAATACTACTTGCGGGCGGTGCGTCGTCGCGCTTGTACCCTGCGTCAAAGGTCACCAGCAAACAGCTGCTGCCTGTATATGATAAACCGATGATTTATTATCCATTGTCCACATTGATGTTGTTCGGTATTCGCGAAGTCCTGATAATATCAACGCCGATTGACACACCGAATATAGAAATGTTGTTGGGTGATGGTTCACAAATCGGAATGAAGATTTCATATAAAATCCAGCATGTTCCAAAAGGAATTGCCGAAGCATTTACAATCGGCGCGGATTTTATCGGCAATGATGAAGTATGTTTGATTCTGGGCGATAATATTTTTGCATTCGCCGGCCAAGAACAAGACTTTATGTCCGCTGTTGCCAAGGCTGGGAATAACGCGACCGTATTCGGATATCACGTGCACGACCCAGAACGGTTTGGCGTGGTGGAATTTGATGATACCGGCCGCGTATTGTCAATCGAGGAAAAACCCAAAGAACCAAAATCAAACTACGCGGTTGTTGGATTATATTTTTATCCAGGCGACGTGGTGGCAAAGGCCAGCGGCCAGAAACCATCCGCACGCGGCGAATTAGAAATTACTGACTTGAATAAAACTTATCTGGCTGAAAATCGCCTGAACGTTGTAAAGATTCGGCGCGGCGCGGCTTGGCTGGATGCCGGCACGCCGGATGCATTGTTGGAATCCGCGAATTATGTCGCGATGATGGAAAAGCGTCAAAGCCTGAAATTGGCATGCATCGAAGAAATCGCATATAACAAAGGTTTCATAGATAAAGCCCAGCTGCAAAAATTAATCGACGAACTGAAAGACTGCGATTACAAAAAATATCTGCAATTTGTACATAACGGGGGCTAACATGTCACAGCACATTCTTATCACCGGCGGTGCCGGATTTATCGGGTCTAATTTCATTGTTTATTTTATGGAAAAATATCCGGACGCGCATATTATTCATCTGGATAAATTAACCTATGCTGCGAATCCGGAATATTTAAAACCAGTCGCACAAAATCCAAATTATACTTTTATTCATGGCGATATCGCAGATTCAAATCTGGTAAATTCGCTGTTTGAAAAACATAATATCCAGGGTGTAATTCACTTCGCTGCGGAAAGTCACGTTGATAATTCCATCACGGGACCACGCGCGTTTGTTGAAACGAATGTGATTGGAACCTTTACGGTTTTGGATGCTGCGCGCCGCACATGGATGGAAAAACCGTTCGTCGTCAAACCAGAATATGCAAACGCGCGTTTTCATCATATTTCAACGGACGAAGTTTATGGGTCGCTTGGTGAAACGGGACTGTTTACGGAAGAAACGCCGTACGCGCCGAATTCGCCATATAGTGCGTCCAAAGCCGCATCCGACCATTTCGTCCGCGCATATCATCATACGTATGGTATGAATGTCACGACATCGAATTGTTCAAACAACTATGGCCCACACCAACATTTTGAAAAATTAATACCGACGATTATTTCTAAATGTCTGGCCGGTGCGCCAATCCCGATTTACGGTGATGGAAAAAACATCCGTGATTGGTTGTATGTGCTTGACCATTGCGTTGCAATTGATTTGGTGTTTCAAACCGGCAAATCCGGCGAAGTATATAATATCGGCGGCCGGAACGAGAGAACAAATTTACAAATCGTCGACGCGATTACAACAATTCTGGACAAAAAAGTTCCACGCGAAGGCGGCAAATCTTACAAAGAACAAATCACGTTTGTTCCCGACCGCGCAGGCCACGACCGCCGATATGCCATTGATGCGACGAAAATTGAAACGGAATTGGGTTGGCGCGCCGCCGAAACATTTGATACGGGTATCGTAAAAACTATTGATTGGTACCTAGAAGCATTGGCAAAAAAATAAATACTATTGCGCTTTCCAGATGTCAAAATAAATACTGTCGAATCCGGTGCTGTGTTCGGCGCCGGGTACGACTTGTACTCGTTCCACATCACCCACAAAATTAATAGTAATGGTATGCGGAATTACCGTATCTTTGTCGCCGATAAAATGTAATTGCGGAATTTTATCAAATTCATGGCGGTAATTATTTAAATCCAGCGACCCGGATAATGGCATTAAACTGTACGCGCTTGTCCATGCTGGGTGGTCCAGATTTCCAGCCACAGTTATAATTTTCTTTATATCGATTTCCGGATGCTTTGCTGCGACCAGACCGGCAATCTGGGCACCACCAGAAAATCCGATCAATATAACGGGCCGGTTGCCCGCAATTTTTTTAATCGCGGACGCGGTCGCATCAATTGTGTTTGCAGAAAATCGCGCGACCGTCCAATCTGATTCTTGGCACATTTCATCATCTACATATTGACATGGGCGCGCCAAATATACGACATTCGGCGATGGGTCATTGAATGCCAGGTTTCGCATAAAATCATCGCGTGGCGTTGGATTGGTTGTTGGCATTCCGCGTCCATCGAATGAATTTCCATCGCCTTCGATATAGATTTTCACAACCGTCATATCCGTAATTTTTTGAAAACTGAACAAAGTAAATGTCGGCGTTTGAATATCATGATGGACAAAATTATCCGGCGGCACTGTGGTCGTCCGCGCACATGCCGTCAATAATAACAAAATTCCAATAAATCGTTTCATTCAGAACCATGATACTTTATGCAAAAATCAATGCCCACAGGATTGAATTCCGTGCCCAGGATTATTTTCCTTGACTTTTATAATTATTTAGGATTATAATCATTCAAAATTATAATGAATCGGAGTTTGCAATGCAACACAAAGAATTTGTTGGTTTGATGGAAAGCAATTTTTTGATGCTGGACTGGCTGGACCGGCGGTTGAAATCCGCGCCGGGTGATTTGGGCCATTCGCGTACACAGATACGACTGTTGGCGCGGCTGCACCTGCATGGTCGCACTTTGTTGAAAGACATTGCGCGGTCATCCGAAATTCCGACATCTAATCTGTGCATTTTGTTGAAAAATTTGGAATCAGACGGACTAGTCTTGCGCCAGGTTGATGCAGAAGACCGCCGGAATACATGGTATTCTTTGACACGCGCTGGCGAAAAAGTTGCGTGTGAAGCGCTGGAATCATTGCGTTGCCGTATTGCCGCGTTGTTTGAACCATTGGGCCAGAAAGACGAAGCGCGTCTGACCTCCGCACTGCGCACAATGAATGAAATATTACATAAAATAAAAACCACACATAATAAAGAGTAAATGAAATGAGAAATAAAATATCCGCCGCCGTTTTTGCGGCCGTACTGTTTGCTGGGCCTGCTTATGCGATGGATTTATCGCTTGCGACGGCTGTTAAAAAAATCCAAACCGAATCTACGGATTTGAAAAAAGCAGATGCAAATGTTACCAAGGCAAAGGCCGGGCTGAACGCTGTCAATGCGAACCGGTGGTTTAATCTGGAAGGGTCGGCGACATACATGAACCTGGTGAATGTAGAACGACCGGGGCAACCGCTGGGCATCGATACGGCGGGTATCATTGGCGCGTTGCCGCCGGGATTATCGCTGGATGCAGTGCCGTCGTTTATTCCATTTCCGCAACATATCGGCATGGCCGGTCTGACAATTACCCAGCCATTATATACATTCGGTAAAATCGGTAATGCGGCGGATGCAGCGCGCAATGCGATAAAGGCCGCAGAATCCGGCCACAGAATGGCCCAATCCGAAGTTGCCGCCGCCGCGGCCCAGATTTATTGGACTGCAAAAATGACGGATGAAATCGTTGTTATTGCAGAAAAGAATTTAAAAGCATCGACGGATGCACGTCGTCAACTGGAACGTGCGGGCCGCGCCAATCGCGCAAATTTGGTTAAAATCCAAGCAGACATCGCTGCCAAAGAAATCGCATTATCGGACGCCCAGTTTAATCGTGATTCCGCACATCGTTTGCTGAGAATTATGGCTGGGATTGATATGGATGAAAATCTGACGCTGATCGATAATTTTCCGAATTCATTTGCAGAATTGGATGCGCCCGGCAAATTGGTATCCAATCCAGAATGGGATATTTTGGAATTAACGGCGAAAATGCACGATTCTCAAAGTCGTGCCCGCCGCGCCGCACGCTATCCAACATTGGCTGCGACTGCATCTTATAATTATATGGCGATGCATGACGAATATAATGTATTTGATGGGTCAAAAAATCAATCCGCATCATGGGGTATTGCATTCCAGATGCCGATATTTGACGGTGGACTGGCCCGCGCGAATGCAACAATGGATGCAATGGCGGCGGAATCCGCACGTCAAGATTTGGACCAATCAAAGCGCATGCGCAGCAATGAATATAATAACGCCATGCTGCAACATGAACATTTGCGCGGCAATCTGTCCAAGCTGAAAGAAGCGCGTGATTTGGCCGGTCGTGCGGCACAAATTTCCGCCGACAGATTTGCGTCGGGTCAAACGTCTGCAGTGGAATTGTCCGAAGTCCAAGCAGCATTGGCACAAATGGACATGGCGGTCTTGAATGCAAAATTCAACATAATTATGTCCGAACAAGCAGTCAAAAAATTAAGCGGTAAATAAAATGATGAGCAAAAAACACAAATTAATTTTAGCATCTGCTGTGGTCGCACTGGTGGTTGTGGTTGGCACGCGCGCGGTTCAAATTTACAACGAAAATTCCCGCATAGTTTTCAATATTGCACGTGATGCGGCGGTGCGTGGCATGCCGGTTGAAACCATTACGGCGACAACAAAGTCGGGCATTTTATTGGAACCGGTTGCTGTGCGCGGAAATCGAATATTCGTATCCGGCGCGCGCGTCGGTAAATTTCGGGTGGGGCAAAAATTATCCGGCGGCGGCCGTATCGAATCTGTATCCAGTCGTATTGATTTGGACACGGGTCTGTTTGCAATCCGCACAAGCGGCGCATCAAATGGAAACAGCTTTGTCGAAATGTCACATAACGGAATATTCGTGCCATTATCGGCCGTACAGCATTCACAAATTATGGTCGCCGAAAACGGAATCGCGGTCCAAAAAAACATCACTGTCGTTGCAACCGATGCAACAACCGCCGTTATTCGCGGAATAAATGATGGCGATGAAATCATATTAACCCGTGTCACATCCGGAACAAAAATCAGAAAATAAAGTAGGCGCACAATGTTAAATTTCTTTATAAAACGTCCCGTAACAACAATTATGTTCGTCATGCTTTGGGTGGCGCTGGGGATTACTACGTTTCCGAATATGAACGTGGAACTGCGTCCGGCGGTTGATTTTCCGATGGTCACGGCAACGTTTGTTTATCCGGGCGCCGCACCTGATGAAATAGAATCGCAAGTTGTCAAACGTGCCGAAGACGCAATGTCTGAAATTGCCGGCCTGAAAAAAATATCCAGTCAGATTTTTGAAAATGGTGCGTTCGTTATGGCCGAATTTAATATCGGCGTGAATGTCAATGATACGACATCGGAAATCAAGGCCAAGATTGATTCATTGGCAAACGATTTCCCAACCGATATGCAAAAACCGGTTGTAGAAAAATTAAACCCACTGCAAGAATCCGTTATCGATATTGTGCTGTCGGGTGCGTCTTTGGCTGATTTGGACCGCTATGCGATTGACGTATTATCGCCGCAAATAACGGCATTGTCGGGCGTTGCATCTGTGTCTGTATTCGGTGGCCAGCATCGCGCCGTACGTGTCCAAATGAACCCAGAATTAATGGCCGCGCGCGGTGCGACTGTATTGGATATTGTTGGAACATTATCGGCCGCCAATATAAATATACCTGGGGGACGAATTGAATCTGGCCGCGATTATAATGCAGTGCGATTTATCGGCGAATTTCAGAGCGTGGACGATATTGCAAACATGCGTATATCAACGGCAGAGGGCGGAAATTTCACTCTGTCTGATATCGCTAACGTAACGGATGCGGCGCGCGAAATCGAAACTGGTGCACGATATAACGGCGAAGATGTCGTGATTGTATCAATTACAAAGGCATCGGACGGAAATGCAGTCCGCATATCAAACGATATACAAAGAAAATTTGACCGGTTCGAAGAATCCATGCGCGGATATTTTTACGGCGCCGAATTACAACCAACGATGCAGATTGTATCTGATTCCGCAACTGCAATTCGTGCCGAAACGAACAGCACGATGTACGGAATTTTGATGGGAATTTTGCTGACCGTTTTGACATTGATTGCGTTCACACGTAATTGGCGCACGACGGTTGTTGCATCGGTCGTTTTGCCCGCATCATTGGTCGCCGGATTCTTTTTTATGGATATATCTGGATTTACGATTAATGCGATGACCTTGCTGGCCATGGCAACAGCATTGGGTACGCTGATTATCAATGCGATTGTGCTGATTGAAAATTCATTGGGCTTTTTGGAATCGGGCGATACGCCAGATGATGCCGCGATCAAGGGTACCAAAAAATCCGTCGTGCCGGTTATTGCAGCGGCCGGAACGAACGTTGTGGTGTTTTTACCATTGGCGTTCACAGGCGGAATTGCGGGCCAATTTATGTACCAATTTGGTATGACGGTTGTATTTTTGACTCTGTTATCATTGATGTTTTCTTTCACGCTGACACCGATGATGATTGCAAAAATTTTGCGTCGGGTGAAAAATAAAAAAGAATCAAAGAATAAAACCGATTTGCCATGGTTTAAAAAATTCTTTGATTTCCAGATGCATCGTCCGTGGCTTGTTATTGGAATGGCGTTTGCTGCTTTGATTATTTCAGCTTTCCCAATGCGTTGGGTTGGAAATGAATTTGCGCCGAATACAGATATTGATGAAATTTCGGTTATCGCACGTGGCCCGGTCGGCACGACTTATTCAAAATCCCAAGAAATTGCGTCAACGATTGAATCAAGAATTCAAGAATTTCCGGCGGTTGCAAATACGTCTGTTAAAATCGGCGAACGTGGTTCACAAAACATATCAATAAAGGTTGGATTGACGCCGCGGGCAAACCGTAATATTTCTGATAAAATGCTGGTGCAACAGATGTTGCCCGTGCTGGCCGACATTCCCGGTGTGGAATTCCAAGTATCGGCCGGCCCGGAAATGGGCATGGGCGGCGGCGATTTAACGCTGATGATAACTGGATTGGATGATGCAAAGCGTGATGCGTATGCCGCACAAATAATTGATATATTAAATGCGATTCCAGAAATCCAATCGGCGGTCTTGGCGGCCCAGGCGCCAGGCATGGAATTAAAATTCATACCGAATGTGAATCAAATGAAGTATTGGGGGGTTCAAAATCAAACGGCGGCCGTTGCGCTGCGAACCGCTTTGTTTGGAAATGATTCCGCACGATATCGCGAAGACGGACATGAATATCCAATTGTAATCGAAATGGATAAAGATTATCAAACACGCGCGATGTTCGATACTGTGTTTGTTCCAACGCCAAAAGGATTGGTTGCATTGTCTGAATTGGGTACGGTTGAAACCGGGTATGCGGTGTCTGATATACGCCGCGTTGATAAAGAGCGTGTGACGGAAATCAATATAAACCTGGGCAAATCGACAATCGGTCCGGTTCAATCGATTATTGAATCGCATCTTCGGAACATTGAATTCGAACCCGGATATAACGCGACATTCGGCGGTATGTCCGAAATCCAAGAAGAAGCCAATGCTGAAATGGTCGCGGCGTTCTTGCTGGCCATTATTCTGACGTACATGTTGTTGGCGGCGATTATGAATTCGTTTGTTCATCCGTTCACAGTCGCGACATCAATATTGTTTTCGTTCGCCGGTGTATTCTTGATGTTGTTCCTGACAGGCGCCAGCATTAACATCGCGGCAATGTTGTCGATTGTTATGTTGGTCGGACTTACCGTGAATAATAATATTTTGTTGCTGGAACCTGTAATCGTTCGCGTATCAAACGGTATGGATGCAGCAACGGCATTATGGACCGAATTCATCGATAAAAAGCGTATGTTGTTGATGACAACGATTGCGGTCGCGGCCGGTATGATTCCGCAATTATTTTCGGCCGATGGTATGAAAGTATCGATGTCTGCGGTTATTGTTGGCGGTATGTTTGCATCGTTGTTCTGGACATTTGCGGTCACCCCGGCAATGTTCATCGCGCTGGAAAGATTGCGTAAAAAAATATCGAAATAATTGTTGCGTGCGTATTGGAAAAAATACTATATTGCGGCAAGCAGGAGAGAGCACATGAAAAAATTTATAACCGCAATCACAACAATATTTATAACAATGGGGGCAAACGCAATGGCAAATGAAAACACAATATATTTGGATTTAAAAGACGGTCGCGTTGTAATTGAACTGGACGCCGCCGCCGCACCAAACCATGTCGCACGCATCAAAGAATTAACCGCGGCTGGGTTTTATGACGGCGTGAAGTTCCATCGCGTGATTCCGGGCTTTATGGCGCAAACGGGTGACCCAACCGGTACCGGTATGGGTGGTTCGGGCAAAAAACTGGACGCTGAATTCAATGATACGCCGCATGTGCGCGGTGTTGTATCAATGGCACGTGCCCAAGATGTGAACAGTGCGGACAGCCAATTCTTCATCGTATTCGCAGATGCAAGATTCCTGGACGGTCAATATACTGCATTCGGTCGCGTAACATCCGGTATGGAATTTGTTGATAAAATCAAATCCGGAACGCAATCCAACAATGGTGCTGTGGATAATCCAGATACCATAATAAAAATGCAACTGGCATCAGATGCAGAATAAAAAGCAAAAAATTATAGGGGCGCATATTTGCACCCCTATAATTTTTTACCAATCTATCTTTTATCGACCTGTATTAAATTTGAATCCTGCACCAACCAAAACGTATGCACCCGGTTTTTTGAATGTGTTTCCGGTTGCCCCCGCTTCGATACGCAGATGCAATGGATCAATAATTGGCAAATTTGTGGCCAGTCCGACCATATAATTCATCGCATCTTTATTTTCATTAACGCAAGATTTGGTGTACACAAAGGCCGGCTGTCCCTGATACTTATTATGACACAGCTTATAATCATCTTTTTGATTCAACAAAGCGATACCGCCGCGCGCAATTGCTTCGATGCTTGCATTCGCAAATCCCAAACGATATTCTTGGGCAATCCCAATACCAAAAGACAAAGTCGTTTCGGACAGATTGCGAACTTCGGTAAAGTAAGTTCTATCGTTATTTGTTACATTTCGCTGGGCAATGCTGTGACTGACCCATGGTGCAATCTTTGTTGAAAATCTGGGGTTGCGATTTCGCAGACCAATTGTAACGTCGGCGACCATAACAGACGGCCGTTTGTTAAGCGCGTAAAGACCGCTGACACGACTGGCATCGAATGGCATTTTTTCGAATGCTATTTCCCGGTCAAAATTGACATTGGTCGAATTGCTAGAACCAAATCCAAAGTTGATGGCAATAGATTCCACCAATGGTCGGTGGTTTGTGTCTTGTTTGTTTTGAGATTTGACTTTGCCCGGCACGAATGCGACCAGTGCCGCGGCGGCCAGTGTTTTAAATGTATTTGCTTTTGACATAAACTCTCCTTTTTATCGAGTATTACGTGGATTATATAACAGCAATACGTAATTTGTCAAGTTTATTTGTACATTTTTTCTGATAAGATGACTGAAAGAAATTTATTTTTGGCAACAGCACAGTTATAGTTGGTATATGAGAAAAATCCCAACGCTAATTCTGCTTTTTTCAACCATGTTTGCTGTGCATGCTGCGAATGCGACCACTTGTCCCGCGTTTGACACAGTGACCGGCAACACGGCAACATCGCCAAATCCGCTGGATATTGTTTTTCAAAAATTTAACGTTTGTAATATTCCACAAACCCAAATATTCACAGATGAACTGGGCACCTATACGCTTTCCAATTCTTCTGGTGGTTGTTATATGAAATGCAGCGCCGGCCAGGTCATGGTGGATGGTGTATGTATAACCAGCCCTGGCTGGACGGGATTGTCCGGTTTGCTGTTTGCTGAACAAGAAGAATTTCCGGGTCTGAATATACCAAATTGTCCGTCGTATAATGAACATCCTGGTCACGATGTGTTTTTTTCATTGGATATGGATTATATTCTGCCATCAATCCCTGGCTATTCGGGGATGAGTGCATGCAGCTCAGTATTTGGGTGCGAATGGGGAGACACGTTTATCTCATCATGCGATCGTAACAGTCATTGGAATCCCGCAATCGGTCGATGCCAAAATATCGAAGACGTAAAATGTCCAATTACGTTCACGCGACCATGTTTTATGTGGAATGCTACATCTGCTGTTACAACCTGTTTCCAAGGGGCCAGTCCGGAACATTGCGGACCATGTCGTGCGACCAGATGTGCCGCTGGCTATTTTCTGAAACAACCAACCGTTAGTGGTGGGGTAGCGACATGTAGCCAATGTCCCGAAGGACAGTTTCTGTCAACGACAGGTAGTTGCCGCGCTAATTGTCCATCCGGGCAAGAGTTATCTACAACAGAAGTGTGCTTTACAAATATTCAACAGTGGCCCAGAGCATGTGGTGGCCCCGATAGCCCGGGCCCCCAGCCCCCCGCCAATGCACATGGATGGCATATGGCATGTAACGGCGGAACAGGGGTCAATGCATTGTGCATTCCATGTCAATGGCATTGTGACGAAGGATTCGTTAAATCTGGCAACAGCTGCGTTAGCACTGGCCCCTGCGATATAACAAATGGTATTGGCAGAGTATTCGCTAATCGAAGTGGTCTGCTTGGATGTGCTGTTGTCAGTTGTAATGCCGGATATTTTGCAAGATATGAATCTGCAGACAATGACGGTTTTGGGGCATGCCATCCACGCGAAACATGGCAAACCAATTGTCCAAATCCAGAACATGTTCGGGCGTGCAATGCGGCCGGAACAATTTGCGATGAATGCAAGCTGCCTAATTGTGGACCGGGCCAAAACCGTGCGACAACCGGTGAATGCTTTTCAGGGGGCAGTGCCAGCGGCTGTTCTGCACCAGCGGGCTATACCGGCATGATTCTTTACAGCGATAATAGTTCGCTGCAAACACACTGTTTCTATATCGGACTATAAATACAAAGGAGTAATTAAATGAAAAAAGCAAAATTAATTTTGGCCGGCGCTGCCGCAACAGCAGCATTATCACTGACGGCTTGCGGTGATAAGCAGATTGCGGAACCAAAAGAAACCGATAAAAAAGAAAACTGTACTTTTACAGAACCAAAATCAGGCTGTGAAATATTGCCGCCTGTGGTTCCGGGCGGCCGCAAACCATGGATGGATGTCAGCGGGATAACCACGGAAAAACAAAAATAAGCAATATACAAAGATGCCCATTGGGCTAAACCCGTTCCCCCAGGACGGGTTTTTATTTTACAATCTTAAAATTTTAACGGCCAGTCGCGAATATCGGGCGGCGGCGCATCCGTTGTCGGCGCCCATTGATATTTTCTCATATCGACTTTTTTATCTTTTGCGAATTTAACGCCTTCCGACCGCAATGATTTATATTGTTGGTCTGCCCATCCGGGGACAAGGCCACCATCCTTGAAAACAACGCGATGCCACGGTAAATCCCAGCTGGCCTTATTATTCGATGCATATCCGACAAAACGGGCCATTCGCGGCCGCCCAATCATTCGCGCAATTTGGCCATACGTTGCAACACGCCCGGCGGGAATCCGCGCAACAATATCAAAAACTTGTTCGTTAAATGATTTCATTTATAAATTTTGCCGCACCGCCCGCCAGAAATCAAGCACCGGGCAACCGTCCTATGAATGACCAGCCATGTAGATATCGGTTGTATATTTGTCGATTTTATATTATCATGTCAATGTAGTTTTCAAAGTTCTTCACAGGGTTAATCCTTTGAAAATATTAAATTATCTTGAAGAAATGAGCAATTCGTCGTCTTTGGACGCCTTGTTTGACATGTATATAAAATCTACCACTAAATATGGATATGACCGAATAATGTACAGCTCGGTTTCGAATGATATCGAAAATCATCATAACAAGACGCCTTGCTTGGCCCGGAATTATCCAGAAGATTGGATGAAGCATTATGTCGAAAATGGCTATATTCAAATCGACCCCGTCAGAAGAAGGGGGTGCTATTCAGCCGAACCTTTTACATGGCAAAGTCTTAAAGACCAGTTTAAATTATCAAAAAAACAAGCAATTATTATGTCCATGGCCGAAGAAGCCGGTCTGCATGATGGCATTGGAATACCATATCGCACACAGAACGGTGAAACAATTGGTGTCGGAATGGCCAGCAGTGTCAAAGGTGTAAATCCAGAAGAGCATATTGGAAAACTGTATATGTTGACCAGTCACTTTCATTTTATGTATCAATTGCTGTTGGAAAAAGAGAGGATAAAAACCAGTGAGCATATTATTGATATTGCTCTGACACCGCTCACTACCCGTGAACAAGATGTTTTACTGTGGTGTATGCACGGCAAAAGCAATTGGGATATTGCAATGATTCTGAATGTCTCGGAACATTGCATAGATTTTCATATGCGCAATATATTTAAAAAATTGAATACTAATTCAAGGCTGACCGCTGTTGTAAAAGCAATTGGCTTGGGTCTTATTAAACCATAATTTTATCTTATAGACAACCTGCGTCCCTACGTATGTGCGTAGCTTATTTATGTGCAAATACACGATTATAATCCTATTTGATTTCATGACTAAGGAGGGAAGTTATGATGAGGGTTGTAGCCGTCAAAGATGCACTGAAAGATAAAACTTTTGAAGAAGTCGGGGCATTCAGGCATAAATTATTTTGTGAAAAACGAAACTGGAAAACTGGCTTGGAAATTTATCAGACAGGCATTTCTGACCCAGATAAACCCGGAAAATTACTGTTGGCGGAACGGGATGAATTTGATAGCTTGAACGAAGCTGTTTATTTTATATCTTATAATATTAATCAAAAAATTGATGGAATTGTACGCTTTCAATCTACGGAATATCCGTACATGTTGCAAAAAGATTTTTTTAAAAATATTCCCGGCTTTATTAATGGGGAATTGCCAGTTTCACCCCGGGTTTGGGAAGCATCCAGAACAGGATGTGACCCAGACATGAATAAAGAACAACAATTTCGCGTAACAGGAAACCTTGTTACCGCATATTTTGAATTCAGTATAAAAAATAATATTCATTCTGTATTGGGAAGCGTGAATTTGGCAATGATATATCTTTTTTTTGGAAAATCTGGATGCACCATAAAAGGCAATAATAATGACGATGTACAACACATGGGGGCGGTCGTGAATATATTGGATCCGTTATCGGGTTCGGTTGATAAAAATTCGGTTGCGGCCAGACTGCGAATTTCCCCAGATGCATACGCAAGGGTTATGAAAGCACGTGGTACATCGAAAAATACATTGTACACCCTGGCGGGCGATAAAATTTTTCCGGGCATACAAGTATTGTCCAGAATTCCACACAAAGATGAAAAAATTAGTGACTTATTAATTCGTACGCGTTAATCAAATCGCCAAAAGTACATACAGTTTTTAATAAAGGAAAAATATGGCGGCCCAAGAATTATTAGATATAAATAAACTGGAAACTTTAGAGTTGAGCATGGAGGCTGCACAGTTTTCAAAATTCATATTTAATATTGCTCTTGAAATGGAATCAAATATCAAAGAAATCGAAAGGTCTTTGAATGTCTCAGATTTTGATAATGTTATGAAGCGGGCTGGTTTTCTAAATACAGAAACTTCTAAAATTGGCGCAACTTTGCTGGACCATGAAATTACCGGGTTGCAAAATGCGTGTTTGAAAAAACAAAAAGCGGAAATATTAAAATCTGTTAAAAAGATAAAAAAGATATCAGAAAAAACTATTAATGTTATTCAAGATATCTCGCTATTAACAACTTACTTATATCTGTGCCGCCAGGTATAAAAATGCCTATATGTTAATAAAGTTAAGTTCGATAGTTTATATTTACCATCGCTTGCTATCTGGTTTTGATGCTATATAATGCACTTCCAATTACAACAATGCCAAGGGGGCATATTCAGATTATGGAAAATACAGAAAATAAAAAAGAACAATCAACCACGACAGTATCCGCCGAACTGAATCCACAGCAGTTTGCTTTTTTGACTGATTTACAGAAAAAACACGAACAAGAACTGGGGATAGAGGTTCCAATTGGCGCAATGCTGCGCAAGGTTGTCGATAATGCTATGACTGTTGCAAACCGTCCAAAAGACGACCGACCACCGCGCAAGGATAAACCATTCGGTGACAAGCCACCGCGCGGCGATAAACCAGTGGGGCGTTCATTTGACCGTCCCGGATTTAAACCTGGTCCGCGCAAACCATTTGGCGCACGTGATGGCGGTGGCGGTGGCGGCGGCCCAAAGTTTAGTATGCTGGGCGCGAAAAATAAGACAAAATCATTTGATAAATAAAAAGCCCCTTTGGGGCATTTAATTTTTCTGGCGGGCAGAGAGGGATTCGAACCCCCGGAGGACTTGCGCCCTCAACAGTTTTCAAGACTGCCGCATTCAACCGCTCTGCCATCTGCCCGCGGCGCACATTATATACAAATAAATTCCATTTTCAAGGATAAAGCATTTGTGGTCGGAACAGTTGTGTTATTACGAAATCATTTGACGAAAAATTTGATTAATGTATAATACACGTTATATTAATAAAAGGCAGCGGTATGTACGAAAGCGACAAAGCATTCAGCAACGACCCAAAAATTTTTGAAAAGCAAGTAGAGCTTGCAAAAAATAAACTAAAAAGACTTCGTGTGCAATACAGGGTGGAAGATTTGCGCAAAATTTACGCAACCATGACCCCGGATGATAAAAGGGCATATGGGATAATCGTTGAAATTCTGACCGAATATAATCGCCGGCAGCAGCCCCCGCCCGGGGTCAGCGGATGGTGGAAATCGGAAGAGGCAACAAGCAAAAGAGATTCTTTAATCAAAAGCCAGGCTGTGCTGGAAAAACAAATAAAAGATGAAGAAAATTCCATTGGCGCACTGAATCGTTATCGCATGATAAACGAAAGGAGCAATCCTGAAGATGTAAAAGACATACCAGAACAAATCCAGGGCATGCGAAAAAATATTGCCCAGTGGCGTGCGGATAAAAAGCGCATTCAGCGGGAAATAAGTTCCGTAAAATGGGAACCGGTCAGAATTTAATTGCACACCGCCACGAATGGCGGTTTGCTTTTATCGCGGTCAATTCCGTCCGTGCCGCAATCCAGGCAATTAAACTTTCGATTTCGGCTGTGTGCCGGTGTCATCGGTATTTCGATATTTGCAATTTCCGGGATATGCGGACGCGCACTGGTAATATACGAAGCATCCGGAAATCCGAAATAAAACGCGCGTGACGCCCCGGAACATTCGCCCGCGTAACATGCACGGTTTGTTATTTTTCGTGCATCTGGCACGCATTTCGCTGCGCAAGTTTCTGGGTCGATAACCAGTTCTTCGCAATCGCTGCATGATGCGGCGGCTGATAAACGCAATGTCGTTCCAACGCGCCCAAACGCCATCAGTCGTGCGGTATCGCATTTCGAAGTATCTTTGGTATCACCGGGATTCGTTGTACATGTCCATTCCAGCGTTGAATAATCCATGTGTGCAAACTGTCCAGGCGGACATTGAATTTGTTGCAGCGGGTCCATGCAAATCCAATGATAATCAACCATAACGGCGGTTTGCCGCGCCGCGCATAATGGCCGCCGCGACATATCTTCGACACATCGTCCGCGGGTCGCATCCCATACATTATCGCCGATACAGATATTCGGTTCGTTCTGGGCCGCACATTGCCATTTACCAAATCGAAAAATCCGGATTTCATTCGGGCTGCATCGCACCATATCTTCACGTTGTTCGGTTCGGAATATTGCGCGTCCAGCGACCGAATATTGCGTAACATACAGAATTTGTCCATCCGCCGCATCCAATTCTTTGACAATCGCGGCCGGCAATATTTTTGTACGGCCACCACCGGATAATATTTTAAATGTTTTATTTTCTTCGATTAATATGCCGAAACTGGACATATCTGGGTGTTCGGCTTCCAGTAATTCCAAGACTTTGCCCATATCGAAATCATGATGCGCATGCGATATAGTAATAATAAAGTTTTCAATCGACCGGCCGGGTCGGTCCGGGATACAATTGGCGGAAATTCGATTTCCATCCATGCATAGTTTTACGGTCGCAATATCATATTTTTGTGCACACAGTGTGTCATTATCGATATCAACGCGTTCAGCGATTTGCAATGCTTCATCCAGTCGCACGGCTTCGCCCTGGATGTGCGCGATACAGGTCAGTACGGAATTTATTTCCGATTTTTCCATGGCGTATTCAATGCCGTGTTCTTGGACATTTTGCGATGGACTGTCCATAAAATACCATCCGGCCATGAACAAGAATACGATGATGATGAAAAATATGTTCATTTTTTAATTTCTCTCGCCGGGTATTATAAATGGAAAACGAATGCGGGCAAAGCGAAAAAATTAAGATTGAAATCGCATCGCAAATTGCTATAATCCAGCGAATTATCAAAGGAAGCATGATATGTCCGATAACAAAATCAAAATCCGCGAAGAAAAATGGCAAAAAATATGGCGTGATGCGTGCGCATTTGTGCCAAAAAATGATGATGCGAAGCCAAAATTTTATAACTTGATTGAATTTCCATTTCCATCCGGTTCCGGCCTGCACGTCGGTCATATGTTGCCATATACAGGAATGGACATTCGCGCACGGTATCTTCGTATGAAAGGATATGATGTTTTGTATCCAATTGGCTATGATTCTATGGGAATATCATCTGAAAAATATGCGACCCAATGGGGCATGCATCCATCTGAATCCGTTGCAAAGTTAATCAAAATTTTTGAAAAAGATATCGGCGTTATGGGATTGTCATTCAATCCGGATTCCGTAATCGCGACATCCGACCCGGAATTCATCAAATGGACCCAGTGGCAATTTATACAATTTTTCAAAGTCGGTTTGGCGTACAAATCAGAAATGCCGATGAATTGGTGCCCGGCGTGTCGCACCGGTCTGACCAATGAAGAATTGGAAGATGGCAAATGTGAACGATGCCATGGCCCGGTTGAAAAAAAAATGAAGATGCAGTGGAATTTGGCGATGACCAAATATGCCGACCGGCTGATTGACGATTTAGACTTGGTTGATTATTCCGAACATATAAAAACACAACAAATAAACTGGATTGGTAGATCAACTGGCGCGGAAATAGACTTCAAGGTTGGCGATGATACGATGACTGTTTATACAACGCGCATCGATACAATTTTTGGTGCGACGTTCGCAGTGTTGGCGCCCGAACACGCATTGGTTGCAAGATGGCTGGCGGAAAATAAAATCGAAAACGCGGATGCGGTGCGCGAATATATCGCTGTATCCAAATCCAAAGACGAATTCGAACGCACTGATGCGTCGCGCGAAAAGACTGGTGTTCGTCTGATTGGCGCGGATGCGATTAATCCGTTTAACGGTGCAGAAATTCCATTGTTTATTTCTGATTATGTATTGGCCGATTATGGGCATGGTGCGATTATGGCGGTACCCGCGCATGACCAGCGTGACTGGGATTTTGCAAAAAAATTCGGATTGCCGATTATACCGGTCTTGGCCGGTGGCGACGTATCTGAATCGGCATGGGAATTTGATGGCGCACATATTAATTCTGAATTTATGGACGGCATGAACAAAGAAGACGCAATCGCCGACGCAATTAAACGTGGTATGGTGGGCGGATTTGCGCGTGCTGCAAAACAATATAAATTACGCGATTGGCCATTTTCACGACAGATGTACTGGGGCGAATGTATTCCGTTGGTTCATTGTGATTGCTGTGGCTGGGTGCCAGTGCCGGATGACCAGTTGCCGGTTATCCAACCGCACATCACGGATTATCGTCCGACGCCGGACGGCGAATCACCACTGGCACGCGCGACCGATTGGGTGAATACAACGTGTCCGACGTGCGGGTGTCCTGCAAAACGCGAAACAGATACTATGCCGTAATGGGCGGGTTCATCCTGGTATTATTTGCGGTACTTGGACCCACGTAATGACCAAGAATTCTGTGGATGCGAACAAATGAAAAAATGGATGCCGGTTGACCATTATAACGGCGGCAATGAACATAATACGCGTCATTTGTTGTATTCACGTTTTTGGTACAAAGCGCTGTATGATTTGGGGCTTGTGCCCGGGCCAGAGCCGTACAAAAAGCGTACAACCCAGGGGCTTATTATGGCCGCAGATGGGCGCAAGATGTCGAAATCTTTGGGTAACACTGTGCCGTCTGCGGATGTTGTTGAACGCGCAGGTGCGGACGCGTGCCGCATGACAGTGCTGTTCCTGGGGCCGTGGAATCAAAATGCAAACTGGTCCGAAGACACTCTGCGCGGTTGTGAAAAATTCTTGAAACGCGTTGAATCTTTTTCGGATAATTTGACGGATGGAAAACTGGATGCCGACCAAGAATTCTTGGTAAATGATTTGATTGCAAAAATGACACATCGGATAGAAAACATGCAATTTAATACAAGCATCGCCGCGATGATGGAATTTATAAACGCGTTCACAGGCGTAATGCCGCGTACCGCTTATAAAATTTTGCTGCAAGTCCTGAACCCGTTCGCGCCGCATTTGACCGAAGAAATGTGGGAAAAACTGGGTCACGCGGACATGCTGGTGTTTGAGCCATGGCCGATTGCGGATGAATCAAAACTGGTTCGTGCGACGGTTACAATTGGAATTTCAGTAAATGGAAAACACCGCGGCGAAGCAGTCGTACAGACAGACGCAGATGAATCCGCAGTCGTCGCCGTCGCAAAACTAATCGTCGAAAAATTCATAATCGGTGATATTGTGAAAACAATATTCGTACCTGGTAAAATGATAAACTTTGTGGTGAAGTAATGAAGAAATTATTTACAATCGCGCTTACACTAACACTTTTTTCTTGTGGTTTTTCGCCGATGCATGCGCCGCGCAACGACGCGACCACATCAACCACACGCGAAATTTTCGTGGCACCGATAAGCGGAACGAATGGCGTTGATATGCGAAATTCTTTGCGTGCGCGGTTTGGTTTTACGGATGGCGTTGCTGCGCGTTACACACTGACCGTTGATTTGAAAAATCCGGAAACAATTTTCAAAGCATTGCAGAAAACCGGTGACGCAACATGGCAAGAAGTCCGCGTGACCGCAAACTATACATTGACCGAAACATCGACCGGCACGGTTTTGATTTCCGCAACCGATACGGCATCGGAATCTTATACTTTTGTGCGCGACCTGGTCGCGGCCCAGGCATCGCATAACAACGCGGTACAATCGGCGATACGGATATTGAGCGAAAAAATCGAAACGAGGATAGTCGCCAAACTGGCCAAGTAATGAAGTGGAAAGAATCAGATTTTAACAATTCATTGTCCCGGCAAATGTCGGGCGTTCCGGCCATTTTGATTTATGGACCCGACGCTGGACTGGTCGATGAAATGGCGGACAAGGTTTCTGAAAAATTGGAAATAGATTCGCTGAATATGTTTGTGATAGATGCAGATGATTTGCGCGCAAAAATGGATACGGTTTTTGCCGAAGCATGCAGCCCATCACTGCTGGGCGGACGCCGATTGGTCTGGGTGGCGGGTGCGGGCGATTCTGATGCACCGATTATTCGTGAATTGTGCGAACATTCGGGGCTGGATGCTTTTGTCGTAATTACGGGGGGCGAATTGCGCGGCGGCGGGGGATTACGTTCGTTGTTCGAAAACCATGATAAATTGGCGGCGCTGGCATGTTACGCGGATGATGACCGAACGCTGGGCAATGTTATCCGCGAATCATTATTTGCATCCGGAATAAAGCAAATCGAACCAGATGCGATGCAATACATGTTTGCGCGGCTGGGCGTTGACCGCGGCGTTACGCGTTCGTTCTTGAAGAAATTGGCGCTGTATGTCGATGACAAAAAGACCGTATCACTGGACGATGTTGAAAAATGTCTGCCTGATTCCGGCGCGGTATCGATTGATGATTTTATGTATTCGCTGACCGCCGGGCATATCACCGCGACGATGACTGCATTGGACCGTGTGTTCTTTGACGGTGCGGAACCGATTATGCTGGTCCGTATGCTTGATTCACATTTCAAGAAATTATTGGGCGCGGTGTCCGGCGGCGCGATGCCAAAATTATTTTGGAAAGTCGCGGAAAAATTTAACACTGCAACGCGTATATGGCCCGAAGACGAAATCGTTGCCGTGCTGACACGATTGAACGAATTGGAACTGCAGACAAAATCATCTGGACTGACCAATATGTCTGAATTATTAATCCGCGATTTCGCATTGAAATTATCCGTTCGCGCAGCCAAGCTGGCGATAAAGGCCAGGGGGAAATAATGTTACCATCCGTATATGCACCCAAAGATTTCAAACGCCTGCGCGCGGCGGGCGACATTGTCGCGCGATGTTTCGACTTTATCGCGCCGCATATTCACAGCGGTATTTCAACCGGTGATATCGACCGGATGGTTGCGGAATTTTTGAAATCGAGTGGCGCGCGTTCGTCGTCGTTCGGATACAAAGGATTTCCAAAACATTGTTGTACATCCGTCAATGATGTTATTGTTCACGGTATTCCATCGGACACAGATATTTTGAAAAACGGCGATATTATCAATGTCGATTTAACTGCTGAATACAAAGGGTTTCATGCAGACTCTTCGCGCATGTTTATTATCGGCGACGCACCGCCGGCCGCACTCAAATTGGTACAAGTCGCCCATGACGCAATGAACGCCGCGATTTCAATATGTGCACCGGGTGTGCCGTTGTCCGAAATAGGGCGCGAAATTGAACGCATAGTATTGCCGCACGGATTTACGATTTCACGCGATTTTGTCGGTCACGGTATTGGCAAAGTCATGCACGACGAACCACAGATTTACCATTTTCATGATAAAAAATTCGACAAAATAAAAATGGTTCCTGGACTGGTTTTTACAATTGAACCCATGATAAATATGGGCGGTGACAAATGTAAAATTGACGCGGACGGTTGGACCGCGCGCACTGCCGATGGATGCCTGTCCGCGCAATGGGAACACACGGTTGGAATTACCGAAGATGGTGCAATTATATTCACAGAACCACAATTCTGATATGACAGAAAAAGATTTATCTTATGTAAATGGTCATCGCGAACGGCTGCGCCAGAAATTTTTGGAAACGCGCCTTGTTGATTACGAATTGATGGAATTGTTGTTGATGTATGCGATTCCACGCGTCGATGTAAAACCGATTGTGAAAAATTTGTTGAAAGAATTCGGAACGGTAACAAATATATTATGCCAACCAATTGAAGAATTAACCCGCGTCCATGGTGTTGGCCAGAATACAGCAATATTTTTAAAAGCACTGATGGACGTCACAAAGCGTGAACATGCGGCGCCGCTGCGTGATAACCCGGTTTTCTATGAACCATCAATCTTGGAAAATTATGCCAAGATTATGTTCGCAGGCAAAATGGTCGAAGAATTCCATGTTTTGTATCTGGACGGAAAATATAAACTGCTGCGCGATGATGTTCATTCCAGTGGGACGATTGATTGGGCGGCGATATATCCACGCGAAGTTGTGCGCATTGCGCTGAATGTTAATGCATCGGCGGTAATCTTGATGCATAATCATCCAAGTGGAAATGCCAATTTTTCCACCGACGATATGAAAGTAACCAGAGAATTACAATCCGCGCTGAATGTTGTCGGGATACAATTATACGACCATATTTTGGTCGCAGGCGGCATTGTATTTTCCGCCAAAAATATGCAAATGTTTTAACCCAGCGATTTCTTTAATTTCCTGACCCGTTCCAGGATTTCGTTCAACTGTGCTTCGTCTGCGCCGCCGGCTGATTTTGATTTTAATTCGTCCGCCATAACAATACACAGTGTGGCTAACAGTGAAGCCTCTGGCAACGGGCCGATTTTATCCAGAATTTCGCGCGCACGAACATCAACCATTTTGCCCAATTCGACCAGACGCGCTTCTTGCCCGTCTTCACAGCCCATCTGGTATTTTCTGTTCACAATTGGTATTGATACGATGCTCATTTCTTCAATTTTTCCAATATTCCGGTGGCTTTGTCGATATATTCTGCCGCGCGGGCGTTTTTCGCGCGTAATTCGCCCACCTGTTGTTTCAGAATTGCGACTTCCAGATCGGTTTGTTTGCCGACACCATCCCGACTGGCGCGTAATTTGGCACCGGCATCTTCGCAAGCGGCAATTTCCGTAAAAATCAAGTCTAAAATTTCACTCATGTCTATAAATATAAATGAAAAACCGTGTGCGTTCAACCCCAAAATATGATATAATGCACGCTATATTGGATATAGGGGGCGGTTTTGAAGACAAAAGTCATATATATCAGCGGCGGTGAAATGTTCGAAATGTCGGCCGTGCGCGGCGCGATGGATGCAGTACGTGCGCAATTGGGCCTGGGGCCCGATACGATTCTGTTCGGTGTACCGGTTGATGCAGACGATGCACTGGCGACCGAAACAGTTACAGAAATCAAAGCGTCGGAATCCGTCCGTCCGACAATCATTGAGCCCGTGGAAATTGCTGAAACCGTTGAAAAACCCAAAAAAGTTCGCAAGAAAAAAGAACTGGTTACAGAAACAGAATCGGAAACTGTAATCGAATCCGAACCAGTCGTCGAAATCCCAGAAGTTACACTCATAAAATCTTCACCAATATTATCTGTAATTGGTGCTGTAAAATCAGAACCTGTGGAAACGGCTGCCGAATCCGCGCCAATCACCATTGTCACAGAATCTGTTCGCGAAATCATATCGGTTGTGGAATCAGATATGGATGGCGACGAAGACGAAATTAAATCTATCGAAGATATTTTTGCTGGAATCGACCCAATTGCCGAAGATAAACCAATGAATCTGGCCGATGATTCGGGCGATGATATATCTCAGATTTCCGACGAAGACGATATAATCGTCGCGCATGATTTTGATGAAACTTTGTCGCAATTGGCAACAGAATTTGTGTCACGCGATGCAACGCCGGTGGCGCCCGTCAAATCGGCGCGTGGTGGTAAAATTGGCAAACTGAAAAATATTTTGCCGTTCAAGAAAAAAGAAAATTCCGAACCTGGTGTGTTGGGCGATTTGTTCGGATGGGCCGGTGTGGCTGCGAACGATGACGTTGCGGATTTCACCATGCCGGAATTTTTTCGGATGAAAAATTAATGAAAAATGCAAATCGAACGCGTATTAAATCTTTTGCAAAATTCCGGCTTTCATGTTCTGGGAAGTGACGGAACATATATCTGGATTGAAGACCCGACTTGTTTCACGCGCAGCATAATCGATTTTATAAATACTGTCGCATGGCCTGTAATTGTTGTAATTACGGCTTTTTTGCTGTTGGGTTGGGCAATATCGCTTATCCGTGGTGCCAAAACCGATATTATTACCAATCTGCGTAATTTATTACTGATGTTTGGAATTTTGTCGTTGGCGATGACGATTGCGGGCTTTATTTACGGTGATGATTTATCAGCGCAAAGTTGCAAAAAAATCGGTGTGCCAATTTCCGAAGTACAGCGGATCCTGGATTCACGTAACGCAAAATTACGCCGTTGGAATGCAGATGATTTATGGGAAGAATTCGATATATATGATTCCGCCGCCGGCAATGAAATTCCGCGAATGGAATGGCCGGATGTGGAATTGCCAACTGAATATGTCGAATTACCACCGGTTGATATTGGTGGTGGCGAAACTATTACCGGCATGGTAGTCGAAAGCCGCCGCGCCGCGCGCGCCGGTGTTGTTAATAATCGTGCGGTTGTCGATACTCTGTCGGTAATCAGCCAATCCGATGCAATCCGCGCACGCGAAATATTTCGTCAAAGCAGCATGGCCATACGCACAGTATCCGGCGCCGTTGGCGACCGTCGCCGTGACAATCGATATGCTGGCGGTGAACGCGGACATGAAGGGCGCGATTTATTGGCCGATGCGGGCGCACGTGTGCCCAGTTTTTTCAGCGCGCGTGTTGCCGCGGTCAAACCAATGCATCACGGATTGATGTCTATGACGCTGCAAAATGATGATGGCACAACGACATTTATCGGATATATAAAAACGGATTTGGATGTAAATGACCGTGTTCGTGCGGGCGATATAATCGGCACAGTTCAACGATTATCAATGGCGCCGCAATATCGCAACACACCGAATCATATTCATTATGAACTGTGGACCGGCGGCAAAGGCACCGGCGCAATGATGGACATCGCAGATATATTTTAGAAAGGAGAGAGGGATGAGAAAAATATTTTTTACTATGGTCTTTTTACTTTTTGCTGTCGGCGCACAGGCAAATGATTTTTTTGCACCCCGCAAAGTGACTTTGGTGCCGTCCGCGGATGAATGCGTTGGCGATACGTCTGATATGCTGTGCGTGTTTGATACGGTCATTGCATGCGCGGTGCGTGCGGATGCGAAATTATGCGAAAAAGTAGGCCTGAAATACGACAGTTTTTTCAAAAATTCGATGGTTGATTTGACGGGCAAAGATTATGAATTTCGCCCGGTGGAATTATTTTTGAACCAGCGCCGACCCGCATGCGCCGTCGATGACAATCGCGCATGTATCACGAACCCGGCAACAGGTCGGGTCGTTGCAGCGAACGCATCAATAAAAGACAATAATAATGTTGGTGTGTTTTTGCGAAATGAACCCAGTGGCAAATGGTCTGTCATATTCGCAACCCAATTTGCATGCTGGCCCGATGAAGATTGTTCGTAACAAAAAAAAGAAATAAAAAAAGTTGTCCATTATATTGGACTACTTTTTTATGCTTCACGCGGTGCGAATTTCTTCTTCTTCTTTATTTTTTTCTTAATTTTTACGGGCAACTTCGGTAATTGAATTTTCGGTAAATTTGGTAGATTCATCCTGGCTTTTAAGGCCTTGGCTTCGTCAATCCATCTTTGCATACGCGTGCGCAATGTATGTTCGTACAGCACAAACAATCCACCCATACCAATCAACGGTATAACATAATAAATCACACGGAATGCCAATAATGCGCCGAATACAGACGCCTGGGACTTTACACCCGGCAATGCCATCATTATGACGGTTTCGAATACGCCGATACCGCCTGGGACTTGGCTGAACACACCGGCGGTCTGGGCAATTACAAATATTCCGATGAATGTCGTGAACGGAACATCAACGAACGACCGGATACAGAAATATAATACCAGCGCAGCAAAAACCGAATCCGCAATTCCGACAAGCATTTGATACAGCGCAGTGCGCGGTTTTGGAATTTTAAAGTCCAATTCGCTGATATGAATCCGTTTTCCTTTGAATAAAAATGTCATCGCGAAATAAGCGCCAAGGGATGCTGCACAGAACAAGAACAGTATGTGCAAACCAACGCTGCCCGCGATGGAATCTTGGAACAATGAATGCGGCACCATAAAGTATCCACCGACAACAATCGCCACCGCGCCCAGGAAATAGGTAAATCCTGAAAAAGTCACCATTTTTACAATATCGGCCGCGCGTATGCGCCAGCGGGTGTACAGGCGGTATCGTATCGTGCCACCCGATAATACGGCATGTCCGGCGTTGTTGCTGATGGCGAATCCCAGCATCCCGGCCAGCATCCATTTCCACCAAGAAACCTTGTTCGCTTGCCCAACATATCGCAGCGCCAGATAATCATAAACAGACAGTGTTATGTATCCCGCCAAACACGCGAACGATGCGTAAACCAAATTGCGGAACGGAATATCCAGCAATGCTTGGACAATATCGGTGAATGAATATTTGCGCAGTTGCCAGTACAGCATACCAACGGCCAGGGCGAAAAATAAAATCCCAGCCCAAGATACCAGCCGCTTGAAAACGCGTTTTGTTTTAGATGACACAGAGTTCCTCTTTTGTAGGGGCGCAAAAGCATACGCCCTATATAGATGGCAATCCTATCAATCCCATGCAACAAAAGCAATACGAAAAAAATCGGGGGCGTCGCCCCCAGAATAATAATTACCGATGACAAAAATCACCACGCCCGCCGAAAATTACGCGCTGGCGTGCAATTGCCCGTTCGCGGGTGTCGGCTTGGGCGATTGCTGCTTTGGGATTATCTTGTACTGTTTTAAAAATTTCGGATATCTGCTTGCGCGCGTTTTCTAAATTCTTTTTTTCATTGATGCTCAGCACTGGCGATTCCAGCATAACATTAAGCCGGGCCAATTCGTTGAAATAATGGGTCTTCATTTCATTTATTTTTTTTTGCTCTTTAAAATAATTCATTAAATACTCCTTTGTATCAGGTCATTATATAATTAAAATTAATTCTGTCAAGAATTTAATAATTGCAAATTTTCGGGGGGGTGGTTATAATCCCGGGAAACAAACGCGGTCTAAGTTCCCCTCCTTTGGAGGGGTGCCCGAAGGGCGGGGTGGTTTACCCAAGCTTCGGATGCACCGTAAACCACCCCGGCACCATGTGCCACCCCTCCAAAGGAGGGGAATTTTAAGGATTTATTATGCTGCGCCCATCGCTTCGAAAAAATGACCAAATGCGTCCAGTATCGCTGGAAATCAATACAAACAAATGGGCCGAAGGTTCATGTACGATACAAATCGGCGACACAATCGTTATATGCAATGCATCCGTCGAACCGAGCCAGCCATTATGGAAACGTCAACAAAATCTGACGGGTGGATGGGTGACGGCGGAATATTCTATGTTGCCACGCGCGGTTGGTAATCGTAAAAACCGTGACGCGATTGCGCGCGACCACCGCGGTGCAGAAATTTCACGCCTGATTGGTCGCTCGTTTCGCAGCGTTGTTGATATGGATAAACTCGGCAAACACACGGTCACTATTGATTGCGATGTTATCCAGGCTGACGGTGGTACAAGATGCGCGGCCATTACCGGTGGGTTTATCGCGTTGAAATTGGCCGTTAAAAAGTTAATGGATTCCGGTCGTATATCCGAAGACCCGATTTCGGATTTCCTGGCCGCGACATCCGTCGGCGTTTGGCACGGTGAACTGGTCTTGGATTTGGATTTCGCCGAAGATTCGGCCGCCGAAATGGATGCCAATTTTGTTGTAACAGGCGATAGCAAATTTATCGAAGTCCAGGCAACCGGCGAAGCGCACCCATTCAAACCAGAACAATTATCCGATATGATGACAATGGCCGCCACCGGCTGCGCCAAACTTATCGCTTTACAAAAACAAGTGTTGTCATAATACCGCACTGAACTAGGTAGGGGCGCATATTTGCGCCCTTTTATTTTTACTCTTGAAATTTTTTTCATGATAACTATCTATGAATAAAGTCCGACAGATTCCAAATACGGAATTTGATAAAATATCGCAGAGGTATTTATAATGCTTAACATAGAAAAATTTTCTGAAAATTCACAAAAAATTATCGCGGCGGCGGCACAATTGGCCGCATCGCGCGGCAACCCGTTCGTTGCGCGCGCGCATCTGATGTGGGCTTTGCTGGCCGATGATACCGGTGTTATCGTATCATTGATTGAATTTGCCGGTGGTAATATGGTTGCGCTGCAAAACGAGACTGAACGACTGTTGTCGCGCGAGCCTGTTGTTTCAGGCGGAAATACGCCGGCGCAAATTTCACCAGAATCCGCTAAAATTCTGGAAGAAGCACAAAAACTGGCATCACGCGCGAATGAAAGCTATGTAACATTGGAGCGAATTTTTGAAGCAATCATTGAATCCGGCATTGGTCGTGACGCATCGCTGACCGGTAAAAATGTCGAAGCCGCAATTAAAAAATTACGTGCCGGAAATAATCCGGATTCGCCGCATGCCGAAGAGCAATATCAATCATTGAAAAAATATACGACTGATTTTACCGATTTGTCGACCAAAGGAAAACTGGACCCTGTTATCGGCCGCGACGAAGAAATCCGCCGCGCGATTCAAGTCCTGTCACGTCGTACGAAAAATAATCCGGTATTAATCGGAAATCCGGGCGTTGGAAAAACCGCCATTGCCGAAGGCTTGGCAAACAGAATAATCGCCGGGGACGTGCCGGAAAATTTATTGAAAAAACGCCTGTTATCACTGGATTTGGGTGCGCTTATCGCCGGTGCGAAATATCAGGGCGAATTCGAAGAACGCTTGAAATCCGTGTTAAAGGGCGTCAAAGATGCAAACGGAAATATAATTTTATTTATCGATGAATTGCATACATTGGTTGGTGCCGGTCGTGGTCAGGGGGCGATGGACGCCAGCAACCTGTTGAAACCGATGTTGGCGCGCGGCGAACTGCATTGCGTTGGCGCGACGACACTCGACGAATATCGCGAATATGTTGAAAAAGATCCGGCGCTTGCGCGACGATTTCAACCGGTCTATATTGATGAACCGACGGCGGATGATACTATATCAATCCTGCGCGGACTGAAAGAAAAATACGAAGGTCATCATGGCGTGCGTATATCGGATGCCGCGCTGGTCGCGGCTGTGCGCCTTTCCGATCGATATATTACCGATCGATTTTTACCGGACAAAGCAATCGATTTAATGGATGAAGCCGCGGCGCGCGTGCGAATTGAAATCGCATCGAAACCAGAAAAATTGGACGAAATTGATCGCCGTTTGATGCAACTGAAAATCGAACGCGAAGCACTGAAACAAGAAAAAGATGCGGAATCAAAAAAGCGCCTCAGAGACATTGAAAAACAATTGGCGGATATTGAATCGCAATCCGCGGCGATGACGGCGGCATGGCAATCGGAACAAAAGAAAATGCGCGGACTTTCCGACGCCATTGCGGAACTTGATGCGGCGCGGGCCGAAGTCGCGAACGCCATGCGCAGCGGCGATTTCGAAAAAGCATCCGCATTGCAATATGGTAAAATTCCGGACCTTGAAAAGCAAATTGCGCAATTAGAAAAAAATGAAAAAGCAACAGAATACAAAACTGTCTTACCGGAACACATTGCCGCAGTTGTATCGCGTTGGACCGGTGTCCCGGCCGAAAAACTTTCGGGCGATGCACAAAATAAATTATTGCAAATCGAAGACGAATTACGAAAACGTGTCGTCGGCCAAGACCACGCATTATCCGTTGTCGCCCGCGCAATCCGCCGCAGTCGTGCCGGCCTGTCCGATCCGCGTCGTCCGTCCGGATCATTTATGTTCCTGGGGCCGACCGGTGTTGGAAAAACTGAATTGGTGAAATCGCTGGCCGATTTATTATTCAATGATGACACCGCGATGACGCGTATTGATATGAGCGAATATATGGAACCGCATAGCGTCGCGCGCCTGATTGGCGCACCGCCCGGATACGTTGGATACGATCGCGGCGGCGTGTTGACCGAATCCGTTCGTCGTCGCCCTTATCAAGTCATCTTATTCGATGAAATTGAAAAAGCGCACCCGGATGTGTTCAATGTATTTTTGCAAATTTTGGACGACGGACGATTAACGGACGGCCAGGGTCGTGTGGTAAATTTCACAAATACTCTTATAATAATGACATCGAATCTGGGTAGCGATATATTGTTAGAAAACGCGCGCACAGGCTTGTCCGCCGGGGCCTTGGCAAAGGCGGAAACAAAAGTCATGGAAATCGTTCGTCGTCATTTCCGGCCGGAATTTTTAAACCGTATTGATGAAACAGTATTTTTCCAACCACTGGGCCGCGATGTAATGGGCGGAATTGTTGAAATTCAGTTGCGCGGATTGCGCGCCCGCCTGACCCATCGTCATATCGAATTGCACGTGTCCAACAAAGCCGTCGAATGGCTTGCGGACAAAGGATACGATCCGGAATTCGGCGCGCGTCCGCTGAAACGATTGATTATGTCTGCGGTCGAAGACCCAATTGCCGACCTGATACTGGCTGGAACGATTACCGATGGCGGCACAGTCGATGTGGATGTCAAAGGTAAAGAGCTGGTCGTAAAATAAGACAAGCAAATAATAAATCAAGGGGTGCATATCTGCACCCCTTAATCACATCTATTATAATAGACAGCCCGATGTTTTATAATCTGGGGGGATCATCACGAAGCTGTCTATTACAATAGATAGATGGCGGCCTATCTGTGTAAACAATCGCCAATATTAACCAGTATCCATACAGTTGCTATCGCGCGTATGTGCTTTGATATTTTATTATGTCCGCTGTCATCAGACCAATATTGGATTGTCCTATGTATGGGCGCAGCGGGCCGTCAAAGACCTTTAAATATATGGAAATACTGTCAGAAAAAGTTTTTGCATTACCACCAAACTTTTCCGTGGAAAACTGATTAAACTGTTCCCAAAATGCCGATTCATGAGGATAGTTTTTTATATTCAGATGGATGGACATTCGAATAAAATCGGCAAGATGTTTTTGCTTGTCTTTTACGTTTTCATCCAGATATTTATTTATAGTGTCTAAAAATATGCGCAGGGTGATTGCATTGGATTCCCATCCTTCCATGCCTGACGCAAAAACACTTCGCAAAAGATATCGATGATATTCAATTTCGTCCATTTGAAATATTGTGCTGAATGATTTACGTTTGCCAAGTGGCCGCATCACATTGTGATCCAAAGCCAGTTCATAGCCGCGTTGTATATCGTATTGCTTTTTCATTGCATCTTTGTGCGTCCTGCGCAAGGCCATCTCTATGGTTTCCGGTTTATCAACATGGTCGGGAATCTTTTCGCATGACTTCATCATTAGCGGCGCCGCCATGGTAAGTCCAATGACTTTCAATTTATAGGGAATGTTTTTAAATATTTTTTTCATAATTAAATATCTATTTATAGCTGATTAAGTCTTTATATGTCTTGAAGACATCATAAAGCTGTCCATTATAATGGACGAGCTCAAATCATAAGGGGAAATAATTATTCCTCTCCGCGTATTTATAATTATCGTGCATTTGTGCCGTACATAGTTTGATAGGTCATTATTTCTCCGATAATAATTCTAGAATCTACCGTCAATATACCTAACGGACCATTAAGTATGTCTTTATAATTTGAAATAGTGTCACCAAAAGTTTTTGCATCGCCATCAAACTTTTCCATGGAAAGCTGATTAAATTCGCGCCAAAAATTTTGTTCATGAGGTCGGCCCTTTATGCTCAAACGAACAAACCTGCGAATTGAATTTTCACGCCATGCCTTTTTGTCTGTTATAGTTTCCTCCAAATATTTTTCGATTGTGATAAGGAATTCTCTTAGATTTGTGGCATTAACAGACCAAGAAGAAAATCCATTTACAGAAATACTTTTTAAAAGAACTCTATGATATTCAATTTCACCCATCTGAAAACTGCTATAGAATGATGCTTTTTTCTCATCTAACTTCATCAATGCATCCAAAGCACCCGCATAAGCTCTACTTATATCATTCGGTTTCATCATCGCGTCTTTGTGTGTCCTGCGCAAAGCCATTTCGATGGTTTCCGGTTTATCAACATGGTCGGGAATTTTTTCGCATGACTTCATCATTAGCGGCGTCGCCACAGTAAGCCCAATGACTTTCAATTTATAGGGAATGTTTTTAAATATTTTTTTCATAATTAAACCTCTTTATTTTTTATGCCCAGTCACAAATATTCATACTGGGGTTGAACACGAGTCCGGCCGGACATTGACGGCATACTGCGACAGGCGTGCTGCCCACATGCATAAAACATACATAGAACCAGGTTGAATTTGTCGGATGTGGCACGTACATGGTTGCATTTTCCAAGTTTGATGGACATATTAATTGACCGATATTATCACCAGGCTGGGTATCGCAATTTTCCCCGGGTGGTGTAAAACCATCGCCGACTTCACTGAACAAGTGACACTTGCCTTCTTGGAGGTAAGAATCACGAATGCATTCATATGCCGTGCATTGTTCACATTGTTCACCGTCACCCGGACAGCGTTCTTCCGCGTGGGTTGCAAAAGGCGAATTGCAGACGTTCTGCGTCTTGCCGCATACGCATTGTCTGTGTCGGTGGGACCACACGCGGCCGGTTGCGCATTGCTTGCACGTTGCGGTGCCGTTAACGCATTCGTAATACCAATGTTGGGTGCTTGGGTGTGTAAAAAATATGTCGGATGCACCGGATGGACACGTTGGAACGGTAACACCAGCGGTCGGGCAAGTTGCGGGCACAGGACCATAAGTTTCTGGGTCCAACGGCTGGATATTTTGTGGACAACTGTTCGCATGTGGATTCACCGGGGTAATACAAACCCCGTCAGATAGTCGTTGGGTGCCGGTGCAAGTTAAATGACAATTGGTACCAAATGTATATGTACCCAATGAATCCGTAAAAACCTGATTTCCTGGAACATTACATACCATGCCAGCCACCCAGGTCAGCGCCAGCGGATTCGGTGATATCGCCGTGTTGCCGGTTGACGAATCAAACGTCGGGCATGTCAATGCCGCCATTGTTGCCATCGGCGTGCCAAAGCACGCAACAGATAAAATAAAAGTTAATGTTAAGAATCTGTTCATAATTTTGCCCCCCAGGCTCTCTGTCCGAAGCAATTCTAAACCCGACTTGACCAAAAATAAATTTCTTTCATTAATGTATTTAGAAAAAATCGTCAAAAACTGGTATGGGATAATAAAAAATGCGCCATTGGCGCCAATTTTGATAAAAACTATTAATTAAAAAACGCCCGAACGGGCGTTTCTATCTGGGTGTCAGAGTAAATTGTGCGGTTAATGGATTTTCCGCGCTGACAATCTCAATTTTTAATTCGTCCGTGCCGCGGTGGAAACATTGCATATCGCTTTTATCCGACACGTTTCGCCAACCCAATTCTTTCAGCGCATCGCGATAAAAGCGCTGAAATTGGCGGCGACTGACGTCATCGGATGCCACTGTTGCTTGGACTATGCGGCCCTCTGGCTGGGAATAAACAAACCCGGCGTCTTCGATTATATATGTTTTTTCCATTTGCGGAACGTCTTCGAAATTAGGCAACCATTCAGCAAATGCGCCACCACCGACCATGCAGAAAACCAATAAAAAACATGCAAATAATTTTTTCATACTGGTTTATTTTATCATATTTTGCATTCAATAACAACCAACATATTTCCTTTTTCAGGGCGATTTTTTATGATATAATACACAAATAATAAAGGGAGAGTCTGTATGAAATTCTTGACCAGTTTTGCTGTATTTTCAATGTTTGCGGCCGCGGCCATGGCGAACGAAGCATCGCGTGCCCGTCCGGGTTCCATTGCCGGTGCGTTCGTTACGAAACAATCTGTGATGGCGACACACGCGCCGACGCAACCGACAATGGCAATCACCGTGCCGGAAATGCATCCAGCACCAACGCCAAAGCCACCGTATGAAAAACCTGAACCGGGCCCGGAACCAATCCCACCAATTGTGAACCCTGATGACGTAATTGTTCCGCAATTGGGTGTATCGCTGCGTGTTGCACGCGCTGCATGCCGTTCGATTACCGCGGATGGTTATATGGGTATGCTGGATGAAACGACCTTTCAATGTAATATCCCGGTTGTCGCGCATAATTGGGGTGGCGTAATACGCAATGGCGGCGAAACCGTGATGGCTTATGTTCCGATGGGCGAAATGTTCAGATGTAACGCAAACACGTTTGAACAAGTCGCGCATTTGCGGCGCAGCTCTCAATGGGTTGTCCCAACAATGATTGTTGGTGGCGCCGGCATTGGTATGGGAATCGGCGCGATAAGTGATGCCAACGAAAGAAAACGCCAAGAAGAAATGCAAAGACAAATAGATGCCGAAAAAGCCAGGTTGCAGGCCCAAATCGGCGGTACGGCTGGGAATTTGGGTTCGACTTTGCAGACACATGTTAATGCGCCGGTAACCGTTGTATTCGACAGCGTAACGTACCAGCTGCGCAAACGCAATGCGGCGGACACATCGTGCCCGGAATGCGGCACTGGGCCTGGTCGTGATGAATTATTGGTAAAGCTGAAGCTGGACCCTGTTAACCGAGATTTTTCTACTTATGTAAATAATATTGAACAGTGTTTAAAACTTAATTTCCAAGAAATGATATCGACATATACATGCACTGGCAACAAACGTGGTCGCATCAAAATTACGCGCAGCAGGGACGGATGCCTGGAAAACGGTGTTACAGCGGTGGACCGTATATTTTGCGGGTACGAAGCAGTACATGCGACCCCACCCAATGTGGGCGGGATTTCGGATTGCCATGTAAAAGACGATAATGGCAGAATAATAGATGCAGACGGCAATCAACCCTTTTCGCGAATTTTCGGCGGCCAGGGCAGATGTTATGCTCGCGATGAAATAACCAATCTTCGTCACGACAATCAAAGATATCAAAGACATAACCCAGCCACACAATTCGCAATGGATTATGATACCACTGCTGCATTTGATTCCCACAGATGGTGGGTTATCCAAGATTTTGGGACAAACATTTGTGCACAGAATAGTATTTCGGAACTGGGCAATGTATGTAAATGGGTCCAAGATGTAATGGATAATTTTGAATCCGATACAGTTGCGGGCAAAGGCGCTAATAATCGTGATAATGAAATGAATAATTTCTTTGTTCGCACAAAACAGGGCAGCAATAAAACCTTTGGCAACATGGTGTCTGGTGATATGCCATGCGGTTCATGCGAAAAACTGGTGCTGGCCGAACAAACGGTCGAAAGATTGCGCGAACAACATGGTGCATTGGTTGCATTGCAACAGGCAGCGCCCACCGGTACAATGCCAGATTTGGAAGCACTGCTCAGCACCATTGCTGCAAAAATTGATATTGTTTCAGAAGTGCAATTGTTCGCCCAGGATATCAGCAGCGCAGTCGCAGGCAGTTTTGACAATATCGGCGGTGAACGGAAAAAATTCTTTCAACGCGGCGTTGGTAAAGGTTTGCTGATTGGCGGCGGCGTGGGTTCGCTTGCGGGACTTGGGTACTGGTTCGCCGAAGGTGCATCGGTATCATGTAACGTTGGCGGGTTCGAAAGCACGAAATTGAACCGCACGTATTCGATACCATCATTCCGCGATTATATCGTCCGCGGCGGATTTCATTTGATGAAATAAAAATGCCCTTCGGGGCATTTTTTTACAAAAATTATTTCATAATTTTTGTCAGCCCGGCGTAGGCCGGGCCAGGGCCTATTAACCGTCGTGCATAGCACGACCAATAATAATTGGCTCGCGTTGCTCGCGGTTTATAGACCCACTCCGGCCTGCGCCGGAGTGACAATATTCATCTTGAAAAATTCTCAAATTCCTTTATATTGCATTTATCTACAAAAAGGAGAAAACAATGTGGACAACAATCGTAATCGTTTTGGTATTGGCGCTGTATATTATTTCTGTTTACAACGGATTGATATCCCGCCGCAATCAATCAAAAGAAGCCTGGGCGACCATTGAAACCCAGCTGAAACGCCGTCATGACCTGATACCCAATTTGGTATCTGCGGTCAAGGGTGCGGCCAAACACGAAAAAGGTACGCTGGAATCAGTTGTGAAAGCACGTACCGCGGCAACCAAAGCGCACGGTGCGGTTGATGCAGCCGCGGCCGAAAACGTGCTGACCGGCGCGCTGGGCAAATTGTTTGCATTGGCGGAAAGCTATCCTGCATTGCGCGCGAATGAAAATTTTGTCGAACTGCAACGTGAATTATCGGATACAGAAAATAAAATCCAATCCGCGCGTCAATTTTATAATACTGTCGTGATGTCGCTGAATACCCAGATTGAACAGTTCCCCAGCAACATGGTCGCGAATATGTTCAAGGTCACGCCAGAAAAATTATTCGAACTGGACGCCGAAGAAAAAAAGGCCACCAAAAAAGCACCGAAGGTAGAGTTTTAATAAGGGCGTGCGCAGCACGCCCCTACACATTGAATAACTATGAAAACAGTCTATGACCACATCAAAAGTAACAACCGAAAAACCGCATTGCTGGTCATCGCGTTCCCAATTGCGTTTATCGCGTTGGTATTCCTGTTTATATGGGCGGCGGTGGCACTGACTGCTGCACCCGACCAAAATATTTTGAAAATGACATTATCCAACACCGCGGCGGTCGCGATTCCAATGGCGATTGCATGTTTTGTATGGTTGGGAATTTCTTGGGCATTCGGCGATTCTATGATGTTATCGGCGGCCGGCGCGCGTGAAATACGCAATGATGAGCCGCAGTACAAAGAAATTTTCCGCAGCGTCGAAAACACCGCGCTGGCCGCCGGATTGCCTATGCCGCGCGTGTATATTATCGAAGACGATTCACTGAACGCGTTCGCAACCGGTCGCACCCCCAAAGACGCATCAATCGCACTGACCCGCGGAATAATAAATAAATTGGACCGATTGGAATTGGACGGCGTCATCGCGCATGAAATGGCGCACATCGGCAATCGTGATATACGCCTTGATATGTTGCTGATTACCGGCGTTGGCGTTACTGTTTTCGCGGCGAATATTATTATGCGGATGATTTTTATGTCCGGTCGCGGCGGCGGAAATAATAAAAATTCTGGCCAAGCCGCAGCAATCCTGTTCGCAGTCTGGCTGGCATTTATGGTGTTTAATTTTCTGATTTCGCCGTTGTTACGCATGGCAATATCGCGCAAGCGTGAATACGCCGCCGACGCAACCGGCGCATTTATCACACGAAATCCAAAGGCCCTGGCGTCCGCACTCCGCAAAATCAGCGGCAATTCCCGCGTAAAATCCGTCGACGATAATAAATCCATGTCGTCTGCATTTATCGCCGACCCGCTGAAAAAAGAACTGGTCGGCAACCTGTACGCCACCCACCCACCAATCAAAGAACGTGTCAAACGTCTGGAAGCGATGTAAAAAACGCGGCATTTGTCGCATTTTTTATCCAACCAATTTTTTCCAATTTTAGGCTCGGTCAAAGTTCTCCTCCTTTGGAGGAGTGGCGCGCAGCGCCGAGGTGGTTTACCCAAACTTTGGATAAACCGTAAACCACCCCATTTTTTGCGTACGCAAAAAACACCCCTCCAAAGGAGGGGAACTTTATTTTATCCAACCAATTTTTCCCAGATAGTTTTCTTTTTCGGTGTGGGTTTTGGTTGTTGTTTGCTGGATTGGCCGCGGGCGCGGTTATGATAATTGCCGCCATTGCCATTTTTGCGTTTGCGGGCGGGTGCGTTTTGCACGGCTTTTTTGGCATCTGCATGTTCGGCATTTTTTTTCTTGATGTCCGTGGACGGCGCATGTGCGGCCAACAAGTCATCGGTCTTGGCCGTTTCCGGTGCAACACGTTGGATTGAATATTGGTCGATATTCAGCAAAGAATCATCGCCGATAATGACAATTTCCGTTCCAAATTCATTTTCCATCGCGGTCAATTCGGCGCGTTTGACGTTCAGCAGATACACCGCGACATCGGTCGGCACATTCATGATGATTTTTTGCGCGGCCTTGGCCAGCAATTTTTCTTGCAAATGACGGAACAGAATCACCGCGGACGTCTGAATCGACGGCACGATGCCAGCACCCATGCAATGCGGACATTGAATGTATGACGATTCCGTGAACGAAGACCGCATCCGTTGCCGCGACAGCATCAGAACGCCAAAGCCATTAATCTTTGCAACTTGCGTCCGTGCGCGGTCGCGCTTCATAACTTCGCGCATTTTCTGTTCGACTTTGCGATTATTCTTTTCTTCTTCCATATCTATGAAATCAATGGCGACCAAGCCGGCCAAATCGCGCAGGCGCAATTGCAGTGCGATTTCCTCGGCTGCTTCCATATTTGTATGCAATGCCGTCTGTTCGATATCTTTTTCTTTAATCGCGCGTGATGAATTAACGTCAATTGTCACCATGGCTTCGGTGGCATTAATTACCATCGTTCCACCAGATTTCAGCTGGACATACGGGCCGTGCAATCCTTCCAATTGTTGTTCCACGCCAATGCGTGTGAACAGTGGTACCGCCGGGTCATCGTATTTCACGATTTCGTTTTTCGGGGCCTTGCCATGCATTTGCTTGTAAAATCCGACGGCCAAATCGTACGCTTCGTCGCCCTGGATGGTCAGTGTGTCGGTCGCTTCGGCCAAAAAGTCACGCACAACGCGGCGCAGCAATGAATCCTCGGTGTGAATTGTCGCAGGTGCCACAGCTTCCAGCGTGGTTTTCCGGATTTCGTTCCACAGATTGGTCAGATATTCGTAATCTTTGGCAATGTCTTCCGCGCCTGCGCCGAACGCAGCCGTTCGCAGAACGACGGTCATACCGCGTGGGATTTTCAGGCCATGCAAGATATCGCGCAACCGGGCACGTTCGGGCCGGTCCGAAATCTTTTTTGAAATACCATAAGAATTGCGCTTGCGCGAATTCGGCATCAATACGGCAAAGCGACCCGCCAATGATATGTATGTCGTCATTGACGCGCCTTTTTGGCCGCGTTCTTCTTTGACGCCTTGGATCAGCAGAATCTGTTTCGGTTTAATAACGTCTTGGATTTTGAATTCGCGTGCGCGTTTTTGGAATTCTTTGTTATCTTCGCCCGCGCTGTTGTCGTCATAATCGGCGATTTCGGCATCTTCATCCGGGTCTTCGTCATCATCGACGATATTCGCATGGGCCAGTTCCAACAGCTTCTTTTTCTGTTCCGGATTAACCTGGTAATAATCGGGATGAATTTCGGAAAAAGGCAAAAATCCATTTTTTCCGGAACCGTAATCAACGAACGCCGCCTGCAACGATGGTTCGACGCGTATTACTTTGCCCAGATAAATGTTACCCTTGATTTGCGGTTTAGTTGTTGTTTCTACATCGAAATCAACCACGCGATTGTTGGATGGGTCCACGACCACCACCCGCGTTTCTTCCGGGTGGACGGCATCCACATATATTTTCTTGGTCATTGTATAAATCCTTGTGCTTCCACATCCAGACAAAGGTTTCGATTCGTTCGCGTGGGCCATCGGCCATGCCAGCAAAGCGCGCAAAAATAACGAAAAGCGCGACGCAAATCAGAAAAATCAATGCAAAAATAAACACCAATAGTCCTTTGAATTAAATGCCTATACAATGTAACACGCATTATATGGATAAGCAAGGGGAATAATAACGGATGAAATTCATTTAATAATAGTTGTCTATTATAATAGACAACCAAATCAGAAACCATAAATAAAAAAAAAGTGCCCCGGATTCCAATCAGGAGAGAGAATCCGGGACCCAAGATAAAAAACCACCAGAATTTAGGTGGTTTGGAGGATAGAAACAATTCACAGAATTGCGCACCGTATTTTGTGTATTCCGGTACCCTCCAAACCATGTTTGGAGTGTGTGTGTTTAAAATTACACTTGTGAATAGGTTTCTATGCCCAGTTCCAGGGAATTCCCCCGAAACAGCACCAATATATATGATTTTCAACGGCCGGGCAAGCTTTTTTATTGCGCCGCATGGTATAAATTCCTATACTCCGCGCATGCTTACTTTAAAGTCATTGATATTTAACGGAATTACGGCCACGGAAATAGAGGTCCAGGTCCAGGCAACCGGCGGTCTGGCCGAACAGAAATTACGCATAATCGGCCTGGTGGACAAAGCTGTGGCCGAATCCGGTGAAAGAATTCGGAATGCGCTGGCCGCGATGAATCTTTCTTTGCCGAATAAATTGGTTACCGTGAACTTGGCGCCGGCCGATTTGGAAAAATCCGGTGCGGCATTTGATTTGCCGATACTTTGCGGAATTCTGTGCGTGATGGGCATTTTGCCCGAATCCGAATTATCGAAATACGTAATAATGGGCGAAATTGGGTTGGACGGGAAATTGCAGAAAACGAACGGAATTCTGCCGGCATCTGTATGGGCCGCTGAACATAACATGGGTATTATTTGTCCGGGACCGCAAGGCGGCGAAGCCCGATGGGCCGGGCATACAAACATTATCGCGCCAAATCATATAATTGATTTGATTAATCATTTCAAAGGAACACAGGTTCTGCCGACGCCGGCACCAATCACTCCGCCGCAATCTGCGGCAACCACCGGGGATATGGCCGAAGTCCGTGGGCAATCGGCCGCGAAGAGGGCGCTGGAAATCGCCGCGGCCGGCGGACACGCCATGCTGATGTGCGGGCCGCCCGGGTCGGGCAAGACCATGCTGGCATCGCGTTTGCCGGGTATTATGCCGCCGCTGACCCCGCGGGAAATTTTGGATTGCAGTATTATATATTCAATTGCCGGACAATTGGATGCACGGTCGTTGGTATCATCGCGGCCATTTCGCGCCGTGCATCATACAGCATCTGCTGTTGCGCTGGCCGGTGGTGGCGTGGATGCAAAGCCCGGTGAAATTTCATTGGCACATAATGGTGTTTTGTTCTTGGATGAATTGCCAGAATTCCAGCGGCAAACGCTTGAAATCCTGCGTCAACCGATTGAACAAGGCAAAATTACGATATCGCGCGCGCGGCGCAATGCGACATATCCCGCGCGGTTTCAATTGATTGCGGCGATGAATCCGTGTCCTTGTGGGCATTTGGGCAACGCGAAACTTTCATGTACCCGTGCGCCGCGCTGCGCCGAAGCATACCAGAATAAAATTTCGGGACCTCTTCTTGACCGCATAGATTTACATGTTGATGTTGAAGCCGTAAATCCATGGGAAATGAGGGCGCCCGCAGAAGTCGAGACATCCGAAGTCGTTCGCACACGTGTCGTTTCCGCCCGGATGTGCCAGCTGAACCGCGCCCGCGAATTATTTGGCCGTGAAATATTGAACGCGCATCTGGACGGCAAAGACTTGGATGCGGCCGTTCAACTGGACAACGAAACAACAAAATTCTTGAACGCCGCCGCAGAAAAAATGGGTCTGTCTGCCCGTGGGTATCAACGAATAAAGCGCATCGCCCGCACCATCGCCGACCTGCGCGAATCTGCCAACGTCGAACTTAACGACATTACCGAAGCCATTTCATACCGCCCAATTAATCGCGGAAAATTTTAGTTCCCTTCCTTTGGAGGAGAACTTTGACTTGACGTTAAATCATAAATCATGCGATAAAAATAATCTACTGTACTAGACAGCCCATGTTTTTTAAGTCTGGGGGACATCATGAAGCTGTCTAGTACAGTAGACTTTCGCCCCGCCACATGTACGCAGCGGGGTGTTTTTTTATAAACAAAATCCGTATTTTTCTGACATCGCGACCAGCTCTGCGGCGCGCCTATCCAAGGTATTCAATTTTTGCATGTCCTGGGGGGTATATCCATGTTTGCAAGAAGCATTTTTTATTGCGCCAATCATTTTGTTGGCGACCCGACTGGAATCGAGAATATCTTTTGCTTCGCCCCGTGGTAATTCGCCTGTGCCAACCAAATATTCTTCTGCGATTTTGAATTGATTATCAAAAACAGTTTCATTTATTTGTCTGGCTGGTGGAAATGCCGTATAAACACGATTCATTCGGGTTTTCAATTCTGTATTAAAATCCATTTCTTCGCTTTTATCGCAAGCGGTAAATACAGGCGCCACGAACAAGAACAAGGGCAGTATTTTATAGTTAATAAATGTTTTTATGTTTTTTTTCATTTTAATTATCCTTTTGGGCTATTTCCTTCTTCCTTGGTTTGTTTTTAACTTTTATTTTTGTTTTCCGAAATCCACACCGCCGATGTTCATCCAAGGTTTGTGATTTGGATTTGGCAATTGAATCGGGTATCGATCATCCGTTTCTCTTGTACAAACTTTTTCTTGTTTATCTTTTTCTTTAGGTTCGGCAATCTGTTTCTCGCCGCAAGCACCCAGCGATAATGCCGTCGCAGCCGCACCGATTGTAAATAATCTAACTTTGTTCATATGTTTTCCTTTAGTTTTATTATTAACTTCCTGGGATATAACAATACGGATTCGCCCATACATCGCAACAGTTTACATTCCCAGCCCAATCACAGGTTTCTATTTCTTGATTCCAGTGCAAACCCGCCGGACATTGTCGGCATTGGCTTTTACCATCTTCGCAATAAGAGAAGAATCTGCAATCATTCGGATGACGTGCGAAAATAGAGTACTCTGTGGACAGCGAACAATTCAGCGTTACCGCACCGGATGGACATGGTAGCATGCATTCCCCGTTTTCCAGATTGAATCCAGGCGCGCATCCGGTGAATGTGCATGCTGTACACAATGTGCCATTGGCGTTACATTGTTGGTTCCCTGTGGCGTTATCCGGACTGGGTGGCGTACACGCTTGGTTTTGGGTAGGTGCAAAGCATTCGCCCGTCGTTGATTGAACTTGGCCACCACCACAATCAAATGCGAAGCAATTACCGCAAGTTGTGCCGGCTGCATTGCATGCTTGGATTCCACCAGTATGCGGTGCGGGCGCGCAACTCGTCTTCCATGTTTCAGTGGCATGGCAGCTATTCCCAGATTGAAAGAATCCGGCATCACAACTGGTTACATTACAAGCACCACAGTTAGAAGAATTTGAGCTGCACAGTTTGTGCCCTGTACCGTTTCGCATTGGACAAGGTGCGAAATAATTAACACCGGGACCGGATGCCGGATCCCGGGCGCGACATGTGTTGCCGGATTTCATATGTCCATCGCGACATTCCCATACGCACGGTGTACATACGCCGGTTTGATGATTACACATTTTCACACCGTAAGAATTTGGAACCCCACATAAATCATTGCCATCTTCAGTTACATCTGGGCTAAAGCATACGCCAGCAGTTGATAACCACTGCCAGGGCGGACATCTTTGACAGCGGGTAAGCCCGCTTTGCGCATTATTGAAAAAATTTTCAGCACTAGAATTTATGTTATTCATATGCCATCCGCTGCTGCATGTTACCGGGGTGCATCTGGTGCAATGTGTTGCAGCGGTTCCCTGGAAACATGTCTGGGTTGCCAATGAAGCACCTGTTGCTGTACAGTTGCGCGTGAATGGCATTGGGCATTTTGCATTCGCAGGTGTATCGCATTTACCGGCCGCTGGATTCCAATGTTGGTTTACGCCTGCTGTACATTCGCGGCATTCCAAAGCACCGTTGTTACAGCGATAAAATTGGGTACAGCTGCCTGGGTGTGAAAAAAATGCTTCACCCGTTGGCGGACATGTTGGCATGGTACCCGCTGTGCACGATCCGGGCGCGAAATTCTGACCAATGCCACCCGACGGCGCACTTATGCACACACCATTTGACCGAACCCAGCCAGCAGCACAGGTCATATGACAATTCGAACCAAAAGTAAAAGTGCCCAGTTCATCCGTAAAAACTTGGTCGCCCGGAATATTGCATACATGGCCAGATTGCCATATAACGTCCAATGGATTCGGCGATGTCGCCGTATTTCCGGTTGCGGCATCAAACGTTGGGCATGTCGATGCCACGGCCAATACCGGCGTGCCAAACGTGCACAATAAAACAAAAAGCAATACTTTGATTTTCTGCATAACAATATCCCTACATTCTGTTAATTAGGAATAATTATAAAATACAGTTGACAAAGTATCTATTTGTTTCGGTAATCTTATCAGAAAAAAGCAATAAAAAATGCGCCCATCGGGCGCATTTTTTTAGAAGAACCACTGCCATGGCTTTAATACTTTGGCCAGCATATAGCCCGTACGCTTGTCGGCGTATGTATGACCACAGCGCGGACATATCAAGAACGGCCGCACCAGATTACGATATTTACCCATAATCATAAACCACACTACCAGACCGCCCGCCCATGCCGCGATGACAAGGCCCCATGCGACATATCCAAAGTACTTATTCACCAATCCCATCAGCGATTGCATAATGGTCAGGTTCGAACGTTCCAGGTCATTATATATACGCGTCGTAATCGGCCATGTGCTTGGCCGCCACGGCCGCACAGTATCAATGCCATAATTGGTCAGCAAGGTTGTGCCCAATCCAGTGTGTTTATCCAGGAATGCTTTTATCTGTTGGTCCATTGCTTTGTCGATTTCGAATTGTGCGATGCGTTCCAGTTCGCCCGTGATTTTATCCAGGCGTTCGTTCACTTGGCGCGTAACGTCGTCAACTTGGTCAATTGCACCGGTTGCCTTGGCCACCGCACCACCCACGGCGGTATCAACCGGCGCAGTATTAATGCCAACACGATTTGCAATGCCGGTCAATCGGCCTGCGCGTTCGGTCACTTGCTCGGTCGCTTGTTTTGCCTGGGCCGATGCTTGTTCGACTTTTGCGACCGGTTTTTCGGCCATCTTTACTTTTTCAATCGCAACGCCGATTGGTTTGGATAAGTCGATTTGCCCCGCAATGCCTTTCAGCAAATTCGCATATTGTTCTTGCAGATAATTTTGCAAATCAAAGAACATCGATACGACGATGGATTTTTTAATCGGTTCCGAATAATTATTTTTAACGTGCAAAGGCGCATAGAACACAAACGCCAACCACAACACAGAAATAATTGCAAAAATCATATTGACGCGCTTTATCCACGAAGTCTTGCGCTTTACAAATTTCGCCCCGCCTGTATCAATTACTTCGATTTCTTGTGGTTTCTTTTTAAATGCCATCATTCTCTCCTGTGTATTTCTTTATAAATTGGTTTTTGAATTCTATAAAATTTCCGCGCTCTATTGCAAGACGAATATTTTCCATCAAATCCTGATAGAACCAAAGATTATGTTGGGTCAATAATGTGGCGCCCAACATTTCATTAGATTTCGTCAGATGATGGATGTATGCGCGCGACAAGTGATTGCGTGTGCCCCCCTCCTTGAAGGGGGCTGTCGGCATAGCCGACTGGGGGGAGCTCCCCCTCGTCATCGCCTCGCGATGACACTCCCCCTCAAGGAGGGGGAGACATCCAGTGCACGCCGGACACCCGCAATTTTCATCCAGCGGCCGCGGGTCGTCTCTGAATTTCGCATTTCGCATATTCATTGTGCCGTGTTGTGTAAAAGCCTGGGCGGTTCGTCCCGCGCGTGTTGGCATCACGCAATCGAACATATCAATGCCGCGCTCCACCGCGCCCAAAATATCAATCGGCGTTCCAACACCCATCAAATATCGTGGCTTGTCAGCGGGCAGGGCGGGCACGGTTGCAGACAGCATTTCGAACATGACTTCCTGCGGTTCGCCCACGGCCAATCCGCCCACGGCATATCCGTCGAATCCAATATCAATCAGCGCGGCCGCTGATTTCGCGCGCAGGTCTGGATAATCTGCGCCTTGGACAATTCCGAAAATTCCATATCCCGGCCGGTTGATAAAAGCATCTTTTGAACGTTGCGCCCATCGCGTCACCATATCAACATTCGCGGCAACCCGTTCCCGTGTGGCCGGCAATCGCAAACATTCGTCCAAAACCATTGTAATGTTCGAATCCAGCTGGTGCTGTATCTGTACAGATTTTTCCGGTGTTAAAAAATGTTTTATCCCGCCGTTGATATGCGATGTGAATTCGACACCTTCTTCTTTCATCTTGGTCAATGCCGACAACGACATAACTTGGAATCCGCCGCTGTCGGTCAATATGGGCCCGCGCCATCCGGAAAATTTATGAAGGCCCCCCATCTGTTCAACCAAATCGCCGCCGGGTCGCAGCATAAGATGATAAGTATTGCCAAGGATAACTTCCGTACCCGTCGCCGCAACCATGTCCATGGTTAAACCTTTCACGGTCGCCGCAGTCCCAACGGCCATAAACGCCGGCGTCTGAAAAGTCCCGTGCGCGGTCTCGACACTGCCCCGCCGCGCGCCGCCACTTGTTGCAATAAGATTAAATTTCAACGACATTATCCTGCACCTTTGATATAATTTTTCTCTAAATTCTTTAATTCAATTCCGATTTTTATAAGTTCCTCAGAAATATCTTCTATTATGTTGGTTAACTTATCCGCCGCCGCCGAAACATATTTTTCATAAAAATTTTGCCAGTGTTCGCGATTTTCAGTGTTGAAGCGTTTGCTTCCTTTTGTAACTTCGATTTCTTCCAATGCTTTGTTGTATAATTCAGTGATTGAATCCAATGATTCATTAACGGGATAAAATACTCTTAATTTTCCTGCATAGCTTGCTACTTTTGGCCATAATTTCAAGAACTCTATATTGATATTTATTTGCGTCGTACTTACAATCGTTTTATGAAAATCAATCGAAGCATTGAAAATTTCTTTTGTCATATCATCGACTTCAAATAATTTATTGGCCCGTTGCAATAAATATTGTCGATATGCAATGTCTTCTTGGGCATTCATAATTTTATTTTGCTGAATCAAAAGTGCGTCTTGGTCGTCTTTTTGTTGTTTCATGGATTGTCTTTGTTTAATCGCGGTCAACCATGAAAAAAACGCGAACAGCGCCATGAGCAGAGTCGCAATCGCAGTAATTAAATTCGAATCAAATTCTATTCCAGACAATGCACCATATTTTCTTTCGACCAGAATAAACAAAAAAATAGCCACGCCCGCAGCGATGCCCGAAATCCAATTAGCCCATTTGCAATCCATCGTTAATTATCCTTTCTAAACAACAAACAACAATCACCATAACTGAAAAACCGGTATTTTTCCGCGATAGCGTGAGCGTATGCAGCCTTCATTTCGGATAATCCAGCAAACGCAGACACCAGCATGAACAAGGTCGATTTCGGCAGATGAAAATTCGTCAGCAGTATATCGACAGCCTTGAATTCATACCCCGGCGTGATAAAAATATCCGTAGTGCCACAGAATGGCGCAATACGTTCGGTGCACATGTCTCCCCCTTCTTGAGGGGGAGTGCCGCCGAAGGCGGCGAGGGGGGGCTTAGAGGAGCTTTCAATAAATTCTTTTGGATAAAAATCCCGTAATTTCGGAATATCATCATGTGTGAGCAAATAATGTATTACATCTAAAACATTTTGCATTTCTTTATAAACTTGCCGATTCCAAAAACGAATAATTTGATAACCCGAATCGGTTAAAAATTTATCGCGAGTGGCATCGTGGCGAATTTGTTCGTCCATCAGATGTCCGGAACCATCCAATTCAATAATGAGCTTCTTTTCAAGATTTATAAAGTCAACAATATATTTTCCAATCGGATGTTGTTTGCGAAATGCAAAGCCTTCGGGAGACTTTCGCAAATTTTTCCACAATAAACATTCGTATAATGTCATTTTTGTTCGTAATTTTTTTGCAAATGATTGCGCTTTCTGCGTGCAAAGCTTTTCATGATGATGGCAAAGCTCCCCCTCGTCACGCTTTGCGTGACACTCCCCCTCAAGGAGGGGGAGACAAGCAGCTGATTCCAACAACCGCAATGATGTCGTGCCCACTGCAATCACGCGCGACGCGGCGTTAATAATGGCGGCTTGTTCGCACGTAATACATCCCCATTCGCTGTGCATTTTGTGGCCGGTGGTATCATCAGATTTTATCGGCATCCAAGTTCCTGCACCAACGTGCAAAGTAATGTTTACAACTGTCGCGCCCGCGCCGCGAATTGCATCCAATAATTCCGGCGTAAAGTGCAATCCGGCCGTTGGCGCAGCCATCGAACCTGCCGGTTCGGCGTACACTGTTTGATACCGGTCACGGTCGGATTCATCGTCTTCGCGTTTCATATAAGGGGGCAAGGGCATCTTGCCAACTTTGTCCAGAACATCGAAAACATTTTCACAAATAAATTCAATCAACAGTCCACTTTCATCATCTTTGCCGCATACGATAATTTTTGTGCCATCATCCAAACTCAATTCGTTACCGATGTTTAATTGATTAAATTTTTTTGCGAATCCATACCATTCATTATTTTGATGATGAGTATGCAAAGTAATTTCGTAAATTTTACTATCCGCCGTGCGCGCATCAAACCGCGCAGGAATAACCCGCGAATTATTAAATACAACAACATCGCCCGGTTGTAAAAATGAAACGAAATCGGAGATGTGTTTATCGGAAATTTTATCACCAACAACCAACATCCGGCTGGCATCGCGCTGGGCCAACGGCCGCGTCGCGATTAATTCATCCGGCAAGTCAAAATCAAATTCGGAAACTTTCATCGGGAAATTATTTCTTAAACTCTAAACCCTGTTCTTCGTAATTTTCGCGTTTGTTTTCCCAATCCGGTTCAACGCGAACGAACAAGTGCAGGCGCGCATTCACGCCCCATTGGTCTTGGATATCATGACGTGCGGCCGTGCCGATTTGTTTTAATTGCGCGCCGCCGCGACCGATAACAATCTTTTTATGATTTTCGGAATTCACAACGATTTTTTGGTAAATTTCCAGAACGCCTTCGGGGTCGGTATCGACTTTTTCGGTCACAACATGAATTCGGTACGGCAATTCTTGGTGTACGAATTTATATACTTTTTCGCGCGTCAATTCCGCCAAATACAGCATATCTGGCACGTCTGGCGCGTCAACCGGATCGAACAGGTACGGCGATTCCGGCATGACAGCAGCCAGCGATTCCATCATCGGTGCGATATTGTCACCCTTGGTCGCCGAAATCATAAATATTTCTTTGAACGGCGCCATTTCGGACAAACCGGCTGCGATGGGCAATAATTCAGGCTTTGAAACCGCATCGGTTTTATTTATAACAGCAAACAGATTAGGCCGGTCTTTGACTTTTTCAACCAATTCTTTGATGGTGGTCGTGATTCCCTTGGTCGCATCAACCAACAATAAAACAGCATCCGCGTCGCCGACTGAATCCATTGCCGCACCAACCATCGCGCGGTCCAAGCGGCGTGCCGGTTTAAAAATCCCGGGCGTATCGACGAAAATCAATTGGACGTCACCCTGCATTTTCACCGCACGAATACGCGTGCGCGTAGTTTGAACTTTGTGCGATACAATCGAAACCTTGCGTCCCATGATTTGGTTCAACAAAGTCGATTTGCCCGCATTGGTTGGGCCGATTATGGCAATAAATCCGCTGTGTGTTTTATTCATTATTGATTTCTTTGTTTATATTGTTCGCACAGCGATATGCCGGGTTCCGGCGTATTAACGGCCCAGTAACCCATAAATGCATCCCATTCTGCGCGGGTCACGCATCCGTCACGCCCCAGGCATTCATATTCCACCGCAATATCAGACTGCAAACAATCGCCATCAAACAACGCCGCTGTATTCATTATATGGTCGCCAGTTTCCTCTGGCGCCGGTGCTTCGCAAGCAGTCGCCAGCAGAGCAATCATAAAAACAGTAATTAATTTTTTCATGAATGGATTATATAGCACAGAAAACAGATTTCAAGAAATACTTGGATTGTACGTTTAGACCAGTTTTGCAAAAAAATTCTGAATACATTAATGAAAGAAATTTATTTTTGACAACCAAATGAGTTACAATTGACCCAGAGAGAGAAATATGAATCCAATCACATTAAAAATCCGCCGGAAAGCGTTGGCAGTGCCTTGCTGTTGTGCGCGTCGTTTAAATTTGGGAAATGTTTGTTGGTGGGCAAGGCGGGACTCGAACCCGCACGGGCGCAATGCCCAATTGATTTTAAGTCAACAGCGTCTACCATTCCGCCACAAGCCCACGGCGCCGATTATAAATCGCATCGGGCAGATTGTCAATTTATCTTTCAAAAATATCGCAAATGGGAACAAATCCCTGGGAAAAGCTGCTTATGTTTTCAAATTTCGTAATCCGATACAATCCAAGGGACTACACACGGGATGTCCCGAAAACCCAACAAAATTCAGAAAAATTGGCATCTGAATTCCGTAAAAACACAAAAGGAAGGAACATGAAAAATATCAAAATTGCAACAATTGCTTTGACAATCGGCGTGGTGGGCACCGCTGCTGCGAATGCGGCACCTGCAAACGTTACATATGGCCAAATGGCCAATGCGCCGCGTGCAACACAAACGACAACAACACAAACACCACAACAAATGTCGCCGCGTACAGCCGCCACCACAGAAAACAACCGCGTATATATTGGTGCGAATATCGGCTGGAACATATTGACATTCAATAACAAATATTCGTTGGCCAGCGACCCAACAACAGAAACCGACAGATTTTCATTCGAAAGCGCATTGGGCTTTGACGTTGCCGTTGGTTGGCAATTCAATAACAAATGGCGCGCGGAATTGAACTATGTGTACGCTGGAAATTATGAAGACAAAGATACTCTGACGACTTTTGAACTTCAAAGACAATATTTGGCGTTGAATGGAATATATACATTTAAAAGCTGGACACGGACATCGTTCTATGGCGGACTTGGTATTGGTGTTGGCCAATTGCGCACTTCTTGGACCGGCGCATATTTTGCACCAGAGGCCAAAAATGACAAAGATTCCACAACATTTGTGGCGCATGGAATTCTGGGATTGGAAGAGCGCTTGGTTGATAACTTGCACTTGAACCTGGCTTATAAGCTTTCCTTTATGACCGGACATGAACATGATGTCTTGTTGAACGGTGGCGATACATTCAAATCAAAGACCAGCGGTATCATCGGAAACACATTCAGCCTGGGCATACGGTACGTATTTTAATGCACGGTAACAAATAAATCAGAGAGAGAGAACCATGAGAAACCACATTTCAACATTTACAGTTTTGGTTGTTTTAACAGGCGCGGCGAATGCCGCCGCAACCGTTCGCGCGCCCACGCCTGCGACCGGCGGTAGCATGGTTCGCGCCGCATCCGCACCGGCGACAACATATTCTGCGCCGGTACGTGCGGCAACAACAACCGGCGGTACGATTTCGGGTGGTTCTGCGGCCCAGCCAGCGCGGCTTTCTGCCACGCGATTCTTGGCAGGCCAAGGCGCAACGCCAGGTGTAACAACCGGTGGTGGCGGCACGGCTGGCGGTGGTGGCAATGTTGATTTATCAGGTTATGCGACTTTATCCGTTTTAGATTCAGTTGAAACAAAACTGTCCGACCGTATTGATGAACTGGAAGACCGTGTGGACCAAATAATTATCACTGGCGGTGCAATACCGGGCGCAGATGGTCGCGAAGTCGAAATAAGAAATTCCGGAACTTACATCCAATGGCGCTATGTCGGCGATACAATTTGGCAAGACTTGGTCGCGATTGCAGATTTGAATGGTGCCGCAGGTGCCCAAGGCGCGGCGGGAACGCCGGGTCTAGACGGACGTGATGTTGAATTGGCGGTTAATGCCGGTATGCTGCAATATCGTTTGATTGGTGATTTGCTGTGGACTGATTTGATTGATGTTTCGGCAATTGGTGGCGGTGGTGCCCCCCAAGTAAATTCAGATTGGAACGCGACGACGGGCGTGGCTGAAATTTTGAATAAACCTGTCTTAGGTGCGCTGGCTGCGCTGGACCAAGTTGGTACTAATGAAATAGCAGATGGCTCGGTCAGTATGCAAAAACTGACCCAGGGACTTATCGATACTCTCAGCAACGTGCCAACGTTCGATTATTTGGATAATTATTTGACAGTGCAAAGAATACGGCTGGCCACGGATGTCCAAGATTCACTTGCATTGGCCGATACAGCGGTCCAGCCAGCAGACTTGATTGGATTTACAGGTGTCCAAGGTGCCCAAGGCGCGGATGGCACACCCGGACTTGATGGTTTGAATGGACTGGACGGGATTGATGGATTACCGGGTGCCCAAGGTGCAGATGGCGCCCCGGGACCCCAGGGATTCCAAGGTTTTGCCGGGCTGCCCGGATTGTCTGCATTTGAAATTGCGGAATTGGGCGGATTTATCGGCGACGTAAATGCATGGCTTGATTCATTGCGCGGTTCAGACGGTGCCCAGGGTGCAGACGGTGCGCCTGGAACACCAGGTTTGGACGGAATTGATGGCCTGCCGGGCGCCCAAGGTGCCCAGGGTGCAACCGGTGCCCAAGGATTCCAAGGCGCAGACGGCACGCCGGGTATCGGGATAACTTATCGCGATACAGTTGCGACATATTTTAATCTGCCAGGAACCGCGAACGAAGGCGATGCCTATTTGGTCCAAGCAGATGGTTTGCTTTATATCTGGGGTGCAACCGGATTCCCAGCCCAAGGCAGCGGCGCACAGTTCCAAGGGCCACAGGGTGCAACGGGCGCAAGCGGATTGCCGGGACTTGACGGTTTGGATGGAATCGATGGATTGCCCGGTGCCCAGGGTTCAACAGGACCACAGGGGCCAGCCGGTACAGACGGATTGGACGGAATTGATGGATTGCCAGGACCACAGGGTGCATCGGGTATTGATGGAATTGACGGCCTGCCAGGTGCCCAGGGTGCCACAGGTCCGGCCGGATTGGATGGAATCGATGGTGTTGATGGCGCCCAAGGTGCCCAGGGTTCAACGGGACCACAAGGGCCGGCCGGAACAGACGGCCTGGACGGTATTGATGGCATGCCGGGTGTCCAAGGCGCCCAAGGTGCAGCCGGTACAGACGGTGCCCAAGGCGCAACAGGACCGCAAGGCGCATCTGGTCTTGACGGAATTGATGGAATTGATGGTCCCCAAGGCGCAACAGGCACCCAAGGTGCCACAGGCGCAGATGGCGCCCAGGGTGCAACGGGACCCCAAGGATTCCAAGGATTTGCTGGCATAGATGGTTTGTCTGCATATGAATTAGCTGCGCTGGGTGGATATGTTGGCGATGTGAATTCCTGGCTGAATTCATTGCGTGGTGCCGATGGTGCCCAAGGTGCAACAGGTTCGACTGGTGCCCAAGGTCCGGCCGGACTGGACGGAATTGATGGTCTGCCAGGTGCACAGGGTGCACCGGGTACAGACGGCGCCACGGGCAGCCAGGGCGCAACCGGTGATACAGGACCCCAAGGTGCAACTGGCGATACAGGCCCGCAAGGCGCGACTGGTTCCCAAGGCGTTGCTGGAACCGATGGTGCCCAAGGTGCAACCGGACCACAAGGCATTGCTGGGACAAACGGAATCGATGGTGCACAGGGTGCAACCGGACCGCAAGGTAATGATGGTGCGACCGGTCCGCAAGGTTCAGCCGGTGCAGACGGAGTCCAAGGTGCAACAGGTTCGACTGGTGCCCAAGGCCCGGCCGGACTGGATGGAGTTGATGGCCTGCCGGGTGCACCGGGTACAGATGGCGCCCAAGGTGCAACCGGAGCGCAAGGTGCAACCGGTGATACAGGCCCGCAAGGTGCGACTGGCGCCCAAGGCTCAGCCGGAACAAATGGAATCGATGGAACCCAAGGCGCAACAGGTGATACAGGCCCGCAAGGTCCTACCGGTGCCCAAGGTGTCGCTGGAACCGATGGAACCCAAGGCGCAACTGGTTCCCAAGGTGCAACGGGTAATACAGGACCACAAGGCTTCCAAGGAATGACAGGTATAACCGGGTTGTCCGCATTTGAACTGGCTGAACTGGGTGGATATGTCGGTAATGTGGCCAGCTGGCTGGCTTCATTGCAAGGTGCCCAGGGTGCGGCCGGAACAAACGGAACAGACGGTGCCCAAGGCGCAACTGGCTCCCAAGGTGCCACCGGACCACAGGGCGATGCTGGTGCACCTGGAACACCGGGCGCCCAAGGTGCCCAAGGCGCATCGGGACCGCAAGGTACCACAGGTGCCCAGGGTGCGGCCGGAACAAACGGAACCGATGGAGCCCAAGGTGCGACGGGTAACACAGGTCCGCAAGGCGCAACTGGGTCACAAGGCACCCAAGGCGCGACGGGCAGCCAAGGTTCAACCGGAGCCCAAGGAGCCACAGGTGCCCAAGGCACAGCTGGAACAAACGGAACAGACGGCGCCCAAGGCGCGACTGGTTCCCAAGGTGCAACAGGCGCCCAGGGTTCAACGGGACCGCAAGGTGCCACAGGTGCCCAAGGACAAACCGGCGCCCAAGGTGCATCGGGTTCACAGGGCGGAACTGGACAAACCGGTCCGCAAGGTAACCAAGGTGCGACTGGACCGCAAGGTCAAACCGGTGCCCAGGGCGCGACCGGCCAAACCGGCCCAACCGGTAACCAAGGTGCGACCGGAACCCAAGGTGCAACCGGTGTCCAAGGCGCCCAAGGTGTCCAAGGCCAAACCGGTGCCCAAGGTGCGACCGGAACCCAAGGAGCCATGGGTAACCAAGGCCAAGTCGGTTCCCAAGGTGCCACCGGTAACCAAGGTGCGACTGGTTCCCAGGGTGCAACCGGTGCCCAGGGTGCAAGTGTAACCGGACCGCAAGGTGTCCAAGGTGCAACGGGTTCCCAAGGTGCGACCGGCAGCCAAGGTGCCACCGGTAACCAAGGTTCAACGGGCGCCCAGGGGGCAACCGGCAACCAAGGTGCGACCGGCGTCCAAGGCGCAACAGGTACCCAAGGTGCCACCGGTACCCAGGGTTCGACCGGAACCCAAGGCGCAACCGGTGCCCAAGGCACCCAGGGCTTGGCGGCTAACCCAACATTCCCGGTCACTGCCAACACAACAACCGCACCGGCTGGGGCGCGTGTTAATGACCTGATTCTGAACAGCGGAACGGCTGCTATCACAATCGGTACATCAACCAACCAAGCGGTCGGCGCACTGACCCGGATTACCACTTTGTCGCCGCTGGCTGTCACAGCTGTTGGCAATATCCGCGGTGCCCAAGGTGCAACTGGAACCACAGGTTCCCAAGGTGCAACCGGTTCCCAAGGCGCAACAGGCAGCCAGGGTGCAACGGGAAGCCAGGGTGCAACTGGCGCCCAAGGTGCGACGGGTGCACAGGGCGCCCAGGGTAACCAAGGTGCGGCCGCCGCCGGGTCATTGATAACCAACGCAACTGCTGCGCAAACCGCATCGGCCAGCCAAGCGTTCAGTGGAAATATCACGCTGCACCAGATTTCAAAAACGGCGAACTATGGACACTTGCTGGCCCGCCCGCGCTTGAATCATGCAACAACAATGATGCCAGCGGACCAAGTGTTCTATGCACCGACAACGGCCGGTAACGCCACTGCGACACGACAAGTCCTTGTTTCGGCCGGTTCCAACGCCGCACCAACATGGCTGGCCAATGGAACAGCTGGACAAGTATTGCGTATAAATGCAAGCAACCAACCAGTTTGGGCATTGCCATACGAAGTGGAAAATTGCACAAGCAATATAACTTGGTCGGCGAACGTATACAGTAACATTTGCAGAAGGTTCGGAAAAGTTATCATGATCACATTCAGCTTCCAGATGTCGACTGCGCTTGCTGCTGGCCAGACTCTTGATATAGGAACCGTACCGACGGGGTACAGACCAACGGAAATGATGTCTGGCGGACTGTTCCCTGATGGTATGACTTACCTGTCCCGTGATGGTAGATTGGCAATTGTGGCCCCGGCTTCTAATTCTATATCTGGAATCAGGGTTGGTACTGTAACCTATGTCATAGACTAGACCAAAAAATCCCCGGCCACCCGGGGATTTTATTTTGTGCATTATATGTAGGGGCGCATATTTGCGCCCCCGTAAAATTATTTTGGTGGAGCCGATCGGAGTCGAACCGACGACCTCTACGATGCGAACGTAGCGCTCTACCAGCTGAGCTACGACCCCAAAATGTTCGCGTATTATAACGCCATGTCATATAAAATCAAGCAGAAAAAATGCGCCGTTTGGCGCATTTTTTATTTCTTCCAGAAACCCCATCCGGATTTCTTGTCGTCGCCATCGCGGTCACGACGTGGACCACGGTCGCCGCGGTCACGGTTGTATCCACCACGATCACCACGGTCGCCGCCAAAAGACGCACGACGTTCTTGGAATTTTTTTGCGGATTCTTCGTCACGCGAAACCAATTCAATTTTCGTCGCAGACAATTTTCCACCACGCATTTCTTCGTCGAATTTAATCACGTCGCCTTCGTTCAAGAAACGAATGCCTGCATCACGCAATGATGTTGAATGGACGAAAACATCGCTTGTGTCGCCGCCTTCATTTGCTGTTTTCGGCGAAACAAAGCCATAGCATTTTTTGCCGTTATACCATTTTACTGTACCTTCACGCATATTTTAATCCTTTTAATACGCTTGTTGTGGTGCGACAAATCTATCGCGCCTGGGCACTATTGTTACCCAAGTTTATCGAAATAGCAAGGAAAATCGGCGAATGGGAATTATTGCCCAAGCCCCGCAGGTGAAAAGCGACCGATATTATTAATCAATTCTTCGAACGCGTTCAAGCGGATTTCGGCCGGTATCGGTGTGGCACCATCAGTCATGCTGACACGTGGCAAATCATCATCGGCCAGTATGCGTGTCTGGACGATTTTATCGCCCTTGACCCAAACAAGCAGAACTTTTTTATTATCGTATGAAAGCGGAAATGGTCCGTGATAATTTTCGGTCGCGCCATAATAAATCCAAACGGGGTCACCGTAAACCGTGCGTGCGCCCGGACTGCCCAATTTTTCTTCCAGCTGGGTTGTTGTTTTGGATGCGGTCAAAACATCGTCCAAATCTTCTGGAAAAATGTACCCACGTTGCTTGGTATGGAAAGTGCACGCGCAAAGCAAAACTGATAAAGAAAGTGCGATGAATTTTTGCATGCACGCATTCTGGCACGTTTGTTTGCGCATATCAACGAAAAAATCGTACGGGTGCGCGCCTTAATCCGACTTTTTTACATATTTTGCGAATTCATGAAAATCTTCGCCGGTTGCGGCCAAAATTTTCGCAATAGATTGCACAGACGGCCATCTTTCTTGGCCATATTTTGACCATCTTTTACTTCGGTTGAATGCGGTCGGGTCTAATCCACCAACCTTGGCCAAACCGGAACATGACATTTTGTGCGCAGTCGCAAATGCCTCGATAGCACCCCAAATTTCACTATGATTCATAACAAATCCCTCCTTTTTGTTATGATTCGTCGTCAAAACGGCGATTTTTCGGATTTTTAAACAGACGGCTGTCAAAAAATCCTTGTTCGCTATTTTCTAATTGTAGTTTAATTTAGGATAAAAATCAACTTAAAGTTGCTAGGGAATTCTTCCTAGATAATATTAATTATACAAAAAACCGCAAGCGCGGTTTTTTATTCAGACTTGCGCGACAGCGCAAATGCAGCGATGTGTTTTTTCAGCTCGCGCCTATATTCGTTATCCGAAACTGCAGAATCGACCAGTTTTGCGAACCGCGTGGGATTCATTGCATTCGCCGCATTAAATCGTGATTCGGTTGCCAAAAACTTTTCCAATGCGGCTTTTTCTGCTTCGATTAGATTTGCGCCGGAATCAATGACCAGCGGATTTTCGCCGCGCTCGATTGCCGCCGGATTAAAGCGGTACAATGGCCACGCGCCGGAATCCACTAATGCACGCTGGTGCGCCGGTCCGTTCGACAAATCGAATCCATGTGAAACGCAATGCGCGTATGCCAGTATTATCGACGGTCCCGGGAATGCTTCGGCTTCACGAATTGCTTTTATTGCTTGGGCTTGGTCGGCGCCCATTGCAATTTGCGCGACATACGCGCCCGACATCATGGCAATCAGGCCCAAATCTTTTTTATGCGAATCTTTGCCGCCGACTGCGAATTTCATCGATGCGCCGAAGGGCGTGGCCTTTGATTGCTGGCCCCCTGTGTTCGAATAGCCTTCGGTATCCATAACCAAGATATTTACGTTTTGGCCCGAATGCAATACATGGTCCAGTCCGCCGAATCCGATATCATACGCCCATCCGTCGCCGCCGATAATCCACACGGATTTATCGACCAGACAATCCAGCAGTGACAACGTCATTGCTGGGATTTCGGATTTATGATTTCTGATTTCTGATTTGATTTTTTCAGCATTGCCGCGTTGTGCATCGATATTTTTTTCTTCAAATAATTTTTCAATATTTATATCTTTCAATGCTCCGTCGCTTTGCAATTCAAACAATAATCCTTTTAACGCATGACGTTTTTGATTCAGTGCCAATCGCATGCCCAATCCGTATTCCGCATTATCTTCGAACAGCGAATTAGACCATGCCGGTCCGCGTCCCGCGGAATTTTTCGCATATGGTGTGGTCGGCAAATTCGCACCGAATATAGACGAACATCCGGTCGCGTTCGCGACAATCATCCGGTCACCAAATAATTGTGTGACCAATTTCAAGTAAGGCGTTTCACCACACCCGGCGCAAGCACCCGGAAATTCAAACATATGTTCACAAAGTTCGATATGTTTCGAAATGTTCAAATTTAATTTATCACGCGGAAATGCCGGCAATTCCGTGGCCGCATTAAACGCATCTTGTGCGCCATTCGCAACCGCATCCGCATACGGCACCATGCGCAAAGCCTTTACCGGACAATTTTTTACGCATACGCCGCATCCGGTACAATCCGCGGGTGATACGTTTAACGTAAATTCCAATCCTTCACCCAGTTCTGTTGTTTTTGTTGGAACGGTGGGTATTTGCCCTCCTCCTTGAGGGGGGCTGTCTGCGTGAGCAGACCGGGGGGAGCTCCCCCTCGTCACGCTTTGCGTGACACTCCCCATCAAAGAGGGGGAGACAAACACATTCGTCCGTATTGCGGAATGCGGACATAACATCGAACATTTTCCGCATTGGATACACTTGTTCAAATTGCATTCTGCAACACGTTCACTTGTCGCGCGCTTTTCATATTTGGACGTTCCGGTTGGATATTCGCCGTATGTAAAATTTTCCCCTGCGAATGCAGACACTGGCAATGCGTTCCCGCGCATTGCGCCAATCTCGCCCAAGACCCCGGCAATACGTACCGGTGCATCTGGCATCATTGCTGGTATGAAATCCGGCGCAAAATTTGATGGCGACGATGGTAATTTATATTCGGTCAAAAATTCCGATGCGCGGTCTACGGCGGCCCAATTGGCCGCGACAACGTCAGAGCCTTTCTTTTTGTATGTTTTTTCAATCTCGTGCTTTGCTGATTCTGCCGCAATTTTCGGGTCAATAATATTGGTCAGTCCGAAAAAATTCAACATTATAAAAGTATTAATACGACGGCCCAGCCCCAGTTCATCCGCACCGCGATTCGCGTCCAAGAAATATACTTTCGCACGCATACGAATTAAATGTTCTTGGGTTTCACGCGGCAGATTTCCAAACGCATCATCCGGCGCGCGCGACGTATTAATCATCACCGTGCCACCGGGACGCAATCCGCGGAATACATCAAACCGCTGTGCAATTGCATAACTGGAAACACTGATAAAATCTGCATATTCGACCAAATATTGCGACCGAATATGGTTCGGCGCGAATCGCAAATGCGATGCGGTCAAAGTGCCCGATTTTTTCGAATCATAAACAGCATAGCTTTGTGGATATAAATCAGAATTTTCACCAACGATTTTTACTATATTTTTCACCGCGCCAACCGTACCGTCCGAACCAATTCCATACAGTATCGCAGACTGATATCCCGCGTCATCGTTTGCAAAAGTAGGGTCGGTTTTCAGCGACAATTTCGTAACGTCGTCATCAATTCCGACAGTAAAATTATGATGCAGAGTTCCGCGCATCATGCCTTCGACAATCGCCTTGACATCCCGCGGCTTGAATTCTTTGGACCCCAATCCATACCGCCCACCGAAAATATTTAATCCGCAATTTTGTAATGCAGTCACTACATCCTGATACAACGGTTCGCCGATGGAACCGGGTTCTTTGGTTCGGTCCAGCACGGCGATATTTTTCGCGGTTTTTGGCAATGCGGCCAAGAATGCCGCCGTTGGAAACGGCCGATATAAATGGATCGCGATAACGCCAACGCCGCGGGATTCTGTGCCCCCCTCCTTGAGGGGGGCCGTCTGCGAAGCAGATCGGGGGGAGCTCTCCCTCGTCGCCCTTTGGGCGACACTCCCCCTCAAGGAGGGGGAGATAAGTCCACCCGGTAAATGCGCAAGCGTTTCCGTGATGGTTTCAGCCGCAGAACCCATGCATACGATTATATTTTCTGCATCCGGGTTTCCAACATAATCAACCAATCCATACCGGCGCCCGGTCAGTTTTGCGAATTCATCCATGACATCCGACACAATTCCGGGCACTGCGTCGTACAGATTATTACACGCTTCGCGGCCTTGGAAGAATACATCCGGATTTTGCGCAGTTCCACGAATGGTTGGCGCGTCCGGCGTCATACCACGTGCCCGCGCGGCCAGCATTAATTCCGTCGGAATCAATTTCCGTAAAACATCATCTGAAATATGTTCTATGCGCGATTCTTCGTGGCTGGTGCGAAATCCGTCAAAGAAATGCAAAAACGGAACGCGCGAACGCAATGTTGCCGCATGCGCAATCGCGGCCATATCGTGTGCTTGTTGCACCGAATGCGCGGACAACATCGCGAACCCGGTTCCGCGAACACTCATCACGTCGGAATGGTCGCCGAAAATCGACAGAGCATGCGTTGCAATTGCGCGCGCCGCAACGTGCATCACGAACGGCGTCTGTTCGCCTGCGATTTTATACATGTTCGGAATCATCAATAACAAACCCTGTGACGCCGTAAAAGTCGAACACATTGCGCCCATTTGCAAAGCGCCATGCAGTGCGCCGGCCGCACCGCCTTCGGATTGCATTTCGATTATGCCTGGAATTGCGCCCCAGATGTTCTTTTTATGCTGAAACGCCCATTCATCCGCCAATTCGCCCATGGTCGAAGACGGAGTAATCGGATAAATCGCGGAAAATTCACTGCATCTGTAAGCAATATCCGCTGCTGCCCAATTTCCATCAACTATGATTTTGGATTTATGATTTATGATTTCTGATTTGTTTTTCATTGTTTTTCTTGACCTTATCCCAGGAGCGGAATATACTCAACCCAATCAACTTTTGCAATTACAAATGCATATAAAATCATAAATCATAAATCAGCAATCATAAATTGTTATTTTCCTTGCATTTCCAAAATTTTTCCCCTATAATCTCGTCACGCGCGGCCAAAACCGCGTGAAAAACACAGTTATTTGCCAAGTTTCTGTCCCGCAAGGGTATGCCGGCAAATGACGAGGAATTAACAGAAACGCATCCGCCTATGCCTGTGGCTACGGCGCGACTAATTCAATAATTACGAATTAAGATGCGTCCTTTGCAAAGGAGCAAAACCATGGCATTGCCAAAATTTTCCATGAAGCAATTGATGGAAGCTGGGGTTCATTTTGGACACCACACCCGTCGCTGGAACCCGCTGATGACACCGTATGTATATGGCGTCAAAGACAAAATACATATTATTAATTTGAACAAAACCGCGCCGATGCTGCACAACGCGTTGGTCGCATTGGAAGCAATCGCGGCCGCCGGCGGTAAAATCTTGTTCGTATCGACAAAACACCAAGCCAAAGACATCATCAAAGACGCCGCCGAACGTTGCGGCCAGCATTATGTGAACAACCGTTGGTTGGGTGGAATGATGACCAATTGGTCCACTGTTTCGCAATCCATCCGTCGCTTGAAAAAAATGGAAATGGATATCGAAAACGCGGAAAAATTGGGCCTGACCAAAAAAGAAGTCCTGAACATGACCCGCGAAGCGGGCAAGCTGCGCGATATTTTCGGCGGAATTTTGGATATGCACGGCACACCGCAAGCCATCGTTATCGTTGACGTTCCGCGTGAATATAACGCGGTCCGCGAAGCAAAAAATCTGGATATGCCAATCGTCGCGATTTGCGATACGAATGCTAACCCAGAATTAATCGATTATCCGATTCCGGGCAACGACGACGCGTCCCGCGCGGTCCAGCTGTACTGCGATTTGTTCGTCGAAGCAATTCTGTCCGGTATCGAAAAACGTCTGGGCGGCGCGGCATCGAAAAAAGTCTCATCTGATATGATGGAAACAGTCGCGGACGAAATCGAAGAAAAAGCCAAAGAAAAGCAAGCGCGCGTCAAAGTTAAAACATCCGAAGAACGTGAAGAACGCCGCGAGAAGATGGAACAAAAAATCGAAGAAAAAATGGGGGAATAACATGGCAAATATCACAGCATCACTTATCACAGAATTGCGCGAAAGAACTGCGGCCGGCATGATGGATTGCAAGGCTGCATTGACTGAAAATAACGGCGATATCGAAGCAGCGGCCGACTGGCTGCGCCAAAAAGGCATCGTCAAAGCGGCGAAAAAAGCCGACCGTGTTGCGGCGGCTGGATTGGTCGCGCCGGCGGTTTCGTTGGACGGAACATTCGGTGTCGTGGTCGAAGTCAATGCAGAAACAGACTTTGTTGCGAAAAATGAAAAATTCCAAAAATTGGTCGCTGATACGGTTGCGAAAGCACTGGAACTGAACGGCGATTTCGACGCGGTTACTGCGGCAATGGATGACGAAGTCAAAAACCTGATTTCAACAATCGGTGAAAATATGAATATTCGCCGCATTGCGTCGGTTAACGGTGACGCGGTTTATACCTATGTCCATAATGCTTTGGTTCCGGGTATGGGGCAAATCGGTGTTATTATTGCGCTGAATGGCGATATCGCGAAATCTACGGAAATCGGTGCTAAAATTGCAATGCATATCGCTGCATCAAAACCAGAATTTGCGACAATTTCTGACGTTGACCCAGTTGCGGTCGAACGCGAAAAGAAAGTGTTCATCGAATCCGGTGCAACCGATGGCAAGCCAGCGGAAATCGCAGAAAAAATGGTCGCAGGCCGCGTACAAAAATATTATGGCGAATCTGTTCTGGAAGAACAGCCGTTCGTTATGGACCCGTCGAAAACTGTCAAAGCAGTGTTGGCCGAAAACGGTGCGACGCTGGCCGGTTTTAAATATTATTTGCTGGGCGAAGGAATCCAAAAGCGCGAAGACAACCTTGCCGACGAAGTCGCCAAGATGTTAAAATAAAAAATCGCGCGAAAGCGCGATTTTTTATGATATAATTCATGACAAAGGAAAATGCGATGAAAAAAAACGAATTTATTCACGAATTGGAACAACGTGGATTGATTTATCAATCAACTGATTTGGACGGCTTGAATGCTGTGCTGAACGCCGGGCCTGTTGTTGGATATTTAGGCTCGGACCCAACTGCGGATGCATTGCATGTTGGGCATTTGGTGCCGGTTATGATTATGCGTCTTTTTCAAAAATATGGAAACAAGCCGATTATGTTGGTTGGGGGCGCGACCGGTCGCATTGGTGACCCGTCCGACCGTAATTCTGACAGACCGATGTTGTCCGATGCAGATGTTGAAAAAAATTCTGCGGGCTTACGAAAATGTTATGAACAGTTTATAAAATTCGGCGATGGCGCAACCGATGCGATGATGGTCGATAATTACGATTGGCAAAAAAAATACAGTCATCTGGATTTCTTGCGCGAATTCGGCACAGCGTTCACGATGTCACAAATGCTTGCCATGGAAAGCGTGAAAATGCGCCTGGCGAACGGGATGTCATTTTTGGAATTTAATTACATGCCGCTGCAAGCTGTGGATTTTTTGCACTTGTTCGATGCGTACGGTTGCAATCTGCAACTGTGCGGTGCGGACCAATGGGGAAATTCAGTCGCCGGGGTCAGTCTGATACGACAAAAAAGACACAAAGAAGCGTTCGTTTTATCGACACCGCTGATTACAGATTCTAATGGTGTAAAGATTGGAAAATCCATGGGTAATGCGGTCTGGGTACGCAGCGACCGGACATCTCCATACGAATATTACCAATATTTCCGCAATACGATGGACGGGGATGTTGAAAAATTCTTGAAGATATTTACGGAATTACCATTGGTTGAAATTGCGAAATTGTCGGCGTTACGTGATGCCGAAATTAACGAAGCAAAAAAGATTCTGGCGTTCGAAGCAACCAAAATTGCACATGGCGAAATGGCCGCGAATGATGCTCAAAATGCCGCGGCGGCACTGTTCGCCGGCGGTGCGGATTCCGATGCAATCCCAACAACGGAACTTGTGGGGACGCAATATCTTGCGCTCACGCCGGTTATTGATTTCACTGTCGCCGTCGAATTGTTCCCGTCAAAATCCGAAGCGCGCCGTGCCATAGAGCAGGGCGGACTGCAAATCGACGGTGTTAAAATCACCGACATTTCGGCAACGATTACGCCCGCAAAATCACATATGCTGCAAAAAGGCAAAAAAACTTTCCTGCGCGTTATTATAAAATAGCACAATAGTCACCATGAATCCCGGCCTTTGTCGATTAAACTGTGCAGAGCGATATGTTAAAAGTTGTCCAATATAATGGACAACTTTTTTTTCAATTATTATGGGATACTATGGCTTGACAAATTATTATACGGGGGCTAAAATGTCATAAAAGGTCAAAGCAAAGGACTAAAAATGATATTTTATTTAACGCCGCCACCATTCAAATTAGGCAACATCGGTGAAGAAAAACTTTATTCGAAAGTTTGCAGTGAATATTGCGTACATTTGATTGCACACTTTGGTGTTGGAAATTCTGCTGCATTATACGAAACCATGTGGGACGAGCTTGAATGTACCAAGAAAAATACAAGCTGTCATTATTTTGATACAAGCGTTTGGTGCCGAACAGTTACGCCGAACAAAAGTTTTCCAAATTGTTCATTCGCAAAACCAAAGCAAAGATAATAAGAATAGAAGTAAAATCCGCCGAAAGGCGGATTTTTTAAATTCTTTGGCGGTCTGTGAAAGAATCGCGTATTCGTGCGGCGGCGGTATCTGGATTTTTTTTCTCGTACCTTGCGTCTATTTCGGTGGCAAGCTGTATGTGCGCACGTTCCACCCCGTTATAAAGACGCATGAATTTTTCAGCTTCGACTGAATAAATTGCATCGTCTATTTCGCAATGCGCGGCAATTGTATTCTTGCCGACTTTAACTTGGATGCAAACGTTTTCATAATTTATCGTATGAACGACCGTATCAAACTGGACCAATCCGTTTGATTCGTGTGCGCGGGCAATTTTCGCATCCAACGGGTTTCGTCTGATTACGTTATATATCGCTTTGACTGTATTGTTGGGCAATTGTGGATATGATAGACTTTTTGCAAGCACGGGCATTTTTTACTCCTTTGATGGAATTCAGATGATAAACACCTTTGCCATATTTGTCAAACAAAATTATGGGACTTAAAACCCAGCCGTGATGCCCAAACCGACGAAATTATAAGCACCATTGATTGGCGTCAGATTGCCATCGGAATAATGTTTTATAAATGCTTCGCCGCTGAACCGGTCGGTTGCGCGGTACCCAATAAATGCGCGTGTCATAAACATGAACCGGGAATCTTGGCGTGCATCGACTTGCCATTTCATAAATGCGCCGACCCCAGTGCCACCATAAAATCGCCCCCAAGATATCAGTGATGCATCCAATGAAATGCCCGTCTGCGGCCATGAATAATCACGCCAATTTTCCCCATATTTTTCGCCCCATCCGACCGTATATCCCAAATGGAAATTCATCCGCGCAGGCAGTCGAAATATCGCGGCCGGCTGGCTGTAATCCAATAACACTACGCCGAACGGAACCATTCGTCCGAAGTTTGGGACCATTTCGCTGGCGGCGCTGCCCCATCCTAATCTCAATGCGGCTTGATTTTGCCAATTTCCCATCAAAGGATTTCCAATGGATTTTTCGGCGGCCAACAGATGAAACTTCTGACTTACCGGGCATGTGTTTTCCATGGCCATCGCCGGAAATGCAAACAACACCAACAATAAATGCAATGACTTTCTCATATCATGATATTATGTGCCGCGACGGACAAAAACAATACGTCGTTATTCCTATAAAACTGGCAATTGCGACTGATTTTTGATATACTGAAATCATGCAGAAATTATTTATGATTTTGCCAGTGGTGATTGCGGTCTGTATGGCGACGGCGGACGCGCACGCGAACCGTTCAGAACTGGCAAATGTACAAGCGCAATTGCGTCGGCAAGAAGCTGCTGCAAAACAAAAAGATGCCGAAGTTAAAAAGTCCGACGCAAATGTTGCACGTACGCAAAAAGACCTGGTCGCAACGGCCGGCAAAGTATCAAAACTGGAATCCGAACGCGGCACGATATCTGACAGAATTGCAGAATTGGATAAACGTCGCACCCAGTTGACCGCACAGATTGCGGCAAACCGTACCCGTATGGGCGATTCTGCCGGGGCATTGTTGGCCATTTCAGCGACGCCACCAATGGCGACGGATGATGCGCGCGAATATGTTTTAACCGCTGCGCTTTTGACTGGTGTTGCGGACCAATTTGATGCAGAAATGCGCGTTGCTGTGGAACAAATTGCGGAACTGGAAAAAGTAATTGAACAGCGACGCGCACGCCAAGTCGAATTGGACCGCACAGCAAAACGATATAATACGCAACGCGCCGAATTGGATAAATTATTACGCAATCGAACGGCGCAAAATGAAAAATTGCGCGCAGAACAATTTGCCGCAAACGCCCGCCTGCGCGAATTATCGGCACGTGCGAAAAATTTGGCTGAATTGATGACGGGCGTGGGCTCGTCCGCGATGTCGGCGGATACTTCGTTCAGCGCACGAAAATTAAACCCGCCCGTGAACGGTCGCTTGGTTTCTACATTTGCTGAAAAATCCGCGCTGGGCATTATATCGGACGGATGGCGTATTCGCACGCGCGGCGATGCATTGGTGACCGCGCCGGCAGATGGCGAAATAAAATTCGCGGACAGTTTTCGCGGATATTCGCGTGTTCTGATTATATCGCATAAAAATGGTTATAATTCAGTAATGACCGGAATGGCAACAACGGATGTATTGGTGGGGCAAGAAGTATTGGCCGGTGAACCGGTCGGCCGTATGCCCGCCGCCGCCCGCGATGGCGGCCGTCCGGAAATGTATTTAGAAGTCCGCCGCGGCCCGAACGCCGTGAATCCGGCCCGCCTGTTCAACGAACCGCAATAGTCCCGGCCGCCGCCAGCGTGGCGTTTTTGAATTCGGCTTCATTCGTTACTTCGCGAATGACTTTGATAACTTTTGGAATATTGACATTTTGATTCGCATCCGTCAGCTCCAGTTCCAACAGCGCCCGGTTCGGCCATCCCGGAAAAATATCCAGTTCGAAATACTGGCTGTTGTATACAAAGCAATATCGGTCCTTGCGCAGGTGCTTTACGCCGTCCAGCAATAATTGCAGGTATTCGTTTTGCGAAATTTTTCGCTCGTATTCAATGCGCCCGCCCGCCCGGCCGATTATATTTTGTTTTTCGGTATAAAAATAAGAATAGCTGCCGCTGCCACCGCGCTGGCGGATTCGGCGTTCCTTGCCGTCGATATCGCTCAGATAAGTTTGCAATATTTCGGATTTCACCGCGCCCAATTTGCCCAGCACACCTGCATCCGGGCGCGCAATCAAGTATTTTTTTTCGGTCTCTATGGGCACCGGCAATCCGATGGCGGCGAATACTTCATCAGTCAGCCGCTTGATTTTCGCATTAAAATCGGCGCCGCTGTTATCAATCACGCGCAAATGCGGCGCGTCGACCCATGCGGCCATTGTCCGGTCGTCTGCATCGATTGCCTGGGCCAGGGTTTCGCGGCGCATCGGGTTATTTTCGCAAGTGTAAAACTGCGGCGCGCCTTTGGCGGTCGTGACCAGATGAAACACCGCAGTATAATTATCGCGTATGCTAATTTCATTGTGTCGGAATTTTTTCAGTGCGGCCGCATAATCTTTATGACTCATGTATGCTTTGCAATCCGGGATTCCGCGGTCGTACAGAATCGCGACAGGGGATTTTTTGCGTAATAATCAGCTGCCCGGCGCGCAGATTTTTCTTTGGCCAAAGAATTATGGATAATTATTTCCTGGAATATTTTTGTGGGCAAACATGTGTGCGACATTCCGGAATTCATGATTTCGGTCGCGGTTTCGGGAACGACGATTGTTTTAATTCCACGGTTGGTCAAAGCATTTTCCAACTTGGATAAACAAGTGCTTTTCCCGGCACATGGCCCACCGGTTATAACGAATTGATATATTTCATGCTTCATTGTTCATCCCTTATTAAATCGACCCATTTTTGCATAGCGTCATCAAAAATATCATTCTGGTCGTATTGCGTGAAATACGCATCGCTTTTTATCTGGCCGCGCTTTTTCCATGCGTCACCTTTGTATTTTTTGGCAATCCATTCATCCCACGATTTCACTGCATAATGATTTATTCGAATTTTATTTGTGGAAATATAACATGATTCCGGCACCGTGAATACATCGACATTATGCGGCATCGGTATGGGCGCGCCATTTTCATCGATTGTTTTACCAAAGACGCCACAGCAATGACATTCGACGATATAAACGCGCCGCGGGTTAAATATTGCCTTGTGCCAATATTTTCCGTTATGCGGTTTTTCGTGATGTAAATAATTCTCAATAACCATCCCATTCGGTTTTTCACGATGTCCAGATGATCCGTAAATCCGCCAACCAATCAGAATTTGCGAAATATGCTTGTTGTCGCCTGCAATGTCTTTGATAACGGCGGGCACGCTATTTGCGGTCGCCGGTACCAAAAATTCATCCAGGTCCAGCAAAGCCATCCATCTGGTTTTATATTTATAATTTTTTATCGCATGCTGATACGCCGGCCGCTGCATCTTTGGTCCGGGAAAATCGTGATAGACAACAATTCCGCGGTCGATATATGGTTGCAATATTTCGCGGGTATTGTCAGAAGATTCATTGTCATATATGTAAAATTTTTCGATACCGACGGCCAAATGAAAATCAATCCATTCTTTGAAATAAGCGCCTTCGTTTTTCGCAATTGCAATTATGGACAGGAAATTTTCAAATTCACGTGCCAGGGTGTCGTTTCGCCGATGCGGCATCATGGCAATAAACCGAAACGCCTTTTTCGCATGCAATCGTAAATATTTTCGCAAGAAATCTAATTTCGACATATTATTCCTTTGCCCGAATGATATTAAATTAAACAGGGCATATATGTCAACCATGCAAAAACAAAACGACCCATGCGGGTCGTTTTAATGTTTAAAAGGTGGTGGCCCTCCCCGGACTCGAACCGGGACGTCTTGCAACAATTGATTTTGAGTCAATCGCGTCTACCATTCCGCCAGAAGGCCAGGGTGAAAAATACTATTTCTTTGCTTTTGTTGCCGCAGCTTTGACAACGCGGGCAGGTGCCTTGCGTGCAATTGGTTTTTTCGCCGGTGCGGCCGGTTTGCCGATTTTCTTTTCAATCGCTTTTTTAATTTTGGCCATATCTTCGGACAAGCGCGATACCGGTTTCGCCATTACATATTGGTCCAAGCCGCCGTGTTTAACGATTGTACGCAGTCCGGCGGTCGCGATTTTCAAAGAAAATTCGCGGCCCAAAATTTCAGATTTAAATTTAATCGTTTGCAAATTCGGCAAGAAAGTCCGCTTTGTTTTACGATTAGAATGGGACACATTATGTCCGACTTGTGTTTTTTTGCCTGTAACTTGGCACATTCTTGGCATGATAAATCCTTTTTGACTGCGGCACAGATTATATCAAAAACCACCAGAAGTCAAGTTAAAAAGCAGATTCTAAATACATTTAATATATTCAGAATCTGTACATAAATCCAACCCTCAACATCGGTACGAAACGAATATCAGACAGCTTTTCATTGACTTCGCGCACCGCGTCGCGCCGGCCATTTACATAATGGTCGGTTAATTCTTGCAATCCAGTCCGCAGGTTTTCCAATTCAGCCACAACTTCGCCGACACCTACGCCCGGTGCAAAATTAATCAAATCATCGACAAACGTTGGGCGCGGCCCGCCGGTCAGCCAGTTTGATATTCCAGATGACACCAATATATCATCTGGAATCTGGCCAATAATTGCGGAATAATCAACACCACCAAAAATATGGTTGCCACTTTTCAGTCCAACGACCAGGCCGGTCAAGACTTGGTCCGCGGCGGCGCCTGGGTTTCGGATATTTATACTGGTCCATGGGCTGCATTGACCGGCAATTGAAATACAGCCCTGGATATTGCTTTCCGGAATGTATAAATCCGTGTCGCGGATTTTTGGTGCGTTTGCAAATACCACGCCGGCATCCAAGTAAAATTTTAGACCCCGAAAAATTCCTAAATCAAAGCCCAATCCGGCATAGGGCCCATGGTATTTCCAATGCACAGACGCGCGCGCGGTCGTGTCGGCTTTCAGTCGCGCAATAACGTCCAGATTATTAATAACATTCACTGCATAACCCAAATCATCCGGTGTATAATGCGGAATATTCGCGGTTACACTCATATCCATTCGCCCGGCATAATATCCACCACTGAACCGCCAACCGCCCCAAAACCAAGTATCGCCGAATGGATAAAAATCGACCAAGCCGCCCAAATATTGATTTTCCATCTTTACAATTCCGGTGATACCTTGGGTATTTACAGTAATTTCCCGGTGGTCATCACGGACAATTATCGGTTCAATTAAATCATGCAAAACCAAATCATATTTGATGCCCAGCGTTTTTATACGTAAATGCACGTCTTCGCCAACGACGCGGCCCTTGAATTTTATTCTGGATGGAACGGCAAAATCTGCACGAAATCCAAACCGTCGCGTCCACCAATTCGGCGCAGATTTATCCACATATCCGATAAATCCGTTTACAGATGTCAATGGCGTCGCCAATGGAATGCCCAATCCAAATTGCCAACCGGAATTGGATGTTGGCGCATCGGCCGCGGCCACGGGCAATGTGGCAATGGCCAATAAAAATATTACAATCTTTTTCATTGATATTTCAGCAACAAGTTGGTATATGAAAATGGTAACAAGAAAGGAAAAAATAATGTCCAGGAAGATAATCATATATATATCTGCGGCGCTGGTTCTGGCGGTCGTATGCGCCGGGTCGTTTGCGGCGGCCAAATCTGCGAAATCAAAACCAGAACCAGTCACGCGTCTGACGGATGAACAAATTTACGAACATCTGAAAAAGTTCGCAGTGGTGTTCGAAGCCGCACGCGCAGGATTTGTCGAAGAAGTTGATGAAAAAAAATTGCTAGAAGCCGCAATGAACGGGATGCTGTCGTCGTTGGACCCGCATTCTTCGTATCTGTCCGAAGAAGAAATGAAAGATTTTACCGATAAATCGCGCGGCGAATTCGGCGGTGTTGGTATTCAAATCACTGCTGACAAAGGCGCCATTCGCGTTATTTCGCCAATCGATGACACGCCGGCGCAACGCGCGGGTATAAAGGCCGGTGACTATATATCACATATCGACGGTGAACAGGTTTCGGGATTAACACTGAACCAAGCCGTAAAGAAAATGAAAGGCAAACCGGGTACGAAAGTCCGTCTTACCATATTTGGCGGCGAACGCGAACCGCGCACGATTACATTGACCCGCGCGATTATCAAAGTCAAATCAATTAAGCACGAGGTCAAAGAAGACGACATCGGGTACATCCGAATTTCTGATTTCGGCGCAACAACGACCAAAGATTTGCGCAGCGCAATTACTGCAATGGAAAAGAAAAAAGTCACGGGATACGTTTTGGACGTACGCAATAATCCGGGCGGATATTTAACGGCGGCGATTAATGTTGCAGATGCATTCCTGGACGGTGGCGATATCGTATCAACGCGCGGCCGCGATGCCGAAGACGTTGATATTGCACGTGCGACATCGGGTGATTTAATCGGCGGCAAACCGATTGTGGTCTTGGTAAATCATGGGTCGGCGTCCGCATCTGAAATCGTCGCTGGCGCAATCCAGGACAATCGCCGCGGCATCGTTATGGGTACGCAAACATTTGGCAAAGGCAGCGTCCAACAACAAAAACCCCTTGGCGACGGCACCGCAATACATTTAACAATTGCGCGTTATTACACGCCAAATGGAACAAGTATCCAAGCGATGGGAATTACTCCGGATATAGAGGTTATGCAATCGAAAGTCGAAGTAATTGAAAAGCGCCGCGATATGTTTTCGGAATCGACATTGGTCGGTGCGCTGCGCAATGATAATGATAAGTCGGTCCGCAAAAAATCGGATAAAAAATCAGATAAAAATGATGATGACGAAGATGAAAAAGAAGATTATCAATTATCCCGCGCGATTGATATGGTCCGCGCATTGTCAAAGGTTTCGGTTATTTCAGAAACCAAATGATTGTCATTGCGAGCAACGCGAAGCAATCCAGTAAATAAGACTGCGCCCGCGAAAGCGGGCGCACTTTATTATCTGGGTTGCTTTGTCGCAAACGCATGCGCGTTGCGCGTGTGTTTGCTCCGCGCAATGACACCTTTTATTTCCGCTTCTTCCGCTTTTTCCGCGCGGATTCCAACGCCGCACGTGTGGCTTCCAGGTACGCGTATCCGTAATAATGGTCCGGTTCTATATGTGCGGTTTCCGCCCATTCGTTCCAAGAAAATAGAAACACAAATCGCTTATCCGGCGCATGATTTTTGATTTCATACTTGCACGCGGCGGCCAGCGTTCGTTGATAATTTTTCAAACTTTGTTTTCTGATATTTATATTTCCACCGGACATATGCCTTGGGGTATTGTCATAATTAACCATCGCGCCGTGCCAGAATTTTTTTGCATCATATGGCGGTTTATCCAACAGGTATTTTGTTTCATCCATGCGGACGTCAAAGTCTTCAATCAATGCGCGTTTATCCCATTTCGAATATGTTTTGTCATAGCTTGGATGAAAAAATTGCACCATGTCAAATAAATCATAAACCTTTTGCGAACTGAATCCTGAAAAACCGCTGGCGGCCTTGGTCAAGAATAATCCCGGCAATCCGGCGGCAACAGCTTCGTCTCGCAATTCTTGAATGAATTTTTTATATGCGTCAAAATCTTTGGCGAATCCCAGTTCTGCGCCTTTGTAAATCGACAAAACTGGCTTGCCATCAATGCGCAGATACCGTTTGTCTTTGAAAAATGGCATCGCATCGCGGATGAATTTTTTAGCATCGCCTTTTTTAACTTTGCTTTCGATATATTGGTTGTCTTTTCCCGTCAGCCATTCTTTGGGCAGCCATTTGTTAGTCCAGCTTTCATTTGTCCACATCAAAAAGAAGGGAAAATCTATGGATTTGTCATTCAATAAATTGAACAGAGGCTTTTCCATTTCGCGTCGGCCACTGAACCAATAATAATAAATGCAGAAACCATGTATGCCGTATTGCTTGGCCAATTCGACTTGGCGCCGCAGGGCAGAAGTATCATTGCCCAAATTATAAAATCCCATATCAATTGGAACGCGCGGCAAAATCTGCCAATCAAAGCGGGGCAGGGCTTTGGCAACATTCGTCCATTCCGTGAATCCTTTGCCATGCCAATCGTCGTTCAGGGGAAATTGGTAAAATTGCGGCAGATAATAAGCGAATATTTTCGGGTCGCCCGCCGCGCGCTTGTACCGGCGGTCGGACAGCGGGACAAAATTTTTTGTCTGCTCACGCACTTGCTGGTTCATTTGGTCATAAAGCTGGGCTTTCATTCGGGTATTTTTTGATTTGAATGAAAACAAAGTCCGATTGAACAGTTTCACCTTGGTTTCAGAATTCAGCCCGTTCCAAATTTTTTCTTTCTTTAATTTCATTTATAGGCCTTTACCAAATCATCCGCAATGATTTTCGCTGGGGATTTCTTTCCATGGTACCATAATTTGTCAGCACGCGCCAATTCTGAAATCATTTTTTTGCGTGCGGCAATTGGTTCCAATTTTCGAAATTCGCGAATTATATTGTCGGGCGTGACGGTACGGCCCAAAATTTCTGGATAAACAGTCTTGCCCAACAATATATTTACCAATGATGCCCATTTGGTTTTTATCAAAATCCGGCCCAGCATTTCGGTAACAGGACCAACTTTATATACAATAATCGCTGGCACATGCATTATGGCCAATTCAGCGGAAACCGTGCCACTTGCGGCAATTGCGATATCGGTCTTTTCAAATAATTTATATCGTGCGGATGCGGCAATACGTTCCGGTTTGATGGTCCAGTGCGCAGTTTGTTCACGGATATACTGTTCTGTCGTTTCCACAACAGGAATATAGTACTTATAGTTTGGTCCCAGTTCGTCCACAATCGTACGGAATACCGGCAATAACTTTTTTACTTCGGATATGCGCGACCCAGGAATCAATGCAATGGACTTTGGACTTTTTACTATGGGCTTTTTACTGGATGGTTGCAGGCCATCTGCAATCGGATGGCCGACCGCAATTGTGTTCAATCCGTATTTGGTAAAATAAGGCACTTCGAAATCAAAGAAAGCATAAAGTCGGTCGAAAATTTTTGCAATTTTTTTTGCACGCCATGGCCCCCATGCCCAAACTTGCGGTGCAACAACGTGATAAAATCGCGGAACATGGCCACCCGCCGCGCGTACTTTTTTTACAACGCGTTTTGCGAATCCCGGGCTATCAATCGTTAAAACTATATCCGGTTTCGCGGCCACAATCGCTGCGACCGTTTCATCAATTCGACGTGTCAAAGTCCGCGCACGCGCCAAAACATCGAATATTCCCATCACGGCCAAATCTGATATTGGAAATAAAGACCGCAGTCCCGCTGATTTCATATTGTCGCCGCCAATGCCAATAAATTCAGCACGGCCACCGATTTCGTGCATGATTTTTGCGCCCAATACGTCACCGGATACTTCGCCTGCGATTATAAAGATTTTTAATTTTTTCTCCACATCTGAATTGTACCAGGTTTTTCAAAGCTGTCAATTGACAGACCTAATAAATTTGATAATAATGTAATCTGAATTGGCAATATTGTCCTATGGATAAAATCTCCCTTTGATAATACGTTATGGCAAGGATACAAAATGGCAACAATTATATATCTGCGTGCGCGAAAATTATGGGCGAAATTGTTAAAAATTTCGGGCATTATCGGCGCCGCCGAATATCGCGAAATCCGCGCAGAAATCCAGTCAAAAATTAAATATCGGCAACAAGATATAACATCCGCAGATATGCGTGAATTTCTGGATTGGGCCCTTAATCATCACACAGATAAAAGCCACTTTGTGCCATTGGCCAGCGATGATTATGTGCGCAAACCGGGCGACCCAAAAATAATTGCTTATTATCTGCCGCAATTTTATCAATTTCCACTGAACGACGAATGGCACGGACGCGGATTTACTGAATGGACGAATTGTGCGCATGCCATGCCGCAATTTATCGGTCATCATCAACCACGCGTGCCGATTGACGTTGGGTTTTATAATTTGGAAACCACGCATATAATGCGGCGCCAGATTGAATTAGCCAAAAAGTACGGAATTTTTGGATTTTGTTTTTATTATTATTGGTTCAGTGGCGACAAGATTATGGAAAAACCGATTAATAATTTCTTGGCTGATAAATCTTTGGATATGCCGTTTTGTTTGTTTTGGGCGAATGAAAATTGGACACAAACATGGGGCGAAGCCGCACGTCGCGGTGAAAAAGTATTCGATGCATCGGTCAAAGACGGTGATGCAGTAAAATTCGTTGCGGATATTATGCCGTTTTGGGCGGACCCACGGTATATTAAAATCGACGGCCGACCGGTCTTGATAATATATAAACATCATGATAAAAGAATCCCGGAATTTATCGCCGATATCAAAAGAATTGCAAAGGGGCTGGGCGCGATGGAACCATACGTGATGATGTTAAATAATCACGAACCCCAAGAACGCAACCCGATACATTACAATGCCGACGCGGTTACAGAATTCAATATCATTATGCAAAACGTACCAACGACATTGAAAAATACACCAAAAATTATGAACCCACTTGCACGATTCCGCCACTGGGACGATGCAAAAACATTTATTGAAACGCGTAAATATATGTACGAAACAGATTACCCGTTGTACCGCGGATGTTTTACAACTTTTGACGATACCGCGCGGAAAATTTATGGTACTGGCGCACGGATAATTGATATATCGCCGACATTATATCAGAAATGGTTAACCGATATTTTAAAATGGACGCGTGAATCAAATAACCCAGAAAAACTGGTCTTCGTATCCGCTTGGAACGAATGGGCCGAAGCAATGCATCTGGAACCAGATTCTAAAAACGGATACGCGTATTTGGATGCAACACGAAAAGCCATGGAGGAGAGCCGTGAGCAATAAAAACACTAGGAACAAAAGAATTCCCGTATTTCTGGCATCGGATGATGGATATGCGATGCTGGCCGCGGTGATGATGCGCAGTGTGGTCGCAAATACAAAATCGCCCGTTGATTTTTACTTTATTGATACGGGCATCAGCGCCGACAAGCGCGCACGCATTGAATCGATGGATTTGGGCGCGGGCAATAAATTGGAATTTATCCATATGGATATTGCTGAAAAATTTTCCGATTTCAAGACATGGGAAAATGTGTCGATTACCGGATTTGCAAGGTTGCTGATACCGTGGTTGCGCCCCGAATTGGACCGCGTGGTATATCTTGATTGTGATGTAATTGCAACCGGTGATGTTGCGGATTTTTACGGCGAAGACCTGGAAGGAAATCCATTGGGCGCGATGGAAGCATTGGAAATGAATTGCCTGCCCGGATATATTGACCGTGCCCGGTGTGGCGTTGATTTATCGCCCGAACATGTCTATTTCAACAGCGGTATATTGCTGATTGATTGTGCCATGTGGCGCGCCGACAAAACATTACCGGAACGATTTTTTGAAATTGAAAAACAGTATCCGGATAAATTTTGCGGCGACCAGGATTTATTAAACAAAGCATTCGAACATAATTACAAACAATTGCCGCAAAAATACAATGTAACGACATGTGCCCGGACATGTTATGACAGCGATGAAAACCACTGGAACGCGATGAAACACATGGTATTCCGGCATTTTGTTGGTGGTTTTGATAAACCATATAACATTGGATTTAACGGTTCGACCAAAGATTTTCGCAGCCATCATAAATTTTGGGAATATGCATTCCAGACACCGTTTTACCCAGATTTTATGGCGAATTTTATATTAAATGTACAAAAGCCATTACTGCTGGGCGCGATGCGAAAAAAACGCATAGTCTATTTGTTCGGTGTTATTCCAATCGGCCTGATTAAAATCGGTAATATAGGGACCAGTCAGTTTCGCTTGTTCGGTATTTTACCAATTTGGCAGACAAGAAATGTCAAATGCGACGGCGATTTAATTTGGGAAAAATAAAAACCGGATATTCCGGTTTTTATTTTGCATTTTCTTTGCGCTGTCGATAAATTTCCGCCAAAGTCACACCAGAAAATTTATCCATATTTTGCAGCGCAATCATAGTGGCGACCGTGATATCGGCTTCTTTTTTCAGAATTTCGCGCAGTTCGACCACTTCATCACGGCGCTTTTGTTCACGCTCTCGGTCTGCTGCCGTCCGCATATGCGAAAGCACATAATCATGCAGATTTCCGATAACTGGTGTATATTTGCATGTTTGGCAATAAGAACGTGATTTGCACAAGCGCACTGACCCTGCATTACACGGCGCACCATTGGCATTCAAAACATCTTTGTTCATACAATAATTGTCATGACGACCATTTGGGTCATATTCTTTTACATAATTCGTACAGTTCTTCCAGTCACGTACCATTATATTTTCTGTGGAAGTACCGACATCGGCATCATAACTGATACCTTCGATTTTCTTTGCATATTCCAATATTACACTGTCCAATACTTTGGTCATTTTTTGGCCTTTAACCTGGCTCTCTCTGGTGCCCAGCATAGCATATAAAATAAATTAGTCCAGTTTGTAAATATAAATATATCCAGACGATGCACCGGTTGTGCCGGATGCACCGGCAACCCCCGGTAAATGGTGCGCGCCGACTGCATTGGTGGTCAGCGCACCCGCGCCGCCACCGCCGAATGAACGCAGTGCCTGGCCGCCACAATTCCATGTAACCGTTGTGCCGCCGTTGCCCCCAGACCAAGAATCCAACATTCTCCATGCATTACCACCGCTTCCACCGCTGGCCAATGTTCCGGCCGCAGATGCGCCGCCACCGTAACTGCTGCTGCCGCTTTGTGCCGCGCCTGCACCACTGGGTGATCCGCCACCACCTGCGCCGCACATGTAAAAGTTGGTTGACCAGGCATAATTGTCGCCTGCTGCGCCGCCATTTGAATTTGCGCCTGCATTTCCACCACCACCCATACCACAGTTCCGGGTGTTGTTATTATGGTCGCGCACATTTCCGCCGCGTCCGCCGCCACCGCCTTCGGATATCAATACATTGGTGCCGACCACGACCATCGACGGTGCGCCGGATGCGCCGCCAGATCCGGCCGCAATCGAATTACCGCTGCGATTACCATTTGCGCCCGCATTGCCGTTTCCGCCGCGAAATGTATGCATTGTTGTGGTTTCTGTAATGCACAGTTCTTGTTGACCGGCAACGGCGCCGATGCCCGCTGTACCAGCGGTAAGGCCATCTCCGCCTTTGCCGCCAGTGCCACCCAAATATTGAATCAAATAATAACCTGGTGTCAGCGTAAACGATTGACACGTGTTTACCGCGGAAATACTGTGCAGCAAAGTCCAATTATAATTCAGCAGAGAATAATTCACACCATTATCAAATCGTACGGCCGGTCGACCAGATGTCAAGCAAGTATGCACCGGCAGATATTTTGTGACGCCCGCATCATTCCGCACGCCCAATGCCGGTGTGGTTGGCCGACTATCCCACAGCGGCATTGATACACCGCCGATATTTATAACATTCGCGCTCGCTGATAAAATAATTGAAAAAGAAAATGCAAAGCCAAAGAAAATACGCATTGTTATGTGCCCTTGGCTTAATGTTCCATCCATATAAATACACGACCAGCTGGGGGATTGCCCGCGGGCGCGCCATGTGGAATAGTATTAAATCGCGTGTCATTTCCGGCGGCAATTGTATTCGCAGTCGTGCCGACTGGGATTTGTGCATACGGAATTCTTGTGCCAGCGTCCAGTGTAGCGACACCGTTTGCCACTGCGCGTTGTGCCATCGGTACAAAATCACCACCAGTTATATATCCTGCATCATTTGCCAGCGCGGAAATATTTGCGCCCGCCTGCAATGCGCTGTTGGCCTTTGCAATCGTGTTATTTACGGTTAATGAATAATCAATGAAATCGAAATCATCGCGCAGCGCCGACACAATCGCTGTGGTGGCACGTGTGGCCAGTCCGTTTTGCAGGTATTCTGTGGATACAATAACCGGCAATTCGGCACGAACATCCGCGCTGAATCCGATTATCATAGAAACGGAAAAAATAGAAATAAAGCGTTTCATCAATTACCTATATGTGCGAATGAAATAAAAGATTTCATTCGCACGACAAGATTTATATTGATTATGAACCCGTATATTGTCCCACTGCAACGTTTACACAAACGAACGCAGTTCCATTATGAAATAGCATCTGGCCTGCATTACAATCAACTTTGTCCATTTTGTTTTCAATGTCGGCTGCTTGTAATGCGCTGTCCGCCAACGCGCCCTGGGCAGATGTTGCAAACCCAGCCGCACGGTTTTGGAAAGTATTCAGGTTTGTTTGAACCGCCCCAGCAACTGTATCGGCGTATGTTTCTGTGGCGTAACCGCTCAAATCCGCTGCCTGCAGCGCTGTATCAGCCAAAGCACCTTGGGCAGATGTTGCAAACCCTGCGGCACGATTTTGGAAAGTATTCAGGTTTGTTTGAACCGTGCTTGCAGATCCAGCTGCATCAAAATCAGTTGTTTCCGCGAATGCCGCGCTGCCCAAATTGGCCGCGACTGCATATCCCGACATATCAGCAGACGTCAAATAGCCCGCATCATTAATCAATTCAGATACGTTGTCACCGGCTTGCAATGCAGTATCTGCCAGCGTGCCTTGGATTGCTGTGGCAAATCCCGACCCGCGATTTTGGAAAGTATTCAAATTTGTTTGAACCGCTGCGGCGCTGCCTGCTGTATCAAAATCTGTTGTTTCTGCAAAAGCCGCGCTGCCCAGTCCATCAATAACCGTATCAATACCCGCAATCGCCGATGCAACTGCGCCGGATGTGACCAGATTGGTTGAACCTGGTACAGCCACAGCATCAACACCGGTATAAGTTATTTGGCCCAATGTTCCGGTTGCGGTTACGATTTGACCGACCGTGCCCGCGATTTTATTTTGTTTCTGACCCAATCCGCTGTCCACGTATTCCTGGGATGTCAATACCGGGTCTGCGTGCGCGGTCGCACCAATTGCAAATATTGCAACCAGCGATGTCAGTGCAATTTTTTTAAGGTTTGTCATTTGTTTATTCTCCCGTTTAGTTTTTGTTTTTTAATTTTTTTATTTCTGTGGCAATTCAGCTTATTTTTTTGTTTCAAATTATTCTTGGTATGTGCCCGTTACAACACCAACGCGCATCAAAGATGTTTCGCCACCGTCAACGCTTACCAAATAAAGTCCGTCTTGGCCGATGCTGGGGAGTCCGGTTCCGGGCGCACCTTGGGGGCCTGTTGCGCCCTGTGGTCCTGCTTCTCCTTGTGGTCCGGCTTCGCCGCGTTCACCTGGGGCTCCTTGTTCACCGCGCTCGCCCTGTATTCCTTGGGGGCCAATTGCGCCTTGGGGACCTGTGTCGCCTTTGTCACCTTGGCCTATGGTTAATCCGCCCACTATTACATCAATCTCGTCTTTGGTATAAATATCCGACAAGTCCAGCTGGAAATTTTCCAATTCATCAATGCGGTCGTGCAGAATTCCATCTTCGCGGTCAAGCCGCAACTGCAAAGCATCCAAATCTTCTTGCAGCGCATACCCAGATAAATCCATGTTTCCGCCGCCCGCACTGCCACCACCAGGCAATGATGTGACACCCGAACCACTATTGTACAATCGTCCAACTGATAATCGCGCGGTGTTCGCTGGGTTTGGCTGGGGCGCCGTGCGTATCGGCGCAGAAGCATTGGATGTATTTACTGTGCGTACGCTTGCACCAGTCGTTGCCGAACGTACGGATGATGCTGATGGTGTTGCGCTTGTGCCGGGTGCCCGAATTGTTGCAGCGGCATACGCCGAACCTGCAAATCCAACAACGCCGCACAAAGTACAAAACGCATATAAACGTTTGGTTAATTTATTCATCAGAATCTAACCCTTGCGCCCAGTTGTATTGTATTGGTCATTATGCCGCTGGTCTTTGTGTGCAGAACATCATCAAATACCAACGTGTCCGGGTTCATCGCCGTACGCGCATCATCCATACCACCGGTGTACATAAATCTATATTGCAGCATGACCGAAATATTCGGCGTTACTTCTTCTTCGATGCCCATTATAAATTGTCCGGCGTATGTTGCTTTTCGTTTTGCATCGCCTTCGCCCGGCGGAAAGATTATCCCAGACATACGGGTTTCCAGCAATGATGCACCTGCGCCCGCACCGATATATATCGACGTCGTATCCTTGGTCCAAATATCATAAAGAATATTGGCCATCAGATATTGGGACGAAAGCGAGAATGACGCGACATTGTCTTTGTCTTCAAACTTGCTGACATATCCGTAATTTAATTCGCCGCGCCACCGCTGTGCGAATCGGTAACCACCCGAAATATCAAATCCAGGCATTAATTTAAAAGAATAAGAATCTTTTTCGGTAACAGATGGGTCAGAATCCAGGTGATATCTGTTATCGAAATTTGCAAAATTCAAAGCAAATCCCAGCCCCAGATAAAAATGTCCGCTGAATGGTCCCTTTGGCGTCTGGTATTTTACATAAACGCCGTCCGAAGATTGTACGCCGCCATAAACAACGTTTCGAACCGTCGGTTGCCCCATTACATTTGCCATGGACATAATGGGCACGACACAAGTCAAGGCCGACAGAAATAAAAGTTTTTTGGACTTCATAGCTCTCTCTCTCATGTATGAATGTAATTTTAACATGACTTGACCAAAAAGAAATTTGTTTCCTTAATCTTGTCAAAAAAAACTACAATTAGTTTGTATGGTGTTGGAATTACGATTTATTGGGGTGTTCTCTGCCAGGAATTATATCATAAGCATGGCTTTTAAAAAAGTGAAAAAAATCCCAATAAAATTGGGATTTTAATTTTACTTATTCATTGTGTTAATACACTTGATCAGGCTGTCGCGCCAATGCGGAATCACGATTCCATAATGCGATTTGATTTTCGATTTATCCATAACGGAATAGGGCGGCCGAATTGCTTTTTGCGGATATTCGGACGATGGAATCGGCAATACTTTGCATTTCAAATTGGATATCTCCATAATTGCGGTCGCAAAATCATGCCAACTGGCCGTATCTTCATTACTGAAATGATAAATTTCGCGCGAATCATTTTTCATTTGTGCGGCAATCCGCAATATAGCATCCGCCAAATCACCCGCATACGTTGGCGAAGTAATCTGGTCATTTACAACTTTCAATTCCGGGTTGTTCGCACCCAAGCGACGCATAGTTTTTACAAAATTATTTCCGTATTCGGAATACAATGCAGATGTGCGGATGATTGCTGCGGTTTGGGCAACTTCCATAACCGACTGTTCGCCCAGCCATTTTGTTTTACCATAAACAGATACTGGGTTGGCCGGATTTTTTTCTGTATATGGTGAATTTGTGCGACCATCGAATACATAATCAGTCGATATATGAATTATTCGTCGTCCATATCGCGCCAGCAATTCTGCACCCGAATGATTGACATTATAAGCACCCAGGAAATCGTCTTCGGCATTATCCACTGCTGTGTACGCAGCGCAATTTATAACCAAATTGATTTTATGTTTCGCAAAGAATTTTTTAACAGCCGCTGGATTCGTTATATTCAATTCATTCACATCGACAAATATAGCGGGCACGTCACCGATGCGGTCACGCAAACAATTGCCCAGTTGTCCATCAGCACCGGTTATCGCGTACATTTTTTATACTCCGCCAATGTTGGAAATAATCTATCGCGCTCGGATGCAATTATTTTATCCGTTGGCACGCCCCAATCAATGCCCAATTCTGAGTCGTTGAACAATAACCCACCCTCGGCCTCTTTATTATAAAAATTATCGACTTTGTATCCAAAAACAGCCGTTTCTGATAAAACTGAAAACCCGTGTGCGAATCCGCGTGGAATCATCAGCATGCGCATTAAATGGTCGTCCAATTCCACAGCGACATGTTGCCCGAACGTTGGCGACGCAGGTCGCAAATCAACTGCAACGTCCATCACACGCCCCTGCAAAGCACGTACCAATTTTGCCTGGGCAGATTCGTCACGTTGGAAATGCAGCGCGCGTACGGTGCCATAGTGCGAAAAAGACTGGTTATCTTGGACAAAACTGTATCGAAAGCCATTTTTGCGAAACGTACGTTCGTTCCAAGGTTCGACAAAGTATCCACGTCCATCGCGGTGAATTTTGGGCTCCAAGATATATACGCCGTCAATATGTGTTTTGATGATGTTCATGGGGAATCTCCACCATTAATAAGAAATGGTGGCTTTGGGCGGAATCGAACCACCGACACAGTGATTTTCAGTCACTTGCTCTACCAACTGAGCTACAAAGCCACGCGCCGCAATATATAACACAATTTGCTGAAAATCAAGCGGAATTTTGATTTTTCTTTCTTTACTATTGATTTTTTCTTTGATACAATTTCGCGCATAACAATAAAGGAGAACAAATGCCATCAATCAAAGGAACCCAGACAGAAAAGAATATCTTAACCGCGTTTGCTGGCGAATCCCAAGCGCGAAATCGCTATACATTTTTCGCCAGCAAAGCTAAATCCGAAGGCTATCCGGCAATCGGCAAAGTTTTCGAAGAAACCGCAAATCAAGAAAAAGAACATGCAGAGGTTTTGTTTAAAATGCTCGAAGGCGGCGAAATCACAATAACCGCGGGATTCCCGGCCGGTAAAATCGGAACAACACTGGAAAATCTGCAAGCAGCGGCATACGGTGAACACCATGAAAACACTGAAATGTATCCGGAATTCGCGCAAACCGCGGCCAAGGAAGGCTTCCCAGCAATCGCCGAAACATTGCGTCATATCGGCATGGCGGAACGTTATCATGAATCCCGCTATCGCGCGCTGATTGACCATCTGGAAAAAGGTACTTTGTTCAAATCGGAATTTGATGTCATGTGGCGTTGTACGAATTGTGGCAACTGGCACATTGGCAAAGAAGCCCCGGCAATCTGCGATGCATGTTTGCACCCGCAGGGATACTTTGTGGCGGAAAGCACTTTGTCGAAATGCGACACGAACGAAGGTTTCTGTGAATTCGCAACGGCTGAATAAAAAATGCGCCATCGGCGCATTTTTTATAACTAAAAACTAAGAACTTGAAAGAGTTGTCATTGCGAGCGTAGCGAAGCAATCCAGTTGATTAAATTGCAAGCATAGCGAGCACAGAAGTTCTTAGTTTTTAGTTTTTAGTTCCTAGTTTTTATGATACAATACCCAGGATGAATCCACAAGAATCTGGACTTTTTTCAAAACAAGTTTCGCGTCGCACTATGTTGCAAATTACATGCGGTGGTGCGATTGCGTTTTCGTTTTTTCCGCGCGTTGCATTCGCATCGCGCAATTCACTGGTCGCCATACGCACCGGGGTCCAGCCGGGCGATAAAACACGATTTGTAATTGAAACATCCGCGCGGCCATCACATACAATTTCATATCCAAAGGCGGACGATGGCCGGCATCTGATACGCGTTGAATTAAATAACACCGCGGGTAATTCGTCTGTAAAGCCTGTTTATGGGGCGAATACTTTGGTAAAAACAATCGAACAAAACCAAGTCGGTAATAATTTGCACATAACTGCGAATCTGCGTCGCCGCGTGCGCGAAGATGTCAAGCCATCAATTATGATTCTGGAACCGAATGGCGATGCAAAATTCCGTCTGGTGATTGATTTTACAATGGCGGGCGGTGCGGCAACCGGTGCCGGTGCAGCGGCCGCAAAACCAACAACACCAGCGCCAAAGCCAGCGGCCAAGAAAAAACGCGTAATCGTTGTTGATGCTGGTCACGGCGGTCGTGACCCGGGCGCAATTGGTCGCGGCGGTGTGCGCGAAAAAGATGTGGTTTTATCGGTCGCGCGACGTCTGCGTACTAAATTGGCCAGTGCGGGCTATACCGTGCATCTGACGCGTGATAAAGATATATTCTTGAACTTGAATACACGCGCCGATATGGCGGAACGGCATCGCGCAGATTTATTTATTTCATTGCATGCGAATGCTAATCCATCCCGAAATATGAAGGGATTCTCGGTTTATACTCTGTCCAAAAAAGCGTCTGACGAAGAAGCGCGCAAATTGGCTGAACTGGAAAACGCGGTCGATAAAATCGAAGTTGATGGTTTTGCAAAATTCGAAGCAGATGTGCGAAATGCGCTGTCCGCATTACAGCAAGCCGCGGTCACAGCTGCATCCGTCGAATTCGCCAGCATCACGGTAAAATCATTCCGTTCGCATGGTATAACGCAACAACCAAACGCCGCAATGCGCAGCGCACCGTTCGCAGTCTTGCGCAGCACTATCCCCAGCGCGCTTATCGAACTGGGTCACTTGTCCAATGCCGAAGAAGAAAAATTGCTGAATTCAGATTCGCATCAACAAAAACTGGTCAATGCAATTACCAAAGCAATTAACGATTATGATTTCGAGGATTGAGGTTCTGTTTGTCATTGCGAGCGTAGCGAAGCAATCCAGTCGAATTAAAAATGGGCGCAATTATGCGCCCCTACGATTATGGTGCCGGCCACAGGACTCGAATCCGAGCGTACCAAGCACACGGTGATGAGCGTTATTAGCGAAGAGCCGATGTGCGCGTCGCAAGGATGCAGGGTTAAATTTGGGAATTGTTTTATGGTGCCGGCCACAGGACTCGAACCTGCGACCCTCTGATTACAAATCAGATGCTCTACCAACTGAGCTAGGCCGGCGCGTCAACAATTATGCATATATTCAATTGGAAATCAAGTATTTTCCCATTGCGCCATTTTCGTCTTTACATTAATATCCAATAAAAGGATTGAATGTGGGTGTAAAATTACGGGCATGGTTGCTTTTTCTTATATTTTTAACTGGGTTTCTAAGTCTGTCTCTGGAACTGATTGTAATTCGGCAATTGGCGTTTTATGTAGGCAGTTCGGCCGTAGTGACCAGTATAATAATCGGCGCATTCCTGGGCTTTATGTCTATTGGATATTTCCGCGGTTCATCCATAAAGCCAAATCGCTATAACGTTCGAAAAATATTATTCGCCAGTTTTATAACAATTGCGGCAATGTCCGTCTTGGCGGGCAGTTTCGCGCTGATTACCGGATATTTTTATACAATGTATGCAGCGGGAATTTTTTCAATCGTCACCCAGACAGCACTATTTTCATTAATATTTTTATCCGTCGCACCGTTTTTATTCGGATTTAATGTCGCGTTGCTTTCGCGCTATTTACATAAGCACGATATAAATTATACCGGGAAAATTATGGCATGGGATACGATTGGTTCGGTCTTAGGCTCGTTGGCAACAACATTGATTTTAATGCCCATAATTGGTGTGAATTATACTATATTATTGATAATTATCATGGCGCTGGGCGCTGCATTTGCCGTGATGCCGCGATTGTTTGTGGTGCCGATTATCGCCGTGATTTTTATCCCGGCGGTGGTTATAAATACAGATTCTTATCTGCGTCGCGCGTATGGAATTATTATTAATAATGAAAATTCTACTATATCAGTCGAAGAATATGGCGATGGCACACGTATATTGAAAATGAACGGCGTAAATATGTCGATATATAATAAATCCGCCGGCACAACCGCGCAGTATGTCGATTATATAAACGATAATTTTATTTATAATATGCCGCGCGACAAACGCCGTAATATATTGGTCTTGGGCGCCGGCGGATTTACCGCAGGTCTGCGCGATACGTTCAACGCATACACATTTATCGATATTGAACGCACGTTAAAGGATGTTTCAGAACAGAAATTTTTGGGCGAAAAATTAACGGAGAATAAAAAATTTATTGTCCAAGACGCCAGTCAATTTTTAAAGAACACGATGTTAAATTACGACCTGATTATTCTGGATGTGTATTCAAATTCATACCAAGTCCCAGAAAACTTAATAACGATGGAATTTATGCAGCGTATAAAATCACGTGTCGCACCCGGCGGCATGATTGTGATGAATGTTATCGCATCTCCGGATTTCAACGATAAATTTTCCCGCGTGTTTGATAATACGTTCCGTGCCGTTTTCCCGAACAATACAACACGCCAAGTCATCGGACACATCAATCCATGGGTCGCGGACAAAGGCGTTGGCTCAAATGTTTTATATATCTATTACAACCGCCCGGAATCCGGCCGAATTTATACCATCAACAAAACACCTGTGATTTATGACCGGTAAAAAATCCGCCGGACGGTGGATTTTCTGTTAACTTTCAAATTTATTAAAGTACCATTTTATTGGATGGTCGGTTTTTAATTCTGCATACTTGATGCCCCATTCACCCATAATGTCCAAGACTTTGGCCAAATCACGCGCCAAATCGGTTAGGGTATATTCCACGCGCGGTGGGACTTCTGCATAAACTTTGCGTGAAATCAACCCGTCTGATTCCAATGACCGCAAATTTTGGGTCAAGACTTTTTGGCTTATCCCATCGATATTTTTCAAAATATCGCCAAAACGGCAAACACCGTGGGATAATTCCCACAGGATAAGAAGTTTCCATTTGCTGTCCACCAATTTAACGGTTATCAGCGCCGGACATTCAAGAGATTTTTCTGCCAGAGACATTATTTTTTCCCATATAGTATAGAAATGCCGATACAGCAATGTCAAGCTGCATAGGGGTCAAGACACAGCGTTTATTTGGGTCTTGACCCTTTGTCCTGACCATTGGTCTTTCCAGTCGGTATCCGCAACGTATAAAAACAGGAGGTGTTTTACCGTTGCCGCATTACAAGGTGCGCTCAGCTTTGTCGGGCTGGTTTGTAATGCATTCGATACCGACCAGAGGAGAGAGACCGTTGAAGGTCGTATTTTCATTATAGCACTGGCGACAAAATTATGCAAGCGAATCGTTAAATAAGTCGTTGATTATATTAGTTTATTTCTGGTGCCAAAGGCACCAAAAGGTTCCCATTGTCGGTTTTAAAGGGGCACAAAAATTGTGTTTGAAACTGGTCAGCCAGCCAGAATAAATTTTCCAATAAAAAATCCGCCAAATGGCGGATTTTATTTTTTGATTATCAACTTCCCGGTACTGTGCAATTCGGATTCGACAATGCATTGCAACACCCCGCGTTGGCCGGCCATGTGCAGGTTTCCAGGTCCGCGCTCCAATGCATTCCACTTGGGCATCCTTGGCATACTGGTGCGCCGTCATAGCAATAGTAGAAGAATTTACAGTTATTCGGATGTGGTTCGGTAATCATATATTCCCAATCTGGTGGACAATTCAACGTCGATGCACCGGCCGGACATGGTTCAATACATTCGCCATTTTCCAAATTAAATCCAGATTGGCATCCTGTGAATTCGCATGCGGTGCACAATGTGCCGTTGCTGTTGCATCGACGGGTTCCCGCGGCATTTTCCGGAAACGCCGGTACGCATGCCTGATTCTGTGTCGGTACAAAGCACACGCCGGTGGTTGATTCGACTGTATCGCCACCACAAACTTCGCCACGGCATTCGCTGCATCTCGTACCATTGAAATTGCACGCTTGAACCCCACCGGTGTTTGGTGGCGTTGCACAATCAACTTTCCAGGTTTCGCGTTGAATACATTGGTCTCCATCGCGAAAAAATCCAGCGTTACAAGTTATAATCGTACAATCGCCACATCCGGCCGAAGTGCATGTTTGATTGCTTGTGGCGTTACTAGGGATTGAGCCTGAACGCAAGATATTTGTGTTGTGAGTAATCGTCCATTCCAACCATCTCATACACGGTTGTACCCATGTGCCAGTGCCAAGAGTACAGCTGTCTCCACTCCTGCGATATCCAGGCTTGCAGTTCCAAACACATTCAGCCGCACATATCGTTCCTGCTTGATTGCATGCTTGTACGCCCACAGAGTTTGCGGGCCCGCACGGTTTAGCTTTAATATACGAGTAATCCGCATCAAAACACTGTCCTGTTGTTGATAATAGTTGTTGGCCCCCCATTCCAACTGGACACGGGGCACAAGCGAAAGACCTGCCTATTACGGGTATAACATATCCACTGGCACAAGCAGTCACTATACACGGTCCGCAGTGTGCCGCGGTGGTTCCTTGGAAACATGTTTGGGTACCAGCGGTAGCATTCGAGCCAGAAGGGGGTGTACATGCCCGCGTGAATGGTATCGGGCACTTTGCCGTCTCTGGGGAAGAACATCTGCCAGTTACCCGATTCCAGTGCATGTTCGCGGGACATTGATTATTGCTGGCCGAACCATTTGCACAGCTGAACGCCCATTCACACGAATTATTATAAGAAAAGAATATCGAATGCCCCGGCTGGGCTTCATATACCGGACACGTTGGCGCCGCTGCGCCGGTTGGCGGTGTCCCAATACCAGTGGTCCGGAATCCAGGTGCGCCAGTATTTGCAAAACAGACGCTGTCCGACATGACTTGGTTCGTGGCGCAATTCATATAACATGTGGAATCAAATGTATAAGTGCCCAATTCATCGGTGAATGTTTGCGTCGCTGGAACATTGCATACCATGCCCGCCACCCACGTCAGCGCCAGCGGATTCGGCGATGTCGCCGTATTTCCGGTCGCGGCATCAAATGCCGGACATGTGTTCGCATATGTCGCCGGAATACTGAAAAAAATGGATAAAATAAAAATAAATGGTATGAATTTTTGCACAACTAACCCCCACATTATTTGCTTAACAATGACTTTAATCACATAGTTGCCAAAAATAAATTTCTTTCTGTCATCTTATCAGGAAAATAACCATTTTGTATTTGACAAATAATATATTACCACTATAAAATGCATGCGAGTTCCATAAAAACAAAAGGAAAAGCTATGTCAAAAATAAATAAATTTAAAACTCTGGCCCTGACCGCACTGGTTGCAGCAGTGCCGTTCAAAGCAAAGTCCCAAGATAAACAAGATACAAATAATCGCCCTTTGATTGAATCTGTTGATTTGAATATGGGTGTTGGTACCAGCGCCAATGGCGGATTTGTGCAAAGATGCCCAACAATTATGATGTTTGATGTAAAAGGACGTTTGAAAAACGATAATTCCAGATTTTCAACAAGCCTGGGTCTTAGCGCAGGTTACAGCGAAGTTTCGAAAAACACATTCCATCCAAATACTGGTTTTCTTTCTTCGATGAATGAACATCGTTATGCGACCGAAAGCATGTTTACGTTTGGTATAAATGCGGCCCAAGAATATCAGACAAAACTGGCCAACATCAGCGTTGAAGCCATTGCGCGTGCAGGAATGTCTTTTTCAAGACGCGGAGAAGAAATCAACGGAGAAGCCGTATCTGGTGGCGCATGGACATACAGAGTTGATGTCGACAAGAAAGAATCATTTTATTATTCTGTCGGATTGGGCGCAAATATTCCTGTTTATCAAAACAAATTCGGCGGCATTTGCGTACGCGTGGAAGGTGGCTTGTCCGATGGCATGTCCGCAAGAAAGCCAGTTCCGTATGGATTGGTTGGTTTGGGATTCAGAATCAATAATAAAGCACGATAATAAGTTGTTAATAAAAAATCCGCGCGATGCGCGGATTTTTTTAATGCTCTTCGTGATATTTGTGTTCCAATTCTTCACAGCGGATTTTATCATGCAACCATTTGTCCCAAGACACGATGTCTTCCGGGCTCCACTTTGTAAATTCAAAGCGCGGCATCCAACGGAATTTCATCTTCATCCACATTTTGGTCAAGGTTTTCATCATGCATTCGCCGTCAGCATATGGTTTGCCGCATGCCTGGATAAACGCGAAATTTAATTTTTTCAGCGCATCCAAATCCTTTTCCAGCAAAGCAATCATTTTGTTGAAATGGTCTTTCAAATCTTTTGCTTTGTATCCGCCTTTCAGTGCTGGTTTTGATACTTTCATACCATAATCCTGGGCGAAATTATCGATGCATACGCAATGTTTGTGAAACATGCGGGAATAATGTCGGTGCTTGCGTTTCAGCCCTTGCAGATTCATATCATGCATAACCACCATCGCTTCTTCTTGCAGCAATGTCTGGCTGTCCGCGATATCCTTGAATCCTTGCAATATTTTGTTTATATCCATTTTATTCTCTCCTTTGTTAATATGCCCATAATTCTGGGGATGGCCCCAGGTTCGGCCATTACCAATGTTAAAGCAACAGGATGATATGCCCATGAGAGTATTCCCAAAATTTAACATTGGACAATTAATGTTAATTTGGTTATATTTCGGCAACTATGAAGAAAAACGATACTGATTTCGAAGGCAATCCGATTGCAATAACCGAATGGAACGGGTCTGATGCAAAAAATCTGGCCGAAATAGAGCAAGCATTTCTGGACCGGCGCATAGATGCCGACACGCGTGATTATATGCTGCGCCTGTATTCCGACGGCATGAAACATTTCCGCGAAGTATTCTATGTATTGGGCAAATATTTGTCTGCGCCAAAGGCCCCCGCATATAAATATGACCCACATACCGGTGATATGAGCGACGCGCCTATAAAAATAATCGACATCAATCCCGGGCAAACATACTTGGTTCAACATCGTTTGGACGGCGACCCGATGCGCAATCAATTTTTTCAATTTGATTCTGCGAATAATGTAAAGCTGTCTGTGTCCAGCATAGTTACTGTTATCATTGGTTCACAAAAGAAAGTCGTCCGTGCGATGGACAAAATAACCACCGGCCGATATTACGGAAAATATGTCGATGAAGTCGTGGATGCCGCAACGCGTGTGATAAGCATGCGTTCATCCGATGCATCCGCAAATGCAATCGCGGATAAAATCCGAAATGCGTTCGCAGAAAAATACACGACGAATGCCGCCGAAGAAGTCCTTAAAATCATTGGTCGCGGGCATGAAAAAATCGCCGTCGAATTGGTCCGTGAATTGGATAAAATCGTGCGGCCCCAGCACCGGCTGCGCGATGTATATCGCATAAAGTGCTTGTTTGACGTATTGCCCCAAGTTCGCAAATTCATCAACGGAATAATATCCGCAATGCCGGACAAAGTTATCGAAGTCCGCGACAAATTCTATGACGTCACATCTTCGCGAAATTACCGCGATGCAAAGATTATCTTGAACATCGGCACACCAGATGCGCCGGTTCCGATGGAAATAATATGCCAAATCCGCACGTTTCTGGATTTCGAACGTCAGACACATGGTCGCTATGAAACGCTGCGTCATTTGAAACCCGGCGAAAAAAGCGATGCGGAAATCATCGAACATCATGAACAGGGCATTCATCAATATAACACTATGATTTGTGGATATGTCGGTGAATTATTTGAACGGGTAGGATGGAACGTGCTGTATAATCATGACCTGGTTGGTATTGAATCACTGCTGGATGGATTTCCGAAATTGGATTTGCGGTCGTATCCGCCGGAATTGCTGGACATGGTTATGAAGAAAATCGAAACCAACGTTAAAAATGAAGTATTCAGAATAATCGGCTCACCACGAAAATTATCCCAATTGGAAGAAATTCAAGTATTGGAATATATGACCCGCTTTATTATGTCATCGGCAATACCGTATATGCTGGGCAACCGCAAGATATCAGGCAACGACACTGAACACAAACTGTTCAATTTCGTGATGTCCGAACTGTATCGGTATCAAAAGAATAATGTTTTAGGTTAATCCTCAGAAACACATAATATTGGACTTTCAGTTATCTTTTGATACAATCTATCACATAAAAGGTAGTTCTATGAAAACTCGCAAAGATATTTTTCTTCATTCAATGTATCTAATAGGGCTCAGAAAAACGATTCCAGCTGGGGTGGTGAATTCTGTACAAATTATTGAAAATCATGAACCTTTGGTTGATATAAAACAGGATTCTAGATTTTTTTTTGGTGGTAAATTAATTGATGCCCCAAAGATTTTTCTTAGAAACAATGTATATAAAAAGCTTTTGTATGCTATTGACAAGCTTCCACAAAACCATCATTTTAAAATATATTCAGCCTTTCGCTCAGTGGAGGAACAGAAATATTTGTGGGACAGAGAGTACGCACGAAACAAGCAAGAAAATCCTTCTATGTCAGAGGATCAACTCATCAAATTAACAAAGAGCTTTTGCGCTGACCCACGTAATGGATTCGGTGGACATCAAACGGGTGGTGCTGTGGATATTTCTCTTTGTGATAAAAATGGCATTGATTATGATATGGGTACAAAATACTCGCAAAAGAATGATTATACGTATACAAAAGCCAAAGGCATTTCGCCGGAATCAATGAAAAATCGTAAAATTTTATTGAATGCTTTGACGTCTGTGGGGCTTGTGAATTATCCCGGTGAATGGTGGCATTTTTGTTACGGTGATAAAATGTGGGCCGCCTACAAAGGTCTTGCAATATGTTCTTATGGTGCGATTAATGAAAAATGAAGATTGAAACTCTAAGATTGCTTCTGGTTGATTTTGCTCCATCCGATTATGCGGCACTGTTGGAAGTTGTGAAGGAAACAGCAAAGTCAGATACTTTGGATTTGTTAAAATACTGGCCCTCAAGCAGCGAACTTTCAGAAGAATCCTGGATTTGTAATTTTGATATGTTTAAATATCCGTTTGAAGAAAGTGTTCAGAAATTTATGACGGGTGCAGAACGTAGAAAATGTGAAAATCCACGAAAGTCATTTTGGTTTGCGGTGAAAGAAAAGAAATCCGGCAAATTGATTGGTATAACCTTGATATCTGCCAAAGTCATAACCAGAGATGGTGTTAATAGTGACTTAATTGGGCATTCTGGGCAACTTATTTCTCCTGATTACCAAAGGCAAGGATATGCAAGCGAAGCAAAATCTGCAATGATTGATTTTTTATATACCCTCAAAGATAAAACTATTATTAACTTTCCGGATGATGCCTTATTTTTATCCTCGTATAATGAAGGTAATTATAAATCGAAAAATTTGCAAAAGAAATCAGGAAATCAGTCTAAATGTTTGTTGCTCGCAAATAGAAAGGTAGAGATTTACACAGCCAAAAAAGACTTGTATGACTCAGCGCTAATGAAAATGAAACCTAATATTTGGAAAGCTACTTTTGATGATGGTACAGTTGTTTTTTCTAGTAATAGCGCCGCTATTGCAGGAATACTAAACTCTTTCATAATAAAAATAAAAAATCCTTGATTTCTGGAAAAACATAGTATAATATGTGCCGCGCTGGGGTTGTAGCTCAGTTGGTTAGAGCGTCTGCCTGTCACGCAGAAGGCCGCGGGTTCGAGCCCCGTCAATCCCGCCACTTTTTGATAAGTGGCAACAGCATACTTTCCGGCCCCATCGTCTAGAGGCCTAGGACACCGCCCTTTCAAGGCGAGAACGCGGGTTCGACTCCCGCTGGGGTCACCAAGATTTTTGCAAACGCAAAAATTTTCAGCCGGACAATCTGAACTGAATAATCGACAATGTCCCTTGGTCTTGTCAGAGATAAGGTTTCAGTAAAACGTTTGGCCATAGGGACGCATACTTGCGCCCAGGGCGCGAATGCGCGCCCCTACACAGCAAAACCAAAGGAAAATACCATGGCAAGAATGGGCGCAAAGCGCAATACCAAGAAATTGAAAATCGGTCGTCACTGGGGCGTGAACCTGTGGGGCCAAGCTAAATCTCCGTTTAACAAACGTAAATATAAACCGGGTCAACACGGTCCGACGGCCCGCGCCGGCAACTTGTCGGATTACGGCAAACAGTTGCGTGCGAAACAATTGCTGAAAGGTTATTACGGAAATATCGGCGAAAAGAAATTCCACAAATATTATGACGAAGCCACCAATATGAAAGGCGAAGCAACCCAGAACATGATTGGTTTGCTGGAACGTCGCTTGGACGCTGTTATATACCGTGCGAAATTCGCGCCGACGGTTTTTTCTGCACGTCAATTAATCAGCCACGGCCACGTATTTGTTAATGGTAAAAAAGTCAAAATTGCATCGTACCAGGTTAAACCCGAAGACGTGATTACGCTGGGCGATACCGCAAAACAAATGCCGTTGGTTGTTTTGTCGCTGGAATCCGCGGAACGCGATTTCTGTGACTATGTCCGCGTTAATTCGGGCGATTTCACGGCCACATACGTCCGCGTGCCGGCATTCGAAGATGTTCCGTATCCAATCCAAATGCAACCGGATTTGGTTGTGGAATATTATTCCAGATAATAAAAATGCCCCGACCGGGGCATTTTTTTATTTGACTTTATCGCCGTCATAGGTAATAATGCACGCCGGACGTATGTCCCGGGTTGTTAGCTCAGTTGGTAGAGCAAGTGACTTTTAACAGCGATTGTTATTCGCCCACCAAAGACGATAAATGGCTACAGAGCGCTATTTATCTGAACAAAAATGCTTTTTCAAGAAAAGCGCACCGCTCTGAAAGATGATTGAATTTGATTTGGTTTGATGTTAAAATCTACATCATATCTACATCAAAATCTACATCACACCTTTCTTGGGTGTTTAGCTCAGTTGGTAGAGCAAGTGACTTTTGGCTTCCGGCACAATATCCGGAAATTAGGAGCGTTCAGAAGTAATTCTGAAATGAAAAGTCGGCTAATTCGGTGAATCCTCTGTCGCAAGACGTGGTAACGCCGAGCTAGGTTGAAAAACCGAGTGTAGAGGCCATACACCGACTATCCCAATGGGATAAAGACATGGTCCAGACCACGAACCCGCAAGGGGCGCCGAAAGACGAAGTGGTAAAGTAATCACTGGGTCACAGGTTCGAATCCTGTAACACCCACCAAGAACAAAGAAACGCAGCTTCCGCTGCGTTTTTTCGTTGCTTTTTATCGCGAGTTCTGATATAATACTCTCACAAACAAAGCGACCAGTGGTCGCCATTTTTTATGCCCGCATCATGCGGGCTTTTTTTATCAAAGGAACCAAAATGAAACCATCAAATATAATTATTTCAGATATAACAAACATGAAAGAAAAATTCTGCATCGCCGGTTGGGATATAGGGGAGCTTCGCATGAAAAGACTTCTTATTGACCGGGGTTATTGGGATGAAGCGAATCTTGCAAAACTTAAAGGGCATTCTTGGATTGTGATTCATAATGAAGTTCTAAAAGAGCCACGCGATTGGCCGCATAGAACCGAGGATGTAAATGTCGACCTTAATACATTACAAATTAAAGAAAGTTATTCCAAAGGCAAGGATATCGCGTTGCGTGTTCGTGCTTCTGTTTCTGATAACATCAGTTCAATATTCAATAATAAAGTCAAAGAAAATTCTTATATTTTAAAAAGCACAAAATGTCCATCTCTTGGGGCAATAGATTTGCCTGCGGAAAATGTTGAATTCGTAATCGAAAATGGAAAGCTTCGGGCAAATATCATAGATAACGATGGTAAAAAATATTGCTTAAAAGTCAGCTGTAAACATATAAGAGATATTTTTGAAGATTCAAAGAACATAGAGACCTTGAATAAATCTGTGTTATCTGTTGGCAGAATTCATTTGCGTATCGGCTTGGCGCGTCCGTTTTTAATGCAAGAGAATCATTGCTATTTAATGCTGAACGGATTATTCTTGTATTAACATGACAATATACACAATCGGATTTTCAGGCAAAACCAAAGACCAGTTTATGGAAATAATTGACGCAGTTGGTGTGTCCACTATAGTAGACATCCGCCTGTGGCGCACCGCACGTTTCGTTCCATGGGCAAGTGGGACAAACCTGTCTAATATATTAGCCAACCGATATAAATATATGCCAGAATTGGCCCCAACCAAAGAATTATTGTCCGCATATAAAGACGGCAAAATCGACTGGCCTGGCTATGAACAAGAATTCAACCGCATCATTACCGACCGCCAAATCGAAAAATTATTTTCCACCGCCGATTTAAACAACCTATGTTTTCTATGCTCTGAAAAATCCGCCGACAAATGCCACCGCCGCCTTGCCGCGGAATATTTGCTGAAGCATTTTTCAGATATTGAAATTGTGAATCTATAGTTTTAATAAACTAGCTTTCTTGTAACTGGATTGAATAATCTTTTGTCTCTTATAGAAATAAATAATTCATTTCCAGTTACGCTTTTCCAATAATGGATTTCGGCTAATAAAAATCCAATAGTATTAAAATATTCATCAATTTCTTTCACTTTATAGATGTTTAATGCTCGCTTCAAATCATCTTGCGGGATGTCGCCATGGTCAACAACTATGCCTTCGTCCAGTTTGCCTTCTATCTTTTTAAGTAAAATTGAGCGTTTTGGTAGATTTGATTGATAAGGTGGGACAATCATATGTTCATGGCTGACCTTGCCGGTATCAACAAATACATTGTCTTTGCCAAATCTGTACATATTATTCAATCTTTCAACACCACTTAAAATTCTTACAAGCGATATAATTTGGTCATTTGTTAAATATTTCAAGGTATATGCGTTCTCAATTATTTTTTCAATGTTATTCAAAGTAAAATCCCATTCTTTGAAAATTTGATAGCCCAACAATTCCACACCAGATATTTGTTTTTTCAAATCTTCTTCCGATATATCAAGCATGGCTGATAACCCATTAAAAGACCTGTCCAAGTTTTCGAATGAATAAAGCATTTTTTGCACCTGTATCAAAATGCTTATAATTTCATTATCAATTCTTTCTTTTGAATAGTGAAATAATGTCTTGTTCAGCTTACGTTCCGTAATGTCTTTAATTAAATTATATGAAAAATAAGTTATAGTTATCGCCATCAATGCAGCTGATAAATTTATAATTAAAGATTTTAAATTATCATGGTCAACCGGAACGCAATAAACAGCAATGCAATATATCCCCGCACCAATAAGCAATGATATAACCAACGGGAGGAATTGAAGAAATTTTGTATTCATGTTTACTACGCTCATTGTTTATTATGGTTCAGAAATGTCAAACAGAGATTTATAATGGGGCTCATCCATATGTTTTACAAAGAGCATAAATTCTTCTAATAATGACTTTATGTCCACTATTCCTGATATCCAAGGATCGGCTTCTACACTAGTCATGGTTTCATGAGAATATCTATTCGCTAAACCACATATTCTTTTTGCTGATGCATATGTAGGGTGATGTTTGTAAAATTCCTCCATATGTTTTGTGAATCCATCACCTTTAGGGATATCTTTTCCGTCTTCATTTTTTATTCTTGGATATTTGAACGATAGAAATACCTCAAGAAAACGGCGAATGGAATTTATAATATTGGTTCCGTGCACTAAATCATCATCAGATGGAGTTTTTTGCTTGGTGGCTGTATGGTTTTCTTTCAGATAATCAGCTAAAAACAAATATTCATTCTTATGTACTGCTAATGACCTCTCTGCATTTCTTATATAAGAACCGCTATCGTCTTTATCAACCCTATAAATATTTTCTGGCTTCAGTCCCCCCATAGCTCTGCTCATTAACTTAAAAAAATAAAAGTTATGCGTTAGCACAAAAAGTTGTGCCGGATTCTTTTTTATAATCTCGTTATCTATAATATCAACAATGTTATGGATAAAGTTTGAATCCAAGCTTGATACTGGGTCGTCAATGACAATTATTGTGTCTGCGATATTAACTCCACTTTCATGCAAAGTTCCTAAAAAATATGCAAATGCGATTATAGTTTGTTCGCCTTCACTAACTTTTTCCGCGCGTTCATATTTATTATCTATACTCCGCGATAATAGATATCCTTTTTTATCGGCCGTTTCTTCCAGTTTGAAATTTTGATTGCCAATCAGTTTTTCAATAAATTCATTTATTATTGTAGGATTATTGCTAGATATACTGTTATCCAAACCTTGTTTTTCTTCCTGCAATCTGTCGATCACGATTTGTTTTGCATCATGTGCAAATTTCGAAGTTTCTAGGTCTGTTTTTTTAGTAGAATACTCCGCAAGGACATGTTTTTCTATAAAATAGCGCTTACATTGGTTGAAAGCTTCATCTTTTTCAGTTTTAAAATTATTAACTATGGTATCATGTTCTTCTAAGGTCGTCTTTATTCCAACAATGGCATTCTGCAAATTTTGTCGACTTATCAAAAGAGCGCTTAGCATACCAGTGCTTACGCACACATCATTATCTGATTTGTCCGGATTTTTTTTCTTATTGTTTATCTTCGTAACAATCTCGTCTTTTTTTGTATTGTAATCGGTTGTTGCTTTATCCAGCGCTTCTTTGGCCTGGTCGAATTTTGATACAATGCTTGAAAATAATAGGCTTCTATCGGGCAAATTTTGTAATGGTATATTCAGTTGTATGGCTATATCGTTAAGCCGAGATTGGAGTTTGGTATTAGCATCATTGAAATATCCCTGAAGTTCATCAATCCTTGCCTGTTGCAATGTTGCGCCACAAAATTGACAAGCATTTAAATTATTGTCTGTATAATACCTATATCCTTCATCAACCCATTTTTTTAATATCTCATTTTCTTCTAATTCTTTGATAGTAGTTAACGTGATTGGCTCTTGCGATAATGCAGGCAAGTCATCAATTGATAAGGTTGGCAATTCTGTAATCTGCGCGCCTTGTGCTAAAAGGGATTTTCCTTCTTCGGAAATCGATTTCTTTTTAGAAAGATATTCATCATCTGATGTTATTGTAGATACAGCTGCAGCATCAATATCCCTTACTAAATGAGTTGGCCCATATGTTGGTATCGTAAACTCGGTTTTTACTTTTCCTGCGCCAGAACTTTTAAATTCATCAAAAGCATTGTTTTTATTATTGTAATCTATATCTTTTTGAAGTCCTTTTTCTGTTGTTATCTCTTTTTCTTTATCTGCAATTTTAGTCAGCGTATCCCCAACATCTTTTCCCAAGAATATTCTGGGGGCTATGTTCCTATCATTTTGAATCTTGCAATTTTCTTCAACGAAAAATTGATTAAATGCTTTTATATTAGACAGCGGATTTGTTCCTAAATTCTTTATCTGACTTCCATCTGAAAGTGATACTTGAATTTTTGTACTTGGATACTTTAATGCATTGTCATTTTTTGATAATTCTGCAAAAAACTGGGACAATGTGGTTTTGCCTGTTCCGTTCCATCCATAAAATAAATTTCTATTGGCAAAACTTTGTAATCCGCTTGGGCTTACAAAAGATTTAAACGAATAAAAATTCTCTATTTTATCAATACTATTTATTTTTAAAGAAGTCATTTTATACCACCATGTATTTTATGCAGTTATTATAACTGGCTAATATAATTTCGCAACAAAAACGAAAAGGAGCGCATCATGGCAAAAAATTGCAAATTTATGAAGAAAAACATTACGGAGAGCCTTTTAAGCCGCTTGTCTTCAGACATCGATTTACATATTACCGACACGAAGATTACGGGATTTCATGTTCGGTACTACGCACGCACCGGCCGACGGGTGTTTTATCAACATTATAGCGTCCGGTTTTCAAAACGGATTCAGCGGAATTTTATGTTGGGCGTATATGGCGATATTTCTGTGGCGAATGCCAGATTAAAGGCGCAAGTTTGCAGATTGGATGTTCATGATGGTCACGACCCGATGCAAGAATTGCGCGATAAAAGCATCGCGCGCAACCGAACCATATTGCGCCAACGATTTGTGAAAGACGTTATGGAAGAATATTTGAATTCGCATTCGCGGCATTATAAAAAACCGGCCAGTCATGCCGCGGATAAATCTTTGGCGAAAAACAATGTGTTCCCGATGATTGGGCATTTGAAGCTTGCCGATTTAACTTTGGCAAAGATGCAGAATTTTTATGATGATATTATTCGCCGCCGGTCGCCATCGTTGGCCAATCATGTGTTTGCTTTGATGTCGCATTTTTGGAACTGGTGCGAAAGACGTGAATACTTGCGGTTGAATTCAAATCCTTGTCGGCATATTCAACGATTAAAACAACCGAAAAAGATGTTTAAACGATTGAGTATAGACGATTATCGGCGATTCCTGGCCACATGGGAATCGATATATAATCGCCGGATTTATTGTAAATCATCCATGTTGGTCATCAAGATGTTGGCATTGACTGGTTGTCGGTGTGGCGAGATTCGCGCATTAAAACGTTCCGAAGTCGATTTGAATAATCGATTTTTACGCCTGTCGGACAGCAAGACGGGTGCAAAGAGTGTTCCATTGGGGCAAGCGGCGATTGACGTCTTGCGCGATGCGTTAAGCATGCATACGGGTAAATATGTATTTCCATCGCCCAAACGTCAAAAACGACCGCTGGCCGATTTGCGGCGGCCTTGGTTTCATATTTTAAAAGAATCAAATCTGGAAGGATTGCGGGTTCATGACCTGCGACATTCATTCGCAACCATGGGTGTGTCTTTGGGCGAAAATTTATTGACCATCAAAAACATTTTGGGGCATACGCAAATAAGCACGACCGAGATATATGCGAAATCTAACGAAGCCCTTCAATTAAAAGGCGCGGATGCGATTTCTGCGGCCATAATTGGGGCATTTACACAACCGCTACATACGGCCGAAAATGATGAATATTTAATACCCGAAATTCCGCATATTTCCACGGGCCAGAGCAGATGTAGAGCAAGTGTCTTTTAATCACTGGGTCACAGGTTCGAATCCTGTAACACCCACCATAAAATTAAACCGCCCTTTGGGCGGTTTTTACATCACATCATATACCGCACGCCGAACATGACTTCATGCGCCCGGAATTTTAGTTCCACATCATTATGCAATACAACGCTGTTCAATACGTTTGAACCGGATACGGTAAATTGACTGATATCAACGCCGCCGCTGAATTTACCCAAATCAGAATATCTGTATCCGATGTCAATGGTCGCACCACGTGCCAGGTATATGCCGATACCCGCGCTGGCCTGCCATCCGAATGTATATTCTGATTTGACAATGCTGCCGTTAAATGAACCGCTGCTGAAATTTCCGGATGCAGTAAAGTGTGATAACCCGGCGCCTGCGCCGATATAAGGCGATATAAAAGTTCCCGTATTCAAAGAATAATAAGCGTTACCAAACAGCGCCGTATTTTTCGTTTCGAACGTTGCATTACCACCAGATGATGTTATTGGTGTTACAAAGCTGCCGTTATTTGCATATTCGGCTTCGACGCGGATACGGCCGAATATCAATGGTAAATCTGCATCACCACCAAATGCCAGCTTTATCCCAAAAGCACGGTCATCGTCGATGTCTAATTCTTCATCCGCGATTAAAGCACCAATTACACCGCCGGGGGCAAAATATACTTTCTGGCTTCCACTGACATCCATCATCATGTATCCCGCACGCATGGATATGTACGGTTCCAACCAAGAACGTTCTTGGTTGCGATTTGCAAATGCGGATGATGCAGCGATAAGCAGCACAGGTAAAACAATAATTTTTTTCATTTATTTCTCCTTTTTACAAGATGATAATAATTTCAAATTTTCGCATCAATGGGAACGAATACCGAAACTTTGCAAGCCGTAATTTTTTTGGTATAATACGTTTCATGAAAATTTCAAAAATTCTTGGACTTGGTGTAATTGCGTTGGTGGCGCCGCATTTGTTTTGCTGTGGCGTGCCTATATTGATGGCTGTTATGTCGTTGGTGGCGCCGGGTGCGCACATCTGGCATTTTCATCTGATTCCAGACCGATGGATGCCGGCGGTATTCGTGGCATCCGTAATTATGTTGGCAATCGGATACTATTTTGCATTTCGGTCGCACAAAGAATGCAAAGACCATAACCATAATCACAAAGCCCAAAAGATTATTATATACATCGCAACCGCGCTGTTTATCGTCAGCATCGTGTTACATTTTTTCATAGGCCACACACATTAAAAAATCCGGCGTTTGCCGGATTTTTAATTACCAATTTGTCGATGGGATTTCCAATTCGGACAGTATTTGCATGTCGCGGCGCGAAATGCGGAAATCGACTTTTCTGTTTTCAACTTGGTGAAATGGGTCTTCGGCCTTGACCAATGGAACGATGCCGCGCTGCACAGAATAACGTATAGCCAATTGTGCCGACGTGACACCATACTTTGCGGCGATTTCTTGGACCGTTTTGCTGCGCAATACTGCGGTGCGGCCCAGCGTTGAATACCCAACCGTAACAATGCCGTGATGGCGCCCAAATCGCACAATGTCATTTGGCGTGTGTCCGATATGATATTTAATCTGGTTCGTCATTGGTTTAATTGTTGCGACGTCCAAGATATTGCGCAAATCATTAATGCTGAAATTTGAAACACCGATTGAACGCGCACGACCGGATTTATATATATCTTCCAAGGCGCACCAAACTTCGCGATTTTCTGCATGATAATTATCGCCTGTTTCACGAAGTGGATGCACGACCGGCCAATGGATTAAATATTGGTCAACGTAATTCGTGCCCAAATCAAGCAGTGTTTGATTGAAGTGCATCATCGCTTCATCGTATGATTTCGCACGCGGCGGAACCTTGGAAACAATGAAAAATTCTTCGCGTGGAATGCGCGATACGCGCATTGCGCGTCCGACTTCTTTTTCGTTGTTATATACGGACGCGGTATCAATATGCCGATATCCGTTCATGATTGCCAATAATATCGACGCATATCCAGCTTCACCTGTTAATTGCCAAGTGCCAAACCCAAGTACCGGCATTTCAACACCGTTGGACAATCTGATTTTTGCTTTGGCTGGGTCGCGTGACATATCATCGCAACCGCCCAGTGCGATTGCGCACAATGCTAAAACAGGTAATATTTTTTTGAACATGAAATCTCCTTTTTACATTGAATCATTTTACATATATTGCGCTGCGCGATAAATCGGAATGAAATCCGCGGCATACAATCCTATGCAGAATAGGGTGCAAAAACAGTATAATTATCACGTCAACCAAAGGAGACAAAAATGATGGAACTTAAAAGATATGTTATAAAGCCGCTGTTGATATTCGGTGGTTTGAACTGGGGGTCGATTGGATTTTTCAATTACGACTTTATCGCGGCAATTTTCCAGAACATAACATTGATACGGATTGTTGATGGTCTTATCGGTCTTGCCGCCGTGGCATGGATTGTTCTGATGGTTATGTATATGAATGATAAAAAATAAAAAAACGCCCCGTTGGGGCGTTTTTTTATTCTGACCGGTTTGGAAATTCACCACGGTCCAGCATTGCGGCAATTTCGTGATGCTTGATTTTCTTGCCGGATGTTTGCGGCAATTCATCTTCGGTAATTGCGAAATGATTCACCCATTTATACGGCGCAATGGTCAGGTTGGATGCCTTGATCAGCAGGTTAATCATGGTCAACGAAGTTCCCGGTGCAACTTGGAATACTGCATACGGTACGACTTTGCCACGAACATTGCGTTCCAGTACCGCCGCCGCCAGTATTTCTTCATTTTGCAGATATAAATCTTCCAATTCATCCGGATAAACGTTTTTACCAGATTCCAGAACGATTAATTGTTTCTTGCGTGCTTTTATGGTTAATCGTCCTTTGGAATCAAGTGTTCCCAAATCACCGGTCTTGAACCATCCGTCTTCGAAAACTTCGGCATTCGCAGCATCATTATTTACATAACCTTTCATGACCGAAGTTCCACGCGCCCAAACTTCGCCGATGCCATCTTTGTCTGGGTTGTGAATTTTGATTTCATTGCCCGGAACCGGACCAGCATAGTGCATTTTACCGTTCTTCATCCGGAACTTGAAATTGAAATTCACTGCGCCGGTTGTTTCAGTCAATCCATACCCATCGCCAACCACAAAGCCCAAACTTTCGAAAAATTTACGCACCGATGGTTTCAGCGTGGAACCCGCAGATACCAACAGTTTTACATTGCCGCCAAAAGTATCATGCACTGGTTTTTTGACTTTTTCAACCAGACTGCCCAGGCCAATTGCACGCAATAATCCTTGGGTCGATAATATGATTCGCATCAATGTATATTTTCTTTTGTCGCGGGCGCCCGCGATGATTTTTTTGTAAAAAATTTCCCACAATCGTGGCACAGCCGGTATGGCGTGTGGACGATATTTTTGAAAATCGGCCAAGAATTGTGTCGGATTTAAAACGGGTTGCAGCAACAGTGACCCACGCAGTGCCAGTGGCGCCAATATATTCACCGACACGCCGTATATATGATACAGTGGCAAAATTCCGTAATACATGTATCCGGGCTTCATTGCGGCGTCATAGAACTTGATTGCTTCTGTCAGTGACAAGACATTGTTATGTGTCAGTCCGACAATCTTTGGATTTCCGGTCGAGCCAGAAGTGAACGACAGCATCGCAATATCTTCGCGAACTGCGTCCGCCGCGACAAATTTTGATGCGTCTGTATCATCCAAGGATTCAATATCAAACATAACAGCGCTGCTGTTTTCGACAAAGAAGCTTTTTTGCGCCAATGCCAATTTGCATCCGGTGTGCTTCATCATGTTTTCGTGGTCTGATTTGGACAACCCAGTGTCCAGCATCAAGACTTTCGCACCTTGGGATATAATCGCAAAGTAAGACTTGATGAATTCTGGCGTGTTACCGGACAGAATTGCGACCACATCGCCTTTTTTTACTTTGAATCTTGAAGCCAATAATACCGCACGGCGTTTTACCCCGTTTAATAAATCTGCATAAGTTTCATTCTGTCTGACAAAGAAAATACTGTCTTTATTCGCGGAACAAACGTCATGCAGCATTTCATAGATGTTTTTCATCATCGACATGCCTTTTTTTGTTTTGTTACCATTCGTTTATTTTGGACACCATACGCGGGCCATTATAATAGAAATTACCCACCCCGCCACTATAAACCGTATGTCACAGGAAAAACAACATATTATTTTATATTAAAAAACGTGGCTTTTGCCACGTTTTTTATATTCCACGAACTTTGAATCCATCGTTGCCATTTTTCCAAACCGACATATCGCGGCCGCAAAAACGCGCACCTTCGCAACATTTTCCATATTTTGCGCAATGTGGCATCATTTCAGTAACTATATCATGATGTCCTTTTGCGCCCAGCTGTTGCATCAACTGGATGTTCAGATTGTATATTTCTTCTTGAGCGCACCAACACAAGCGCTTTGCCTGTTCATGCAACAAAGCGTTCAAGTTTATCCGTTTTCCATAATGCATCATCATTCCATATGGCGCAATCATTGTGCGAAGATGCATCGGATTTGGTAGATTCCAAAAATCATTTCTGAATTTTTCTGCTGGTGTAATCAATCCTGCTTTGGCCAACAGTGGTGGCAAATAAAAATCGCCGGTGAATATTGGTTCGCCGCGTTCAATTGTGCGATGCCGTTGGTCTTGACCCATTGTCATGATAGACATTTCCGCATCAACCCGAATGCTGGACAGATTATTGGTCATGGTTTCTGGCGTGAACTTTAAAACATCGACTGTATCCCGTGCATTTGGATTAACAATACAGTCATAAATGTCTATGTTTCGTAATTTTAATTCCGGGCTGGTCCGGACTTTGCCATCATCAAGCTTGAATTTATATGCAGTTGGTGCCCAGTCATTTTCCGGTTTTGCCGCAACAGATTTATCGAACATGTGCTCAGTTTCTGGATATTTGGATCTCACAGCTGCGACCATCTGGGCAACGGTGTCGCGCATTTCTGGCGTATGCGCCGTGCGCCACAGCGCGGCCAATGTAACGATATTAATGGTATGGTCCATTGCGGTCGGTGCAATTGTTGAAATAAATACGCGCAATTGTTCTTGGGCCATTTTTTTCGCATTTTGTTCGATATATTTATCTGAAACAAATGGACGTTCTGCACGCAAGGTTTCCGCGGCAATGTCGGTCAGATTATCTTTGTTAGCTTGGAAAATTTTTATGCCGGATTCAATAAATTTCAATGCATCGGACGGATTTTCATTCGGGAAATATTTATGAATACGCGATTCAATTTCGCCCATATCCGGGTTTTCATACATTTTGGAAAACCGCCCGCTGCGTTGGTCTGAATTGTAAAAGGGATGGGACAGATGAAATCCGAATGTTATGGTCGATATAGAAATGTCTTCCATTGCGAATGTAAAATGATGTGGCGCATGTTCCAATGTGGTATGATGACCGGGAACAAAAAGTCGATTTTTGACATCAATCATTTTGCCGTCGCCGATACTGGGCATATCTGATTCATAACATGCGCGTCCGGCGTGTGATGCCATTTCAACAGGATTTATAGAGTGTTCGCCCAAAAGAGTCACTTTCGCCATTGCAAATTCCTTTTTATTACCCCACATTCTGCGATAACATCGTTCACTATTTACATAATTCTGTCAATATTATTTTTGTTGATATATTCTGGAAACTTTGTAAAATCACGCATATGGATACACAATTCAATTTTTCAGACAAATGGAATCGGCGGTATATGGAATTGGCGCTGTTGATTGCGACTTGGTCCAAAGACCCCAGTACGCGTGTCGGTGCGGTTGTGGTTGGTCCCGACAAAGAAATCCGTGGTACTGGATATAATGGATTTCCGCGCGGTATTGATGACGATATTGCGGCGCGCTGGGAACGCCCGATAAAATATAATTTCATCGAACATGCAGAACGTAATTGTATATATAATGCCTCTTTATATGGCGTATCACTGCGTGGATGTTCATTGTATATTTCTTATCCGCCATGCACAGAATGCGCACGTGCAATTATCCAATCCGGTATCAAAGAAGTCTTTTATATGAATCCCATGGCCGGTGCGAATATCCCAGGTTGGCGCGACAGCGTCCGACTTTCATTCGATATGTTCGACGAAGCCGGCATAAAACACGCGGAACTGGGCATAGATTAATGTGGTACCTTTCCGAAAATTTATCGCGCCAACTGGAAAAACTGTCCCGTGATTTGATTGCAAAAAACGGCTGGATGGACCAGTTTGCAATCGCGAACAAGGTTATGTGTCAATTTCATTCTGAATTGGCCAAACTGAATCTGGGCAAACCAGATGTTCGGAAACTGCGCAAAGAATTGGTTGATACTTTGATTGTTATGCAGCATCCGATTAATCAATTAAATATATCGGACGCAGAATTACACGATATTGGTTTTTCCAATTACGTTGTTAATGGCGTCGATAAACCCGCGAAAATTGGGCGGACTTATTGTCGGGTATTCGGCGATGAAAATTACGTTCCGACGAAAGATTTGCAAACGGAATTGGATATAATGGCTGCAAAGGTAATGGCACGCCAATATGAAAAACGCGGCATTGAACAGGGAACAAAATTCCAAATATATCGTGCGATGGAAGAATTGCTGGAACTGAGCATTGAATTGTCAAAATACATACGAATCCAAGATACCACGGGCAGTGCTGGCCCTGAAAACCGCATGGCCATCATAGACGAACTTTACGATGTTCTTTTTACCATTCGATATGTAATGCTTGCACTTAATATAACACGCGATGAATTGGAAGAATCTGTATCACAAAGAATTGATGAAATTTATAACCGGGAAATAAATTGTCATTCAAAATTGTAAGGGCGCATATTTGCGCCTCTGTATTATTTTAACTTCTTCGTCCATTCGTTGTCCGGGAAATTCATACGCAACATTTCGGCATATCCGCGTGCTTGTTCAGGCAGTCCGATTGCTGTATAGCTTTCCGTCAAGCGGAATAGGGCTTCTGGTGTCATTTTGGTTTCCTGGGCGCCCGTTACAATTTGTTGTAATTGTTCAATCGCCGCCGCCCAATTTTGACGCGCCATATCACGACGCGCGGAATACATAACCTTGCCGGCCAGGTAATTTTTCAGGATAAGAATTTTATTTCGCGCATTTGCCGCATATTCCGAATTCGGGAATCGCGTTACCAATTGCGTGAAAGTATTCAGCGCATGCACAGACATGCCCGGTTCGCGCCGCACGTCTGATACTTGGCGATAATATGCCATTCCGCGCAGGTACAGCACGTATGCGACATCGTGATGCCCTGGGAAAAAGCGCATAAATCGGTCGGTGACTGTAATCACGCCCGCAAAATCATCATCCATATACAGCGCATACGCCGCCATAATCAGCGCATCCGGCGCCCACACGGACGCGGGATGGTTGCGTTCCGCGGCTTGGAATTCTTCGGCTGCGCGTGACCAATTTTTCCGGTCCAGCTGTTCATACGCCTTGGCATAAATTTCATCCAGCGGTCGTTCCGGTGTAATTTTATCACCGCTGCATCCGACCAGTACAATCGCCAACATAAGCACAATAAATCTTTTCACTTTATTTTCCTTTTACGACGAGTATAATGCCGACAATCGAAAAAAGAAAGTAGAAAATGTCACTGCAAAAACATATATTCAAAGTTGGTGCATGGACGGCGGCCAGCCGGGTGCTGGGCTTTGCGCGCGATATGCTGTTTGCGGCCGTATTGGGGGCGGGGCGGTTGTCCGATATATTCCTGGCCGCGTTCAAATTGCCGAATTTATTTCGCGACTTGTTGGGTGAAGGCGCATTGTCTGCCGTATTTGTGCCGATGTTCGCTGAACATAAAAATCGCGCGCCACGCGGACCACTGTTTGCCAGCAATGTTTTTTCATGGCTGATGGCGATTTTATTATTAATTACGGTCGTCGCACTAATTGCAATGCCACTGATTATCTGGGCAATTGCACCCGGATTTGCAATCGACCCGGGCAAGATGGAATCGACAATATTGCTGGCCCGCCTGATGTTCGGATATGTGATTTTAATTTGCGGCGCAGCATTCCTGGGTGCAATTCTGAATGCTTTTTCTGAATTTGCAATCGCCGCAATGATGCCCGCTTTGACGAATATATTCATGATTCTTGGCCTGGGCGCGGCGATTTATTTTGATGTTGGCGCGACCGCAATCTATATATTGGCAGCGGCAGTAATGATTTCCGGCATTGTGCAGTTTGCGATTTTATGGGCGCGAATTCGCGCACGCCGGTTCGGTCTGCGTCTTATTCGACCACGCATAACAAATGGTATAAAGACCATGGTCAAACGCATGGGCACAACGATAGTGGGCAGTGGTTTTTATCAAATAAATATATTAATCGGAACATTGGTCGCATCGTTTCAGTCCGGCGCGGTAACATGGCTGTACTATGCTGACCGCATGGTGCAATTGCCGTTTGCAGTCGTGGGCTTGGCGGCCGGAACGGTATTATTGACCAGTATTTCGGACGCGATAAGCGCGAAAAAAATGGAAACAGTATATGCGCAACAAAACGCTGTGATGCGCCAATCGATGATGTTCGTGTTGCCGTCAATGGTTGGACTGTTCGTTTTGGCCACACCAATTATGCAGTTTATATTTGAACGCGGCGCATGGACGCATGAATCAACAATCGCAACGGCAACGGCAATAATGATATTGTGTCTGGCGCTGCCCGCCATGACGACCAGCCAAGTTTATTCAAAAACACTATATGCATCACAAGATGTTAAAACGCCGGTTCGGACCAGCATGATATCGCTGGGCGTCTCTGCCGCGATTTTCGTTGCGATGTTTCCCGTTGTTGGATTTTTGTCTGTTCCAATTGGCGTGGTTGTCGGCGGATATTTGAAAAACTGGCTGTTGTTGCGTGCATGCCGCCACCGGAACTTGTTCCAGTCCGCGCCGTCAACAGCCCGTGCGATTACCGTATTCGGCGCGTTGTCGGCCATCATGGGTGTGGGATTATATGTTGCAATGTCTGCCGGCATGATAACCGGAATATTCACGTTGATTGTTGCTATTGCTGCTGGTGGTGTGTTCTATATGCCACTGGCCTATATCGCCAACAAAAAAATCAAATAAAAATATCTTGCAATTATAAAAATAATATGCCAAAATCTGGCACGTGCGAGTATAGCTCAGTTGGTAGAGCGCGACCTTGCCAAGGTCGAGGCCGAGGGTTCGAGCCCCTTTGCTCGCACCAGAATTCAAAAAGGAATATCGGTGCTTTTGAAATCCAAAAAATTGATGTAAATTGCGCCTCAGAACAAAATCTGCGGGCGCGTTTTGCGTCCGTTTTTTTATAAAAGGAATTATAGAATGTCAGACAACATGCCAATTTCAACAAATGAATTGACTGCACGCTTGCAGAAAGCCGAAAACATCCGCATCCGCGATGGCGTTGTTTGGAAAGATAAATATGACCGCACGCATACAATCGCCGCGGCCCGTGATGCCGGTGATGGCACGGCGGTTCGCGCGCCGGGTCGCGTTACTGCGCTTCGTTGGCTGGGCAAATTGATGTTTGGGCGGATTTATGACATTGATGGGGAAATTCAGTTTTCATTATCTTTGGCCGATATTGGTGAAGAAAATTTCAAGTTTTTGAAAACCAATTTGGACTTGGGTGATTTTATCGGTATCGATGGCGAAATATACACAACGACCGCCGGCGAAATTACAATAAAAGGGCGCGAAGTCGAAATCCTGGCCAAGGCGTTGCGTCCGTTACCGGAAAAATTTCACGGCTTGACCGATATTGATACCCGTTATCGCCAGCGTTATCTGGATATTATTGCGAATCCAGAAACACGTCGCACAATGAAAATGCGTTTCCAAATGCTGCGCATTATTCGCGATTATTTGGATGATAATGGCTTTGTCGAAGTCGAAACACCAATATTGCAAAATATTGCATCGGGCGCGGCCGCGCGGCCATTCGTCACGCATCATAATGCACTGGACCATGATTTTTACCTGCGTATTGCGCCGGAATTATTTTTAAAAGAAACTATCGCCGCCGGATTTGACCGTGTATTTGAAATCGGAAAAAATTTCCGAAACGAAGGCGTGTCACCAATGCATTTGCAAGAATTCACCATGCTGGAATGGTACGCGGCGTATTGGGATTACAACGATAATATCGATTTTTCATGGGCAATGATTCAAGATATTGTGACCCAGCTGCACGGCAAGCTGCAAATTGAATACCAAGGGCAAACGTTGGACTTTTCGTCTTATGAAAAAATCGATTATACCGCGCGGATGAATGAATTGTTGGGCGTTGATATATTGGAATTCAATGACGCGATTGCACTGCGGAAACAACTGGTTAATGCGGGAATGTTCCCGGCGGATGAATTGAAAGACCTGCATTCCGTGCCGGCGATTGTCGATTATGTGTTCAAGCGTAAAATCCGTAACGAAATTGTCCAACCAACGATTACATATAATTATCCGGCGTATCTGATACCGCTTGCGCGACGTAATGACGCAGATGGTCGCCGTATCGATATATTCCAACTAATTATTGCGGGCGCTGAAATTATCAAAGCATATTCCGAATTGGTTGACCCGATTATCCAACGCGAAGCCTTTGATGAACAAGCCGCGAACAAAGAGGCCGGCGACGAAGAGTCATTTGACGTTGATGAAGATTTCTTGACGGCCATGGAACACGGGATGCCGCCGATTTCCGGTCTGGGCATTGGCATTGACCGGTTTTTATCCATCATTGCCGACCAACCAACCTTGCGCGATGTGATACTGTTTCCGATGATGAAATAACGATAAGCGACATGAATAAAAAAACATCCCGCATTTGCGGGATGTTTTTATGCCAATCTTTCAGGCGGGGTGCGCATCATTATGGCATATCACAAACGCCATAATCACTGCCGCACACAAAACCACTCGGACATGCCCATTCGCCGCAACAGGTAGCGTTTTCAAATGGCGCACATCCGTATTGCAAACACCCCCATCCAGGAAGGTTAACTATACAGCAACAGGTTTCATTTTGAGGGTGACAGTAGCCCGCAGGGCAACCATCCCCACATACGGTCGAACAAATCCCACCACAGCAAATATTTGAATTGCATTGCACATCGCTTTCGCAATCCGAACCATCCGGTAATCTGCTGCCACCGCCCGTGCATGCAGTGGCGACAGAGCATACATTGCTGTTGCAGCATCCAGATACGCATTGGTTGCCATTCGAGCAAGGCGCCCCGTGTTCCAGCAGAGCGCTCTGGCATTTACCATCGTTGGTGCAGTCGCATTCAAACTTAAAAGTACCCTGGGCGTCGGTTAAAACTTGCGTTGTGGGAAAATAGCACTCGTTTATCAATTGGGCTGTGGTGCGTCTGGTTGTACCGAATGGTCCGCTGCCGGTTGTGTTGCCGTTGATATCCGGGCATTGCGTACATGAAGTATTAGCGTTGGTTCCAGTTTTGTAAAATCCATTGCCACAATCAATGCAAGTGCCGGCGGACAACCTCTGCCCCGGGCCACACGTCGTCGCAGCATCAGCATATTGTGCACTGAATACAACCATAACAAAAACCGTGAACAATACGGACAAAAAATGTGCGCACGATGGACGATGTGTGTTAAAAGCTGTCATAAAAACTCTCTCCTGTACCCCGAATGTGACAAACAGATTTATTTCTATCTTTCCACCCCAACCGTCGCCACTGTTTCCAGCGCAGCGGTAACGCCATCCCGCCAAAACTTTGGTCCACCTTTGGCATTCCAAACTTCGTAAGTGTTATTATGGGCGGCAAATTCGGGATAATAGACTTCGGGTCTTTTTTCAACAATCTGTCCACCGCCGATATCATAACCCGGTGTACCGACAAGCAATGGTGCACCGACGATTATTTTATGGCCGGGCGCAACATCGATATAAGAAAGGAAGTCCATAAGCTTGAAGTAATCAAGAACCCAACGATTACCTGCAAGTCCCAAACCTTGACTGCTTATTTCGATAACAGTATCGGTTCTGCTGTATAAACGGACGCGGTTTTTATGTTCCCGGGCCGAAAATGTCAGGTTCTGGATTCCGCCGCCGCTGTCAAACCGAATTTCATCCCCGCGGAATTCAGGGAATCTGGGCGCTTTGTCGGCGGCAATACGCGGCGTTTTTCCGGTAACCGTCGGACCGCCGTTTATTTGCAATTCGCGCAGCAACGGGTCGTTGACCGTCATAATATCCAGACGGTCAAAATTCATCCCCACAACTTTTTTGTTATCGCTGGCCATTGTTGTGCCCAAGAAAAAGGAGTGTATTTTTCTATTTTCGCCTTCGGTCAGGTCATTTATTACCACATACATAGTGTCAATGCGTATTCTATATTCCTGTGACACAAGGTGTTTTAACGGGGAAGTTGTGTCGGTTATCGGGTTTTGTATTCCGTCCTGGTCAATCAAAGATTTGTCGATTATTACCAACGATGCCCTTTCCGCGATATTCGAGCCTGACCTGGTCCCAGTGGCAATGCCTGCAATTTCATCGATTTCGCCGTATGGAATGCCGCCTGTAATCTGGATTTCTCCGCCGCTCAGGAAAACATAACCCGTAATCGTACCGCTCCGCGTTACGATGTTTTGCTTGGTGGCTTTCAGGACCGATACTGGGATTTTTAATCTTCTGCCCTGTGGGGTATGAATTTCCGACAGGCCGACAATCGATACTTGCGTTTTTTCGGCTTTATCTATTGCGCGTCCCAAATTTTCAAAGGCTTTTTCCAAATTAGCATTATATTCCAATCTGTTCGTACCAAGATTTATTTCCAGCTTTGCCGGAGGATTGGTTCCGTTCAATGTTTTCACAGCGTTATCCAAAGTTGTGAAAATATTTCCGGGCGTTACCGGGTTTTCAATTTCCGGCGGATTATTCGGGCCGTCGTTGTTTTTATCGCCACAAGAAGCGGCCAACAGCATAGTCCCGGCAATAAATGGCGCAACTCTGGCCAAAGGGCGAAATTTGAATAAAGCGTTTGTTTGTTTTTTCATGATTAACTCCTGCCGTTAAGATTGCTTATCATGCTTAATGACATTATAAAGACAAAAAATTGCAGGGTCAAGGTAATATTGCTTATACAGAATTTTTTTGTCAATCTATAAAAAATGGCTATTTTCAGTGAGTTACTGTTTTATTTAATATTTATTTGTGTTAATTATATTCTATAATAAATATATTTTTGTCTATTAATTAATATTCTGACATAATTCTGCTTGATTTTTTATCGATTTTCTGGCATAATTGCGACGTACGCATCCGCCTTTTTGGCGGTTTTTTTATCATAGTAGGGGCGCATATTTGCGCCCCATTTTTTAACCAAAAAAGGAGAATCAGTATGACAAGACAAATACAAATTCGCCGCGGGACGGCGGCCGAACATGCAAACTTTACCGGTGCAATGGGTGAAATCACTGTGGATACAGACGCAAAGACCGTACGCGTGCATGATGGCGCGACATTGGGTGGTATTCCGTTGGCCCGCGCCGCTGATTTGGCGGAAATTATTGCCGGTGGCGACGGCGTATGTGGCGGCATATCAGACGAAGAATTGGATGCACGTATCGCAGGCCACCTGGCCGGATATGCATTCGCTGCACCGGCCTTGCCGAACTTCGTGAACATGGAATCTGCAACCATATCGACAACTTCGTTCCAAGAAATGATATTTGGACAATTGCCCGGGCTTGATGTCGCACGCGCCATGGCCGACGCGGTATTAATATGCCAAACACCAGATGCCGGATATCAAATCGGCGAAATTGTATATGCATTTGGTATAGGCAATCGTACAAACCCGCGTCCATTCTTGTTCACGGATGCAAATGGCGTTCGCGCCCGCTTGGCCGTCGCTGGCGAAAATTTTTGGGTTTCGCATAAAACCAGCGGTATTACAACAAATATCACAAACACGAATTGGAAAATCCGGTTCAGAATCTGGTATTAGTGCTTGATTTTTGTGCGGCAAGCTTATATGCTTGCCGCACAAACAAAAAGGATAATCATGTCATACGTACTTGCATTGAACTGTGGTTCATCATCCCTGAAATACCAGATTTTTGATTCCGAAACGCGCAATGTTGTTGTCGGCGGAAATGTTGAAAAAATCGGCCAAGAAGATTCTTTCATTACACAAAAATATCCGGATGGTGCGAAAAATCGCAAAGACACTGCGATGAAAGACCACAACGAAGCGTTGAACGTTGTAATGTTCATGCTGCGCGAAGCATCGATTGACATGAACGAAATCATGGCCGTGGGCCACCGCGTCGTTCACGGCGGCGACAAATTCGCGTCATCCGTCGAAATTACCGACGAAGTCATCCGTGCAATCGAAGAATTGTCTGTCTTGGCGCCGCTGCACAATCCGGCGAATCTGGTCGGCATTGTCGTTGCGAAACAATTGCTGCCGAATGCAAAACAAGTCGCCGTGTTTGACACCGCGTTCCACCAGACAATGCCGGATTACGCATATCGCTATCCCGTGCCGGCGGCCTGGTATCGTGAATTGGGTGTGCGCCGCTATGGATTTCATGGCACATCGCACTTGTATGTATCAAAACGCGCGGCGGCCATGCTGGGCAAACCGGCATCTGATATAAACGTGATTACGCTGCATATCGGTTCGGGCGCATCTGCAACTGCAATTCGTGGCGGCCGGTCCGTTGACACGACGATGGGCTTGACACCATTGTCCGGCTTGACGATGAGCACGCGCAGCGGCGACATTGACCCGGGTATTATATTCTATGTTATGGAACGCCTTGGCATTACGCCGGCGCAAATCCAAGTCCACCTGAACAAGCAATCCGGTATGTTGGGTTTGTCCGAATGCTATATCGACCATCGTGATATAGAAGCAGCAATGGCAAAACACGACGATAATTGTCGTCTGGCTTTGGACGTTGAAACCCATAATATAAAGAAATATATCGGCGCGTATATGGCGGAACTGGGTCATGTTGATGCTATTGTCTTCACCGCGGGCGTCGGCGAAAATGACGATATCGTCCGTCAAATGGCGACCGTCGGATTGGAAGAATTGGGCATCAAACTGGACGCGGCGAAAAACGCAGAAACATTTGTGTTCAAGGGATGTGGTGAAACAGTCTTGTCCGCGCCAGATTCAAAAATCAAAGTATTTATGATTCCGACGAACGAAGAATTGGTCATTGTCGAAGACACAATCGCCGTCGCGAATGGAACATACAACCCGAACCACTTGGAAATGGAATATTCTTTTTTGAAATAAAAAATGCCGCATCCGCGGCATTTTTTACTTATACACAAAGTGCACTTGGACGGCGGGTGATTTTCGGTCGCCGAATATCGGACGGATAACACCCTTGACCGCCGTTATAACCGCATTGCGCAGATTTTCCTGACTCTTGCGTTCTGCCTTGCCTAAATCTTTCATCGCTTTGGTAATTTCGATTTGAATTTGGCGTTTAATCAGGCCCTTTTCATCATGTTCAAAAACGCCCGCACTGGAAACATCCGGTGTATCTTTTAAATACCCGCGTTTATCAACGGGCAGGGTGACGAACACAGCCCCCTCGGTCGATAATTTTTTGCGGTTTTTCAAGACCGGGTCGTCGTTACCCATGCGTTCTGTTTCGCCTTCCATTACAATAAAACCAACTTTGAATTTTTCGACGATTTCTGGTTCAACGTCTTTTTTCAATTCAACAACATCGCCGTTATGCACAATCATCATGTGCTTCGCACCGCCGATTTCCATCGCCATTTTCGCATTCAGCATTTCGGTGATGTATTCGCCGTGCATCGGAATAATTGTCTGCGGATGCACGATGTCATAGAATCGTTCGTATTCCGGACGACCAGCATGGCCGGACGCGTGCACGTTCGGCGTGTCATAAACAGTCTTAATCGCAACGCCCATTTTCGCCAATTTATTATACAAGAACGAAACATTCGCTTCGCGACCCGGAATAATAATCGCGCTGAATACGACTGTGTCGGTCGGCATCAGCTTCATTTCTTTGACATGTCCACGACATAAACGTGTTAACATTGCGTATTTTTCACCTTGGTGACCCGTCAAATAAATTGCTTGTTTTTCTGCTGGCAAATCTTTGATATCGCGGTGGAACGCCAAATCATCCGGTGCCAAATATCCACATTCGATTCCGATTTCACGAAATTCTGGCAATCCGACGTATGGGACTGGGCGCGTGTTGCTGCGTTCTTTAATCGCGGGAACACGGCCGGCGGCACGTGCGGCGTCACTGAACATTTTCATGCGCGCGATGGAACGGCCATATCCGGAAACCAATACGCGGCCCGGTGCTTTTTTCATAATTTCGGCCAGGCTTTCGCGCACTTCGACTTCGGTCGTTTGAACTGTCAAGCGGTTAGCAGACGTCGAATCACAAACACAAGCCAACAAATTTGGGTCGGACCCAATTTCGCGCAAGCGCTGGAAATCCGTATCCGCTTCGATTGGAATCGCATCATTGAATGTCCAGTCGCCGGTGTGTAATATTTTTCCAGCCGGGGTTTTTATGACAATCATTTGTGCTTCGGGAATCGAGTGTGTAACGTGAAAAGTTTCAATTCCAAACGGCGCGACATTAAAATCATCACCATTATGATTGAATTCAACGATATCAGACGGCTTGTATTCTATTTCCATTCCATCGAATGTACGACGCAAAATTTTCGCAACAAAACGCGTACAGTAAATCGGACATTTAAATTTCGGCCAAACGTATTTCAGCGCGCCGATATGGTCTTCGTGCCCATGGGTTATGACCATTCCGACAACGTCTTTTTTGCGTTTTTCCAAATAAGTAGTATCACAATATTTTGTATCATCGCCACCGACGTCTTGTTCCAAAAATCCCATTCCGCAATCGACAATCAGATATTTGCCTTTGTACTTATATACGTACATATTTTGGCCGATATGTTCCAATCCGCCCATAGCAAAGAAATGCATAATGTCATCGGCATCCTTGCTTGTGCCACCCTCTTTGATAGGGGCTGTCGGGGAGCCTTTTTCTCTTTTCTTTGATTTCGTCTTTTTTGCAATCGCAGACACGGCTGCAATCGCAGCATCTTTGCCGTCAATATCGTCCGCAAAATCATCTTCGATGCCATTTGACAAGAACGGCAGGTTGCCGATTTTATTTAAATCGGCGTCTTTTTTTCTTACTTTTACCATTTTATGTTTTTACCTTTTTTACGTGTTTAACATCTGCCCGCGGCGGGAAATTCATTTCGAATAAACAAATAAATAGTCGAAAACTTATTCAGGGAATTTATTTGGAGTGAATCTCCGCCACAAGCGGTTCAATGTCAAGAATAGCATGTCGGAACAGAAATGTCAAATAGGTGTTTATTCAGTAAGATGTAGGGGCGCGGAAACCGCGCCCAAGGGCCCCTACGAATTACCCACGACTGCTTTGATTCGGCGGATTCCGGCGGCGCTGGATTCTTCTTTTTTGATTTTGAATGTGCCGATTTCGGATGTATTTGCAACGTGTGGTCCACCGCATATTTCGCGCGACCAATCGCCCGCAGAATATACCATAACCGCGTCACCATATTTGTCTTCGAATAATCCAATTGCGCCCGCTGCCTTGGCATCTGCAACAGACATTTCATTGCAAACAATTGGCACTGCGGCGGCGATGGCGTCATTAACAATGCGTTCAACTTCGGCCAATTCATTTGGTTCAACACGTCGGTCGAATGAAAAATCAAATCGCAAGCGTTCCGGCGTTATATTGCTGCCTTTTTGTTCGACGCCATTGCCCAAAACTTTGCGCAAAGCGGCGTGCAGCAAGTGTGTCGCCGTATGCAACTTCGTTGTTTCGGTATCGTGGTCGGCCAATCCGCCTTTGAATGTTTGCGATGAACGCGACCGTTCTTTTTGTTCGGCCATTGCCGCATCAAACCCAGCGATATCAACATCAATTCCACGTTCGCGCAAAATCGTTTGCGTTAAATCCAACGGAAATCCGTATGTATCATAAAGCTTGAACGCAACATCGCCGGCCATTGTGCCGCCTGTCACATTTGGAACTTCTTTTTCCAATAACTTCAAGCCGTTGTGCAGCATGTCTTCAAACGCGCGTTCTTCTTTTTCAATCGTCGCGATAACGCGCGATTGTTCACGCGCCAATTCAGGATACGCATCACCCATTTGTGAAACCAGGGCAGGGTACAAACGCGACAACAACGCCCCGCGATGACCCAAAACCTGGCCATGACGCATTGCGCGGCGCAAAATACGGCGCACGACATATCCGCGTTCCGTATTCGACGGGACAACGCCATCTGCGATTGCAAATCCAACGCTGCGCAAATGGTCGGAAATTATTTTAAAAGATACGGTATTTTCTGGGGTTTCTGTGACACTCGTGACTTCGCCAACTGCGCGACGCAATGCGACGAATAAATCTGTATCGTAATTGCTGGTCACGCCTTGCAGCATTGCGGCCCAGCGTTCCAATCCCGCACCGGTATCGACATTTTTATGGGGCAATGGGCTTAACACGCCATCCGCATCGCGATTAAATTCCATAAAAACATTGTTCCAGATTTCGACGTATCGGTCGCCATCTTCGTCCGGTGTGCCGGGCAATCCGCCCGCGACATTCGGTCCGTAATCATAAAATATTTCTGTGGATGGTCCACATGGCCCAACATCGCCCGCCGACCACCAGTTTGATTTATCGCCCAGGCGTATAGCATCTTTACCGGTTAATTTTTTCCAAATTTCGGTTGCTTCATCGTCGCTGGTGTGCGTTGTTACAACCAATCGCGCTGGGTCAATTTTCAAAACATTGGTCAACAAATCCCATGACATTTCAATTGCGCCTTGCTTGAAATAATCGCCAAAAGACCAATTACCCAGCATTTCAAAGAAAGTATGATGCCGGCCGTTGAATCCGACATCTTCTAAATCATTATGCTTGCCGCCTGCGCGAATACATTTCTGCGAATCTGCAACGCGCGGCGCGGGCGCCGGTTCAGTGCCCAAAAACACGCCCTTGAACGGAACCATTCCGGCAACAGTAAATAATAATGTTGGGTCATCTGGAATCAGCGATGCCGATGGTACAATTTTATGTCCATGCTGTTCCATATAGTCAAGAAACGCTTTTCTAATTTGGCTGTATGTCATTTTTAACCTTTTTTCGTGCGCGGATTATAGAATTAAAAGTATAGAGTGTAAAGTGTAAATATGATATAATAAACTTCATGAGACCCACCGTTGTTCTTTCTGTTATTCTTGTTATCGCGATTATAATCGCGGCGTCATTTGGTGTCACGCCGGGTGAATGGATTGGTATAAAGCCGGCGGTTCATAATTTACCCGATTCGGTGGCTGGTATCGCGTTATTCGTATGCCCAGCGTCCGATGTTGTGTTCGATGAAATCGCTCGCGGACTGGTCATGTTTCGCACCGCATTGACGATGATTTTCTTCTTTTTCTTTATGGTTTTGTTGGTAACAACCGGCTGGGCTTTTTACCAGAATTTAATCAGCGATAAATTTGATAAAAAGAAATATGAATTCCCATTTTTCCTTGGGAAAGCGCTGTTTTGGGCGACAATCATATTTACAATTTTGTTGCATACACCGAACCATTTTCGCGCCGTCGGCGTGCGCGGCGCACCGGGTAAATTCGTACTGTGTGAATCAAGCACACCGGGTTCGCGTCCGGTCCGTGCAGATGCGATTATTTTCCGCTCTAAAATTATCCCTTGACACATAACCCTTATTTTCTCTACGATTCGTACAAGCCGAAAGGAAGTTCGGTTAGAAAACCGGGGCGAAAACCCTCTAACCCTCTCATGATAAAAGGAGAACCCTATGAACAAAGCACAATTGATTGAAGCAATTGCAAACGAAGTCGATATTTCCAAAGCAGTTGCCGGCGCAACATTGGATGCGTTTATCAACACAGTTACGAAAGTTCTGAAAAAGAAAGGCGAAGTTCGCTTGGTCGGTTTCGGTACATTCACAACCGCAAAACGCAAAGCGACCACCGGCCGCAACCCACAGACTGGCGCTGCGATAAAAATCCCAGCATCGACCCAGCCGAAATTCAAAGCTGGCAAAGCTCTGAAAGATGCGTTGAACTAAAAAAATCCGCCGCAAGGCGGATTTTTTAACTGAATAATTTCCCCTTGCCCGCAATCGCATTTTATCCTATAATCCGCGCGTCAACCAAAAGGAAGTGAAATGATAAAAAAACATAATAAAAAATCAGCTGTACGCCCAGCGGCACGTCCGGCCCCAGCAATGTCATGCGCATGCGATTCCGGATGCAAATGCAAATCCTGGTTCTGGAAAATCGTTTTGTGGATTGTTATATTTGCAATCGGTTTTTGCGCGGGCAAAATGTGTTGTATGAAACACATGATGTGGAAAAAACAATTTACGTTTGATGCGAACGGATGCCTGGACGTTTCTAAATTGCGTGGCAAAATGGCGGCGAAAATTGCTGCTGCTGACCTGAACAACGATGGCTGCATCACCAAAGTCGAACTGAAAGAATGGAAAATTTCCAAATTTGAACAAAAAATCGAAAGATTGGAACAAAAAATCGAAAACGTAATCAATCCGGACGAAGATGAAGAATGCCCGGAAGATGATGAAGAAAAAATCTAAATAAAAAATGCCGCATCCGCGGCATTTTTTGTTAATTAACCTCTTTTCAGAACTCTTGCCTTGTCCTTTTCCCACTCTCTCTTTTTAATCGTTTCGCGTTTATCAATTTTTGACTTTCCAAATCCAACGCCCAATAATACTTTTAATCGGCCGCGTGCGTTAAAATAAATTTTCAACGGCACGATAGTCGCGCCTTTTTCATTTAATTTCCCGGCCAACCTGTTAATCTGATTCCGATGCAATAACAGTTGCCGATACCGACGTTCATTAAATGGAACGGCTTTGTTCGCAGTCGGCAAAGCTTGGATAACCATATTCGACAGCACCAGGTTTATGTCAGAACCAGCCGTCAGTCCGCGCCGCGCCGTTGCGCCAGATGTTTGTACAAAAGCATCACTGATATTAACCAGGCCATACCGAACGGATTTTACTTCGGCACCGGTCAATGAAATTCCGGCTTCGATAGTGTCTTCCACGGCATATTCGAACCGCGCCTTGCGGTTTTCTGCAACCTGTCCCGATTTGATTATCTGTCTTGCCATAATTGAAAATGATACCAGAAAAGCATCAAAAGTCAATCCGACGGCTCGGAAAACAATAGTTGTCAAATTAAACTCAATGTCGTATAATGTGCATGTACAGCGTAAGGGAGTTTGAAATGAATCCAGGAATGATAAAAAAAACGAATTTAAATTCCAAAAATCGTGATTCTGAAATTATTGTTATAAAAAGAAAAAAATGTTCAGATGCATTTAAAAACAGCAAGAAAGACATGGACAAAGCAATCGAAAATCTGAATGCGGTCGAAGAAGTTCTTCACGAATGCGCCGCCCTGGTACAAGGACGACTGGACGAAATATCTGGCAGAGTGAACTAAATAATCATCTTCGGGTACAAACGTTTCGTATTTTCGAATAAAATATTTTCCAATTCTGGTAACGATATGCTATGGATTTCGGCCAATGCACGTGCGGTTTCAACAACCATCGCCGGTTCGCATGTTTTTCCGCGAAATGGTACCGGCGCGCACCACGGTGCATCCGTTTCGATAACAATCCGGTCGATTGGTATGCGCGCAAATACATCGCGTTCGGCATCTGCATTTTTGAATGTAATTATCCCAGTCGCGGAAAAATAAAATCCGCGGTCCAATAATTTTTTTGTAAATTCCCATGGCATACAGTGAAAATGCATCACGCCGGGAACAAGGCCGCCGCCCAAATTCGCATACGCCGCATCGCATAAAATTTCAACCGTTTCCGCGCGCGCCGCACGACTGTGAATCGCCACTGGCAACCCAGCATCCGCGGCAATTTTCAACTGCGCGCGAAAGAATTCGATTTGTTTGTTGTGTATTTCGATTTCTTTATCATAATAAAAATCCAAACCGATTTCACCAACACCAACAACCTTTGGATGTGATAAAAATTTGGTGTAATCAAGCACGGTGCCTGTGCCCCCCCCCTTTGAGGGGGGCTGTCGCCGCAGGCGACTGGGGGAGCTCCCCCTCGGCTCGCCTTGCTCGCCACTCCCCCTCAAGGAGGGGGAGATAGCATATTCCGGATGAATTCCAACCGTACAAAACAGATTATCATATTTTTCACACAGCGCGACCGCATCTGCGGCATCGCCCACCGCCGCACCAGACATAACCAAAGCGCCAACACCCGCGTCACGCGCACGATGAATCACGCCGGAAACTTCGTCTGCTGGAACATATCGGTGGGTTAAATGACAATGGGTATCTATAAACATTTTCGTATATCGCTAATAATTCTGAATGCGGCGATTTCTGGTTCCAAATGCACACGTGTTATATCTGCAATTTGTTGGGTCGCGGTCGGATATAAGTCAGCCAATCCGAAATGCGCCACAGCGTCCAATAATATGCCGTTCATTTCTGGCGCCTTTGCAATTGCCGACGCCATCGTCATAATATCCGATGCGTTCGCACGGTCGTTTTTACATATGCGCAATAAATCTTCGTACAATTCATCGCCGCCATTTTTCTTTAAATTCGCAATACGGCCAAATGAACCCGCCGCCAATCGCAAAGTCGCAGGCGATAAATCTTGTTCATCGTCGGGCAATAAAATCCGCGCAACATCACGCAATTCAGAAATGGTCAGCGGGTGCAATTTTTCAACACGTGCACGCGAACGAATTGTCGGCAAAGTATTTGCCAAAGAATGTACGACAACCAAGAATAGGGTGTTCGCCGGCGGTTCTTCTAACAATTTCAGTATTGCATTCTGCGCCGCAACCGACAATTCATCCAGCGAATCAATTATTACAACGCGCCATCCGCCCTCCATAGATGACAATTGCATTTTTTCAATCATTTTGCGCAGCGTATGTACGCTGATGCTTTTTACATCTGGATTCGGTCGCCCATTCGCATCAAGATTGTGCGCGGTATCTATTATAAAGAAATCGCCAAACCCACCATCCAGCATTTTTTGAAAAACAGCATCGGAATTATCCGCGTTTGCGACCGGCGCATCACCAGCAAACAAATCGCCAGTCGAATCATCATATCCGCCCGTCGCCATTTGTTCGCCGAATACAAACCGCGCAATCCTGTATGCCAAAGTCGCTTTGCCAATGCCGCGTACGCCAGACAAAATCCAGACTGGGTGAATTGGATATTCCGCGCGTCGCCGCCACGCATCCATAAATGCATTTTGCGCATCCGAATGACCAACCAATTCCGCATTCGCAATTGGGTCCGGGAAATTATAAGATTTTGTTTTTTTCGGTGCCATTTCTATCGTTCAGTTTCTTGCAAGCGTTCAAATGCGCGATTGCGGGCAAATCTTACTGTGCGCATATCATTTACTCGGTGAAAAGGATATCTGTTGTTGAAGACAACTTTTGTCGTGCCGACTGGTTGTCTCTTGAACGATACTCTATCTTCGATTTCAAAAAATGATATAAAATCAACCATTGACAAAGTTCGGTCGTGGTTTGCAAATTTAAGACTATCCGAATTTGTAAATCTTATTTCGCCCGCATCTGTGCGGACATACAGTGTATGATTTTCAACATCAATGTGTTTTATAACGCCATGCTGTTTTTTTGCACATCCGATTAATGTAATTGCTGCAAACGGTATTAATATCTTATGACTGATTTTCATCCTGATTTCCTTTTTCTAATCTCTCTATTTTATCCCAAATATGATTTTTATATTCTGCCAGATGCGGCCGATAAAGCGTGTCCGTCCGACTTTTTCAGATGCGACCAATGGCATGCGCGCGATTTCGGCGCCATCTTTGGTTGCGATAATTTCACCAATTACATCGCCGATACGAACCGGTGCGCGTAATGGTTCGCTGTATCGCGCGACAACGCGTACCGCGGACACATTTGCATCGCGTGGCAAAGTTATCGCGAATGGTTTTGCAACCGTTGCACCGACATTTGGCTTGCGCCCGTACCATAGTGGAACGCGCGCGATTTCATCACCCGGTGCAAAGAAATTATGGTTACGCGTTGTATCAAATCCATAATTAAGAAGCTTTTGCATTTCGCGCGCTAATGCGTCGTGATTTGAAACTTTCAATCCGTTGATAACGCCAATCAAACGTCGGCCACCGCGCGTTGCAGATGCAGTCAATCCATATCCGCCATCACGCGTGCTGCCTGTCTTCAAGCCGTCTGCACCCGGCATGATAAACAACAGCCGGTTATAGTTCATTGTTTTCGTCCGGCCCCATTCCGCGCACCAAGCCGACCGGTAATCCGAAAATTCAAATCGCTGCGTCGCGAATAATGGATATAAATCTGGGTGTTCTTCCATTAAATATTGTGCAAGGGTCGCCAGTTCCCGACTGGTCATCATGTTATCCGGATGAGGCAATCCGGATGAATTTCCAAAAGTCGACCGCGGCATTCCAATTTCACGCGCGCGCCGATTCATCGCGGCGGCAAATTTTTCTTCGTCACCAGAAATGCGCGTTGCCAATGTAATCGTCGCATCGCCACCCGACATTACAATTGTTCCCAGAAGCGCATCACGCATGGATAATCTTTGTCCGGTGACCAGGCAAATCTTGCTGGCCGGTTTCATCGCAGGCCGGTTATAATCCGCGGTCGCCGGCACATTAAGCGATTCATCCATTTTCAACCGGCCCGCTTTGATTTCATCAAACACAACGGCCAAAGTCATCATTTTCAGCATTGATGACGGTGGCATTAATTCATCGCCGGCTTTGTCCATTATAACTGCGCCGGACGTGGCATCAATTAAAAATGCCGACCGCGCATTGGTTTTGAACGATGCGTTTGCACTGGTCGCCAAAAATAAAAATCCAAAGATTAAAAATGCCTTTCTCATATATGTGACTATAACAACCGTATATTAAACTATCAAGAATATTTTTCCTTGATTTTCGCACAAATCTGATTAATAATGTGCCCCGCGTGACACACCCTTGGAGGGTCACGGAACCAAAGGAAAATAAAATGTCTATTAAATTGAACGCTGGAATTCGCAACGTCGCTGGCAAGGGGGCCGCACGTGCAGTTCGCAATAATAAAAAAGTACCCGCCGTTATTTATGGCGACAAAAAAGACCCGGTGGCCATCGAATTCGATGCCAAATCATGGGTCGAATTAATCCGGAAACCCGGATTGCGGACAAAACTTTTTGAAATCGACACAGGGGCGGGCACAGAATCTGCCATGTTGATCGATATTCAATATCATCCGGTGTCGGATGCACCGGTTCACGTTGATTTTAAACGCATTGATGTCAAGAAACCTGTATCAGTCAGTGTTCCGATTGAACTGATTAACGTGGAAACCGCACCTGCTATGAAAATGGGCGGTACATTGAACTTTGCAACACGCAAAGTTGCAATTGTTGCCAAAGTCAATGATATTCCGGAATCCATCGCGGTTGATTTGACTGAATTGTCGATTGGTGATGTGGTCCACGGTGCTGCACTGAAATTGCCAACGGGCGTTGAATTGGGCCTGCGCCAAGCGGAACAAGCATTTGTTGCGATTGCGGGTAAATTGGCGGCCGAAGAAGAACCGACCAAAGCAGCCGCCGCACCAGCCAAAGGCAAAGCAGCCCCGGCCAAAGCCGCCGCGCCTGCGAAACCTGCTGCCCCGGCAAAGAAAAAATAGTATATAGGGGCGTGCTGCGCACGCCCACCTGGGCGCATTCAATGCGCCCCTACATTTTTCCGGAGATGTCGCATAGTGGTCTAGTGCGCTCGCTTGGAAAGCGAGTATACCGCAAGGTATCAGGAGTTCGAATCTCCTCATCTCCGCCAGAAAAAATCAAACCGCCAATGTGGCGGTTTTAATTTATACGATTATTATCATAAATACCCCTTGACTGAAAATTTTATTTACGTTTTAATATAGGTAAATATCTCTGGGGGAGATCATGAAAAAAACAATACTATCCATGTTTGTGATGGGTACTCTGTGCTTTGTCACGTCTGCATTTGCTGTTGGTCCATTAAATTTAACTTGTCCTGCTTTTGATACCAGTACTGGAAATACTGCAACTGCGCCGAATCCTTTGGATTTAATCTGGCAATTTGGTTCGGTTTGCAATGTTCCACAATCACAAACATTTACAGATGATCTGGGCACATATCATTTCCAGGGCGGATGTTCTGTAAGCTGTCCCGGCGGCATCATATCCGACGGCGTATGCATCCCAGACACAACACCGCCAGCATCCAGTTGTGCCCGCGATTGGCAAATAGACTTATCCTCGCCGGGCGCTTGCCCGGCCGCGACCGCGCCAACTTGTCCGCCGGGTGCATCAAATATATTCTTTTCGCACCCCGCTACTTTGAATTGCTCGTCCGCATTGTTACCTGATGGCAGCTGGGGCGCATGTCAATCCAGATTCTTTTATTATGAATGCGTTAATGGTGTTGCGACATGTAAAAAGTGTCCCATTGGTATGCAATGGAGTTCAGCATTTGGTAAATGCGTATGCCAGCGCGGATTGTTCCCATGCGGCAGCGCCATAGAAGTAGGTGCGCATCGCCAGCAAGTCTGTCCGGGTGATGGAAAACCTTGCGGTAATTGTACTCTGACCCGATGTGCTATGAATTTTTATATGGAAGGTGACCAATGTATTTATGAACTCCCTTCAAATCCTTGCCACAACCCAGAATCCATTACTGTTGACATGTGCCCTCCGCATCCTGGCGGAATTGGCGATATTATGGGTATCTTTATGGCAAACCCGTTTGATTGTGACGAATATATTATATGTTCGTACAACAGCGGATGGTGGGGCACAGAAGTACTTCCATTCTGCATGCGATGCCCGTACGGCACGGTTTGGAATCAAGGACTAGAGACGTGCGATTGGCCGACGTGTATGGATTGTACCCATGAAAATCCACCGTGTGGTTACGCCTGTTGTTAATAAATAATTATACAAAATTGTAGGGGCGCATATTTGCGCCCCTTGTATATTTTCGTCGCGCATGATGCTACGCCGATGTGCGTTCTTTAGATTTTACTTCGTACCAAAGCGGAAATGGGGCGTCATATCTTTTCAGTCCGGTACAATCGGACATTCTGTATGTACCAATCATAGGAACATCGCGGTCATCTTTTGGCGCGGAAAGCTGGGCATCTATAAATTCTTGTCTTTTCTTTTGAAACTCTGTATTCACCCAATTTGTAAACGCGATACCGTTCAATTTGTTAATGGCCAGCCATTCATGAATCTTGTCAAAACGAAGTCCCGTAACCCACGACCATCGGTCGATTGTGTTATCAATTGTAATTCCTGCGGCTGTTTTCGCATATTCTCTTAACTGCCAATAATCCATATAGTTTTTGTTCGCCACGATAGCATTGTTGACATTTCTTTCTGTAAAATACCGTATATGGAATATCCCCACATCCCCCTCATGCTTATATAGCACGGTGTTGGCGACTAAACAGGTGTCACGCATAGAAAGACTGCCTTGGAGATTAAGCTCTCTCTGGGCAACAGAAAAGCCACTGTCCCATATGTCTTTAAGATAAGGCTCTCCCCCGTGCACGCTATTTATTCTGCTGCGCGCGGTGCGGTGCAATGTGTCCAGGTGTGTTTGAACAACCGGTTCTTTTGGTTGTGGTTTCCAAGAACTGGGAAAATCACGATTTTCGTTTGGATTTTTTTGGCACATGAAATTCATGGCCATTGGCGCCAGTAATACAAGTGCCGCAGATTTCCAATTATATGGAAATATTTGTTTAAATTTTGACATTTTGTCCCCCAGACTTAAATGTTAAACAACTTCATTGTACCGAAAAAAATCGCACAGTCAAGAAATATTTACATTTTTGTCAATTATATTATGATTGTTTCATGATTAAAAGCCCCCGGATGCGCGTTTTATTTTTGTCTTTGTATAGATGAAATCATACCTACTGACTTTACACATTTTGCTTCCTAGGATGGCGTCGAGCAATCCCCCCAACAAAGGATAAAAAATGAAACAATCAAAAACAGCAATCAAAGAATTGTCGAATCAATATCGCGTTGCTTTGCGCAAATGCGCGCTGCCGTGCGCGTTGATGGCGTCATTGTCATTGGCGGCACCTGCAAATGCGGCACGAATTGTCGTGGGTGGCGGCGCACCCGTCATAATTGTGGATGGAATATCCGGACAAACGGGCCCACATGGTGGCGCAATCGAAGCCAGCAATGGAAAAGATGTAACAATAAACTCTGGACTGGAATTTGACGATAATACATCGCTGGAATCCGGTGGTGTGATATATATGGACAGCGCGGTCGGTTCGGGCAAATTAACCATCAAAGACGGCGTAAAATTCAGAGATAATGTTGCGGCCAGCCGCGGCGGTGTTCTGTATCTGGACGGCGTTAATGTGAACATTGAAAACGGTGTTGAATTTTCTGGCAACACATCAACATCCAGCGGCGGCGCAATTTACGTATGGAATAATTTTGACCCAGCGGCGATAACACAAATCGGCGATGATGTGATATTTTCAAACAACACTGCATTGGCAAATGGCGGCGCAATTACCAGTTTTGATGGCATAATAAATATTGGCGACAATGCTTTGTTTTCGGGCAACCGCGGTTTGAACGGCGGCGCGATACATAATTCAAATTGGGGCGGTGTTGCATTCTTGAATATTGCAAACGGTGCGAAGTTTGTCGGCAACAAAGCAACCGGCGCATTCGGATTTGGCGGTGCGATAAATAACACCGGCGATCTTACAATCGGTGATGATGCAGAATTCTCGTTGAACGAAGCATACGCCGGCGGCGCAATATTTTCATCCAGCGGTTCACTGGAAATCGGCGATGATGCATTGTTCGGCGGCAACACAGCAACCGGTGATGCCGGTGGTGCAATATACGCACGCAATGGTGATTTGATTATCGGCAATGGCGCGCGCTTTATTGGTAACCAATCGAATGGTGTTGCACCGGGCGTTGGTGCCGGCGGTGCGATGTATCTGGAATACATGAACACAGATATCGGCGCAAATGCATTGTTCGACGGTAACAGCGCATCTGTCGGCGGTGCGATTGCAAATGGTGGTTCGGACGTAACAATCGGCGACGGCGCGATATTCCGCAACAATACTGCATCCGGCGACGGCGGTGCAATTCATAACTGGGGCGATATGTTGTTCACTGGCGATGTTTTATTTGAAAACAATTATGCCGGCGGTATTTTGAATGATATCGAAAACGGTGGCTTGCTGGCATTTGAAAATGGCACAGTATCGTTTGACGGTGGTATCAGTGGTACAGGCGATATCGCATTTACAAATGTTGACCTGGTCGTTAAATACGGCACAACGGTTATCCAAGGCGGTACGATTGATTTATCCGGCGGCAACAACAATTTGTTTCTGAATGTCGGCGGCGGACTTTATGGTCGCGGATTGCAATTGTTCGACGTTGATAACTTTGTTGGCGATTTTGATTCAGTCGATACGTTCGGCGGCAAACATAACTTGGTCTATCTGGGCAACGGTCAATTCGATATGTTTGTGAATGCCGGTGCAATTGGTGCAAATGCAAACCAGCAAGCAATCATCAACGGACTGATTGGTGGCGACAAATCCGGCCACGCGGCATTTGATGCCATGTGGGATAATATAATGGATATGTTGCACCACGATGACGACGCGGTTGTTGCGGCTGGATTGTTGGCTGTATCCGGATATGGCCCCAGTGCGGCACCGAAAATCCAACATGTATCGAACAGTCATGCAGTCCAAGTCTTTGATGCGGTCGGCACACGGTTCGCCGGCGGCGTCGCAACGCGTGGTATGGCATCCGGTGATTTCAAGCGCGGTGAAATATCCATCTGGGCTCAAGGATTGGCCAACGATGCACGCCTGCGCGGTGAAAATGGATTTGATGCAAAATCATGGGGGGTCGCGGGCGGTTTGGAAAGTAATGTGACAACTTCGACAAAGCTTGGTATCGGGTATGCACATACGAATACAAAAGTCACACCAACATCGCGTGAAACCAAAATCCAATCGAATTCCGTGCTTGCATACGCAGAATACAAACCGATGGAATGGTTCATTAATGGTATCGCATCATATACGTTCAGCAATTATGACGAAGATAGAAATATCGGCGGAACAATTTTAAACTCTGAACACAGCGTGAACACATTCGCAATGCAAGCAGTCACTGGATATGAACTGATGCCGACGAAAAACTTGGCGCTTGTACCGCAATTCGGTGCGCGTTATATCAACGTCGATAATCTGGCGTTCTGGGATTCGACTGGGTCATACATGCACGAAAGTACAGCCGATTACTTTACCGGTATCGTGGGTGTCAAAGCCGCGTATGATTACAAAATACGCAACCTGGCACTGCGTCCCGAAGCATATGTTGGCATGACATACGACTTTTCGACCAGCAATGTATTTGCTACGATGACGATGGCGAATGGTTCGGTGGTTACGGTCGCTGGCCGCGGATTGGACCGTACAGCATTGGAAGTCGGGGCAGGTGTCACGATGTCGCTGATGGATTCGGTTGATATATCTGCAAACTATATCGGTCGTTTCCGCGAAAGTTACGCGGATAACACCGGAATGTTGACGTTAAAGTACAAGTTCTAGTATAACAGGGGCATCCGCCCCTGTTATTTTATTCATGGCTTGGAAAAATGTCTTGGGTATGATATCCTATGTAGATATACAAGAAAGGATTATCATGCGCAGAAAAATTTCAATTATCGCAGTTGTAACCGCCATGGCGACCGGATTTGATGCAGCCGCCGATTTTAATTCTTTTCGGACGAAACTGCTTGACGGCGTTGGCATCATAGAACTTGCTGGCAATGCTTTATTTACGCAAAATTTTACAGACGCGGACGCAACATATTTCAATCATCACTTTTCCATTGTTGGCAACCAGCATACTCTGGATGGCGGTGGGATTTATTCGGGATTGCTGCAATCCACTGCACCGGGTGCAATGCGCAGCATTTCCGTTGGTAATAATTTGACGATGGTTAATTTTTTCACAACCGACAACGGCGCCGCGATAAACAGTCATGGCGGCGGTGGGTATTCCCACCTCAATATTGATAACAACACAATATTTCGAAATAATGAATCGCTTGGCTTGGGCGGCGCCGTATATGCAGAACAATTTATAAAGTTAACCGTAACCGGCGGGGTTATATCGTTTGAAAACAATCGTGACGGCGGTGGCCTTAATGACATATATCTGGCCGCAGGCACGGATATGTCGATAAACGGCAACAGCGGCACGATATATTTCAATTCCGGGATTCGTTCCAAAGATGAAACCGTTACAATGTCAAAATACGGTAAGTCCACAATCGTTTTCGGCGCAGATTCGCAAAACAGCGGATATGTCGGCGATTTCCAACATATGGTTGGTGCGGTAAATGTGTATTCCGATAATTTTTTTATGGGCAACACAGACGTGGCAGACAGTGCGACATTGCGATTTTTTAACACCAGCATGGCCGGCACACTGAATATGCACGGCGGCTCTGCGCTCAGCTTGCGTGCGGCCACGGGAACGCAGTTTAATACTTTGACGCTGAACAACTATATGTCCGATGGCGCAAATTTATTTGTGCAGACCAATGGAATTTCGTCGGACGTTTTGAAAATTCTGGATACGGCGTCCGCCGGAAACACGATTGTCGGCATGATGACCACTACCGGCTTTAAAAATACTTTAAATCACAAAGTACTGGTTGTAGATGCTTCGGATGCCAGCATACGCGATGCGACATTTGCCCTGAAAGGAGGCGTTCTGGATGCCGGTCCTTTGAATTGGTATCTGGTTAAAAAAGATGATGATAACTGGTACCTGGTCAATGGTAATGGTGGTATCACCGGTGACATCGAATGCGATGAATTTGGGAATTGTACTACATTTAATCCAAAAGGCAGGCCTGGAATGTCCGATACCGGAAATACAGTTGCGAACGTTCCGGCGATGCATCTGGCCATGATTCGCGCCGGCATGAACGAGCTGCGCGTGCGCTTGGGCGATTTACGCACCGATGGCGGTGCCGGACAACCCGGCGTTTGGACGCGTGGATATGCACGACATATGGAAGTGGACGAACATATCAATGCGACCGTGAACCTGTATGGGTTCGAAGGCGGCGCTGATTTCCGTGTTCCTGCGGGCGACGGTCGCGTGTACCTGGGCGTAATGGGTGGATATCAGTATTCAAATGACAAGCGTATCAGACAATCCAACGCATTTGACGGCAGTGGCAAGACCAGTATGCCCACAATTGGATTGTATGCGACGTGGTTGGGTCAATCCGGATGGTTTGCCGATGCGACGCTGCGTCATTTTTGGGCGAATATGTCGCTGACCAATATTACTGCGGGTGGACATCGGGTTGAATATGACGCAAATCGGAATTTTTATACAGCAAGCCTGGAAGGCGGCAAGCAGATGTTCAGCGTGGCGCCGAACTGGGCGCAAATGCGCACTGGAAATTCAATGTTCGCATGGGAACCAAAAGCAGAGTTGCGTTTTGCGCACAGTGGCCGACACAGCCACAGAACGAATTTTGCAGACTTGATAACATACGGCAATACGCGCAGTGTGGAAACAAAAATTGCGTTGCAAACAACATATTTACCATCCGGGCGTGAATCAACGTGGCGACCGTTTATAGAGCTGGGTCTGTACAACGAATGGGACGGCGCGACGAAAATTGACTTTCAAGGCGTGCCGATGAAATCCGACGTATCCGGATTTGGCGCGGAAGTCACAGCCGGCCTTAATGTTGGCATGTCCGAACGGTCATATATGTATTTTGACGCTCAATACGAATACGGCCAAGTATTCCGTGCAATATCCGGGCGATTGGGTATTCGGTACAGTTTCGGTGGCGCACGCAGAACCAGCGACGCGACAAAAATAGACGAATACAAATGTAATGAACCCACAAAATGTGTTTTCATATCATGGCCACAGACAGCAATCGATGAATACAAATGTAACGAACCGACAAAGTGTGTTTATATGTAAAAAAATGCCCCGAACGGGGCATTTTTATTATTATTCTTCGGCACCGGAATCCATAACGGAATCGTCCAGAACATCTTCCAGTTCTTCGGCAACCATTTCGTCTTCGGCGATGATGGCGTCTTCCAATTCGGCGTCCAATTCGCGCAAGGATGGGTCTTCGGATTTCGATTCAATCGCGCCTTCGGTTTCATCTGCGACTGGAATTGTTTTATAAGATTGCACAAATTCATGGCGCAATTGTTCAACGGACAATTTGCCCGAAGCAATTTCGCGCAGCGCAATAACCGGCGGTTTATCGCCGTATGTTTCGATTACGGGCGCCGCGCCACCATTCAGATTGCGCACGCGTTGGGACGACAGCATGCCCAGTTCATAACGGCTGCTGACGAATGGTAATGTATCGGAATTTACTGTACGCGCCATATTCATAACCCCTTGCATTTGATTAAAGCCCGGCTATAATGCAATATAATTTACGCAAAAGCAAGAAAATTAAATGAAAAATATACGCTCCGTACCATTTGGATGCCGCCTGAATATCCTGGAAGGGGATAAAATCGCGGGCTTGTTGGCAGACAGCGGAATCCAGCGCGGCATTGTGGTTAACACATGCGCCGTGACATCCGAAGCCGAAAAGCAATCGCGCCAAGCCGTTCGACGATTGGCCCGTGAAAACCCAGATATGCCAATTTATGTAACCGGCTGCGCCGCCACACATTCACCGAGCGATTTTGAAAAAATCCCTGGCGTGGCGGCCACCATCCATAACAAAGATAAACTGGATGCAACGAAATATGTAGGGGCGCGTACTCGCGCCCTGGGGCGCAAATATGCGCCCCTACAACATTCATCCCTTTCCAAGGGCCTGGTCCAAATACAAAACGGATGCAATCACGCGTGCTCTTATTGCATTACGCGAATTCTGCGCGGGAAAAATGTATCGTTTCCGTATGAACAAATTCTGGCGGCCACACGCGCATTAACCGCAAACGGATACGGTGAAATTGTTTTAACCGGTGTGGACATCGCCAGTTATCAAAACATTGCAATTTTATGTAAAAATCTGTTGTTCAATGATGCGAATTTACAACGCTTGCGATTATCATCATTGGACCCGGGCGTACCGCTGCGCAGCATTGTTGATTTGATGCATGAAAACCCGCGAATGTTATCGCACATGCATTTATCAATGCAATCGGGCTGCAATGAAATACTTGCAAAAATGGGTCGTCGTCATACCACACAAATGGTGCGTGAATTAAGCAATTACGCGAATGGTGTGACTTTTTCATGGGACCTTATCTGCGGATTTCCCGGCGAAACAGAAGAACATTTCAATGAAACATGTGATTTAATACGCGAATTAAAACCAATACGATTGCATGCATTTCCATTCAGTCCGCGTCCGGGCACACCCGCCGCATCAATGCCGGGCCAGGTGCATCGCACAGAATCAAAGCGCCGCGTTAAAATCGCAACCGAAATTGCCGCCGCCAATATGCGCGAATTTATGAATTCGCAAATTGGGCGTACTGCGCAAATCTTGGTTGAATCAAATAATATCGGCCGCACGCCCGACGACATCCCGGTAAAAATTTCCGGATGTCCGATTCCCGAACGAACAATAATGAATGTAAAATTAACCGGTATCAAATCCGCCAAAGAATTGTATTTCACAGGGACGCCAATATGAACCATATACCCGTTTTATTGAATGAAGTTTTGCAAACACTTGATGATATAAATGGCAAGACAATCGTCGATTGCACATTTGGCGCCGGCGGATATTCGCGTGCTTTTTTGGAATGCGGCGCAAACGTAATTGCATTCGACCGCGATGCGACCGTCGCACCAATCGCAGAAAAATTGGCCAACGAATTTCCCGGAAAATTCCAATTTATTAACGAACCATTTTCAGAAATCATAAATCATAAATCAGAAATCATTGATGCAATCGTTTTCGATTTGGGTATTTCATCTATGCAAATTGATACGCCGGAACGTGGATTTTCATTTCGTTTTGATGCGACACTGGATATGCGAATGGGAAATGCGCCACACACCGCCGCTGAATTGATTGAAAATTCAACCGTCGCAGAATTAGCCCGGATTTTGGCCGATTACGGTGATGTTAAAAAAGCTGGGCCAATCGCACGCGCTATGAAAGACACGTTGCCCACGACCACGTTCGAATTGCGCGATTTAATACATAATCCAAAAGACATCGCGCCGGTGTTCCAAGCACTTCGCATCGCGGTCAACGATGAAATGGGCGAAATCGAATCCGCGTTGGCCGCAGTGCCAGAATTATTAAAGCCAGATGGAATTTGCGCAATTGTGACATTTCATTCATTGGAAGACCGACTGGTCAAAAACACTTTTCGCGAATGGACGACATCGCCTGGTGACCCACGTTTGCCCATCACAATTGCTGCACCATTCAAATTATTAAAGACATTTACGCCATCAGATGCCGAGCTTTCACACAACCCACGCGCCCGCAGCGCCCATCTTCGCGCAGTTCGAAAAATATCCCATTGACGCATTATTCAAAAATATGTATATTCGGTCGGAACGAAAGGGGAAAGTTATGAAAAAACTATTTGCAATACTTGCCTTGTGCTTTATGCCTGCTGCCCTGTATGCCGTCTGTCCCGTATGTACTGTGTTCGTCGGCGTGGGACTCGAAGGCATGCGGCTGTTGGGCATTAACGATTTTATTACCGGAATTTGGGCGGGTGGCTTGATGCTGTCTGTTATATTCTGGACGGCCGGTTATATGAAGCGCAAGGGCGTTCAAAACGGATATTGGTATCTGTTGATGATTGCGATTTATTATGCGATGCTGGCGGCTATCTGGTGGTTGCCCGATGTTCATTTCGGCGCAGAAACACTGTGGGGCATCGATAATCTGTTGTTCGGGATTATCGTTGGTACGGTTGCATTCTATATCGGTGCCAGATGGCACATGACCATAAAGCGCAAAAACGGTGGAAAATCATGGTTCAAATTCCAGAAAGTCATCTGGCCATTGGGCGCGTTGGCCATTGCGACATTGTTGTTTGCCGCGATATTGAATCTGTCCGGCCAGCAAGTCATAAAGCCAAAACCAAAACCAGACTGCCCGAACACAATACAAATCGAACAAGTTGAAAATATGGAGCATTAATCATGGCAAAAAAAATCGAAAAGAAATCCGAAAAAAAATTAACATTGGAACAATTGATTGAAAAAGCGGACAATGCAAAGAAAAAAAATCCGCTGGATTTGTCATCCGACCAAGATTTGACGATTGCCCTGATGAATTTGGTTTCATTGGAAGAACACTTCTTTTTCAGCGGCGGTAAAACGGGCAAACCGGGATTCTATGACCTGATTAACATTGTTCGTGATATGCGCGGTGAATTAATGAAACGCGTGGTTGACCGCGATGGTCATGATGGCGGCGAAGTATGGTGCATATCGAAACACTTGCTGGCCGCATCAATGCGATTGATGGAAGTTGGAACGAAAGCACTGGGCGCCGGGGACAAAAAAGAAGCATACGATATGTTCAACAAAGCGTACGAATTGTATTCGCTGTTTTGGGGCATAAATATGAATCTTATCGATTTAAAAGGCACCGAAAAAATCGAAGACAAATTACCGCATGGTTTGGACATTTGGGTCGGCGATGTTAAATCCGGGGCCAAATCAAAACAATCCGCGCCGGCAAAATCTGTTGCATCTGTTGCCGCCACATCTGCAAATACCGGTTTAACATCCAAGCTGGGCAATTGGGTAAAAAACGCCGTTAATTGTTGTATTGAGTAATTGCAAAATTAAATATGCAGGGGGCGCAAATATGCGCCCCATTTTATTCGTTTGTTATTATTTCCTCTTGCCCAAAATTCACAGAATTGATACAATGCAAAGAATGAAGCGGATTATCCCATTTTTGACGGCGGTTTTATTCGCATCCAGCGTTTTTGCTGCACCGCCGATTAATCCGCGCGGCGGGTCTGATGTTGCTGCGACGCGTCCCGTTTCCGCACAAACATCCGCGCGTACGGCCACTGCAACACCCGAACGCGCCACAACCGCGCGCAGCGCAATCGAAGCAACTGTTCCAAATATTCGCACCGTTACTACCCAAGCACGTGTTGCCCGAAATGCTGCCACTGCGCCCGTAACCGCGCCCGGTATTAATCGTTCGCGTGCCGCATCATCCGCGCCTGCGGGCATAACCGCCGCACGCAGCGGCGCCACGCCGATGGTTCGTGATGCTGCAAATATTTCCCGTGCCGCCGCTGGTGCGGCGCGCGCGCCAACCGCATTATTTACCGATATGTCGCGAATGGGCGCTGGATATTCTGCATGCCGCGAAGGATTTTCGACTTGCATGGACCAATTCTGTGGCGCAGCGAACGATACTTTTCGCCGGTGCATATGTTCCGACCGATTCAAAGAATTCAGCGCAACCGAAGCCAATTTGGACCGCGCACGCATCGCATTGCAAGATTTTGTCGATAACGAATTAAACGTTGTTGAATTGTCTGCTGCCGAAGCAACGGCAATGTACACCGCAACCGCGGGCGAACGCGTATTAAAGCGCGGCGATGTTTCCGAAGCATCGCGAAAATTGGATGAAATCACAAACATGTTATCCGGTAATGCGCCCGTTGCGGCCCAGTCGCGCGGTTTGGGACTTCTGGGTGATGATATTCGTTTTGCGTTGGATGATATTTGGGCAGATACGAATATGCAATCTGCGGACCGAATGGTGGGACTAGAAGGCGTTGCGCTTTATAACGAAGTCAACCGCCAATGCACCGATATGACGCGCACGGTATGCGAAGACCAAAACACCATGACCATGGTGCGCAGCGCGTATGGCATTATGATTACGAACGATTGCAACGCATATGAAAAAAAAGTCAACGCGAACCGCGAACTGGTTATGCAGAAAGTGCGCGAAGTTACAAATTTGTTGCGCCAGGCGCGTTTGCAAGAATATCGCGACCATAATTCGGCGGATTTCAACGCATGCTTGACCAACGTGCGTGCGGCGATGCTGTCGGATGCCGCATGTGGCGCCGGATGGCGTCGCTGTTTGGACTTTACGGGTTCGTATGTCAGTCCAACAACGGGCGAACCAATATTAACACCGAACTTTTTCCGCCTGGGCGACCAATTAAATCTGTCCGGCAATGCAGTGATGGGCAATATGTCTGCACCGGGCACGCAAGTATTCTTGCGCGAACTGGATGCGCGTCGTAATCGTGCACAACCCGCGCTGGATTCATGTCGCGATGATGCGAATGCCGTCTGGAACGCATTCAGGGAACAAGCAATAATCGAAATCGCCCAAGCCCAAGACCGCCTTATCCAAGAAGTCAAAGATTCATGTATCACAACCATTTCTGAATGTTACGACCGTCAAACGGGTGCGATGAATTCGTTCGGCGAAGATACTGCGGTCGCAACCGGTGCAATTGCCGCCCGCGCGACCAAGGCAGTTTGTGCAGAACGTGTTGCCGCGTGTGCATCGCTGTATTGCACGCCAGGCATGCGCTGTGATACATGTACATGGGATGCCCAGGGACGCTTTACTAATGCAGATACTTGCGGTGCGACAATGTTAATCAGCTTTATAAACGCGGTTGACACCAATCGAATCCAAACCGGATGCCGCGCGGCAATGGAAGCATATTCACAAGATTTCTGTCGTGCTGCGACCGGCGATGCGCGCGGCTGGCCATGGGGATGTCGTTTGCGCACATCGGTTGAAATACGTACTGCGATGAATGCTTATGCCCAGACTGCATGCCTGGTCCCGGGCGAAGCCATGGACGCCGGCACATCCGCGATAATCGACGAAATAATGCGAAATATTAACGAAGGCTTGGATTATCAAATGGGCGAAGCATGCACGGAATTATCCGGCGCATGGATGGACGCATCGCGCGTGTCTGGCGATGACCGCGAAGTTTCCGCATTCGCGACAATGTTCGGCGGCCGACCGCAAGCATGGGGCGTGTGCGTTGAAAATTCTGCGCGCATCCAATGCGAAATTATGGCGGACGCGTCCGCAGATTCCGGCGCACGTTGGGACGCATCGGCGCAACAATGCGTATTGTCTGAAAATTGGTACAGAAACAGATGCGAAGGTTGGTTGAACGGATACTATCTGAATGGGATTTGCCATGTTTTATAAAGTCGGACTTTTTGTTGCATTAATCTTCGCGACTGTCGCGACTGCTGATGCCGCCGGGCGTAAATTGGATAACAGCGTCCGGAATGCCTGGCGTGGCGGCGCAACGATGGATAGCTGCAAAGCCCACAGCATCGGCGATACCTGTGTTGGGACATGGGGGATGAGTGACGGTGGAAACTGTAACAACAACGGTGCGCGGGGACCGAACGACCAGAAAAACCGCGGCACGCAATCCAGCCAGATGGCGATGCTGATGGTTATTGCACGCGATGCGAACGCGGATTGCGCGCATTTCTGCGCGACTCAAATCCAGGCGGCAAACAAAAAGCGCAGTCATGCCTGGACCGTATATTACGAACCGGCCGGAAATTTCCAAAGTTGCTTTTGGTTGTGCCAAAGGCCAAGGGACGGGGACCCGTGTGATACCCGGTCATTTAACAGGGATGCTTTTCGCGGCGCAGAATTTAACACTGCCGGCAATGCAAAATCCGTTGAACACGAAGTTATGATGTTTGAATGGGACAAATACCACAGATGCGGCGGAAATGTGCGCGAAGAACACGACATGGTATTGGCGATATCCAGATGGCTGCCCAGCGGCAACGGCGCGTTTGCGCAACAGATGATTGTGCGCGCGGAACGTTGGAATTGGCCCGACCAGACATCAACCGCAACATTGTGGTGGGCGCCGAACGGCAAGGAAATATTGGTTTGCAAAGAAGGCTTCAAGCCCAAAGGCAATGATGACTGCGAACCCATAAACCCGGCCGTATGCAGCAGTTCCACAACCGCCGCCCCGCTGCGATGCCCGGCTGGCCAGGGATTCCCATCCGCAAACGATGAAACTTGCGCGCCGTGCACCGGCAACGGTTCCGGCGTATCGACCGCAACCGGCGTATGCCACCACTGTGCGACGGGCCAGATATTCGACGGTGCGACGTGCCGCACCGCACGCCAATTATCAAACATTGAATTGCGTTTTGGATTGGGACGTTCATCCGCACCTGCGAATTCTACGCCATGCTGGATGGAATTTAATGTTTCTGATTACCGTGAATGTGTGTTGGGTCAATAAAATAAAAGAGTGCAAATATGCACCCTTTTTTTTACTCAATAACTGCTTTCACACCCAATGCGTTCATATCCGCGCCGATGGTGGGGGATAAAGCGACCGACCTGGGCAGGGCAAGCGATACGGATTTTTCACCATGGATATTTATTAATATTTTCGTGTTGCCTGGGCGCAATCCGTCCAAGGTTTTTTTGACGTCCGCCAAAACTTCCTGGCGATAAATATCCAGCGTTAATTTTTTCGCCGCGCCCGCAATCCAATTGGCCAATGGCTGTACACTATCTACAAACAGCGACATGGAATCATCACGCGTCGCGACGCGCCCCGAAAGCAAAACCAAAGATTCATTGGCCAGCATTCCCGCAATCGCCGGAACGGAATCGCCGAACGCGACTGCGTCGATATTGCCGTGGTTGTCAGATGCGACGATGCTGCACATCATTTTTCCGGCGCGTGTCATGCGGCGCTTGAATGAATTCACGCTGACCGCCATCTGGACCGTTTCACGGTCGCGTTTTTTCTGCAATGTCACGGATGTAGTTAATCGCTCGCGCGCGATTAAATTTTTATACTGGTCAATCGGATGCGCGGAAATATAGTATCCCAGCACCGAATGTTCGTGTGTCAGTTGTTCACCGAACGACCATGGCGCGACCTTTGTCATATTTTTTTGCAGCCGGTTTTCGATGACATCATTCATTGACGTATCTTCGAACAGCGACAATGAATTCGCGGAATTTTTCGACCCGGATGCAAAGTTCATTATCAAATCGGTATTCATAAAAATCTGTGCACGGTTTGGCGATATTGAATCGAACGCGCCGACTTTGGCGAACGATTCCAATACGCGTTTGTTAATAAACGGCGCACATCTTTTCGCAAAATCCGTAATATTTTTGAATGTGCCATTCGCTTGCCGCTCGCTGACAATCTGGTCGGTTGCGGCACGCCCGACACCTTTGATTGCGGCCAATGCGAATATGATTTTTCCGCCGCGTACAGTGAATAGAGATTCGGAATTATTAACATCCGGCGGCACAATTTCGATGCCAAAATTATTCCGCGCGTCGTCCATAAAAATCGATAATTGGTCCGAATTGCCCATGTTGCTGGACATTGATGCGGCCAAGAATTCGGCCGGATAATGTGCCTTGATATACGCGCATTGCGATGCGATGACGGAATAGGCGACGCTGTGCGATTTATTGAATGCGTATTCTGCGAATTTAACAAATTGCCCGTACATATCTTCGGCCGCGTCGTGCGAAAGCGTTCCTTGAACAACGCATCCATCAACAAATTTGACGCGCATCTTGTCCATAACTTCTTTGATTTTTTTACCCATGCCCTTGCGCAGTGTGTCCGATTCGCCGCGCGTAAATCCGGCCAGCGCGCGCGACAATTGCATCACCTGTTCTTGATACACAATGATTCCAAATGTTTCGCCCAGAATGTCTTCGGCCAACGGATGCGGATATTTTACGGGTTCATCGCCATGCATGCGTGCGATGTACTGTGGGATGTACGCCATGGGTCCCGGGCGGTTCAGCGCGTTCAGTGCGACAATATGTTCGAATTTTGTCGGCTTCATCGTGCGCAGAAACGGCAATGCGGAACCATCATATTGGAACACGCCGATTGTTTTTGCCGACCGCCAAATTACGTCGAATGTTTTGTCGTCTTCCAGCGGAATGAAATCCAAATCGATATTTTTTCCATGATTTTCTTTTATCATTTTTACGGCATATTTTAATACAGACAAAGTTTCCAGGCCTAAGAAATCGAATTTAATCAGGCCCACAGATTCCAAATATTTTCCATCAAATTGGCACGAAGCCATTTCATTTCCTGGGTCGCGATAAACCGGCGCAATTTGCGTCGTTGGTCGGTCGCCGATAACGACGCCGCACGCATGCTGGCCCAGATTGCGAAACGCGCCTTCGATTTCCATTGACACGTCGATTACTTTTTTCAAATCAGCATCATTGTCCAAAACTTCTTGGATTTCATTTGACCGCGAAATCGCGTCGGATATTTTTTTTGCCTCTATCGGAATCAGTTTTGCAAACCGGTCGGTCTTGGAATAAGGCATCCCATATACACGCCCAATATCGCGTATCGCACCGCGCGCCTGCAATGAACCGAAAGTAATAATTTTGCACACATGGTCCGTGCCGTATTTGCCGCAAATATAATCCATTATGCGCGGAATCTGGTCCGGTTCGAAATCCACGTCGAAATCCGGCATGGAAATTCGGTCTGGATTCATAAAACGTTCAAACAACAATCCGTATTCCATCGGATTGACATTAGTGATGCCCAATGCCCATGAAACGATGGACCCCGCGCCCGAACCGCGCCCCGGCCCGACCAAGATATCATTTGCACGACACCAATTTATATAATCTGCAACGATTAAAAAATACCCTGGGAATTTCATATTAATAATGACGTCCAGTTCGAATTCCAATTGTTCAAAATATTTTTTTTGGTCGCTGTCAGAAATTTTATTATCATGCATGCGGCGTGTCAAACCCGCACGTGCATCATCGCGCAGCATTTTGCATTCGGTTTCGAAATCATTTCCAAACCGGGGCAATAATGGCGCCGAACGCGTATCAACCATGAATGCACAACGTCGCGCAATCTGCACGGTGTTTTCAACTGCTTCGGGTAAATCGAAAAAGAGTTCCGCCATTTCATGCGGTGATTTAAAATACTGCTGTGAATTTTTGCGAACACGTTCTGGGTCGATAATTTTCGTTTGCTGCAATACGGCGGCCAGCGCGTCTTCTGCTTCGTAATTTTCCGGCCCGGCAAAGCATACATCGTTCGTTGCGACAATCGGAATATTCATATCACGCGCCAATTTCAAGAATGCCGACTCTGTCTTGATTTCCGCGTCCAGCCCGTGACGCTGGATTTCCATATAAAAACGATTGCCGAAAATATCAAGAAACGTATGCGCAAAATCCGCGGCCAGTTTGTCTTGATTTTCCAAGATTGCACGCCCAATCGGGCCGCCATGCGCACCGGACAAACATATGACGCCATTGCTGCGCGCGGCCAATTCTGCAAATGTGATATATGGGCCCAAATGTTGATTTTCGGCGCGCATATATTGCGCGGAATTCAAGGCCATCAAATTCAAAAATCCATCATGATTTTGCGCCAGTAATACAATGCGTGATAAAGATTCTGTGCGCAATTGCCGCGCATCCGCGGATTCATGATGGTTGAGCGTGATTTCAATTCCGACGATTGGTTGGATGCCCGCACCGGGCAGGGCGTCAGAGAATTCCGCCGTACCAGACATCAGATTAGTATCAGTAATTGCGCATGCCGGCATGCCGAATTTTTTGCATAATTTGACGATTGTTTGGCGATTTGGGTCTTTTTTTTCATTCGCATCAATGTACAGAGTCCCTTCGCCGATGGAATATTTGGAATGCACGCGAAGATGTACGAACGACTGATTCATACCGTTACAGATACCAATAAAACCGCCCCCGTTCAAGGATAAAAATCGGAAAAATTTGTTGAAAAATTGTGCTCTAAAAATAACTTGACGAAATTGACGCGGGTATATATACTGTTATCAATGAAACACAGGAATCTGGTAAATTTTGCAAAGGCCTGGACAGTTTTCGCAATACCGTGTGCGATGGTGCATTGCGCGATTGCTTTGACTTTGATACGTAATACCGGATTTGTCGGGGAAATAATTTCGACTCCTTTATTCGTCACAGCGGCGATAATATCAGCCGGTGCAGCGGCAATGACCGTGGGCACATTGGATACCGAACACCGCGATATGGTCGTAAAATGGTTTGATGATTGCATTGGAAACCCATTTGCCAAACTGACCAAAAAAATAAAAGTAAAATAAAAAATCCGACATGTGTCGGTTTTTTATTCAAAGAGATTTGTTAATGAAAATTTATGATATAACTTTTGCTGAATTTCAAAGCGGATTTACAGATTTGCGCGCTTTGAAAAATGCTGTATTCGTTGGCGATTTAGAATTCCCCAAAAGCAATGTATCATCATTATCGGATTTATTTCTGGAATGGTTTTTATTGGATTCATCATATGAAAAAAGTGTCAAAGATTTTTTAACAGCTGAATCATTGGATGACATCATAAATGAAAGCGACTTTTATGATATTCTTTGCGAAGATGCAACAATAAGCGACGATTTTTGTTTGTTATTGTCTAAAAGGTTACCTTTTGCTGTGACACAGATAATAAAATTCGCCAGGCGGGTATATAAAAAACATCGTTTTGCACGCGAGATAGCACCATCATCCGAATTGCTGTTGGATAAAATATTGACCGAGATGGAAAAACACCGTGCCATAAATAAAGAAAAATCAAAAGAAAGTGATGCAAATTATCGCGAAAAACACCGCGAAAGAATAAAAGCGAACAACGCAAGATATCGTGAAAATAATCGCGAAAGGTTAAAGGAAATCAATGCAAGATATCGCGAGAAGAACAAAGAAAAAATAAAAGAAAATGAAGCAAGATATCGTGCAAATCATCCGGACAAAGTAAAAGAAAGTGCACGGCGATATCGTAAAAAGAATTGGGAAACAATAAAAGAAAAACAGGAAAAATACCGCAATGAAAACCCAGAAATATTCAGAAAAAGTTCTGCAAAATATCGTGCAAAGAATCCAGACAAAATAACAGAAAGCGCGCGACTATATCGTGAAAAATATCCGGATAGAATAAAAGAAAGTACCAAAAATTATCGCGAAAACAACCGAGAAAAAACCCGGGAAAGCACGCGGCAATATCGGTTAAGAAATCTGGAAAAAGTAAAACAAAAGAATATAAAATGGCGCGAAGATAATAAAGAAAGAGTTAGAGAATTAAACGCAGAGTATTTGAAAAATAATAGAGAGGCATTGAACGAAAAAAGAAGGGCACGCTATGCAAAAAAGAAGCTGGGCGGCGTCATTGCATCACTTCTGGCTGCGCATCAAAAATGTGGACGATAAAAAAATACCAGGCATTGCCCGGTATTTTTTATTTCAATTTCCCACAACAGTGTTTATATTTTTTACCGCTGCCGCAACCGCATATATCGTTTCGTGCAGGCTTGTCCGCCAGCGCCAGGTTACCACCGGGTGTCCAGTCGCCGTTACCAGCAGTTGCTGCTGCGTTCAATGATGCATCGCGTTGTTCGTGTTCATGCTTCATATCATCGATTTCTTCACGCGATAATTCCATACGACATATATATGTCAGCGCCATCTGTTTAAATCCATACATCATATTACGGAATAATTCGAACGCCTCACGTTTGTATTCATACAATGGATTTTTTTGTGCATATCCGCGCAATCCAATGCCAGTCTGCAAGAAATCCATATTCGCCAAATGTTTGCGCCAAGATGCATCCAATGAATGCAGCGCGGTTTGACGTTCGGCTTGCAACATCAATTCTGGACCATATCGATTTAATTGATATTCATAACGCTGGCGTGCCAATCGCATCAGGCCATCAAAAGCCTTGCGCTCGCTGATGTTTTCATCTTTCTTCCAATCGTCCAAATCGGTAATATCCACACCGAAAGTGCGCAGCATTGCATCATGGATGCCCGTCATGTTCCATGCATCCGGATGTGATTTTTCTGGAATATTTATTTCGCAGATTTGTTCAACAACATCGTTCATAATTTCTTCGGCGAATGGGCGCAGGTTATCAGCCGTCATCAAATCGTTACGCTGTTTATAAACAACGACACGCTGTTCATTCATAACGTTATCGTATTTCAACAGTTCTTTACGCGATTCAAAGTATCGCGCTTCGACGCGTTTTTGCGCTTTTTCCAATGCTTTGGTAATCCACGGATGCATGATTGCTTCGCCAGATTTCAGGCCAAGTGTCGCCAACATGCCATCCAACCTTGCTGCGCCAAAAATACGCATCAAATCATCATCCAGCGCCAGAAAGAATTTCGAATCACCAGGGTCGCCTTGACGTCCGCTGCGTCCGCGCAATTGGTTATCGATGCGCCGGGATTCATGACGTTCGGTACCGATGACGTATAATCCACCAGCATTTAAAACTTTGATTTTATCGGCCTCGATTTTTTCATAAATTTCTTTTTTACGGGCATCCAAATCTGATGCTGATAATTCTTTATCTAATTCATCAATCAATGCCTCTGCATTACCACCCAATTTAATATCTGTTCCGCGGCCAGCCATGTTTGTTGCGATTGTAACCGCGCCGGGTGCACCGGCTTGGGCAACAATTTTTGCTTCGTTCTGGTGATGTTTTGCGTTAAGTACAGCGGGTTTAATTTTTAATTCTTTTTCCACAACTTCGGCCAGTTCTTCGGATTTTTCAATCGATACTGTGCCGACCAAGACTGGTTGGCCACGTTTTTGGCAATCGCGCAGAACGTCCAAAATCGCCGCAAATTTTTCAGATTTCGAACGATAAATTTCATCATGATGATCAACACGTGCAACGGGACGGTTCGTTGGAATCGATACAACGCGCAGGCTATAAATTTCTTCGAATTCCGCGGCTTCGGTCATTGCGGTTCCAGTCATACCCGATAATGTCGGATACAAGCGGAACAAATTTTGATACGAAATCGACGATACGGTTTGATTTTCTGGTTGAATTGCGACGTGCTCTTTGGCTTCCAATGCTTGGTGCAATCCCTTGCTGAAACGACGACCGGTCATAACGCGGCCGGTGAATTCATCAACAATTAAAACTTCGCCGCCGCGTACAACGTAATTGACTTCTTTTTTGAATAAATGATGCGCCAACAAAGATTGTTGCAAATGCATAACCAACGCAGCATTTTCCGGCGCGTACAGGTTATCGCCAACCAGCATTCCGGCATCACGCAACAGAGTGGTCGCAGTATCCGTGCCGATTTCAGTCAGTGTGACATGGCGGTCTTTTTCATCTTTTTTCCAATCGGTCGCACCCAATTGCAAAACAATAGTATCGATTTTATTGTACAGTTCGCTGGTATCTTCGGCCGGGCCGGATATAATCAGCGGCGTACGTGCTTCGTCGATTAAAATGCTGTCCACTTCATCAACGATGGCATAGAAAAACGGACGCAGAACCTGTTGTTCTTTGGAAAATTTCATATTATCGCGCAGATAATCAAAACCCAATTCAGAGTTTGTAACGTATGTAATATCGCATGCATATGCTTCGCGTCGCGCATCGTCGGTCATTTCGTGTTGAATAATGCCGACGCTCATACCCAATGCTTCGTAAATAACGCCCATCCATTTTGCGTCACGTGCGGCCAGATAGTCATTAACGGTGACCAAATGGGCACCACGGCCATGCAGAGCCTTTAAATACAGCGCCAAAGTTGCGACCAGTGTTTTACCTTCGCCGGTTTTCATTTCGCAAATCTGGCCGTTGTTCAGAACCATACCGCCAATCATCTGGACATTGAAATGTCGCATGCCGGTGGTGCGAATGGATGCTGCGCGAACTGCGGCAAATGCGTCGCCCAGGATTGATTTTTCAGATGCACCATCGGCCAATTTCGCGCGCAGTTCCGCGGTCACGCCGCGCAATTGTTCATCTGTCATGGCGTGATATCTTTGTTCCAAGTCATTAATCAACGACACAGTTTTATCATAAGATTTAACAATCCGGTCATTTGCATTACCAACAACTTTGCGCACAATTTTCATCAACATAAATAAATCCTTTTTCGTCAGATGAGAGATATACAAAATTAACCGCATAAAGTCAATAAATTTGCAATCCTTTCCGTAAAATGTTATAGTGCGGCAAAGGCAAAATTCAATGGACAGAACACAAAAAAATATTGATAAAACGGTTCGGCTGACACCCGAACAAATTACATCCAAAGTTCATGTGATTGCGCCAACCCAAATTGATTATATCGCAACGACATTTGGCAATGCGGTTGCAGACCAAATGAATATGCGCGCATTTGCCCCAAAAATCCGCGAAATTGCGAAAACTGCGCTGCTGGTCGCGCTTGAATCTGCCAAAAAGCAGGGCGCGAATTAAATATTGCAATTTCCCAAAAATCCATTATATATAACCCAGACAAACGGGCCATAGCGGCCGCGCAAGCGAGCCGAGGAAAGTCCGGACATCACGGGACGGCATAGCGGTTAACGGCCGCGCGGGGTAACCCGACGATCAGAGCAACAGAAACGAACCACGGAAAGCGGTGGATGAAACGGGCAATCTCTATGTGATGCAACGCCAAATAGGCCAACCCGGGTCGGAAACGACCCAGGCGCGTCCCGCGCCAGAGTTGGCGGGTAGGCGGCTTGACGTTCGCGGTAACGCGAAACGCAGATTGATTATGGCCGGCGTGTCAACACGCGCCACAGAATCCGGCTTATAGTTTGTCTAAAAAAAACGCCCCATCGGGGCGTTTTTTTACCACATAATATATCCCGGGTTACATGTCCGTTCACATTTATTGGTTGTACGATTCCAAATCATTGCGCCGGTTTCATCATCGCGACCATTCGGGTCACAAATCGGTACACATTCGTTATTTTCCAGGTTGTACAATTCGCCTTGGTGCAAGCATGACGCAATCCGGCATTCTGTTATAAAGTTTGTCGCCACAACTTCGCCGAATACGCCGAATTTATTTCGGCAAGCACCACATTGCTTTGCATGTTCATTTGTTTCAAAGCGGTCGTTTGTCCATCCTGGGTTGCAAGATGTCGCAACGCATTCGCCCCAAGCGCCGCCAGACCATGTTTGTGTTCCAGTGCCGTTTTCGACTGTACAGGTTCGTTCGTTCGATATGCACGCGTTGGATGCAATGTGGAACCCAGGATGGCATCGCACAGGTGTGCACGGGCCATAAGTCGTTCCGGTCCAGCGCATTTCCGCGATTTCAGTATTGGCCAGTGCGCATGGTATAACATCCGGATTACATTTTGTGCCGCTGGGGTGGAATCCTTTGGCGCAAGTTGCAACTTGGCAATTGCCGGTTGTTTTGTATGTTATTGCGTTTTCGCGGTTACATGGTTGGCACGCGCCGCCGACTTTTTCCTGGTCTGGTGGGCATTCTTGAACATTACAGACCGTCCATTCGCCGTCAATCCATTCTTGGTATCCGGACAACGCGCCGATTGTGCACGTACGCACGTTTGCTTCGCACCGTTCGCCATCCGGTGACGGATGAAACGCGCCTTGGCAACTAATTTCACACATCGGTGCGGGCGAATTATTATTGCGCAGCGTATATCCATTGCGGCAAGTCATTGCGAATGAACATTCTGCGTATGATGAACCATTCCAATAATTCCGATAATCGGCCGTTGGCGTTATCGTCAATGTTCCATTATTTCCGGCGGGTTTTGCACACAGTTTAAAGCATTGGGTAATTAACGTTGCGCCGATTTCGGTTGTTCCGCCGTCTGGGCAAGTATGTATGCCATGCTCGTCACAATAGCTGCCCGCTGGACATCCACCGCATACGTTGCCGTTGGGGAACCATCCAGTATCGCACCCAGTCAGTGTGCATACACCACAATCCGTGCTGTAAGTCGTGCCAGATGTGTGATAGCACACGCGTTCGCCGGTTCCATTTGCAATCGGGCATGGCACGATTTTATAGCAATCAGACACGGACTCTGCACCGGCATCCGATGTTCCACCGCCCGGGCACGCAGTACCGCCGCCTGTTCCACCGGGACAATATTCGCCTGGTTCGCACAATGCGCATGCTGCGGGCACGCCTGGGCCATTAACGCGTTTATATCCAGATTCGCAATGCAACGAATATTCACATTCATTGTCGTAATAAACATTTCCGGTCGCGACCAATACACCATGGTCCATTACATAATCTTCACAAATTTGCATACATTCGGTTATAGATTTTGCTCTGCCGCCGTCTCTGTATCCTTCGGGACATTGATAAGAGCCGGTACCGTCACAGTAATATCCGCTAGGGCATAATTCGCAAGCTGGGTTTGCAGTGCCATCGCCGATTGGCGCATATCCTGGATTGCACATAATACCGTAAAGACAAGTGTCAAATGTGGTTCCGTTCCAGAATTCGCGTTCATTTATAGGCATGACAGAGGTTACGTTAGTTAGACCGCTTTTTGCCGGGCAATTCATCCAGCAATCAGTATTTGCGCCGCGTGGTGGCTCGGAACCATCATATCCGGCCGGGCACTGCGTACGATCGGCGGTCAACGCCGGACTGAACCATCCACTGGTCACATCTGGGCAAATCGATGGACCGGCCAATAATCCCGCACCGCCGAAATAATGTCCGATGCGTGCGGTAATGGATGTTCCCGGTGTCACAGAATATGTTGGGTTCATAATCGTTGGCTGGGATGCATAAGTACATGTATTGTTCGCATCGCAAACGGTCGGTCCTGCGGTGGTTAATCCCGGTGTAGTACGCCGACGTCCACCATCGCAATTTGCATCAATTGCGGATGCTTCTTCGTCCATGTAACAAGCACGTATATCAGTACCAATTCGGATTGTTGTTGTGAATCCGGCCGGGCATGCATATCGATTGGAATTCCCGGCGGGCGAATAATATCCGATATCTACTTCGACACATGCGTTTGGCGAAGGCGCGTAATATCCAGCTGCGCAGGTCCATCTGGCCCAGAATTCTTGATCGCCCGTTGTGCCGGTTGGAATGTTCAATATACGCGTGCCGGTTAATGCCATATTATCAAACCAACCCATGAATTCAGAATATTCACGCGTCGCATCAACCAAAGTCACGGGCAGGGTGGTCACATTAAATGAAACGGGTGTACCCGCGCCCAATGTTCCGCCATTTTCGTTGTATATGATGTTGTATCCAGTCGGCTGGCAACTTGGCGTTGCGGTGCCGTTGCCAATTACAGTAAATCCAGTATCTGCAGTGACATTATACAAACATGTCGCATACATCGTGCCGGTATGATTTACGGTCATGTTGACGTTTGTAATGGTCGCACAGTTGGATGGCAATGAACCAGCCGGACAATTCAAATAGCATTGCGTTATGTCGTGCGATTCTGCGGGTGCAAATCCGCCGCCCGGACACGGCGCGGGGTCGATTGAACCGGTTGGACAATATGTGTTTGCGGGACACGGCGTTTTATCATTGTCTTTACATGAATTACCCGCTTCGCAAATTACGCAAGTACCGCTGTCCAGATAATATCCGCCCGGGCATCCGGTCATTTCGCAGACTGGTCCACAATTGGTGTCGTATGTTGTTCCGGACGTGTGACTGCAAATCCAGTTTCCAACGCCACCACCGTCATAGCATGGTTCGCTGCGCTGACATTGTGCTAATCCAATATCGCCGCCGACGCTGAACCCGCCGCCTGGGCATGCGCTGCAAACACCAGCGTTCAGATAAGCATTTTCAGAACAAGTCCATTTCGCATAGAAATCTTTATCGCTGTAATCAAATCCGATGGATGGAATTGTCGCGATTGCAGTACCGGTCAGTGCAGCATTATCAAACCAGCCAAGGAAATCTGAATTCGCGCGCGATACAGCCGGTGATGTGGGCAATGAGAACGGCAAATCCAATATAGAGAACGGCAGTGTTGATGCACCAGTTCCACCATTCAAATGAAATTCGATGTTATATATATGCAAGTGACATTCTGGATTCGTTACATTTCCGGTTGCTGGAATTGGGTCGTATCCAGGCAGTTCAACGGGTGTAAATGTACATGTTGCATAGGCGCCCAATCCGATCGAATAAGAAACGGTTGTTTGATAATTATCAATGCGAAGGCATCCATCCGGGATTGCGTTGCTGGCCGTCCATGCCGGGCAAGTTTTATAACACGCTGCGGCGGTCGTTGAACCAACCGATGATGTTCCGCCATCTGGACATGCAACGCGTTCTTCGCCGTCACAGAAATATCCCGCGGTACAATCTTCACATGTGCCGCCGGTTAAATATTTGCCCGCCGGACATGCAGATATCACGCAAGCTGTACAATTCAGGTCATACGCACTGGTCGCAGCGTTCCAATCGCACGTCTGTTTTCCGGTGCCGCCTGTGCCGTCATTACAATCCAGTCCTGATTTGCTGCACGAACCAACACCGATTTCACCACCCGCAGATGTACCACCGTTTGGACATGGCAAACATGATGTGCCATCGCGATAATTATTTACTGCGCAAGTCCATTTAGCATAGAATACTTGGTCGGTGTATTCAAATACAGGCGGCGCTGGGATTGCGCTTTGTGCCGAACCACTGAACCCAGAATCAATGAACCAACCCAAGAATTCATAATTATCGCGTGTCGGGGACCCCAGTGTAATAGGCAGGTCTTCAATGGTAAAGCTGGTGACAGCCATCCCACCAGTACCGCCGTTCGGATGGTATTCAATGTTATATATATGCAATTCACATTCTGGATTCGTTACATTTCCGGTCGCTGGAATTGGGTCGTATCCTGGCAATTCAATTGGCGTAAATGTACATGTTTCATATCTATCCAACGCGACCGACCATGGTACCGATAACTGATAATTATCAATTCGCAAACAGCCAGTCGGCACAGTGTTGCTGGCGGTCCAAGCCGGACATATTTTATAGCAATCAGACACACTTTCCGCGCCCGCAATGGATGTTCCGGAATCTGGACACGCGGTGCGCCCAGTAGCATCGCAGAAATATCCCGCCGTGCATGTTACGCAAGCACCCGCATCCAAATATTGGCCGGCCGGACAACTGGTGATTACGCAAGCCGTTTGTGCGGCATTCGGCGACGAACCGGCCGGACAATCTTCGGGCGGATTTGTTCCGCCGGTGCAAATTTTGCCCGCGGGGCATGTCGCGCATTTGCCAGAATTTAAATAAAATCCAGGTTCACAGGATGTCGATGTACAGGATGAACCCAGACATCCGGTGCAAACGGTATAACCATTATCAGCAATACTCCAATTACAAATATTGGTGCCATCAGTGCAAGTTTCAGCGGTCGCATTCGGGTCGCGCACGCTGTCCAGCACGCATTCGGTGGAAATATTGCATGCAAAGTGAGATGTCGAGCCAGCTGGCGAATTCCCGCCATCTGGGCATTCCGGGCACGCGCCAAGCATCAGAAAGAAATCTGCGTCACAAGACGTGGCTGTACAAGACGTGCTGCACACGGTCGGTGCGGCAAATGTTGCGGTTCCGGCCGGACAGCTTGTCGCGGATGCATTCGGAACAGTATTGGTGGGGGTACACGCCCGGGTGCATCCCGTTTTATTCGTATTATCGGTACATTCATTAAATGTTCCGATCCATCCGGCTGGGCAAGTGGCGGTTGTACTGCACGCGGCAACGCATGTATCACCACTGGCCGTAAATCCGGAATCACAGGTTGTGGTGAATGAACAGTTGGCCGGATGATTGACTGTCGTGTTGACCGGCACCAATTTTCCATTCGCGATTGTTTGTTCGCTGCAGTTCCGCACGCATTGGTTTTGCGCCGTATTTCCGGTCGCAGTTCCATTACGCCATCCATCCGTGCAAAGTGTTCTGCCCTGGTCAGAAGACGTTGTATTGCTGACATTGGTATTGCTGGGGCAATAGCTGTCTGCTGGGCACGGCTGGCAATCCCTGGTCGTATTATTCCAATAAGTACCCGCAGCGCATGTGCGCGTCCATGTACAGTTGCTGGTCGGGCCGGTTCCGGCACCCGGGGTTGCGCCCGCTGGAACGTTGGTGCATGCCGTACATGTAGTGTTTGAATTTGTTCGATAAAATCCATTGGCGCAAGTAGTTACAGTACAGCTCTTCGTGCCGTCAGTACAGTTTGCACCGTTTGGTGCACAAGCAACGGTGCCGCTTACGGTTGCTGAATTTAATATGTCGCCGGTCGTACAGCTTCGTGCGCACTGACTCTGAGATGTGGTGTTCCCAGCTGTGTTGCTTCGCCAATTGACGGGGCATTGTTCACGCGCTGTACCATTACACCACCACCCGGCACCACAATTTTGACATCCGGTGTTTCCGGCATTCGGCCATTGTCCAGCAGTGCAAGCAGTACAGCTGCCGGGGGTTCCCCATTCATGCGCAGAACATGCAACAACCGTCGGACATTTGTTGCATGTACCCGTCGCGCCAGTACCGGCACAGCCAGTGGCTATTTCATTCACACAAAGCGACCCAGCAGTACATGCCGTATAACATCTGGTACAATTGTACATTTCACTGGTGGCGCCATGTGCAACAGAACCAATCGCAATAAATACTGCGAACAGCATAAAACGCAGAAATCTGGGTGATTTAACCAACATTCCTTCCTTTGTTACTACATGATATTAAAAAACCGCATTGCAACGCAAGCGGATTTTTAATTAATTGTTCAAATTAATTTTTATGGGCTTGCGCCACCCCTGAATGATTCGATTGAATTATACAAAGCTCCATTGAAATCAACATTTACCGCATCTGTTCGGGTACCTGTGTCCAAGCTGCCATAACATATACCTGTACCAGATTGAACGTGAATTGCTGGGGTGGTTTGTTTTGTAGCATATAATGGAATTACAACATTACCAATTCGCAATGTACTGAATCCAGCAGCGCAAATCTGGGCACATTGTCCGGTTACGGTTTGGGTAAATCCAGAATTGCAAGTCCAAGGACAATTACTGGTCGGACCAGTGCCGCCGCCCGTATATGTTGCATCTGTTGGCGCGTTATCGCACGCATTACATGCGCCGGCGTTCAGATAATAATTTGTTGCGCATATTGCAGCCGTACAAGTCGTGCTGCAAACATCCGGCGCCGCAAAAGTATTTGTTCCAGCCGGGCAATTTGTAGTCGCAGAATTCGGCACAGAATTGTTTGGTGTACATGCACGTGTACATCCGGTCTTGTTCGTATCATCTGTACATTCGTTAAATGTCCCGGTCCATCCGGCTGGACATGTTGCATTCGGGTTGCATGACAGAACGCAAGTCAACCCTTCGGCATGGTAACCTGTATCGCACTGTGCAGTAAACGAACACGTATTTGGCGATGCACCGAATGTGACAGTGGATGACACGGCAACCAATGTACCATTTGTTATTGGTTGGTTTGGACAATTTTTAACACACGCATTTTGATTCACAACACCGGGGCCATCGCGGAAACCATCCGGACATTGCGTCCGACCATGTTCAGAATTCGGTCCCCAGTATCCATCACCAACCGGTGGACACACCGGTTCTGTCGTCCAAACACCTTGAAAATAATGCCCTGGGCTTGGCGCAAGATTGCCACCACCCCATGCCCAACCTGTGTTTTGTGTCTGGCCGCCTTGATTCATATAATTAACGCTAAAACCATTAATACTCAGAGTTGGGGTACCTGCAAAGACACCCGTAAAATATCTGGCCCTGAATGCGTCCGTACCGCACTCTGACAATGTCACGGGCGCGGATGCACATGAACGAAAATCTGTTTGTGGGAATCCCATCAAAAGACCAGTAGCTGGGCTGTTAAGCGAAATAATACTTCCATCAAATGCATTTGGGCAAGTATATCGATCATGTGGAAAATGCAGCCAACCGTTCATAATCATAACTTCTGCCGGACTCCAATTATTTGCGGTCAAGGCTTGCCAAGTACCATTAGCTGTTACTCCTACGGTTCCGGTCAACGAACCAATCCCGGCTGGCGCCCAGGCAGCATAAAGAGTTGTGTTCGCCATAAAGTTAAAATTCGTACCGTTCGGACTGTCTACACGATAGCATGTTCCACGGCCATGCGTTTGTGTGCACCACCAACCATATACAGACCTGAAATCTACAGGTGCAGCACCGGGTAAAGATGCTGTGGTGCTTCCCAAAGCATGGTTTCCAGAGAATGCTGTCGAGTCACGATACCGCCCCCATATAGGACTGAAATTTGTACGGGTCAATGGCACAATACTGGGCAATGTACATTGCCACGAATAGCAAGTTAGCACTGCATTTGTTGTCGCGGAATTGGCTGCAATTGTTCCGCCACCGCGCGGTTGAATCGTTAAACTGCCCGAGCCGCCAGCTTTATTAAGTGTCACGAGCATATTAGTTACCACATTTCCACAAAAGCCCGCTGTCAATGTACCGGTTGTACATGATGTTGCAATACACGTTGTGCTGCAAACATCTGGCAGTTCAAAAATCTGAACCCCGACCGGACAAGACGTTGTTGCAGCATTACTGACCGGATTATTCGGTGTGCATGGGCGTGTGCACCCAGTTTTATATATATCATCATCACATTGATTAAATGTTCCGTTCCATCCGGCAGGGCATGCGGCGGTCGTGCTGCATGTTGGTGTATTATTGACGCATGCGCCGCCAACTAAATCAAATCCGGCGTCGCATGCCGTGGCAACGCATGATGTGCTGCATACTGTTGGCGTTGCGAATGCTTGCGTACCGGCCGGACAGCTGGTCGCCGTGGCATTTGGAACACTGTTATTCGGTGTACAGCTGCGCGTACATCCGGTCTTATTCGTATTATCCGTACATTCGTTAAATGTGCCGGACCATCCGGCGGGACATGTCGCGCTTGCGTTACATGGTACCACGCATGTGTTTCCGCTGGCTTCAAACCCAGAATCGCAGACCCATTTTAAATGCAGGGTGGTATTTGATGCAAATGTCTGTGCTGAACCGCCATTATAGCAAGTTCCGCCACCGTTTGCAGCGGTACACCAATATGGCTGTGCGCCAAGCGTGGAATCAGCACGTGTTAATCCGGATACGGTCGGCAAAGTACAGCTGGTGCCGCTGCAGGTTAATGTTGCATCAATTAATCCAGTATTGCCCGCAGTAACGCCTGTACCGGTAATCGCACCCGAACCGCCCGCTTTGTTCAAAGTGATAGTTGTATCAGTTGGAATCGCAACACAATTGTTTCCATCGGCATCAAAGCCACTATTACAAGCCCATTTGAAATGCAGCGTGGTCGCGGCAGTAAATGTAACGGTCGCGCCGCCATTGTGGCATGTGCCGCCACCATTCGCCGCAGTGCACCAATACGGATTCGCGCCAAGCGCGGAATTCGCACGCGTCATGTTATTTGTGCTGCTGGTTATCGTCGGTAATGTACAATCATTACCATTACAGGTCAGGGATGCATTCGCCGTCGCGGTTTGTGTGGCAACGCCGGTCGCAGTAATCACACCCGAACCACCCGCCTTGTTCAGTGTTATGGTTCTGTGTGCAACACAGGAATTAACGCTGCCGTTCGGACCGAATCCGGAATTGCACACCCACCGCAGGTGCAATGTTGTCGCCGCTGTAAAAGTCTGGGTCGAACCGGCATTATAACAAGTTCCGCCGGAAATTGCCTGGGTGCACCAATAAGGATTCGCAGCGATAGCAGAATTCGCACGGGTCACGTCGGTTGCGGATACGGTCGGCAAAGTACAGAAATTTCCGACGCATGTTAACGTCGCATTGGCCGTAGTGGTATTGGCCCCCACGCCGGTTCCGGCAATAGTTCCGGTTCCGCCGGCCTTGTTCAAAGTAATGGAACGATTCGATACGCAAGCATTATCATTAGCCCCAAAATTCGTATTACACGTCCATCGAAGATACAGTGTGGTATTCGCCGCCAGTGTGACGTTCGTTCCGCCGCTGTAACACGTTCCGCCGCCATTTGTTTGCGTACACCAATATGGATTCGCCGCCAACGCAGAATTCGCGCGTGTTACGCCGGATACGGCCGGCAGCGCGCAAGTTTGCCCTGTACATGTCAAAGATGCGTTGGTCGTGCCGGTCGCGCCCAGAATCGTGCCGGTACCGCCGGCTTTGTTCAAAGTAATAACAGTATTGGATGCCGCGACGCAGGTCGTGGCGTCGTTGGCGGCGGCGGCAAATCCAGATGCGCAGGCACCACATTTTCGGCACCCTGATGTTGCGTTCGTGCCGGCACATATTACATTATTAGCATTCGTGTTTGTACTGCAAAGCGCATGGGTTGACACATTACACGCATTATAGCATTTTGAACAATCAAATTGACCCGTTGCTGCAAAAGAAGGCGATGGTCCAGCGACGGCAAGCACTGCAATAAACATAGCGGCCGCGATAAATCGCAGAAATCGTGGGGTTTGTATCAACATCCCTTCCTTTATTCCTATATGATATAAAAAAACCGCCTGGCAAAGCAAGCGGATTTTTTCCTATTCTGATATAAAAATTTTGGTGGAGCCAATCAGACTCGAACTGACGACCCCCTGCTTGCAAAGCAGGTGCTCTACCAACTGAGCTATGACCCCAAAAAAGGTATTCATAAGTCAGGATGGTGGGTTGGGAGGGACTCGAACCCCCGACCAAAGCGTTATGAGCGCTCCGCTCTAACCAACTGAGCTACCAACCCAGACGTATGTGCCGCGGTATTATATATTATTTTGATTGTATTTCAAGTGGAAATTATATGTTCGGGATTTTTTTACTTTTATCGCATATTCCAAGTGGTTGAAAATAAAACAAAACTGGGCGAACCTGGTTTTTGATTGCATTTTTTTGAAAAAATGTGTAATGTCGCGGCCAGATTATGTCCGAGTTCCCGTACATCTTAAACGAATCCCAGCTGCGCGCATTCAACGCGATTGAATCCGGCGCTAATAATATACTGATACTGGGCCAAGCGGGAACCGGAAAATCTACATTCATCAATTATTTAAAGTCGGCCAGCAAGAAACGTATAATCTGTGCATGTCCAACCGCAGTATCGGCACTGAATATCGGCGGTCAGACAATCCATTCTATGTTTCAAATCGCACCGCGTGATTTCGTCCATCCGGAATTATTAAAATTAAAATCCAAGTCACGGAATGTTTTATCCGCCGCTGACATACTGGTCATCGATGAAATATCAATGGTATCGCCGGATATATTGGATGCGATGGATATTTTAGCGCGCGGTGCACGGCGAAATAATTTACCATTCGGCGGATTACAAGTCGTTGCAATCGGCGATCTGTTCCAATTGCCGCCGGTAATTACACGCGACGCGGAACAATTGTACAGCGATGCGTATGGTCGGCCGAATTCATATTTTTTTGATGCGCATGCGTATAAACGTGCAGATTTCCGGCGTGCAGATTTCGACATGGTATATCGTCAAAGCGACGATGGTTTATTGCGTCGCTTGACTGATTTGCGCAGCGGCGAAAATGTTACGGCGGCATTGGATTATTTTAATGGATTAAAAATCAATGATACTGCGCGCCGCGAAAATGCAGTAATTATTACGCCATTCCGTGCAGTCGCTGATAAAATCAATGCGGACAGGTTGGCACAAATCAATGCACCGGAAATGATATACACAGGCGAAACATCCGGAAATTTTAACGACAAAGATGCACCCGCGCCGATAAATTTAACGCTCAAAGTCGGCGCTTTGGTCGTGTTTGTAAAAAATTCCGACCGCAGCGATTGGTATAATGGTTCGATGGGGGTTGTTGAACACCTGGGCGCGGACGAAATTCGCGTACGCCTGACCAACCGGACGCGCGATATTGTCACAGTTAAACGCGACAAATGGCAAAAGATGGAATATGCGACGGACGACGCGACACAAAAGATTACGGAAAATGAAACGGGCAGCTATAAACAATTTCCGCTGGCACTTGGGTATGCAATGACAATTCATAAAGCCCAAGGCAAAACGCTGGATGCCGTTGTATTGGATATTTCGCGCGGCGCATTTGCGCACGGACAGACTTATGTCGCGCTGTCGCGCACACGCACCGCGGCCGATATACATATTGCATCACCACTGCGCCCACGCGATATTATTTTCGATTCACGCGTTTTGGAATTCGTTGGATAAAATCTTTTCCATCACAATCGCATCAATGTCGTCGTAATATTTTGGCCGCACGCCGATTTGCTTGTATCCATGTTTTTTATACAAGGCACGGGCAGGTTGATTGTCATCCGCAGCTTCCAGAAATATCTTTTTAATATTTTTATTTTTTAAATCATTTTCCATCAAGTGCAATAATGTACTGGCGACGCCTGTGCCACGCGCATATGGCGCAACCCCAATTGTAATTATTTCGCATTCATCCGCAGCGCAACGAAAAACAATAAATCCATTATCACTGGCCAAAATTTCACATCCGGATTTTTGCAGCGATGCAAATTCATCCGCGTTCCATGGCTTATTCGGGAAACATAATTTATGAAGATTTGCAATTTGTTTCAGCATAATGTGGTCGTATATATAATGGTATCACAGGTTCAATTTCACCGGATAATTTACGCGTAATGACGGGCAGGGCATCAGTCAAATCAAACGGTTTATGTCCGATAGTCGACGAGTATTTCATCTGCTGCGTTTCGACCTCATCAATCGACATAATCATTGGCACTAAATCATGTGCACCGACAAAAAAATCACCGCGTCCTGAATCAATTGCAACAAAAGCATCCGGGGTGCGTTCCAAATAAATTTCAAACGCATTCACCGGAACAACCGGCACGCCCAATCCAATTGATAAACCTTTTGCATAAGCAATACCCAATCGAATCCCAGTAAAACTGCCCGGTCCAACGACAATTCCAATCGCCATTAAATCGCGAAATGTAACGCCATTTTCGGTTAAAAAAAATTCAACTTCAATGGGCAGGGCGGTCGATTGTTTATCTGTTTCGATCGATTTTTGTATGGGCGGTCCGGCCTTCGCCGGAATGACAGAACAGCATACAACCTGTAATGCTAAACGAATCCCCGGCGATGAAGCATCGATTATCAAAATCATGTTTTAATTTTATTATTGTAAAAGCGAAAAAGCTTTTTTGCCAATTTTTCGTTCTCTGACCACTTTAATTGTTTAACAGATTCCGATAATTCATCGGGCTTACCTCCAGATGGTACAGTTATATAATATGATGGAAAACACAGTCCAGGTGTGGATGTTTTTCCAATTATCAACTCTACATTTGATAGTCCAGCAGATATTAAATATTTATTAAAATATGTAAAACCAGTATTATTGCCGCGCGGCTCAACAACCATAACGTTGGAAAAGGTGGTTATTCGTTTAAACAGATTATATCGGATTTTACGTTTTTGAAACAAGTTCATTTTTTATATCCTTTACACCCGCGCGCCGAAACCGATTTTTTTCGCGCCGTTAATTGTCTTGCGTTTTGATAATGCCGTATCTATTTTGTCGGTCGTAAATTCCGTTGGAATGTCCGCACCGTCGATATCCAGCAAAGTGCGGCGCAGTACAGCCGTGATTTCACGACGCAATTGACGCACACCGTCTTCGGCGGTATATTTACGAATTATATGACGTATTGAATCATCAGAAATCAAAATGTTTTCCAGCATCCATCCGGTATCCGCGGCTGCACGACGCAACAAATGATTGCGCGCAATTTCAACTTTTTCGTCTTCCGCGTAACCCGGCATTTCGATAATTTCCATGCGGTCTTTTAATGCTGCAGACATGTTAACCGAATTCGCCGTCGCGATAAATAATACATTCGACAAATCAAAATCGACTTCCAGATAATGGTCGCGAAAAGTTTTATTTTGTTCCGGATCCAAAACTTCCAACAAAGCATGTTCCGGGTCGCCGCGATAATCGCGTCCCATTTTATCAATTTCGTCCAGAACGATAACCGGATTATTGGCACCAGCGCGTTTCAGTGCATCCATAATGCGGCCCGGTTGGGCCCCAATGTATGTCTTGCGATGTCCACGAAAATGTGCTTCGTCCGATACGCCGCCCAGTGATATGCGTTGGTATTTCCGTCCAAGTGCGGCCGCAACAGATTGGCCCAAGCTGGTTTTTCCAACGCCCGGCGCGCCGACCAAACATAAAATAGTCCCACGCATATTTCCGGTTTTTTTCATCACGGCCAAATGTTCCAAGATGCGTTCTTTCACACCATTCATACCAGAATGTTCGCGGTCCAATTCTTTGCGCGCGGCCGCCAAATCAATCGCAGTTTTGTCTGATTTATGCCACGGCATCGCCAAAATTTCATCAAGGTAAGTTTTTAACATCGCGCCTTCATTCGACATAGGCGACAGATTGTTCATACGCTTCCATTCGCCCAGCGCTTTGTCTTCGGCATCTTTTGGCAAATTCGCATCTTTGATTTTTTTCTTGAATGCCAATGTATCCAGTTCTTCGGCATCTTCGCCCATTTCACGTTGCAGCGCGCGCAATTTTTCCGACAGATATACTTCGCGTTTTCCACGTTCCATTTGTTGGTTTATACGCTTGTTAATAGAGTCATCGATTTTCGTCATTTCGGCCATTAAACTGACCTGTTCCAACAATGCAGTCAATTTTTCAGCATAGTTGCGCATGCATAAAATTTGATTCGCGGATTCGGGGTCCATATCCGTCATTTGAATAACCGCATCGATAAATGCTGCAACAGAATAAGAATTCGCAATCGCGCCCAGCTTCAACATATTCATACGCTTTGACTTCATTGCAAATTGCAATTTTTCCGCAACCCGGTCACGTAACGCGACCACATATTCAGCATCAGAATCATCAAAGAACGGCAATTCCGTCGCGTCCGCCATAAACATTCCATCTGTCGCAGTAATATCGGAAAGGCGCACAGCCGCACGTGTTTGCAACATAACGTGAATTGTGCCATCCGGCATGGTCAGCAACTGCATCAAATCAGCAATGGTGCCGACGTCGTACAAATCGTTTATCCGTGTTGGATAATTTGTAACTTTCTGTGCAACCAGAATAATTTTTCCGGATTCTTTGGCAGATTCCAGTGCCGCAATGGACACCGGATTATCCATAAAAATAGGCACGGTTATCCCAGGTTGGAATACAAGATTGCGAAGTGGTAATATATAGTGTTTCATAGCGATAAATATAGTGAAATTTTCACCGATTGCAAGTAGATAAAAAATCCCGTGCTTCTGGTGCCAGGCGCACGGGAAAGCCCCAACTATGTGGCATGAATGCAATTACCTATTGGCTCTTGCATTCGGCGCAATTAAGCGGCCATTGCATAGTTAACGCGGATGTTGTCATTCGCATTCATTTTGTTTCAGCCTTTCACAGCAGCAACGCTGGATACACTCTCTATCTTTCAATCCCTGTCGAAACTATGTCAGCCCCAAGTGGTGGAGCTGTGGGGTACCGCCCCCCAGTCCAAAAGACCTATTTCATAGAGCATTCAGCATCATCTCTGCATTCGCAGCAACACAATTATAGATAAAAATACACAAAAATCAAGTATAAGGATAACAATCAAAAATGAATTGCAAATCAGACCGCCACACGATATAATCCGCCCACGCGCCCGTAGCTCAGCCGGATAGAGCATCGGATTTCTAATCCGCAGGTCGCAGGTTCGAATCCTGCCGGGCGTGCCAGTGTTGTTTTGGGGCCAATATGAGAAATAAAACACTATTCATGTTTTTCGTTCTTTTAATTGCTTTGATAGTGATTGCCGCAGTTTTTCAGTTATGTTATGGCAACAAAGATAATTTTGGAATATTCCTGGTGACTGCCTTAACCGCTATCGGAACTTGTGGTGTTACGATTTTGAATGTATTTCCTTACGAACATAAAGATAAATTGGAAGCAAAAATTTATTATTATAAAAAGGGAATTCGGTTAGCCATAGATAACAAGTCAAACCATCCTGTCTATCTTGGAACTGATGATTATTCCACTTCAGATTATCATGAGCTTTTATTCAGATGGTGGCCAACGGATAAAGATTATGATTTTGAACATCCTGATAATGGAAGAGATTATTTTGCACAACCAGGTGCTAATTTAGTCATTCCACCACGAAGTTCTATTTGGTTCCCAATAACTCCAAAACCATTTGGTAAAAATAATTTAAGTAATTTGAAAATTAGAATTTTCACTAGTTCTGGTTATAAATTTGATGTTCAAAATAATTTAACCAAGAAATTGCATAAAGGATAGGAATGAAAAAAATTATTTCTATTAAATGGTTTTTTGCTCTTTGTTTTTGGATTTCGTTAATACTGGTTGTTTGTGTCTCAGCTTTGGCTTTTTATTATAATAAAACAAAATTCATAACTGATTTTGCGTTACCTATGGCAGCGGGTATTTTTGCTTTCGGGCAGTTATGGCGACAAGAAAAACAAATTGAATTTGAAAAAGAAAAATTCATAAAAGAAAATTATTTTCAGTTAATGGAACTTCTCCGTAAAGTGTTTAGTTTCAATCTTAGTGGTGATTTTAAAGATATTGAAAAACTTAAACATGAATTTATTACTGGATGTCTTAACCAGGCCAATTATTTAATGCTTGCTAGAGAAAAAGGGCGAGTTTTATTTGGTAATAAAGCGAAAGATTTAGATTCAATAATCGGAAATGTTCAAAATAGCTTAAAGGGCTTGATTGAAGTAATGCAAAAAACTGTAAATAAGTCATCCGTCGATGATAAAAAACTATTTGATGCTCATTATAACAAATTCGCTGATGATTCAGCCATATTAGCCGCATTTTTGCAAAAATGTTATTCCGAAAGAATTGCTGATTAAAATACTAACCTACCCAAACAACCACAATATCAGTGGGGCAAGGATGGCGGTGGCCAGGCCGGATATAACAATGGCCAGACTGCTGGTTGCGCCTTCGATTGAGCCCATTTCAAGTGCTTTCGCAGTACCCATTGCATGAGATGAATTTCCAATGGCCAAACCACGTGCAACTGGATTGCGCAGGCCGAGTATTGAACACACTTGTTTCCCAATTGCGTTTCCAAGTATGCCGGTGATTATAACCGCAAATACTGTAATTGCGGCAATTCCGCCCAGTTCTTTGGTAATTCCAATTGCGATTGCGGTTGTGACCGATACCGACGCCAGTGAATTTCGGATAATATCGCTCAGGCCAAAGGCCCAACAGAGCAGGGCCACAGTCGCAATCGAAACCGCACATCCAAAAACCAGCGACGCAACAATCGCCCACTTATATTTACCCAGCATATTAATTTGTTTATACATCGGTACTGCGAAACATACTGTTGCCGGTACCAGAAAATAATATAAATATTTTGCACCATTTTGATAATTCGCGTACGGAATATCAAACAGCAACAGAACCGCAATAATTCCAATTGTGGTCAGCAATAATGGCGTCGTTATCGCAACATTCCATCTTTTGTTAACAAACACAGCCATAACATATATGCCAATTGACAACGCCAATCCGAAATATATCGAAGATGCGAAAATTTCGGTCATTTTTTGCGTGCCTTTTGTTTTCTGTCTTTCCACCAAATCATAAATTCAGCCAACCAGCCGGTTGATACCATTGCAGCAAAATAAGTAAGTATTATAACAAGCAACATAGCGGGCCAAACATATGCGATATCGCCAAATATTTCCAATACGCCGACCGCGGGCACAACGAATAAAACCGGAATAATAATTAAAAAGAAATTCGCAACATCTTCGATTTGCGATAATTTTATAACACGCGTCCACAACGCGCCCAGCAGCAAAATCAATCCCCAGATACTGGCCGGCACGGGCAGCGGCACAATTGCATGAACAAATTCACCGGCAACTACAAACACCATCAATAATAAAAATTGGGACAGATATTTCACCGCCCCATTGTATCATATTCAGCACGAATGGTCAATTAGCCTTGCGCGGTCCCTTGTTTGGACCTTTGCGTGGTTTGCGTGACATTGTTCTGTCGATGATTTCTGCGCGTTCTGCAACCGGTAGATTTTGCATTCTGTCATTAAATTTTATCATGAATTCGCGGTTGAAATCACATTGTGCATCTGTAAATTTTTCCAGCTGGGCATCGAATTCAACCTGGTTAAATTCTTTGGCTTTCATAATATCGGCCAATCGTGCGCGTTCCAATGCAACATTTTCACGCATATCATTGCGTATTTCGCGGAATTCTGACATTGCCATCGGACCGGGCCGTTGGTGCCGCTGGCTGCCAATAATATTTCCAGCGAATAATCCAATCAGCAAAGCATTCAGCAATAGCGATATTGTTAAAATTATTTTCATTTTTTTGGGCATTTTAATCTCCTTTTTTTTATATTTCCATTAATTCTGTGATGTCGGCGGAATAAACAAAATCGTATGATTCCATACCCGCAGTTAGCCCGATGACGAATACTGCGGCCATCATTGCAATTGCCCAATGCGGCTGCATAGGCAGTATCGCACCAGCACGTGACCACAGAGCGCGTATGGAAAACGGTCGGCATTGTTTGATATTGCGCGATGCATCAACTACTCGATTACAAAAATCGGTGGACATTGTTGGGATATTTTTATTCCATTCCATAGCCTTGCCTTTCCATAGTAATTTTTAATTGTTCTTTGGCGCGATTAATTAAAACCTTGACCGCACCTTCGGATTTTTTCATTATATTTGCGACTTCGCTGTATTTCATTTCGTTAATAATACCCAAGTTTATTGCGGTCTGTTGCGACGCAGAAAGCTTTTTAATTGCATTGCCCAGCGCCAGAACCGTGCGATGTTTTTCCAGTGTGTCAAATGCACCCGCGCGGTTATCCGCAATTTCCAAATCGTCGATATTTGTTATTGGGCGGCGCGCCCGGCGGTCGTCAAGGCACAGATTCACAACGCATCGCGCGAACCAAGTTTTAAATCCAGCCGCACCATCACAGTCAAACTTGTACGGTTTTTCCCACAGTTTCAAAAACGCGATCTGCAATATGTCTTCGGCTGTTTCGCGGTTATTTGTAAATCGATATGCGATTGCAAAGAAATATTCCGAATGCCTGGACACCAAGGCGGCGAACGCACCGCGATTACCACCTTGGATTTCCTTTATCAAATAAATGTCGTCGAATTGTTCCACAGTTTTTTAATTTTACGGCATTAAATCTATTTCGCAAGGGCATAAATTACGCCACCTGTAATCATTCCAACCGTCATCGCAGCGGCCAGCTTGTTGTTATTACCAGCGCCATGGCATTTATTGCTTTTGCATTTGCATCCGCAATTATTATGTTTTTGATGATTGTTTTTTACGACGACAACCGTGCTGCGCGGGGCAACCGCCGGTCGTGCAACTGGGCGCGGTCCGGCGTGCAGGGCGACTACGCCGGGTTTATGGTGTGGCGCTGGGGCATGTTTAGTATGCTTGCACGGCATTGCATTCGCGGCGCCCGCCATCAAGATTATTGCCATAGAGCTGATTATTATTTTTTTCATTTTTCTTCCTTTTGGTTGTACACACATATATACGTGTGGGCACATCAAAAGGTTACAAAAAATATTTAATTAATTTCGGATAACGCACCTGTGTTTATATCCATAATAAATCCGCGAACGGATACATAGTCTGGCATCAAGGAATGGGTCTTGATAATATCTACGCTTTTGCTGACAGAATCTGTGCCGTCTTCGAACCCGCACAGCCAAGTTCCGACATCAGAATCCGGGCATACGCCAACCGATTTCATTTTTTCAGACAGTGCCGGCACATCCAATTTTTCCATTCCGCAATCTGTATGCCCGACAACCATTATATCGCGCACGCCCAATGCATGCACCGCGACCAGCAAGCTGCGCATTACGCTGCCACATGGGTGCAAAACACATCCGCCGGCATTTTTGATAATTTTCGCATCGCCATTGTGCAAATCCAGTGCCGCGGGCAATAATTCGACAAGGCGGGTATCCATACACGTCAGCACGGCCAATTGTTTCCGCGGCAATCCGCGTTCCTGGGCATATGGAATATATTTTTTATCTGCAACAAATTGTTCATTGAATTTGATTATATCGTTAATTGTGTTCATTGTATTTTTCATCCTTATATTGATATTACAGAACAATTTCGCCCAGTGTCCGATATCATCTGATGCTGGGCACGGCGATAACTGTGATATTCTGGTGAATTATATGTATCGATGGGATTTTGATTGCGCGCTTTATATATATCGCCCCAGGTTATATTTGATATTCCGCTGGATTCCAATTTATATTTTACAAAATTTGGAAAATCAAAGTGAATTGTCGTATCATCACCAATTTCGAAAAATCGTGCAAAATTTTTATCTTGGTTGATGAACGATGTACGCATGTTATCTTTGCATTCAAAGCTGCCTTGGACCAATAGCGGTCCGATAAATGCGCGAATATCACCCGTCCGTGCACCGTATTCCAGCATAAGGCGCACGGTATTTTCCAATATCCCAGACAAAGCGCCGCGCCACCCAGCATGTGCCGCGCCAATTACGCCATTTCGTTTATCTTGGAATAATACTGGCGCGCAATCTGCAGTCCGGATACAGAGCAGTAAATCGGGATTAGTCGTGACAATTCCGTCCGCCACCCGGGACAGAAAGTCAAACTTATACGCATAGACGGCCGTCGCAGTGTGGCCTTGTCGTACATTGACGGTATCCATGAAAGTCTTGCCGACGGATTTTGCAATTGCGTCCAACGACTTTATGGCCGCCGATACGTGTTCTATTTCGGACATGCCAACGTCAATGGCACGATTTGCTGTGCGATTACATCGGTCTTTTGGTAATTGGTTTCCAAAGAATTTTATCATGCCGCAATTTATATCAAAATTATTCGAATATTGCAAATTTTTGACTTTTCTGGCCGCCGTGGCCCAATAAATAACATTTGCATTTTTATAACAAGATGTTATAATCTGCCAGTTTCGGGGAATAGCTCAGTCTGGTAGAGTGCTTGCTTTGGGAGCAAGATGTCGCAGGTTCGAATCCTGTTTCCCCGACCAGATTTAAAATACCCCTGCGGTATTTTTAATCTGGTCGCGATAGATTCATGAGAACCTGCAGGTTCGACAATGAGTCAGCGAGCGGGCACGCGAGCGCAGCAAACCGACAGGTTTGCATGAACGAATGCCCCGCAGGCGCAAAGCGCCAAGGGAATCCTGTTTCCCCGACCATCTATTTACAAAAACGTGGTGGTCATTATGAAAACTATATCTATATTTAAAATCTCTTATATCTTTCTGGCTGGGGCGTTGTTATTGAGTGGGTGTGCAACGGACGTTATGACCGGGAAAAGCACGATGGCTTTTGTTCCAAACAGCCAGATTAATTCAGCAGCAGCCGAACAATATGCAACGGTTTTGAAAGACAGCAAAGTTGTAAAGGGCACGCCGGACGCAATAATGCTGGACCGGGTTGGGTGGAAATTGGTCGCGGCGGCTGAAAAATGGGTAACGGCCCAGGGCTCGCCCAATCACTTTAAAGATTATCAATGGTCGTTTGCTTTGATTCAAGATGACAGTATAAACGCATGGGCCATGCCGGGCGGGCGGATTGCGTTCTATACTGGAATTTTACCAGTAACGAAAAATGAAGCAGGCATTGCGGTCGTAATGGGACATGAAATCGCCCATGCTATTTTAAATCATGGCCAGCAACGGATGAGTGCAGATATGATTCAACAAGGCGGATTACTGGGCACACAAATATTATTGGGCACCACGGGTATGTCGAAAAAGACCCAAGAATTGTCGATGACCGCCGCCGGGGCAGGGACCAGTATATTGGGTACATTGCCATTCAGCCGGAAACATGAAGACGAAGCGGATTATCTTGGACTGGTGCTGATGACAATTGCCGGTTATGACCCCCATGAAGCGCCCAAATTATGGGAACGCATGAACGCACTGGGCGGTTCATCTGGTCCCGCATGGCTCAGCACCCACCCCTCGCACGAAGGTCGGATTAAGAACCTGCGCGATTCAATTCCAAAGGCCCAGGCAACAGCGGCGCAGCTGCGATAAAAAAACTGTCCGACAACGGACAGTTTTTTATTTACCATTATTATTCCGACAGTGCATGCATTCCATGGTTTGAAAATAGTATGGCATATTCTGGGACGCGGGCATTTGGGTATGCTGCTGTTCCGCGCCGAACCCAATCATTTTTTTCGGTATGAAGCATTGGACTTCGTGGCGCAGTATGCGCAGGCCTTCGGGCTTGACATACTTTTTGCGCTGCATCTTTGATACGGTTCGCTCTACACGGCCCAGGTCGAAATCCTGGATATATATGGTGCATCGAAAATTATTTTTGCAATCAATATCGCTGAACGTACATTTTTTCATAGTTATGCCTTTTATTGGAATACATTATATGCCAGGATTTCTCATTTGTCAACATAAAGTAAAAAGAAATTATATTGTTTTTAGTTTTCGACTTGCCTAGAATTTCATAAAAGCAAATGGAGATAAAATGCAAACATATTACATCGTCAGTGGTGGATTCGACCCAATTCACGAAGGTTATATTGATATAATACGGGCATCGGCCGCCGCATCCGACGGCGTGATTGTCTTGCTGAATTCCGATGATTGGCTGGTGCGGAAAAAGGGCAAATTCTTTATGAATTTTAATTCGCGTAAAATCGTTACCGAAAATATCAAGGGTGTCATAGATGTTTTGGATTTCAATGATGCTGATAATTCGGCCTGCGACGGTATTGCACGTGCACGCATTAAATATCCAGATGCAAGATTGGTATTCGCCAATGGCGGCGACCGCACGCCGGATAATGTACCGGAACATACAGCGTGCAAAAAATACAACATCAATATGGCGTTCGGCGTCGGTGGTGAAAACAAAGCGAATTCTTCGTCCTGGATTTTGAACAACTGGTCCGACGATAAAAAATCTTGATTAAGCTATCGCAAAATCCGCACTTTCGGGTCGCCCAAGTTCAAACGCTTTGCGGCCAATTCTTCAATATAATCCGGTGAATGTTCCGTCACCAGACGAATATGCATATTCATGTCATCCAATTTGGCTTGTTCTGTGGCCAGTTGTTGCTGTTCTTTCTTTAATTTAAATCCGTTCATTACCAGTGCTTGGACACTGACCGTACCGACAAACATCCGGGCGATTACAAATATGGAAAATACAGCAAGCGCAAGACCGATTTTCCCACGCGTTCCGCCGCGCCAAGCCCGCCCAACGAATTCAAATAAATTTTTGATTTTTTCTTTCATACCGGTTATTATAACACAATGTTCACATCGCTTCATCTTAAAAATATGACTATTAACACGCCCGTTTTTGCTGCGCCATTGGCGGGAATTACTGACCGTCCGTATCGCCAAATTTTACGAAAATGCGCACCGGATGCCCCGCTGCTGACCGAAATGATTTCGTGCCACGCGCTGATTAATAATCGCAAGCCATCACCGAACACTGGCAATAAACGTAATTTCGACAATCTGTCTGACGAGGGCCTGATTGGCGCCCAAATTTTCGGCGCAGATCCGGCCATTATGGCGACCGGCGCAAAAATCTTGGAACAAAACGGCGCATCTTGGATTGACATAAATATGGGATGTCCGGTTCCAAAGGTCGCGACCAAGGCAGGGGCGGGCGCTTTTTTAATGCGTGACCCAAAATTGGCTGGCCACATAGTCGATGCAGTTGTACGCAGCGTCAAAATACCAGTCTCAATTAAAACACGACTGGGATGGGATAATTCCAGCTTGCATTCCGCCGAACTGGTCCGAATATGCGCGGATAACGGTGCGCAATTTGCAACAATTCATGGACGCACGCGGGCCCAGGGATATGCTGGATTGGCCGACCGCATGAAATCATTGGATATAAAACATACCGCACCAATACCCGTAATGTACAATGGCGATATTAAAACGACCGTGGACATTGCGGAAATCGAAAAAATGGGATTTGATGGTGCAATGGTCGGACGCGCTATATTAGGTAATCCTTGGCTGATGGATGAATTAACCAGACCAGGATATAAAAAGCCTGATTCCATCGGTCCAATCATTATCGAACATTTACATCTGACATTAGAATATTACGGCGTTCGTGCGGGTGTTCCTTTGTTTCGGAAACATGCAGCTTGGTATTCAGCCGGTATGACGGGCGGCGCTGAATTTCGCACGCGGATAAACCAGATTATCGACCCAGCGGAAATGGAACGCGCCATATTGGAATTTTTCAAAATTTAAGTTGCGCACGGCGAATTCGCGGTTTATCATGGGCAAAAGGAAATAATCATGACAGATAAAAACCACAATATTGATAATCGAACCGCGGGTGAAATTTTGCGTTGTGCACGCACCACCGGTCGACGCAAGCGTGAATTATCAACAATTTCAAAACAATTGTGCATTCGTGAAGAATTCTTGGCCGCACTGGAATCCGGCGAATATCACAAAATTCCCGAAGCAGTTTATACATTGGGCTTTGCGCGCAACTATGCGCTTGAATTGGAACTGGACGCGAATATGATTATCCAAAAAATCAAATCTGAAATGGGTTTATTGGAATCAGAAATTGAAATCAAACCAGCGCCAATACGGAAATCCAAAACTGCATCGGTCAAAGCCGCCGCAAAAAAAGCCAGTGAAAAAACCGCCAGTATATTGGTGCGAAATTGGAAAACTGTCGCATGGATTGCGGTTGCAATTATCGTAATAATTATCGGTGCTATATTTGTTGCGAACATTGCGCGCGCACAACGCAGTGATAATTCGGGTGCATATACCACTGAAACCACCACCCACGGAATCGAATTTAAAATTCCGGTGCGTGAATCTTTTGGTGCTGACAATCGCACGAACGCGGCCATTGTGTTCCAGGCGAATTCTGAAACATGGCTGCGTATCGAAGATTCGCGCGGCGAAACATTGTTTTCACGCGTTATGATGCCGGGCGATGTATATTATGTGCCAACAACACCGGGGGCAAAGGCAACGGTCGGAAACGCCGGTGGGCTGGATGTATTTGTAAACGGCAAACCGGCACCAAAATTGGGTGCAAGTGGGGCACGTAAAACTGGGATTGCATTGACACCTGCATCATTGTCACCACAACCGACGGCAACCACAGAAGAATAAAATGCCCATCGCACCGATAAAGCTTTATAATACGATGTCGCGAGGACTGGAAGAATTCCGACCGCTGGTGCCGGGCGTGGTCAGTTTTTATACCTGCGGACCAACTGTCTATTGGGACCAGCATTTGGGCAATATGCGCACATTCATCAGCAACGATTTGATAAAACGCATGTTCATGGCGAACGGATATAAAGTCACTCATGTAATGAACTTTACCGATGTCGGACATCTGGCGGGCGATGCGGACGAAGGCGCCGAAGATAAAATGGAATCCGGTGCACGCCGTGAAAACAAATCTGTCTGGGATATCGCAAAACAGTATATCGGTTCGGTCGTGAACGATATGAACGATTTGAACATTATTTCGCCGACACATACACCGCGCGCAACTGATTATATTCCGGAACAAATCGAACTGATTCAAAAATTGGAATCATTGGGCTATGCGTACGCGATTCCAGGCAAAGGTGTTTATTACGACACGTCGAAATTTGCAGATTATGGCGCACTTTCCGGACAAGATGCATCAAAGCAGCGTGCCGGCGCACGTATATCAGACGAAGGCAAACGTAATCCGGCGGACTTTGTACTGTGGGCTTTTTTGTCGGACGATGCGAAAAACGAAATGATATGGGATTCGCCATGGGGTCGTGGTTTTCCCGGATGGCACATTGAATGCAGCGCGATGAGCATGAAGTTACTGGGCAACCATTTCGATATTCACACCGCCGCCCAAGAACACATAAATATCCATCATGCGAATGAAATCGCGCAAAGCGAACCGATTACAGGCAAACCATGGGTGAATTATTGGGTGCATTTCGGCTGGCTGATGGGCAAGGATGCAAAACTGTCTAAATCTGCAGGCGACGCGCTGACCGTTCCGTATATTAAAAAACTGGGCTATGACCCGATGGCGTTTCGCTATATGGTTTTGATGGGAACGTATCGCAGTCCGATGGAATTTTCATTCGAAGCATTGGACGCCGCCGCAACAGGATATAAAAATATTGTAAAAAAGGTTGCAGGATTATTAAATCATAAATCAGAAATCATAAATCATAAATCCTTTGATGAATGGCATGATAAAATTTTATCCGCGGTTAATGATAATTTGAAAACATCTGTAGCATTGGCTGATATCCAAGATTTACTGAACGACGACACGACCGATGCAGCAACAAAGATTGCTCTGTTCGAATTTATCGACGAATTGCTGGGCCTGCAATTTATCGACCGCGCAAAGAAATTATTGGACGTTGAATCCGCACCCGTGCCCGCCAAAATTCAGAAACTGGCCAACGAACGCAATGCCGCCAAATCCGCCAAGGATTGGGCCCGCGCCGACGAATTGCGCAATCAAATTGATGCACTTGGATATACAATCATGGACAACAAAGACGGAATGAAGATCGCGAGGAAATAAACTTGTCATTGCGATGAGTGGAACGACGAAACAATCTAGTTAATTAATAATTTTATAAAATTGTAGGGGCGCATATTTGCGCCCCTTTTCTAGTTAATTACTGGATTGCTTCGCATGCGCTCGCAATGACAATTATTCTTCCAAGAACGATCGCAATTTGCGGGCGCGGGTTGGGTGTTTCAGTTTATTTAATGCTTTTTGTTCAATCTGGCGGATACGTTCGCGGGTCACGCCGATGTATTCGCCGACTTCTTCCAACGTGCTGGTCTTGTTCGTAGACATGCCGAAACGCTGGCGCAGGACGGTTTCTTCCTTTGGGTCCAGTTCAGACAAAATCTGGGTGACGATTTTGCGCAGGTTTTTCTGGGCCGCGGAAACAAACGGATTGCGCGCGGTTTCATCCGCGATGATTTCGATGCGCGACGCATCGTCATCCGTACCAACCGGCTGTTCCAATGAAATAGGGCGCAGATTAACTTTCATCGCTTTGTGGATTTTTTCAACAGGCAGATATATGATTTTTGATAATTCTTCCGCTGTCGGCATGCGTCCGTATTTATGCATAAACTGGCGCGATGCTTTTTGAATCTTGTGAATATTATCAATCATATGAACTGGGATACGTATCGTACGCGCTTGGTCGGCGATGCTGCGCGAAATACCTTGCTGAATCCAGTTGGTTGCGTATGTTGAAAATTTATTACCCAGACGATAATCAAATTTATCAACCGCTTTCATCAGGCCGATGTTTCCATCTTGAACCAAGTCAGAAAAATCCAAACCCAATCCGCGATTCGCAGACTTTTTTGCGAACTTGATAACCAGTCGCAAGTTTGCTTCAATCATTTCGCGTTTTGCGCGCGCGGCTTCTGTCTGGCCGCGACGAACCAATTCCACAACTTTCTTGTATTCAGATGTCGGTTGACCGGTTTCCAGTGCGATATTCGTAATCGCTTCTTGGATTTTTACGATATCTTTTTCATGTTTTTTTGCAAATTTCTGCCACACTGGTGATTTGCTTTTCAGCAATTTTTTCACCCAGTTACGGTTCAATTCATTACCGGTCCATTCCGCGATAAATTCTTCGCGTTTGATTTTCATCGCCAACGCCATGCGCCAAATTTTGCCTTCCAGTCCCATCAGCAACGCGTTACGTGCGGTCAGCGTCGATAAAATTTCATTAATACGGTCGTCGGCAAGGCGTATCTGACTGACATACTCGAACAATTCCAGGCGTAATTTTGCGTATTTCTTTTCCAGTGCGTCGTCTGGTTTTGCAGTTTTTAGCAAGTTTTCCAGGCGCAATTTTTGCAATTTTTCCATACTGGCAAATATCTTTTTAATTTTCGCGAACAAGTCCAAAACAACGGGTAACAATGATTCTTCCATAACTGGAATCGGTACGCCGGACGTGCTGCGCGGTGTATCTTCTTTGCGCACGCCTTCGTCTTCACCGTCTTCGGATTCTTCTTCCTCTTCTTCGTCTTCGCCGGCCAATTGTTCATCTTCCAAATCTTCGTCATCCAAATCTTCGACGTCTTCGACACCTTTGGAACGCAGGGCATCGGCCAATGCAGCCAATGATTTCTTTTCGGAATCGGATGAATACATGACTTCTAAATTCACGATATAGCGCAAGCGAATTTCATCATCCATCAATTGACGATACCAATCCAGTATCGCGCGAATTGTCATCGGTGATTCGCACAGACCATACACGACCAATCGGTTTGCCGCTTCGATACGCTGTGCAATTGCGACTTCGCCCGGCGCGGTCAACAGTTGAACTGTGCCAATTTGCTTCAAGTACGATTGAACAGAATCCTGGATACCCAGTGTCAAGCCGCCGGTTGTGGATTTCATCAGCTGGTTTGCATAATATTCATAATCTTCGTCGTTGACATCGACTTGTTCGGAATCAGAATGCAGCAGGTCACGGCTTTTGTCACGATTGCTGTCATCATCGTCATATTTTTCCATATCACGGGAAAAAGCCGCGGATTCAATGAATTCCGCGCCCAAGTCTTGTACGAAAAACGATAATAATTCTTCGCGTTCAGATGCCGGCACTTCGTCAGATTCGGCGGCAGTGTTAAATTCTTGCTGGGACAGATATCCGGCAGATGCGGCTTCGTGCGCCAATTTACGCAAGTGTTCCGGCAAAGAATCTATGATGAATTTTGTATCGTCAGTGATTTGTTTCGGCATGAAAAAACCCTTGGCTCGATTTATAATCGTCCGTTAATTATTTGCTTTTGCGTGCTTTGGCAACAGATTCGTGCAATGCGGATTCGGAAACCAGACCCAAAACAATCGGGCTTTGAATTTGGATATTCGAATACGATTTGTGCGTTTTATTGCGGATGCTGGCGACCGTTGGATTGGTCGAACGCATCAGGCGTGCAATCTGGCCGTCTGTCAATTCAGCATAGTTTTTTACAATCCACAATATGCCGCCCAAACGGTTTTGACGGTGTAATTTCGGTGTGTATCCGACGCCTTTTTTGTTCTGTTTTTTTTGTGCTTCGACAATTTCAGTGCGCAGGACAAGGCGTGCGGCAATATCAGCTTCGCACCTTGCGATATCTTCGCGGGTCAATTGACCATTTAAAACAGGGTCTAAACCTTGGACTTTGTGGGTTTCGGAATCGGCGATACTTTTGACTTCCAATTCGTGCATGCCACAGAAATTGGCGATTTGTTCGAATGAAAGGGCAGTATTTTCGACCAGCCACAACGCAGTCGATTTCGGCATATACGGATAGTTCATTTGGCATCCTTTGATTAAGCCCAGGGAATATAGTGCAAAAGATACCTATTTTCAAGGTATTTATTATTTATTTTTTTATATAAAATTGCGCAGTGCCATGTACATCTGACCCAGGTCAGTTTTAAGCAATGTCGCGGTTATCATTTCTTTGTTATCCGTCTGTTCCGCGCCGGCCATCATTTTTGTAAATCCGCGGACAAATTGCGTCGCTTGGGACCGGAATACAGCATCTTGTTTTAACAAATCTTTGACTTTACGCTTATCCGCCGCGCCCAGCATTTTCGCAAACCATTTGGAAAATATAGTCTTGTCGCCTGCATGATATTTTGCCCAAACTGCATCTGGGATTTCGGCGCCAACACTGCGTGTTAAATCAACCGATAATTCATGCAAGCGTTCGATTACGCTGCCCGCAGATGCAATAAAATCTTGGGCGGCCATGGTTGGCATGGCGGTAACCGGACCGACGGATTTTGGCGATTCCTTGGATAATGCTTTCATCGGCGCGGATGCTTTGGTTTCTGCCATCTGGGTGGTCAGCGTTTTCATTGTATCTACTGCCTTGGCATAATCGGACAGCAAATCAATCATTTGCTGGCGCGATTCACCCGCCAAATGGTCAAGCTTTAATGACGAATCCGCAATTCCAACAATCGATTTTTCCATCGCCGAATTCAGTCCGCGAATTTTTTCATCCAAAGTCGAAATGTCGCCCGATAATTGTTCTGATAATTCCGCCGAACCGCGCGTCAAATCGGGCAGGGCGGCATAATATTTTTCAATCAATTCTGACAGTGGCGCCAATTGTTCCGTTGTTTCCGCAGATATTCGCACTAATTCCGCCGATTGCCCAGTCAATTGTGCGTGCGCGTTGTTCATTTCAATCAGTGTTTCACGGACGCCTTCGGCCATTGCTCTTACCGAATCTGCAAATGCGCCTGCCGCGGTTTTTGTATCGTTCAATGTGACATTCGCAACACCATGAACATTGTTCAATTCGCCGACAACACCAACTGCGAAATCTTTGATATCACCGTTAAATTTACCGACCAAAACAGATACTTCGTTAACAATATTCCGTACGGAATTTTCGGTGGCGGATGCAGATTCGTCCAACATTCCGACAGTATCGCGCAATTTCTTTTCTTGCTTTTCAATCGAAGATTCGACCAATCTAATCTGTGCGCCAACACTGTTTGCAGTGTTTGTTAAACCGTTTAATTGTGCGGCCAACATCTGTTTCGATTGCTTTGTAAATTCTTCTAATTTTTCAACCTGGGCCGCCAGTAATCGGTCGTTTTCAGACATCGCATTTTCATATTCAGTCGCGCCAGCCTTGACACCATCAAATCCATCGGCCACTGATTTAGCCAGAATGCCCAGCTTTTCAGTCATCGCATCTGATTCAACAACCATTGAATTCATCAGTGAAGTATTGTCTTCCATATCCGATTGCAGTTGTGTAGTCATCTTTTTTCCAGAATCAATCCAACCATCAATATGCGATTGCAGCGTGCGAGTGCGCTCGACTGTATCTTGGGCCGTGCCGTCAACTTTGTTCAATAAATCATTAATACGTCCGGCGAATTTATCCGCCGCACCGTCGATTTCAATCCATTCTTGGGATTCGACAACTTGCGTAAATCCGGCCAGCATATTTTCCAAGCGCTGGTTCATCACGGCGATTTTTTTCGCCGCATCATCCGCGGTCGTCACCAATTGTTCGTTATGTTCGCCCAGTTCGCGGCGCAATTCTTCGGCGCGCACAACCTGGACCGCCAATGTATCCGACATAGATTTAAAATTATTTTCAATTTTTTCAATTTCGCCCGCCATGATGACCTGCAAAACACGTGCGGCATCTTGGATTTTTGCACGCTCTGGCTTGGTCAGCAAAAGCAACATGGATTCCGTGATTTTTTGTGCCCGGCGCGAAGACATAAACATCGCCGCTGCGCCAAAAACCATACCAATGGCCACGACTGCAAAAATAATTAAAAAAATCTGATTTATATCCATGTCTTACCCTCTGACCAAACTTAGCAAAATTTTAATTCAAATGTCCACTTAATTCTTTCTTCCAACGAACGTATGCGGTTACATTAACGACACCGTTCAGTATCGCACGAATAAACAATAAATAAGATGCGGTTGTCCAAAATAAAGTCATGGTCATAACGGTGCAAATTGCCAGTATTATCCAGCCTTGGATTTTTTTGTTTATCAATAATGCTTGGCCGACCAATCCCATATACAGCGCCGTATAATCCAATACACCGACCAGTCCACGATTCCAAAGGTATGCGACCAGAATCGCCAATCCGATAAATATCATCCATATATAAATGGCGTCTGCGTATGATGGTTTTAATTTTTTTCGCGCACCCGGCCATTTCCATGAAAAATATGTCGCCAGATGTATCATCGCCCATGCGATGCAGAACGCGACCATTCCATAAAGCTGCATTGGCAGGAAATATGCAATTAAAAACCCTTGGCCCGCAACGGCCAATAAATTACCAAATGCGATTTCGCGCTTTATCAAAACCTTGCCGAAAAAGGGCAGCATTACGCCAAATAATTCCAGACCCGACACCGCCGCCGACCCGGAAATTTTCAGTATCGCAAAAGTGCCCAGCAGCAACGCCGGCAGAAATAAAATATCCCAATATTTTCGAAGCAGCGATATCATTGCAAATAATCTTTTACGAAAACAAATTGAACGCCTTCGGATTTCCATTTGTCAATCGCGGCAATCATTCCGTCGCGGACCCCGCTGGCCGGATGATTCATATGATTGATTATAATATCGCCGGATTTCGCACCCGCCAGGTTTTGTTCGACCGTGTCCGCTGAATCCGACGCGCCGTGGTCGCCGTTGACTGCAAATCCGATGACTTTGTATCCCAATCCGTGAATGATTTTCATCGCGGCCGTTTCATAAAACGCGGTTCCAGAACGATACAAAGTCGTGCGGCGACCAGTCATTTCGTATATACGGTTTTCAGCGTCCTGGATTTCATCGATTAATTCCTGCTTGGAATCGAACCCGCGAATTCCCCACGCGGACCGGCCCGTAATCGATGCAGGTCGATGCTGGGTCCCGTGGTTTTGGATATCGAAATATTCGGACGCGGCCAGCGCCAGAAAATCATCCGGATTTTTATCTATGAATCTTTTATTTATAAACAAAGTTGCTTTGATTTTGTTGTCGTGCAGATATTGCGCCAGTTCTTTATCGATGCCGGGGCCTTTGTTACTGCCGCATATATCCAATGTCAGCGCGATGATTTTCGCACCGGATTGTTCGACGTGAATTCTGTCGATTACGCCGTCGATATGTTCGCCCCATTCGTCGGCGTCGGAACATCCGAAAACAGACATTATGGCAATCGTCATGAATAATTTTCTCATTTAATATCGCCTTTTAATTTTATGATTCGCCGATACGATTCTTTGATTCGGCTGCGCGGTATTTCGCCGCGGCGCACCATGTCGATTATTTCCCCGTACGCGATACGACCCAAATTTTCGGTGTATGTCATGCAATTGCCCAGCAGCATAATGTCGTTGCCCGCCAGAATCGCCAGACGCAAAGTTTCGCGCAGACCGTAATGTTCATAAATCGCGCCCATTTGCAAATCATCAGTAATCACGACGCCGTCAAATCCGATATCCGTGCGCAGCATTCCGTCGACTATTTTCGGCGACAGTGATGCTGGAAATTCAGCATCCAGCGTTTTCTTGAACACATGCGCGACCATAACCATGCCGGGCATATCAGTCCGCGCCAATTCGCGGTATGGAATCAATTCCGATTCAACCCATGTATTCGTTATATCGACCGTGCCGTGATGGGAATCGACGTCGGCCGAACCGTGGCCCGGAAAATGTTTCAGCGAATAAATAATATTTGCGCGCGCCAATCCGTCCGACGCGGCGCGGCCGTATTTCGTAACCAACGCCGCATCGTCGGAAAAAGCCCGGCCCATTGCGCCGATTGCCGGACTGTGCGGATTAATATCCACATCGACCGTCGGCGCAAAATTTACATTGAATCCCAAATCGCGCAAACGTATGCCCAGTTCGTAATACATTTCGCCAACTGTTTCCGGCGGATAATTCGCCGCCAATTCTTTTGCGGAATCAAGCACGAAATCAAATCTGTGTTCGGGCAGGATTCGCGAAATGCGGCCGCCTTCGAAATCGATTGAAACGAACAGCGGCGGACGAGCAGACGCGGCGTTTTGCAGATAATCGTTCAGTTCGCGAACCTGGTCTATATCGATAATATTCCGTGATTTTGTCTGCCATCGTATTTCATTTCGCGGTATGCCGTCTGCAACTCCGGATGCGACATCAAAGCTGAACAATATCACGCCGCCAATGCGACCCGCACGAATATCGTTTGCCAATTCACGAACAGATTCATCATCCGGCGATGTGCCGCGAAATCCAACCAGAATCATCTGGCCGACCATTTTATTCAATTGCGCACGTCGATATTCGCGTATGCCAAGCCATACGCCCACAGCCAATAACAAAGTTAAGAAAATCAAAATATATTTATTATTCATCTTCATCATCCATAATTTCGTCATAAATCCAATGTAATGATTCCCGCGACTGGTCGGCCAATTCCGACCATTCATCTGGACTCACCTTGCATGATTTGCCATCGGTGACGAATTTGTATGAAATAAACGGCACATCAGCCGCGCGACAAACAACCGCAATTGCAAATCCGTCTATATCGACGCAATTCCAAATTTCCTCGGACATATCTTTTATCCAAGTGTCACCACTGCCGCAAACCGCGTTCGGATATTTATCATCACGCATACCGTATTTTATTATTTGTTCATCGCCACTCATCGGTGTGACGTATTTGGGTCCAAGGAATTCGCACAAATTCATATCTCGCTGAACCCAGCCAGTTGGATTTATTATTTGACCGAATTCAAATGCACCGGAACTGACACTGCCCAGCGATAAAATCAAACGTGGATTTTCAGTATCGATAATATGCCGCGCAGCAATGGCAGCATTGATTTTTCCAACACCAGTACAACATATATTTGCATCCGGGTGCGAAAAATCGCACGATGTCGCGACCAGAACCCACACCCCAGAATCATTGCGTTTCAGTTTTTGCATCGTAAATCCCTTTTTGTTGCGCGGGTAACGCGTGATTTTGCTGACATTTGGCTCTCCTTTCTAAATGCCGACCAGATTGAACTTTGCATCCTTTCTGTTGAAATCATGGGATTTTTATACTACAATTCGGGCATACAAAGCAATATGAAATGTCACACAAGCGCAAATTATCTTTGGAACAAACTTTGGCCGCCGACCCAACCCAGAATATCTGGGTCCAGGCAAACGCCGGCACGGGCAAGACTTCGGTCTTGGTGTTGCGGCTGTTGCGTATTTTATTCCGCTCTGACGATAAAAACGGTATATTATGCCTGACCTATACCAATGCCGGCGCCAGCGAGATGCGAAACCGAATTCTGGCCGCGCTTCGCGAATGGGCATTTGCAGATGACGACAATTTGCGCGATTTATTGGTGGGCGTGGCACATGAACGCGCACCATCAGATGCAGATTTGGCACGCACGCGTGCGATTTTCTATGAATATATCGATAATCCACAAATGCTGAAAATTCGAACTATCCATGGATTTTGCGAAGAAATTCTGCGCCGGTTTCCAATCGAAGCCGGAATAGGGCCTGCATGGAAATTGGTTTTCGGCGCCGAACAAACCAGATTGCAAAAAGATGTATTTCAAGATTTGATGAACGAACAAGCGGGCTCGGGGTTATCATCTGCATTTGACCGTATCATTTCACAGGTGTCGGAATATTCGCTGGATGACCTGTTAAATATTTTGACAGGACAATACAAGCAATTTTTCAAGACTGAAAATAACTTTAATATTCGACAACAATTTATTGATACAACGAAACAATTATTAAAAACTAATAATTTGACCGGGGCCGATTTTTGCTCGTCCGCGGCCATTCAAAACCGTAAATTAATTTTGGATTCTATTGCCACCGAACCAAAACCCGCTGGATATTTATTAAAGATTTCCGAACAGATAAAAAAGAATCTCTGCAACAATGGACAATGGAATAGTAAGTGCGATTTTAATGAATACAAGGCTGCTTTTTTGACTGCGACCGGCACAAAAAACGTTAACGTTTCGAAAAAAGACTATCTGGTTGCCGAACAAGATTTGGTTTATACGCTGAATCAAGAAAATATAAACCGTGAAATATTTGAAAACACAATTGCGCTGTATGATTTGACCGCTGTATTTGCGCAAAAATATCGTAAAACCAAGCTGGACCGCGGATCACTGGATTTCGACGATTTAATTCTATATACGAATAAATTGTTTTCCGACCCGGCACAAATGGGGTGGATTTTATCGCAACTGGATACAAATTTGCATCATATTTTGGTTGATGAAGCCCAAGATACATCGCCAGAACAATGGGAAATAATGAACGCACTGACAATGGATTTTACGACTGACGGCGAATCAGAAAACCCGCGGTCTTTGTTTGTCGTTGGTGACACAAAGCAATCTATTTATTCATTCCAGGGCGCCGACCCAACCGCATTCGCAAAATCCAAAGATGCAATTGATGCGCAAATCAGACATGATGCGCGTCGCATAGTTAATGTACCACTGGAACAATCCTTTCGGTCGACATCCGCTGTACTTTCCACGGTTGACCATTTTTTCAGCGATGTATCAATTGGTTCTTTGACAAAGTTCAAGAACAATATTCACAAATGCTTTCGGAATGATGATTTTGGATTGGTTGAATTGCATCCATTGACGAAACCCGCGGAAGATGTGGATTCTGGCACAGCACGAAAGCAATTTATATGCGATTTGGCCGGTAAAATCGAAAATCTGTTGACCGAACCGACTCTAAAACCCAGCGACATCATGATTCTGGTCCAACGACGCCATCCATTTGCCGCGCCTTTGATATCAGAACTACAAAAACGTGGCATCCCAGTTGCGGGCAGCGACCGTATTAAACTACCTGAATTCCCAGCCATTCGCGACCTTTTGAACCTGGTTCGATTTTGCATTGACCAATCGGATGATTATGCATTGGCATGCATATTGCGGTCGCCATTATTCCGATCATCAGAGCATGAATTATATGCACTATGCCATAATCGCAACAAAGAATTATTATTAAGTCGTATCAATGAATTAAATCCAGAACTTTATACTAAATTTCAACAAATTTTGGAATGGAAAAACCTTGCACCTTATTCGTTTTTCATGAAAATTTTGAATACAGATGACCGACGCCAGAAAATGATTGCCGCGTTGGGCGGGCAAATTATCGACCCACTGGAAGAGTTTCTGACCATATGTCTGTCTTATGAACGAACCCAACCGGGCGAATTAATCGATTTTCTGGAATGGTTTATCAAGGGCGACAGCGAAATCACACGCGACATCGATGCATCCGCCGGCGTGCGAATTGTAACGACCCACGGCGCCAAAGGATTGGAGGCACCATGTGTGTTTCTGATTGACACCATCCGTAATCCGCGCAACGCGAACACAGTGCGAATTGCGGAACCAATCCCAACAGGCGATACATTTTTATGGCGCGGACGTGCGGATAAATCGGAAAACTTCACGATGGTCGCAGATGCAAAATATCAGACACAGCTGGAAGAATATTATCGATTACTGTATGTCGCAATGACACGCGCACGCGACCGGCTGTATATTTACGGATTTAATAATACGCTGGAACCACCGGCCGACAGCTGGCATACTCGCCTTGCCGCCGTTCTGGCAACACATCCGTACGCTGCGGTTGATGAAAATGGAATAATACGGATTACAAAATGAATGGAACACTGTCCGATTTTTTAAAATCACATGAATCGCAGAAACATGCAACAGATGCAGGCACCGTGATGCACAAGCGATTACAACATGTTATAATTGACGGGCAGGGTGCGCAAGGCGATGCTATGCTGGCCAAAAAAATCACCGCACAGCCGAAAATTGCGCGATTTTTTGCATCCGGCGCACGCACCGAAGTTCCAATCGCCGGGAAAATTCGCGAAAAATTCATCAGCCGCCGCATAGACCGAATGATAATAAGCGACACAGAAATCGAATTCTTGGATTATAAAACAGACACTGATAAATCTGCACGACGCGACCTGTACGCCGCGCAGATGGCGGAATACGCCGCACTTTTGCGCGCTGCATTTCCTGGCCGCGCCGTACGGGGATATATTTTGTGGCTGTCCGATTGGGAATTGGAAAAAATTGTTGAAAACAGCCCCGATTGATACTATCTTGGCACATAAAGGATAGAATATGCACGCTTTTCAAAAATTGGCCCAGCAGATAAAAACCAAAAATTCCCGTCTTGTACTGGGACTGGACCCATCGCCAGAACAAATGGATTACAAAAAATTGCGTAAAATTATCGATAAATGCGCGCCGCATATTGTCGGAATAAAGCTAAATTTGGCGTTTTATGAAAAACATTCGCGGCATATATTGGCCGAAATTATGAACTATACCGCGATTGCTCATCCGAATTTGCTGCGCATTTTGGATGACAAACGCGGCGATATCGGCAGTACCCAGAAAGAATACAGTACTGCGGATATTTACAATTTTGTCCCGGACATAGTCACGGTCAGCCCGTACATAGGGGAAATCGATACAATAATGCCTTATCTGGACGCCGATCCGAATATGTGCGTGTTCGCGTTGGCGGCTACATCAAACGAAAATGCCAAAATACAAAATTTGCGGGCCGAAGACGGGCTTTATGTGTATCAACACATGGCATTGGAAATTCGCAATGTGGACAAAGAACGCGTTGGTTTCGTGGTCGGCGCAACAAAACCGGAATCCATGAAAAATATCCGCACCGCGGAACTGGATAATGGGCATGATACGAAAGACCTGGCGTTCGTTTTGGCACCCGGATTCGGCCGCCAGGGCGGCGATTTGGATTTTATAAAATATGCCGGGCCGAATGCCATATATCCAATTTCCAGTGGACTGACCAATCCGGAATATTTGGGAAAAATGAAGCCGGCCAAGGCCGCAGAAAAATGGAAAAACGATATCAATAATGCCGCCGCAGACGGGTATAAATATTTCAGGTCAAAACCCAGATAAAAACGCCCCCTGGGGCGTTTTCTTTTGTTGCTTTTTAATATCGGTCGGTTATACTTGAACCCGACAAATTTATCACTATATAGTCGGACATGAATACAATTAAAATCCGCGGTGCGCGGGAAAACAATTTAAAGAATATCGACCTGGACATACCAAAAAATAAATTGGTGGTCATTACTGGCGTGTCCGGTTCGGGGAAATCATCGTTGGCGTTTAATACAATTTATGCCGAGGGCCAACGTCGATACGTCGAATCATTATCGTCATACGCGCGTCAATTTTTGGATATGCAGCGCAAGCCGGATGTCGATTTAATTGAAGGATTATCGCCTGCGATTTCGATTGAACAAAAAACAACATCGAAAAATCCACGTTCCACTGTCGGTACGGTTACTGAAATCTACGATTATTTCCGTCTGTTGTGGGCGCGTGTCGGCGTGCCGCATTCACCGATGACGGGCAAACCGATTTCATCTCAGACAATTCCGGAAATGGTCGAATGGACTCTTAAACTGCCAGCCGATACAAAAATTTACGTTATGGCGCCATTGGTCCGTGAACGCAAAGGCGAATATAAAAAAGAATTAGCGTTCCTGGTAAAACAAGGATATCAGCGCGCAATTATCGATGGTGAATTGGTTGATTTATCGCGGCCACCGACATTGGATAAAAATAAGAAACATAATATTTTTGTTGTTGTTGACCGGCTGGTCGTAAAAAATGATGAAGATTTTATTTCACGCTTGTCCGCGTCATTTGAATCATCTTTGCGTCTGGTACCGGGTTCTGTTTTGGTGCGCCGATTGGACACCAACGAAGACATTTTATATTCCACCGAATTCGCATGCCCGGTTTCTGGATTTACCGTGCCGAAAATCGAACCGCGATTGTTTTCGTTTAATGCGCCATTGGGCGCGTGCAGCGAATGCGACGGTCTGGGCGTCCAATTGAATATGTCAGTCGCACTGGTTATTCCGGATACTTCATTATCGTTGCGCGATGGCGCGATTGCACCGTGGTCGCGCGGCGGAATGTTAACGCAGTATGAACATGTTTTGGAAGGCGTCACAAAGCATTATAAAATTCCAATGTCAAAACCTTGGAATTCTTTGACCGCGGCCCAGCAAGACATTATATTGTATGGCAGCGGCGACACACCAATCCATATAAATTGGAACGGATACAAATATGAAAAACCGTTCGAAGGCGTAATTGGAAACCTGGAACGAAGATTCCGCGAATCCGAATCCAATTTAATGAAAGAATTTTTGGAAAAATTCCAATCGCAAACGCCATGCCCAGCGTGCCACGGAAAACGCCTGAACGTCCAAGCATTATGTGTGAAAGTCAATAGCGCGGACATCATGGATATTTCAGAAATGTCAGTGACGAAAGCACTTGCATGGTTTCGCGATTTGCCAGAACGCATGACGAAAAAACAGAATGAAATCGCCCGCGTAATATTGCGCGAAATTACATCGCGTTTGGAATTTTTGGCTAATGTTGGACTCGGATATCTAACATTGTCGCGTAACGCTGGAACACTGTCCGGCGGTGAAGCACAACGTATTCGATTGGCATCGCAAATTGGTTCCGGACTGACCGGCGTTTTGTATGTTTTGGATGAACCGTCAATCGGATTGCACCAATCTGATAACGATAAATTACTGGAAACTTTGAAAGCTTTGCGCGATAAAGATAATACGGTAATCGTAGTTGAACATGATGAAGACGCAATGATGTCGGCCGATTATTTAATCGACATTGGCCGCAACGCCGGTGTTCACGGTGGTTCGATTGTTGCGGCTGGAAAACCTGCAGACATCTTGAAAAACAAAGATTCATTAACCGGACAATATTTATCCGGTGCAAAAAAAATCGATGTGCCGAAAACGCGACGCGATGGCACGGGCGCGGTTATAAATATCAAAGGCGCGCGTCAGAATAATTTGAAAAATGTTGATGTAGAAATTCCACTGGGTAAACTGGTTGCGCTGACCGGTGTTTCGGGCTCTGGAAAATCAACGCTGTTGTTAAATACTTTATATCCATCAATAATGCGCGTGCTGCATAATTCAAAGCTGGAATCTGGTGCGCATGATAAAATTACCGGTATCGAAAACATCGATAAAGTTGTCGATATAGATCAAAGTCCGATTGGGCGCAGTCCACGTTCGAACCCGGCGACTTATACCGGATTGTTTACCCATATTCGTGATTTTTATGCCGCGTTGCCGGAATCGAAAGCACGCGGATATGCGGCCGGACGATTTTCTTTTAATGTCAAAGGCGGCCGATGCGAAGCATGCCAGGGCGATGGCGTAATCAGAATCGAAATGAATTTCTTGCCCGATATTTATGTAGAATGCGAAAAATGCCATGGGTCACGATATAATGATGAAACGTTGAAAGTAACGTACAAAGGCAAATCGATTGCGGACGTTTTAAATATGACGGTCGATGAAGCGTACAGATTCTTCATCAATGTTCCACTGATTAAAAATAAATTAGAATTGCTGCGCCGCGTCGGACTGGATTATATAAAATTGGGCCAATCGTCGCTGGAATTATCGGGTGGTGAAGCACAACGCGTAAAGCTTTCTAAAGAATTGGCCGCGCGTTCGACCGGCCGGACATTGTATATATTGGACGAACCAACGACTGGATTGCATTTCGAAGATATTAAAATGTTATTGTCTGTTCTGCATGAATTGGCCGACCAGGGCAATACAGTTATCGTAATTGAACACAATCTGGAAGTCATCAAAACCGCAGACTGGGTCATTGATTTGGGTCCCGGCGGCGGCGATGCGGGCGGAAATATTGTCGCGGCCGGCACACCGGAATCGGTTGCAAAAATCCCGACCAGTCCAACCGGAAAATACCTTCAAAGATATTTGAAATAAATAGTTGCGCGGCAATTTCATCTGTGTAACACTTTCGTGCATGAAAAAAGTCCTATTATGTTTAGCTGTTGTGACACTATTGGTAACGCATACCGCGCACGCAGACAGGCATACAGCGCGTAATGATGCCACCGTAACACGCATTGGCGATTATACCATGCTGGCCATTCCAATATCCGCGATTCTATATACGGTTGCCATCCAAGATTGGCAAGGGGCACGGCAATGGAGTCTGGCCATTGGTTCCACCGCGGTGACAACCGAGGTACTTAAATTCGTAACGAACGAAGAACGCCCATATCAAGATTCGGGCGTGGATGGTCGAACATTTCCATCTGGGCATACCAGTTTTGCTTTTTCTGGCGCTGCATATTGGCAGATGCGTTACGGTTGGTACATTGGTGCGCCAATGTATGCGGCCGCGGCGTACGTTGGATATTCGCGGAATTATGCGCGAATGCACAATTGGTTGGATATCGGTACCGCGGCCGCAATTGGCATAGGATTTAATTATTTATTCACCACCAGATACATTCCGGACAACGTTAATTTATCGGTTGAACCGACAGATGGGGGCGCGATGTTGCGCTTTCATACTACTTTTTAATTCGTTTGCAATTTCGCGTTTTTCGCGGTAAAATATTCGCTATGTTTGATAATTTAACCCGCCGATTGGGTACCACTTTTGCAAAATTAACTGGCCGGACACATCTGACTGAATCAATGCTGGACGATGCTTTGTCCGAAATTCGGATTGCGTTACTGGAAGCAGATGTTGCGCTGCCCGTTGTAAAAAAATTAATGTCTGATATTCGTGAAAAAGCAGTCGGACAAAAAATCACCGAAAATGTCCGTCCAGCGGAACAGGTTGCCAAGATTGTTTATGATGAATTGGTCAATTTACTTGGTGGCACTAAATCAGAAATCATAAATCATAAATCAGAAATCATCATGCTGATTGGATTGCAAGGCACCGGCAAAACCACCACCGCAGGAAAACTGGCCGTTCATTATAAAAAGCTGGGCAAATCGGTTTTATTGGTATCGACTGATATATATCGCCCATCCGCGCGTGAACAATTGGAAATGCTGGCGACCCAGGCCGGCGTGAATTCTTTGCCGATTATTGCGGATGAAAAACCAATTGAAATTGCAAAACGCGCACTGCGTGAAAATAAATCTGATATTTTAATTATCGATACTGCCGGTCGTTTGCAAATTGATGAAAAGCTGATGCTTGAATTGCGCGATTTGAAAAAGATTTTATCGCCGACCGATATCATGTTGACCATCGACGCGATGGCCGGGCAAGATTCATTAAATGTTGCGCGGGAATTTAATAATCAGCTGGGCGTCACTGGATTGATTATGACGCGTGCCGATGGTGATGCGCGGGGCGGGGCGGTGTTGTCCGCGCGCATGGAAACCGGTGCGCCTGTGCTGTTCACCGGAACGGGCGAAAAAATTACAGATTTTGAACAGTTCTATCCCGACCGCGTCGCGTCGCGAATTTTGGGCATGGGCGACGTTGTATCTTTGGTTGAACGCGCCCAAGAACACATCAACGAAAAAGACGCCGAAAATGCAATGATGAAAATGTTCAGCGGCGAATTTACCCTTGACGATATGCTGAAACAAATGAAGCAAATTAAAAAAATGGGTTCCATCGGCGGATTGCTTAAAATGATTCCGGGCATGTCGCAAATGGCGGGTGCGCTGAAAGACCGCGCGACCGATGACGCCGTTAATAAACAGATGGCAATTATTCAATCAATGACCGCGGCCGAACGCATGCGGCCGGAAATAATTTTAGCCAGCCGCAAAACACGCATCGCAGCGGGCAGCGGAACAGCCGTACGCGACGTTGAACAATTGCTGAAAAACTTCGACAAAATGCGCACCCAGATGAAGCAATTATCACAATTCGGTTCGCCCGATAAACTGATGGAAATGATGAAAAACATACCCGGCGGAGAATCGTGATGAGAGATTGGCTGGATAAAGTTAGAGATGCAAATTTATATCTGCCGTTCAATATCAGATGGGATGCCACGCGCGAAGAAATTACGGCGGCAACAAATCAGGATATAAAAAAAGCATACAGGTCAATCGCACACAAATATCACCCCGATAAGAATCCAGGGGACAAAGAAGCCGCGGAACAATTCAGAAAAGCCGCAGAAGCATGGGAAATACTGAGCAACCCCGAAAAACGCAAACGCTATGATTCAGAGGTTATGCCGAAATTTTACCCAAGCAATCGAGTGAAACAGCAATCTTTTGCAGATGCATCCAGCCGGATAAAAGGCTTTGACTTCAAATCATATGACGAAATTATCGATACCTTGTCCAATTCACTGCGACAGTTCGGAATCGTTATAAACGCCATTGACGACACGACAAACAGACCGACGTATTATTTCAAACCAAAGAACGAGCAAAATGCCATGGAAGCGCAAAAGGTTTTCAGCGCACACAACGTTCGTTTATCGATTTTACATTCCAAGGAGCATGGAATCCTTCTGCAGCCTGCGTTCGGCGATATCCGTGCCTTGGTTGTATTGAAAGACCTGATGCAGCGCGGACAATACTCTTATAGCAAAGAACGTGATGACAGATGAAAATAATAAACAAAAAAATTGCAAAATCAAAATCAAGTGTTGCGTGGATTCAGCGCCAGGCGAATGACCCTTATGTTGAACGCGCACGCAAAGAAGGCTATCGCGCGCGCGCCGCATATAAATTAATCGAAATAAATGAAAAATATAAGTTCCTGCGTGACGGTATGGTCGTTGTGGATTTGGGCGCGGCACCGGGTTCCTGGTCGCAATATATCGCGCGCGAATTTCCAAAATCGCGCATTATCGCAATGGACTTGCTGCCTATAAAACCGATTACTGGTGTTGAATTTTACGAAGGTGATTTTACAACTGACGAAGCGTTGGATTGGTTGAACGAAAAAGTAGGTGGGGCGGGTGTTAATGTCGTTCTTTCCGATATGGCGCCGAATACGACCGGGCATCAAAAGACTGACCATCTGCGCCAGATGACATTATTGGAATACGCGTGGGATTTTGCAAAAGATACTTTGAAACCCGGCGGAACATTTGTTGCTAAATCTTTTACTGGCGGCACGACCAATGAAATCATGGCCGACGTCAAAAAACATTTTGATAAAGTCGCGCATATCAAACCCGCTGCATCCCGCAAAGATTCAGTGGAAATGTTTATCGTTGGGTTGGGATTCAAGAAATAGATTCGGCCGCCGTACGCGCCAGGGTATCCGCACGTTCGTTCATTTCATCGCCATTATGTCCGCGAACCCAAACCCATTTAATATTTTTTTCCGATGCGGCCGCATCCAATAACATCCATAAATCTTGATTTTTAACGGGCTTTTTATCGGCCGTACGCCAATTGTTGCGTTTCCAATTCGTCATCCACGATTGCATACCATTTTTTACATATTGACTGTCCGTATTAATTTCAACCGCCGGATTTTTTATGGACGACAAAGCGCGAATCACAGCCATCAGTTCCATGCGATTGTTGGTCGTATTTGGTTCGCCACCCGATTTTTCGGCGATTTTGGTGCCATCGGTCGCCACAAACGCCCACCCACCGGGGCCCGGATTGCCCAAACAAGAACCATCAGTCCAGACTTTAATCATGTTGCATTACCTTTTATTTTTGTTCTATAATTTTACCATAAATTCAGGGGGAATGACATGTTTTTCTGGCGGGCGCAAAAAAGCGATTTTAATTCGGCGGAAATCCGCATCATGGCGGATGCCGTGCGCGCACTGTCCATTGACCAAGTCCAAGCCGCACAAAGTGGGCACCCGGGCGCACCGCTGGGCATGGCGGATATTATAACAACCATCTTTGCGAATCATTTGCGATTTAATCCAAATAATCCCGAATGGCCGGTACGCGACCGATTTGTATTGAGTGCAGGGCACGCAAGCGCAATGCTATATGCAACTTTGCATCTGGCCGGATATGATGTTTTGATGAACGATTTGAAAAAGTTCCGACAACTGGGCGCACGTACCCAAGGTCATCCAGAATACGGCGCAATGCCCGGAATTGAAACATCCACTGGGCCACTGGGCCAAGGATTCGCGAACGCGATCGGAATGGCAATGGCGGCGAAAATAAAAAAAACAAATTCGCGGGTTTATTGCCTTTGTTCTGATGGTGACTTGATGGAAGGCGTTTCATCCGAAGCAGCATCATTCGCCGGATATTATAAATTAAATAATTTGATTGTTTTTTGGGATAACAATGGAATTTCAATTGATGGCAATGTCGCGATGTCAGATGATATTCCGGCACGATTTTTGTCTGCTGGATGGGCAACGATTGAAATCAACGGCATGAACCCAGATGAAATAAACCGCGCGATAAATATCGCGAAAAAAATGCGAAAGCCTGTATTTATCGCATGCAAAACCACAATCGGATATCTGTCCGAACATGCCGGGACTGCGGCGGTTCATGGGTCGCCTTTGTCGGATGCGGATGCAACCGAAGTATTGAACAAATTACGTCCGGGCGGCAAACCGTTCACAGTTGCAAAATCCGCGACAACATTATGGGCAAGATTGCGAAATATAAAAATCAGCACGCCGACAATATCAGAACCTGTGTCACCAATTGAAATAAATTTCGATACTTTATCAACCGAAATTTTAACAAACATTGCAAAATCGAAAAAGCCCGAATCCACACGAACAATGTTTGGTCGTGCGATAAAAATCGCAATGGAACAAATGCCGGGTATATTGATTGGGGGCAGTGCAGACTTGGCCGCCAGCACGCATGCACGACCAGATATTGCGACCGATATCACGCCAGAAAATTATCACGGAAACTATATTCATTATGGTGTGCGCGAACATGCTATGTCGGCGATTATGAACGGATTGTCTTTGTCCGGATTGCGTCCATGCGGTTCGACTTTTTTAATTTTCAGCGATTATATGCGTCCGGCAATTCGGTTATCTGCGCTGATGAATCAGCCAGTGATTTACGTATTCACACATGATTCCATCGCACTGGGCGAAGATGGTGTAACGCATCAACCGATTGAACAATTGGCGTCGTTGCGCCTGATTCCGAACTTGCATGTTATGCGACCGGCAAATGCAATCGAAGTTGCGATGTCTATGGAATTGGCACTGCGTCGCAAAGATGGCCCGACGGCGATTGTACTGTCACGGCAAGATTTTCCAATTGTGCCGGATGGCGCCGCGCCAGACGAGATGGAAAAGGGCGGATATATATTGCGCGATGCTGTTTCAAAAAAGCCAACCATTACGCTGATGGCCACGGGGTCCGAAGTTGCACTTGCATTGGCCGTGCAAAAAACACTGTATTCGCGCGGTGTTTCCGCCGCGGTTGTCAGCATGCCCGCACCTGAAATTTTCCGCTTGCAAAGCGATGAATATCGGCGCAAGATATTGCGTGGACGTGTGATTGTTATCGAAGCGGGAACGACGCGCGCATGGCATGAATTCGCAGATGAAGTCATCGGAGTTGACACATTCGGCGCAGGCGGCAAAGGCGCAGATGTATATAAGTATTTTGGATTTGATGCGACCATAATTGCCAAAAAAATTGAAGCAAAACTGAAACCAACAAAATGAAAACCGAAACATTCGTACTTGCCAGCGGCGAAGAAATTCCAATTATTTTTAATACCAAATCCGGTGTTCGGAACATTGTCTTGCGACCAAAAGTATCACCAACGCGCGAACTGCATATAACATTGCCGCGATTGGTGTCGCATGCACGCGCAATGAAATTCGTTGCAGAAAAGCAACGATGGCTGGAAAAAATATTTGCCCGCGCACCAGAAAAAATTAAATTAAAATCAGGTGATATTATTACAGTATTCGGCAAAGAAACACTGTTAACAAATAATAAATCCGAAACGCAACATGCAATTATCGTTGGCGGTTCGCCTGAATTTTTCGAACGGCGCGTACGCGATGAAATTAAAAAACAATTCTTGGCGCGTGTAAAGTGTGAAATCGCCGCCGCGCCACGTGAATTCCGCCCGGCACGAATTGCAGTACGCGATACAACTTCCCGGTGGGGCAGCTGTTCCGCCAGCGGAACAATTTCATTTTCATATCGTCTGGCATTCGCGCCGCCAGCCGTAATGCGATATGTAATATTGCATGAATTGGCACACCGAAAACATATGGACCATTCGCCGGATTTTTGGCGCCTTGTATCGGAACTGTATGGTCCGGGCGTTGAACGCGCGAAACTGTGGCTGTCTAAAAATGGACAATCATTGCATAAATATTTTTAATAAATAAAAAGGAGCAAAAATGAAAAAACTTTCAACATCTATACTGGCAATGGCACTGTTGCTGCCAATCGCGGCATGCACATCCGAAGAACCGGTTGTCTTGCGCGGCGGTGAATTTATTACGACCGTTGATGGTACAGAAATCACATTGAATTTTGCAGACGATGCAGACCGTGCGTTCGGTCGCGTGGTCAATACTTACAATGCGCCGTATGAAATCAACGGTCGCAACATCAGATTCGGTCCGGCTGCGGCAACGATGATGATGGGCTTGGACGAAAATGCCATGCGCGTCGAATTCGAATATTTTCAATTCTTGAATGCGGTGGAAACATTCAAATTGTCCGGCAATGAATTATTGCTGCGCGCGACTGATGGCAAGGAAATAGTATTTGAAAAATTGAACTAAAAAAATTCCCCGGATTGGGGAATTTTTTTCTCTTTACAAAAATTATAAATCTTATACAATGCACCGGAATTCCAGGTAAAATCGGAATTCGGGATATAGAAGTCCCAGCAAAGTCGGTGCGAGAGCACCGTTACAACAGACGCGTGCTTCTCGCACCGTTGTCCTGACCTTGGTCGGGAAGCCACCGGTTATAAAATAGGGTTCGCCCAAAAACCGGGGAGTCACTACTTTGCTGATTTTCTAACTTCCCGACCGCCAAACCTTCTTGGCGGTCTATTTTTCGATTTTACATGGGAATTTATGCCTGAGTACGGGCTCTCCTGTGTGTGGGCGGGTAAATTCCCGCCCATCACAAAGATTACCTGCTTGCAATTCGCTGGATTTACGATAAAATCCAAATATGAAATTTCTGGACAGAGCAAAAATCTTTCTGAAAGCAGGCGATGGCGGCAACGGCAGCGCATCTTTCCGTCGTGAAAAATATATTGAATACGGCGGACCCGATGGCGGCGATGGTGGTCGCGGCGGCGATATTATATTCCGTTCAATGCCGAATTTAAATACACTCATCGATTTTCGATTCAAGCAACATTTCAATGCCGAACGCGGTAATAACGGCAGTGGCAAAGGTCGCACTGGAAAATCCGGCGATACGATGATTATCAATGTTCCAACCGGTACAGTTATATTGTCTGAAAATGAAGAAATTCAATATGCCGATTTGAACGAAGATGGCATGGAATACCGCGCATGTCGCGGTGGAAACGGTGGGTGGGGAAATCTGCATTTCAAATCGCCGACAAATCGCGCACCGACACAAAAAAATGACGGATTGCCGGGTGAAGAACGCGTTGTTATTCTGCAATTAAAACTTATCGCCGACATTGGGTTGGTTGGATTTCCAAATGCAGGTAAATCGACATTGTTGGCCGCGGTAACCGCAGCGCGCCCGAAAATTGCGAACTATCCGTTCACTACTTTGAATCCGCAATTGGGCGTTATGTACGCGCATAACCGCGAATTTGTTTTGGTCGATTTGCCGGGACTTATCGAAGGCGCGCACGAAGGCGTCGGATTGGGGGATAAATTCCTGGGACATGCCGAACGCACAAAAATGATTTTGCATATCGTTGATGGAACCGAAGAAGATTGGACGGCGCGATATAAAACCATCCGTCATGAAATCGAAGAATACGATGCGGATTGCAAGGCGGCCGGTATGTGTACCACTCTGTCAACCAAGCCGGAAATAATCGTTATAAATAAATCAGACGCGGTTGATGCGGATGAATGGTCTGCGCGTTTGAAAAAATTCGCCGCGTTTTTAAAGCGCAATAAAAAGCCCGCGCCAATTGCAATATCCGCCGCAGGTCGCCAGGGAGTAACAGAATTAATCGGAGAAATAGAGAGAGAGTTCACGCAAAGAGAACGCAATGAACAATGAATTCTTTATTCCGGATTTTATTGAAATAAACGGACATGGGGCAAACACTCGCCTTGATGCTTCTTATCATATTGACATCAGCGGCGCAAAAAACGAAGTTTTGGGCGCGATGGCGGCGGCGGTTTTGACCGACCAGCCGATTACATTGGAAAATGTGCCGCATATTTCCGATGTTTTGGACATGGGAAAAATAATGATAGATTTGGGCATAGGGGTTGAATATTCGCCCATATTACGACGCATGCATTTGTATGCTGCTGAAATAAAATCAAACACGCTATCAGACGAATCATTCAAATTTCGCGCCAGTTATTATTTATGGGGCGCATTGATGGCGCGATTTGCAATCACGGGGGAATTCGATTCATTAAATTTAAAAATTCCGGGGGGATGCGCATTTGGCGGTACGCGGGCGATTGATTATCATCTGAACCTTATGCGCAATGTATTTAGTGCACGCATTTCAAATAAAGAAAGTGAAATAAAAATCCAATTGCCAAAGAAACAGTCGGCGATTGACAGCGCGCCGATATATTCCACAAAACAAGTTTCGCATGGCGCGACTTTTCATTGGATGCTGTCGACTGCGACTGCAAATCGAAAGAAGTTTTTATACAACGCATCAATGGAACCGGAAGTAGGGCACTTGCTGGGCATACTGAACGGCATGGGCGCAAATCTTCGCGGAACGGATTGTACGGCGATGACCAGCTTTGAAACAGGGCATCTGTTAAACGGCGGAACGTATTCCATATTGCCGGACCGATTAGAAACCGCATCGTATGCCTTGTTGGCACTGGCTTTGCGCCAGGGTATTGTTTTGAGCAATATGGATTTTGATTCATGTCGCCCTTGGATGAATTCCATAAAAGAAATTGCCGGCCGCAACAATGTTAAGAAACTTTTTACTACGCCGTCTGAATATACGGATAAAATAAAATTTTTATTTTATAATACATATGTACCAGGCCGGTCTTTTCAAATGTCGCCGTTTCCGGGTAAAGAAACCGACCTGCAGCAAATATGGACGCCCGTATTGGCAACAGCAGGTGAATCATCCACAATCATCGACCCGATTTGGCCGGGACGCAGCGGGCATTTGGCCCAGATGGCAAAATTCGGCTTAAAGTCAGAACATCGCCAAATAAAAATTAAAAATTCGGTCGCGCCAAAAGCATTGGAAGTTTTAATACATCCATCACAATTCAACCCGGCGCATGTGACTGGAATGGATTTGCGCGGGACATTCGGATTGATTGTATGCGCAGCAATGGCAAACGGGCACAGTCGTATTGATAACCCATCGTTCGCACTGCGCGGCTATCCGAATTTGATACATAATCTGCGCAAACTGGGTCTGGATATCAAAGCATCTGACACCGGCACAACATTACCACCATTACCCGCATTAAAATATCGATAAAAACAAATTTGAAAAATATTGCGTTAAAAAGGTTGTCTAATATATTAGACAACCTTTTTATTTATTTACTGGATTGCTTCGCGTATGCTCGCAATGACACTTCGTGTCAATTATACCGGCATGATGCAAATGTTTGTGCGATGACGGCGTTTTCCTGGACCGACAGCGTTTGCACCGGAATAATATAGCATCGTGCGGAATCACGGATAATAAATGCTTTGGTTTGATTATGCGTATATGCGCGCTGCATCTGTTGCATTGTCGCAGTGGACAAGAACGCGTTCTGGGTCGTTGCCGCATTGGTCAATCCGGCTTGGACAACTTGACGTGCAGTTGCAAAGTCTGGCAAAACAGACATTGAATTTATTTCCATCCACAGATTCGATGCATGTGGATTTTCTGGTTCACGCGTGTCAATCGGGAACGCTGCACCGACGGCCATTGTCGCCATGATTTGCAGATTTGTCGGACTGGTATCGCGTTCGCGCGCAACTGCCTGCATCTGCATGTTTTCGCCGCATGCCAAATTCATACGATTAACATATCCGGCCAAGACTGAATCAACCGCTGATTGCCATTCCGCGCCTTTTTTAGATAAATCCAGTGATACGATTTTTTCCGCCCAGCCCCAGATATTCGCGCCAACATTTCCAGCATTTGCAAATCGTTGCACCATATCGGCCGAACCGCCTGGTACGCCTGCGCCACAAAAATCAGTTAACTGAGAACGCAACATATTCGCGGTTTCGTTACCGTACGCCAGCGCGACGGAATGACATGCAATTGCGGCCTCTAATTCATATCTACGCTGGACACATTGGTCGGAACGCTGTTTCGTCAGTTGTTCCGCCATGTTCGCCATGGACAGATACGCCATTAATTCTTGTTGAACAAATGATGGACACAGGCGTGCCGCAGTATTCATTCCGCGTGCAACGTTCTGATGGCTGACCGAAAATGTTGGCAACAGTGGTGTATTATCTTTTTGCAAACACAGCAAAGCGAAATTATAAAGTTCGGATTCGGTCGCACTGACACACCGGCTGGACCGCTGGCCCGGAACGACAGTCACATCGCCGCAATATTCGGCCAAACATGCGAATATACGATTGCGGCACGCGGTATCAACGTCCGGTGCATTCACGATGTAATAAGTATTACGCTGGTTTTGCTGGTACGCGGCGGTCAACGACGCATTACCGCGCGTCGCTGCATCTGCGGACACCACAAACAATAAACAAAAACCGGCAATAAATGCTTTCTTCATTATAGAATCCTCTCTCATCCAGTTTATTTTATCAGAAATTGCGGATAAAAACAAATAATTTAATAAGTTGAACGATACGTCGTCCCATTAATGTGAACATTCAATGCATTCGGGCCAGCACCTGTGGCCAAACTGGCATAGCATATATTCGTACCATCGCTGACGCCCAGTGCATGCGTGGTCATTTTGGTATTATACAATGGAATTTCCAAATCACCAACACGCAAAGTTGTAAATCCAGCCGTACACATCTGGCCACATTGATTTGTCGCGGTCAAACTGAACCCGGTATTACATTCCCATGGGCAGGTGTTGGTATTATTAGGACTGGGACCAATATAAGTTGAATTCGCCGGAGCATTTGTGCACGCCACGCATGCCTGGTTAGCCACACTCTGCATTCGGAATCCGCTGTTACACGCCCAAACTAATTCCACAGCATTACTGAAACGAGAAGGTGATGTAATTGTCCGAATTTCCCCAGGCGCCCAACAATCCTGTGAAGTATCAGTAACAGAAACACACCAATATGGAAACAGCGGCAAAACGGAATTCGGGCGCGTCAAGGTATCTGCCGAAGGCAATGTGCACTGGCTGCCGTCGCATATCATTACTGCACTTGTATCACCAGTGTCATCAATGCCTGGACCAACCAAAATCCCGATTCCGCCGCGCTTGTTCAACATCATCTCTCCGGAAACACAGGTATTTCCTGATACAAAAAAACCAGGTGCACATCGCCAACTTAGATGCAAAGTTGAAAATGGCATATTCGCAACCGTTCCGCTATAGCAAGTACCACCACCTTGGACGTTGGAACACCAATATGGGGCGGGGGCGATGACAGAATTTTCACGCGTCATATTCGATGCATTAACGGGGGGCAGACTGCACTGGTTTCCGCTGCACAGCAATATAGCTTCATCTGTACCGCCGGAATCCGTTATTTGACTGCCAAGAATGGTGCCAGTGCCGCCCACTTTGTTCAATCTCAACTGACGATTACACGCTCTGCCTGCCAAGGCAAAATTAGTATTACATGTCCAATGCAAATACAATGTGGCGCCCGCTGACAATGTTTGCACCGAACCGCCGTTATAACACGTGCCGCCACCCATCAGTTCAGTACACCAATATGGATTTGCGACCAAGCTGGAATTAGCCCGCGTTATATGTGACGCATCCGGCAAAGTACAGGTTGTCCCATCGCATGTCATCCAAACAATTAGGTCCGCAGCACTGTTGGCTGGGATGCCATTTCCACTTAATACACCAGACCCACCGGTTTTATCCAAATGCACCAACAAATCGCACGAAGATAGGTTGCTCGCAAAACCTGTCTCGCAGTCCCATCTTAAATATAGCCGTGTGTCTTCGGTAATTGTGTGCGTTGACCCAGCTTCATAAGTACCGCCAGAGCAGGCTGCATCGCGACACCAATGAAGCTGTGTCGGCAATACGGAATACGGGCGTGTAAAACCCGAAACACCGGGCAATGTACAGCTTGTCCCCGCGCAAACCAAATCCGGAATGTCGCCGGTGCCGCCGTACAAATCGAAGCTTATTACTGTATTCCGAACACAAGTATTGCCGACTTGGGTATAGCCAGTATTACATTCCCATGGACAATCGTTTGTAAGGCCGGCGCTGGGCCCAGTGTATTGGGCCCCGGCTGGGGCATTCGTGCACGCGCTGCACGTATCAGCAGTCGCAGTAGTAAAACGATATCCATTGTCGCAAGTCCAACGAAGGAACAAATTGGTATTCTGTGATGTAAATTCTTGGGTCGAACCGCTTTCGTAACATGTTCCACCACCATTGCGTGCCGTGCACCAATAAGGGTTCGCTGCCACGGTAGAATTTGCGCGCGTCAAAGCATCCACCACCGGCAAAGTACAACCCAGGTTTGTACAAGTCAATATTGCATTGGTTGTGCCCGTATTATCCTCAACACCGCCGCCGCTTATCGTGCCGGAACCGCCCGTCTTGCTCAATGTCACTCGACCAAAAACGCACGCATAACCAGTCAAAAATAGTCCAGGGTCACACGCCCATTTAAGACGCAGTCTGGTTGTCGCAAGAGTGGCCGATGTCCCACCAGCATAACATGTACCTTGGCCCTGGTTTCCGGTACACCAATACGGTGATGCGCCAATAAAAGAATATTCACGGGTAACGTCTGATGCATTAACAACCGGAATCTGACAAAAGTTTGTCGCAGAGCAAAGCACTATTGCATCATCTGTACCGCCTGGGTCGGTGACACGCGTGCCTGTAATTGTTCCGCTTCCACCTTCTTTGCTCAGTATAGTTTGTCGGCCACAAGCATCATAGCTGAAATTATCCCATCCAGAATTACACGTCCAGCTGAGATACAACATGGGTGCTGAAAAAAAATCATATGTCGAACCGCCCGCGTAACATGTGCCGCCGCCAGTCTGTCCGGTACACCAATATGGATTGTCCGCCAATACGGAATTTGCCCGCGTCAGATGCGACGCGTCGGGCAAAGCACAACTTGCACCAGCGCAAGCAAATATTACCTCTGATGTACCTGGATTAGCCGCAGCGCCAGCATCTGTGATTTCACCACTGCCACCAGATTTATTTAATCGTAACCGCCAATTACATGAATCTTCGCCCGCGATGAATCCGGTATCGCATATCCAATGCAGATGTAATTCAGTATCAACCGACAATATTTGTCCAGAGCCATCGGCATAACAAGTACCACCACCCATGGGTTCAGTACACCAGGGGTCTTTGGCCAATTCAGAATTCGCACGCGTTATACCTGATACTATGGGCAACATGCAAGTCGTTCCTTCGCAAACCAATGGCGGAATGGCTACACCCGAACCCCCTGACATATTAAAAGTAACACCAGTATTCGGCACACATTCGCCATCTTGCAAAGTATGATTCGTATTACATTCCCATGCGCAATTACTGGTCGGGCCATCGCCACGTGTTGTATATGTGGAATTCACCGGGGCATTATTACACGGAACGCACGTATCACCATCACGATAATAGCCAGTTACACAATTCCAGCGCAGGTACAGTGTAGCATCCAACGGAATTGTGGTCAGGTTAGCATTAGCCGTAAAACATGTGCCACCACCATTTGGCTCTGTGCACCAATATGGCTGAGGATTAATTGCAGAATTGCTTCTTGTAACGGCGGCTGCGCTGACCAGTGGCAAAGTACAGTGGGTCGCACTGCAAGTTACCAGCGCATCGTCCGTACCACTATTAGCACCGACCATAGTCCCGGTAATCGTCCCAGAACCACCGGATTTATTCAAGGTAACCGTACGAAAATCGCAACTTCTTTCATTCTGAACAAGAAAAGTCGTTGAACAATTCCAATTCACATACACCCTGGTACCTGGTGTCAGTCTATGTATAGTATTTTGAGCAAAACATGTACCCCCGCCGTTCGGCTCTGTACACCATGGTGCATTGGTCGCATTGGGGCTCCAGTTAGAATTAGCACGGGTCATACTCACATTAGGGGCAAAATTACAATCTCTCCCCCAACACATCCATATCGCATCATCTGTTCCACCAGGGTCAATAATACGACCACGCGCCGCCATGGTTGATGCAGTTCCACTGCCGCCCGCTTTGTCCAGAATAATCATAGTATCATATTCCCATGCGCAATTACTGGTCGGGCCTGTGCCACCACCTGTATAACTGCTATCTGGACTGACTGGCTTATTAGTACACGGCAAACAGTTATTATTATTCATGTAAAACCCAGTGGCACATGTTACCCATCGCATATATAACGTTGTATCAGAATCAAATGTACGGGCAAATCCGCCAGGAACAATCGAGTTACCGTTCGGTTCCAGACTCCACAAAGAATTGTTTGCAGATATATTGAAATTCTCGCGTCGCACGGTTCCAATATTCGGTAGAAGACAACTTGTACCCGTGCAAACCAACGTGGCGTCGCCATCGTCACCGGGGTCGGTTATACGACCAACGTTACCGGCAGCGATTGCGACCGCACCAGAACCACCCATTTTATTCAGCGTGATAATGGTGTCGGCGGTGGCGGCAATTGTGCCAGCAAACACAAACACCGCCACAGCCAACGCAATTTTGCGAAAAAACAAGGATATTTGGGGCAAAATTTTTCTCTCCACCCCCTTATGATATCTGAAAGCATACCTTGGTTCCTATTTGAACTTATTCACATTATTTGACATCTGAACCGCGCGATGATAAAATTTCCCGTATGCAAACGAATAACGAGCTCTTGATACAAATCCGCGACGACGTCACAGCCGTCAGGGGGTTTCTTTGACCTGGATAAACTGGGCGCCGAACTGGCCGCTATAACCGAACAATCAAACAATCCCGAACTTTGGAATGATGCGGATGCCGCGCGTGTTATCATGCAGAAAAAAGCCGCGCTGGAAAAAACACTTTCCGATTTTGCCGCACTGGAATCCGATTATAAAAATTTAACCGAACTGTTTGAAATCGCACCAGATGATATGGAAATAGGGGCGGCGATACAAAAATTGGCCGCCGACGCACATGCTGCAAAATTTATAACACTGTTCAATGAACCCGCGGATGAATCCGGCGCGTTCTTGTTTATCCAAGCGGGCGCCGGCGGAACCGAAGCACAAGATTGGGCATCCATGTTGGCCCGCATGTATGAACGATGGGGCGACCGACATGGATTCGATGTCGAAGTTATTGAAGAACACTTGGGCGATACCGCCGGAATAAAAAATATTACTTATCGTATTAATGGTTTGCGTGCTTACGGTTGGCTGAAAAATGAAATTGGCGTGCATCGCTTGGTTCGCATTTCGCCGTTCAATGCGAATGGAAAACGCCAGACTTCGTTCGCATCCGTTGATGTATGGCCGGATATCGACGATTCAATTGAAATTGAAATCGAACAGAAAGATTTGCGGATTGATACATATCGCGCCCAAGGTGCGGGTGGACAACATGTCAATAAAACGGACAGCGCGGTGCGAATAACACACTTGCCAACAAATACGGTCATAACATGCCAGAATGACCGCAGCCAATTGCAAAATCGCGAAATGGCGATGAAGATGTTGCGTTCGAAATTATACGAATTGGAAATGCAAAAGCGTGCAGCCCAGCAAGATGCCGCCAAAGCCGCCCAGAAAAAAATAGAATGGGGCAGCCAGATACGAAATTACGTATTGTACCCATATCAATTGGTCAAGGATACCCGCACCGGAACAGAAACCACAGATTCCGCTGCCGTACTTGACGGCGATTTGGACGAATTTATGTTGGCGAATTTGTCACGGCAGTAATTTTTATCAATGATGTCTTTTTGCCGACGGTTACGACCGTTTTTTTCATATCTTTGAAATCATAATCTTCGATATTTAAATTGCGTCGGATTATTATAAATACTTCGCCATGTTCAAACGCCGCAGACCGAATTTTATCAAAATCGGAAATCATTATTACTTTGCCACCAGAATAAAATCGACCCGAATAATTTCGACCACGCATGAAATATATCAACGGCACATCGTCACCGCTGCGCTGTGCAATATATGTTTTTACCAAGAATCTGTCGCTGCGCCCCATGTCCGCGCTGTATTTCGGATACAATGCACCGACCGCAATAATCACGACGAATATGGCGACATTCAATCCTGTGAATAATTTGAATTTGGGCAATTTTGGCATATCGTCATCGTTCTTATAAACCAGCCATCCTATAATGGCCGCGGTCGGCGCAAAGATCGTCGCAACATAATTCATGACAAGATTCTTGGACAACGAAAAGAACAAAAGCGTCACGGCAACGTTTAATATCATATAAAATAGAAAATCGTTTTTTATAAATTCGCGTGAAAACAGGGTGCCGCGAAACCGCCGACTGAATGACATAACGGCCAACCATATCAACCACGGCAATAGTGATTCCAACCAAAATACTACCATTTGACCGATGTATCCGCCGCGACCCGCACCGTACATATCGCCCGCCCATTCCGGCGTTATATATCGCAAGTAATGTTCACCGATTATAAAGTATTCCAAAAATCCTGGTGACGCGCGTTCGGCCAAAATATACCACGGCAATGCGATGGCCAGCATCAATAATGTACCCGTAACAATCGGCAATTCGCGAAATACTTCGCTCCATTTGTTCTTAATCAGTACGAACAAGAAAATAGGTATGCCGACGATGGCGAATATCAGTGGCCCCTTGGCGAGCAGACCAATCCCCATGCCAATAAAGAATGTATATCCCCAAAGTCGCTTTCTGTCCCCACCAAACAGCGCGTTATAAAATGCAATCATCGCCAATGTTGTACAGAATGCGAATGCTGGGTCGGTCATAACCCCACCCGCCAGATAAATAAATACGGTTGTTGTTGATAATACGGCAATGGTTGTCGCGGCCATCATCTGACCAAGATATTTCTTTACAAAGAAATACATCATAACAGCAATACCCAACATAAACAAGAAATGGGGCAGGCGAGTAGCAAAGTCATTAACACCAAAAACGTGGAACGATGCGGCCGTTGCCCAGAAAGATAACGGTGGTTTACCCCAAAATGGAATTCCATAATCAAATTGCGGAATCAACCAATTGCCTGTTTCATACATAATGCGACCGATTTCGGCATATCGCGCTTCGGTGGTATCGAACATTGGCGTAAAGCCCAACGACACAAGGCGAACAAAAAACATAATAACAGCAATCCAGAGCAAAGTTTTTATTATTTTGTTTTGGGAATCTGACATGTATAACCTTGAAAATGGCGCTCCCGACACGATTCGAACGTGTATCGAGCCCTTCGGAGGGGCTTATTCTATCCATTGAACTACGGGAGCATTCAACCGCAGCGCATTATAGCATCAAGCGGTGGGAAATCAAGCCCAAACAAAAATCCCTTGCCCGTATTCCCAAATCCGTATTATGATTATTTTCATAACAAAGGAAATTTCCAATGAAAATATATCTTCTGATTCCTGTTGTGCTGCTTGGCGCTTGTAATTATATGCATGTAAAGCCGGATACACTTGAAAAGGGTACATTGATTTACGCTGACCGTGGCGGATATTCCATGAAGCGCGCATTAAAAGAAAATTTGGAAGAACGCGGATTTCAGGTTACGGTCGGAACGCTGCGCTCGTCAAGTTCTGTAAGCGGTGATGGCGATGAAGATATTAGCATGAGCTCTTCAAGACTTCCCGCTAATGTAAAATATGCAGTCATTGTAAGAGAACGTCGCGAAAGATTTACTCCCGTATGGTGTGTTTTTAATGGATTCTGGTGGTGGAATTTTAATATATCTATTGCAGACCAAAAGACCAGCGAAGAAATATTATCTTGGTCCGGTAAAGGTTGTGCGAACAGTTCCATGCGCCGATTGGACAAAGTGCTGGATGAGTTAGAGAAGTAGGAACACGATATTAAAGCACAGTTGTCATTGCGAGCGTACGCGAAGCAATCCAGTTAATTAAATAAATTTAACAAAAAACCGGCGCGAATGCGCCGATTTTTTATCGACTTCTAACGCCCCCTGGGATTTCGGGTTTTATGACGATTTTTACGCTTTCGTTGGGATTCATATTGCCCAAGTATTTCATGGTCGCCTTCGAATTTAATTTCATTACCAAAGTACGTAATTTTCACTGTGTACTCCCGGCCGAATTCTCTGCGGGTAATTTCGACTATATAGTTGTTATCTATGGAATATTCTTCAATCTTTATATATTTATTACCGCGGTCGCGATTGCACCATTTGTGCGACGGCTGCAAATTTTCAAGCGTTCCCTTGCCGCCCTTGGATGCTGGAATTTTGTGGTCGAACGAAAAATCGCGTATATCGGTAATTGGTTCGCCACACAAAGCACATGGTGGATATTCGCCATACTTAATGGATATCGAATAAAGTCGCTTTACTTCTTTTTTGAACATCTCGGTCTCTCTATTTAGATTGTTCCATATTTTTAAGAATCATGGCGATTCTTTGTTTTATTTTATCGGCTGATTCGCCGCAATGCAGCGCATTTCTTGCTTTCTTTATTGCTTGCTCGACCTGCCGCTGTGTATTATATGCCGCAATTGTTTTTAATTTTCTTTCCAGTCCATCAATTTGTTCAAAGTACGGCTGTTTCCAGTCACGGCCAGGCGATGACCGTTTATTTTCTCTTTGCCATTCTCTGAGTTTTTTAAGCTTTTCGTTGGCCATTATTTCCTGATTGGAATTTTTAATTCCTGTTTCGGGTGAATAAGATTCGCATCTTTTATCTTGTCTTTGTTCGCGTCAAATATCAGCGTATAAAGCGCGCCACGGCCCAAGAAATTGCGCGATATCACCCACAAAGAATCATCGCGGCGAACGGTGTAAAATGTTTCGTCGCCCGGTGTCATTTCCGGCATTACGAATTCATGATTTATAATGGCGGCTGTTGTTCCGCTGGTGTCATGCATGCGAATTGTGATTTCATATTTGGCACCCGGACGAAGGCGTTCAACGTCCGCACCCAGGCCGAAATTACGATGATCGGAAACGCGTGTCATGCCAATCTGTTCGCCATCCAATGATAATGTCACGCGCAGGCGCGGCGATGCGGTGCCCATTACGACAATACGGCCATTTTCCAAATAATCGATTTTCGACACTACCAAATCACCATCACGAACCACTGGCGCTTGCAACAATTTGCTGCCCCCATCGGTCATCAATAATGACAAAGCTTTGGAATAATCTTTGCTTTCTGGAATATAAACAAACACATCATTTTCAGAACGCACGCCGCATGCTGAAATCAGTCGAATTGTATAATTGCCCGGTGCGAATTCTTTTTTCGGCGCGTATGTAAATTCGCCGCGTGCATTTGTCTGTTCAGTTGCGACGATTTTTTTATTCACGATTATCGACACGCCTTTGCGCGGCGCGAATCGTCCAGCGATAACAATGCGACCGTCTTTGCCAATGCGTACGGCATCGAATGTCGGCACGTTTGCTTCCGCCACAATGCGCGTTGTCGGTTCTGGAATTGGGTCGGCGGCTGGCGTCGATGTGCCGATGCAGCGCGGAATCAATACGACCCACAGCGCCATGATGATAACAGCAAGCGCACACAGAATAGGGAACCAGTACGCGCGCAAAACTTTACATGTTTTATTGGATTTCATATCTTTGCCTTTTGATTTCTTCGTGGGCTTTGCATCCGTCGTGCGCAAGAACCCTACCAACCTTTTGCCACGGCGATGCAATCCGGCCAGCCATCTGTTCTGGGCCGCGACCGCATTATCCACCAAAGTGTTTGTTGATTTTTTTAATTTGCCCATATCGGCAAAGCGTTCTTTTTTTCTGAACATACAGGCGAACCTTTCTATCGGTCTCTCTCCGCCCGTATGGATAATACTATTTATAAATTCTCTTTGTCAAGGGGTTTATCGTTGTAAAACAGGTTAAAAAGTGGTATTATAGCGAAACAGTGTAAAAAGGAATATTATGACCAAAAAAATTGCAATTATGACAACCGGCGGGGATTGTTCCGGGTTGAACGCAGCCATACGGCGCTTGGTCGTTGGTGGCACACGCCGTGGATGGGAAATGGTCGGCATTATCGACGGTACGGACGGGCTTACTTTGACCGGTGCGCCGCATGCGATTCCGCTGAACCTGGATACTTTGCCAATTGAATATTCGCGCCTTGCCGGGTCATATTTGCGTAATGGAAATTCGCATTCGATGAATTTCGAATCTGCGAAAAAGACTGGAAATCACGCGGAATTCGGAAACCGTATGCGAAAATCTTTGCGAACGCTGAAATTGGATGCATTGGTCATAATTGGCGGAAATGGGTCATTATCATTGGCCAATCATGCGCGGGATATTTATGGAAATATACAATTAATTGGTATTCCAAAGACGATTGATATGGATATTCCGCTGACTGATACTACATTGGGCTTTGCAACGGCGGTCCAGGAATTAACGGCTTATTGCGACCAATTGATTTTAACCGCGCGGTCGCATCACAGATGGTTTGTGGTGCAAACAATGGGCCGTAATACTGGGCATCTGGCACTGCACGCCGGTGTCGCGGCATCTGCGGATGCAATTTTAATTCCGGAAATTAAATTCGAGCCCGAAAATTTAATCAAGCATCTGCAAAATATAACGAAAAAAACCGGGCGTGATTATGGATTGGTCTTGGTCGGCGAAGGGATAAAGCTGCGCGGACATTCAGGTGCGCCGGGCGATATGATTGCACGCGAACTGAAACGTGCAAATATTCCACATCGCGCAATTTTCCCAGAACATACGCAAAGGGCGGGGGACACGACTGCTGCGGACCGATTGCTGGCCGCGCAGATGGCAGATACGGCGCTGGCCGCGATCGATGGCGGCGAAACTTACGTAATGGTGTCTGCGACAAATGGCGACTGTAAAACCGTTCCAATTGCAGATATGTTTGAAGCAGGGGTGAAAACGCCCGACCCGAATATTCCGGATATGTGGGTTTCGGATTATTTTGTCCCCGATGACCACCCCTTATTGACCACTGCGGTAAATATGGGCGTTTATATGGGTGAAATTAAATGAATTTCATCCGCAAATATTGGGACCTGATATTTTTTCCAACGGCAATGATTATATTGACCGCCGCACTGCATTTCAGCGGCATTGCAAAATTATCATACTTGGAATTCGGCGCTGTAATGTGCGCGATAACCGGGCGTATGTTGTTGAAACGTGAAAATCCTGTCGGCCTCTTTTTTGGCGTGGTGGCCAGCATTATTTTCATGCTGTATTTCTTGCAGGTCCAATTATTCGGCCAATTAGTCTTGGCCGCAGTATATGTAATTCTGAACGGGGCCAGCATTTATTCATGGCTGCGCCCAAGTGCGGACACTGGTAAAATAATCCGACCGACATTTTTGCCGCGATTTTGGCAGGTTGGAATAATGTTGACCGTAACAATTGCCGCCGTTATCGGCGCAACAATGCGCGGCACGGTCGGGGCATTGGACTATTTCGTAATGGCAACAGGCATAATTGGCATGATGTTATTGGTCCGTAAAAAAACTGACGCATGGGTTTCATTCACGGCCAGCGATATCGCCGGACTTGCATTATTCTGGATGTCGGGTTCTTATCTGGTCCTGGCCACTATGTTCGTATATATCTATAACGATATCGCGGCATTTTTCAGATGGCATAAAATCAGCCGAAAAACATTGCTGCGCGATTTGAAGAAATTATGAATTTTGTCCCCCTTGACGGGGGGATTTTTTTAACTATATTCACCGGGTAAATCATAATAAGGAGATTAAATTATGGCGAAAGTTTTGGGAATAGATTTGGGTACAACAAACAGCGCGATGGCGTTTATGGACGGCGCGGACCCGAAAATCATCGAAAATGCCGAAGGCCAGCGGACGACGCCGTCCGTGGTCGCGTTTACCGCCGGCGGGGAACAATTGGTCGGCACGACTGCAAAAAACCAAATGGTGACCAACCACGCGAATACTATTTATGAAATCAAGCGCTTGATGGGCGTGCGTTTCGACAGTGCGGAAGCAAAAGAAATAGCCGCACGCGTACCGTTCAAGGTTATCGCAGGCGAAAATGGTGATGCTTGGGTTGAAATCGATGGCAAAAAATATGCTCCGTCACAAATTTCTGCGATTATTTTGGGCAAATTGAAAAAAGATGCTGAATCTTACCTTGGCGAAACCGTGACCGATGCGGTTATTACCGTGCCAGCTTATTTTAATGATTCCCAGCGCCAGGCAACCAAAGACGCCGGTCGCATTGCCGGACTGAACGTTTTGCGTATCGTTAACGAACCAACCGCCGCCGCTTTGGCATATGGTCTGGATAAATCCAAAAATGGCATTGTTGCTGTGTATGACCTTGGTGGTGGAACATTTGACGTATCGATTCTGGAAATCGTTGATGGCGTGTTCGAAGTCAAGTCGACAAACGGCGATACTACACTGGGCGGTGCGGATTTCGACGCGCGCGTATTAAATTATTTGGTCGAAGAATTCAAACGACAATCGGGTATCGATTTGTCCGCGGATAAATTGGCGCTGCAACGTTTGAAAGAAGCCGCAGAAAAAGCAAAAATTGAATTATCCAGCGTTCAAACAACGGACATCAATCTGCCGTTTATCACAGCGGACGCATCCGGTCCAAAACATTTTACGACAACACTGTCACGCGCGCGATTGGAATCTTTGGTCGAAGATTTAATCGCGCGTTCAATTGAACCATGCCGCAAAGCATTGCTGGACGCCGGTTTGGATAAATCACAAATTTCCGAAGTAATATTGGTCGGCGGACAAACCCGTATGCCCAAAGTGCAATCGGCCGTCAAAGAATTCTTTGGCAAAGAACCGCACAAAGGCGTGAATCCGGACGAAGTTGTGGCCCTGGGCGCGGCAGTCCAAGGTGGCGTGTTAAAGGGCGACGTCAAAGACGTTCTGCTGTTGGACGTGACGCCTTTGTCATTGGGCATTGAAACATTGGGTGGTGTGTTCACGCGCCTTATCGACCGCAATACAACGATTCCGACGAAAAAATCACAAATCTTTTCAACGGCGGATGATAATCAAAGTGCTGTGACAATCCGCGTATTCCAAGGCGAACGCGACATGGCGGCCGACAACAAAATGTTGGGCCAATTTAATCTGGAAGGCATCGCGCCCGCGCCACGTGGCATGCCGCAAATCGAAGTGTCTTTTGACATTGACGCAAACGGCATTGTGCATGTATCTGCCAAGGACAAAGCGACCGGCAAAGAACAAGCAATTTCGATTAAATCCGACGGCGGATTATCCGAAGCAGACATCAAAAAAATGGTCGAAGAGGCCGCCGCAAATGCCGAAGCGGATAAAGCAAAACGCGAAATGGCCGAAGCCAAAAATGGCGCCGAAACCGCGGTGCACGCGACCGAAAAATCGCTCAAAGAACATGGCGATAAAATCGACGATGCAACGCGCACCGCAATTGATATGGCAAAATCGGAACTGGAACAAGAGCTGTCAAAAATCGATGCGACCGCAAAATCTTTGAAATCCAAAACCGAAGCACTGTCCGCCGCCGCAATGAAACTGGGCGAAGCGATTTATAAATCGCAACAAACCGCCCAACCAGCGGCGACCGAAGCGGCACCAGAGCAGGGCGCCGACGATAAAACCACTGACGCCGATTTCGAAGAAAAAAAATAAAAATGCAGGGGCGCGAATACGCGCCCTTTATTAATCAACTGGATTGCTTCGTCGTTTCACTCCTCGCAATGACAACACTGTTCTTGTCATTGCGAGCGAACGCGAAGCAATCCAGTAATTAATGCCCCCACAATTTATTGACTTTTCCGTATTTTATGATAAATTTTCCTCTATGTCCGAAAACAACAAAATCTTGGTTGGAAAAATCGTCGGTGCGCAGGGACTGCACGGCGAAGTTCGTGTGCAAACGTACACACAAAACCCAACTGATTTCCAAAATTTAAAAATCGAAAATCAAAATTTGAAATTTATTCGCGCATTGCCCAGTTCCAGTGTAATTATTGCAAAAATCGACGGTATCAATGACCGTAATGCAGCGGAATCCCTGCGCAACACGGAATTATTTATAAATCGTGACGATTTGCCGCAATTGGCAAACGATGAATATTACGCCACGGATTTGATTGGAATGCGCGTTGGCGCGAACACTGTTGTAGCCGTACAGAATTACGGTGCAGGCGATATTTTGGAATTATCCAACGGCGAAATGGTATCATTTGCCGGCGCAAAAGTTGATTTGGTAAATAACAAAATTACATTCTGATGCACTTTAATATCCTGACTATTTTTCCGGAAATGTTTCCTGGGACGCTGGGCGGTGGGGTTATTGGTCGCGGGCTGGAATCAGGTGCATGGTCGTTTGACGTGATAAATATTCGGGATTTTGCGACGGATAATTATGGTTCGGTGGATGATACACAATTCGGTGGTGGCGCTGGGATGGTTATGAAACCAGACGTAATCGCTGCTGCAATCGATTCAATTCCAATCGACAAACGCGGGCAAATAATCTATTTTTCCCCACGGGGCAGGGTGCTGGACCAGAAGTTGGTGCGGGAATTTACAAATAACCTTACGCCTCACGCCTCACGCTTCACGCTCTTATGCGGTCGATACGAAGGCATTGATCAACGCGTTATCGAAGAATACGATATGGTGGAAATTTCTATCGGCGATTATATTTTGTCTGGTGGGGAATTGGCGGCTCAGGTTTTTGTTGACAGCATGGTCCGTCTGGTGGATAATGTGGTCCATTCGCCAGAATCAATCGCGAATGAAAGTTTTGAAATCGGGGGGTTGGAATGGCCGTTATACACCCGCCCGTCAACATGGCGTGGACGCAATGTCCCAGAAGTCCTGTTGTCTGGTCACCACGGCAATATCGAACGGTGGCGGAAAGAACAGTCGGAGGCGATAACAAAAGAACGCCGACCCGACATAATAAAGGCAAAAAAAAATGACAAACTTGATTAAAAAAATAGAAAAAGCACAGATTGAAAAATTGGCCAACGGAAAAACCATTCCGAATTTCAAAGCAGGTGATACCATTCGCATCGGCGTTAAAATTAAAGACGGCGATAAATTCCGCACCCAATTGTTCGAGGGTGTTGTAATCGAACGCGGTGGTGCCGGCGCAAACGCATCATTTACTGTACGCAAAGAATCACATGGTGTCGGCGTAGAACGCAAATTCCCGCTGTATTCACCAGCAATTGAAAAAATCGAAAAAGTCCGCATCGGTAAAGTTCGCCGCGCGAAATTATTCTTCTTGCGTGGATTGTCTGGCAAGAAAGCACGTATCGTTGAAGACCTGGGCGCAACAGCTGCAGAAAAAGCAGCAAAAGCACAGTAATATCATGGGGGGCGTATGCAATACGCCCCAAATTATTAGATGAAAAAATTACTTTTAATCTTTTCAATATTTATTTTTTCGGCTGCGAACGCAAACGAATATATCAATCGCGAAACCGCCGTTGTGCGGATTATGAACAAAGCCGCTGGACGCGCGCAAATGGTGAATATTCCAGTTGGCATTGATACTGAATTTGATAAATTAAAAATATTGGTACGTGATTGCAAGCAATCAGAACCATACGCCGCGCTGGATTATTTTGCCTTTGTTCAAATATGGAAATCGCCGCAAAACGCACGAATTTTCAGCGGTTGGATGACTGCATCCGAACCCGGCGAAAACCCGATGCAAGATGCGGATTTTGATTTATGGCTGCTGAGGTGTGAATAATGGAAAATGTAAATATTAACAGCGTGAAAGATAAAATTGCCGCTGCAAAAAACACAGTTGAACAACTTAGAAAGATAGCAGTTGCACAGGATATCATTACAAAATTTGAACTTGATATGGCCAATATAGAAAGTCTTAATCCAGATTCACCAAAGTTCAAAATCTCTGCAACCATGGCTGTGAACAATTTTTATTCCCGCCTGAACATGCAGGGAATAAGATAAAATCAAGAAAAAGGCGCGCTAATGAATTTTATAAAATCAAACTTGAAATTAATCATCGGAATTTGCGCAATCTGTTTGGTTGTGATGATATTTTTTGTAACGCTGCGCGCGCAACAAAATCTGGAAGATGGCGATTTGCGCAATTGGACAACCGCATCCGAATCGCGTCGGTTGGCGACTGCTGAAATCATGGGCGGGTCGGCTGAAACCGCTGAATTGATGTCCGGATGCATAACAAAAATGGCATCCTTGCCAGATTCTGGGCGCTTTAAAATTCGCGACGCCGCATCGCTTTGCGCCGTTGGAATCGCACTGCGTGACGCACAATAATATGCAAAAAATTTTATGTCTTGGTATTGAATCTTCATGCGATGAAACGTCCACGGCTGTCGTGGACAGCGACCGCAATATTTTATCGCATATAATTTATTCGCAAATCCCACAACATCAAAAATTCGGTGGCGTTGTGCCAGAACTGGCCGCACGCGCACATATATTGGCATTCGAAGATGTTGTTCGTCGCGCATTATCGGACGCGAAAAAAACAATTGATGACATTGATGTAATTGCAGCGACCGCCGGTCCCGGTCTGATTGGTGGTGTATTGGTCGGATGGATGGGCGCGGTCGGAATTGCTCAATCAACCGGAAAACCATTGGTCGCGGTAAATCATCTGGAAGGACATGCATTGGTGCCACGATTGGCAAACGATGTCCCATTTCCATTTTTACTATTGCTGGTATCTGGTGGACATACACAAATTTTATTGGTGGACGGCGTCGGAAAATATGAATTAATCGGACAAACATTGGACGACAGCGCGGGCGAAGCATTCGACAAAGTTGCAAAGATGCTGGGACTGGGATACCCCGGCGGACCGATTATTGATAAACATGCAGAGCAGGGCGATGGTACAAGATTCAAATTCCCGCGACCATTATGCGATAAGCCGGGGTGTAACTTTTCGTTCAGCGGTATAAAAACCGCGGCGCGAACGATGTTGGATAAAGAAAAAAATATATGTGAAAAATCATTTATAAATGATTTCTGTGCATCGTTCCAATCTGCGGTTGTGGATGTTGTAATAAATCGTATGAAAAATGCATTGCGTGACGAACGTGTTATTGCGGCCGCGCCAAAGACATTGGTTGTTGCGGGCGGTGTTGCAAAAAATTTGGCGATTCGCACATGCCTGGAACAAATGGCGACCGACAATGGCATGCAATACGCTGCGCCACCATTGAATTTATGCACTGATAATGGTGCAATGATTGCGTGGGCCGGAATTGAAAATTATATTGCTGGAAATATTGTCCGCGAACCGGTTGCGCCACGGCCGCGTTGGCCATTAACAGAGCTCTGAGAATTTTCACATCTTGACTTTCCATTAAATAAATATATATTATTGTCACAGGACGGACGGCATTCAGTGCCAGCGGGCCAGGGGGAAACCAGCAATCCAGCATCAGACATCCGGGTCGTCCTGTTTTTTTCAAGAAAATCTATTGGATAATGGGATATTTATCCTTTTTCTCTTGCAAAATTATTAAAAAGGCGTATCATGCCAACGATGACCAAAGACAGAATCTTGCCCAGCAACAAGAATTCCGCCGCTATCGTTAACAATTCTGTTAACAATTCTATTCCGACTGCGGTTGATTCCTATATCGGCCAGCGTATTCAATTACGCCGCAATATGCTTGGCATTACTCAGAAAGTCTTGGCCGATAAATGCGGCATAACATTCCAACAGATGCAAAAATATGAAAAAGCCGGTAATCGGGTGTCTGCATCGCGCTTGTTTCAAATTGGTATCGCGCTGGACGCGCCGGTTGCATTCTTTTTCAGCGGACTGCCACATCAACATGCGCGACATCCAAATATATCCCAAACCGACACTGGTGGCAAAACCAAGATTCACAAAGTCGCCGAACCATCACCAAACGACCCCCTGGGCAACAATGAATCGCTTCAACTTGTGAATTTGTACTGGAAATTGCCAACTGATGACAAACGCCGGATGATACTTGATTTAATGAAAAGCTTGGCCGCCACAACGCCAACACCAATGGACAAGCCAGAATAGGTCATAAAGAACCTTGTTTATGGCAATTAATTTTAAACGAAACTAATCTCTGCGCTGAATTCAAAACCTGCATTTTAATATCTGCGGGCTGATTATGATAATTAAATTTTTTGATAATTTGTTCTTGATAATTATAAATGCCGTGTGCAAACATTTTATTAAATGATAACGATGAATTAAAAGTACAATGCGCTTTTTTAATCAAAAATATACGCTGCCTTGTATTTAATTTTGCATTTAGATTAGCAGATTGTAAAAGTATTTTACATACACGCCAATCCCACCCAATTTCTTTACATAACCGTAAAATTTGCGGTGCTTCCAGATACCCTTTTGCTTGCTCAATAATTAGTATTGCATGATAAATTCGGCAAACTTTTCCGACATGAATATTGGGATAAAAAGCTGTTTTTAGTATTTCATTGAAATTGGCTACAATGTCCTCAGAAGACAAGGTTTGTAGAGCAATTGCAATGGGGTCTTTTTCTAATTCTAAATTTTTCATTCTTTTATAATACCAATAAAACCAAAGCCGTCAATAGCAATCCTGCAAGAAACCGCAAAATAAGCCGTGAGGTTATAAGAATGATGAAAGCGGGGTGATTGTCGTCTCAAAGCTTGCCTTCCACAAATCCCAAAACCGTAGTTTTTATTTCTCAGACTGATTTAATAAATTAAAATTATTATGAATATTCAATCTATTCCGAACATAATTTGAAGTAAATTATTTATATATTATGTATATGTTTGCGGCACGCGATGTATAGTGGCACATATTGGCAAATTTTGCCAATATGTGCCACTATACATCTTGAACTATACATAATATATATTATGCGCCTTTATTCTTAATATTAATAATTGTCAAAACACAAGGAGTGTTATAATGAATATGAAAAAATCTTCTCTTTTGAAACTTCGTGCCGGTATGAATCAAAAAAAGTTGGGTTCTCTCTCTGCTACTTTTACTGCTGAATTTATATCTACTGCTTTTATGAATTCTGTTTCTCGGATGCTGTATTCTTATATCCAAGATTGTGAAGAATTTAATTATGATGAAGTTATTAAAAAGTTTAAGGAATTGTTAGCTGTTAAAGTTGATGATTATAAATTAGATGAAGATAAATTGTTTGAGTTTGATATGCGTATTTGTGAAAATTTCTGTGTTTCGACTACAGATGATATGCCGGAGAATGAAGATGATTAAAATATTTACAGCAGTCCTGAAATATGGGACTGCTTTTCTTGCAGGCTTAGGTACTGCATTGAGTTTGATATAGGAGCTTGATATGAGAGTAAAAAATAACCGTCGTAATTTATTTAATTTAAGTCATCCCCGTGTTTTTACTATGGATACAGGTACTTTTAATCCTATGCTTGTACAACGTGTTTTACCCGGTGATGTTTGGAATGTTAAGACTCGTATGGTTGTTCGTGCTTATAATGTTCCCTTATTTCCGCTTATGCATCAAGTAAAAGCTTATACTCGTTATTTCTTTGTACCTAATCGTTTATTGTTTGATGATTGGGAAACCATGATTACAGGAGCTAAAGATGGTCGTGATTTGTCTGTTGATAATATTACTCCCCCTACTGCCCCGAGTCATGTTTATGCCGGCACTGCTCAGGCTGAATCTATTTTGGATTATATTGGCTTTCCTTTAGATTTTCGTGGTATTGCTGTTACTGAAGAGCCTTTGCGTGCTATTGCTAAAGTTTGGTCTGATTGGATACGTGATCAAAATATACAACCTGAAGTCGATTATCCGCGTACGTCTGGTAATCAAGTTAATTTAAATTGGTGGAGAGATTACTTTGGTGATTTGCCCACTTCTAGAGGTGGTATGCCCCGTGTAAATTGGGGCAGAGATTATTTAACTTCTTCTGTTCAACAGCGTCAAAAAGGTCCAGTTGTTACTATTCCCCTTATTGGCGATTCTCCAGTTGTGACTAGTCCTACAGATAACTCTATTACTGCTAATGAAGTTTTGCGTATGGCTTATTTTAATGGTTCATTTCCTGCTCAGAATCAAGTTCTTGGTGTGAGTACTACTGGTATTGTTGGTACTACTGCTAATGCTACTGCGGCTCCTACAGGTGTTAAACCTTTGAATTTGGTTGCTAAGACTTCTCTTGCGGCCGGTATTCCTGTGCCGGATGTTCGTCAAGGTTTTCAGACTCAGTTATTGTTTGAAATAAATATGGACGGTGGTAACCGTTATACAGAGCATTTGCGTAATTTGTTTAATGTTATTCCCCCTGATAGTCGTTTACAGCGTGCTGAATTTCTTGGTGGTGGTCAATCTCCTGTTATTTTCCGTGAAGTACTGCAGACTTCTGAAACTTCTGGTGACCAACCCCTTGGACAACTTGGTGGTCATGGATTTACTGCTCAAGAGACCCATGAATTTACTAAGTCTTTTGTTGAAGACGGATGGGTCTTAGGATTTATATATATTCGCCCGAAAGGACAGTATCAACAGTCATTATCTCGTCATTTTACAAAGTTGACTCGATTTGACCATTATATTCCTGTCTTTGCTCATTTATCTCAACAGCCTGTTTATAAATATGAAGTAGATGCAACTCAAGGTCGTAACCCTAATGCTGTGTTTGGTTATCAAGACGTTTGGGATGAGTATCGTCATATTCTCCCTTCTGTTCATGGACTTGTTAAGACTAATCTTGATTTTTTTGCATGGCAGCGTGTTTTTTCTAATGAGCAATCACTTAATTCTGATTTTATTCAGTGTCGTCCCGGTGGTCGTCCATTTAAGATAACTGATCAGTCACCTTGGGTAGTTGAAATGATGCATCACATTAAAGCTTTGCGTCCAATGCCTAAACGTGGAACGTCTGGTCGTATAGATCATGCTTAAAGGAGTTTGTTATGTTTTCTAGATATAAAGCTAATTATGATTGTGTTGAATTTCAGTGTGTAGACCCCCTTGGTGAAAGTTTCACCAAGGATGAAAAACTGCAATACGATACTAAAGTTTTAAATACTTGTTGTACTATGCGTAGTTTGGGTTATGAGTACAATGCTCTTCCTGATGAAACAGAGCCTGATACAGGCGAATCAATACAACAGATGGTAGATAGGTGCGTTCGTATCCATAATATGTCTAAAAAGGACGTAAATGGTCTTATAAACAATGGTGTAGCTTTGCCCGAATGGGTGCAAACTTCTTTGGAAGATAAAGATGCCAAAGAATATACCCCTGAAGAGCTATCCGGATTGTCCATTGAACAAGCCGAAGATATACTCGAGCAATATGATATTCGAATGAATATGATTGAAAACTATCTCGAGTCTAGAGGTCACTCCTTCGTAGAAGAAGCCGATGGTGAATCCGAGGCGGAGGTCGGCCAGCCAATTCAAAAGGCTAAGGCCGACAAAAAGCCGATGGATGAACCTTCGGCGAACGATAACAAAGTTGAGTGACCAAAAATGTCCGCACTGTATCTCTTCTTGATGTAACAGTGCGGACTGACACCAAAAAACGGAGTTATTGGTGAAGTTCTTAAAAAAAGTTTTTAAAAATCCTTGGAATAGATGGGCAAAAGATTTGACCTTTAATATGTCCACTGGTGGTGGTTATAGTGCCGTTAAGTCAGTTATGCCTGGTGGTGTTATACATGAGACTATTACTGGTAATAAAGCTCGTCGTGCTGAGCAATTAGATGCTGAGCGTCGTGAGCAAGAGTATTCGGATCCGATTAATCAACGTGGTCGTCTTGAAGATGCTGGTATTAATCCCCTGTTTGGTGGAATAAGTTCTGGAAGTTCTGGAGTTGAAGCTCCGGGAGTTCAAGGTTCTAACCCCCTTGATCATGCTATGAATTTGGCTACATTGTCTCATACTATGGCCAGTACTCGTAATTTAGGTGCTCAGAATAAGTTACTTGCTGAGCAAACTCGTGAAGCTTCTGCGGCTGCTCGTATTGCTACTCACAATGCCGGAGTTGTAGAAAGCCGTCCTGGTGCTCAGTCTCATGAGTCTGCTTATGAGTCTATTGCTCGTGGTGCTGTTTCTAGTGTTCGTGGTGCTATTAATCGTGCTGGTGAAAGAGCTAATTCTTGGCGTCAATCTATTGATGATAAGAATCATCCTAACAGAATAGTTAGGTGGATAAATAACCGTTAAAAAAGGAGTCTGTTATGGCATTTCGTCGTAAATATAAACGTACATTTAATCGTGCTCGTAAAGTCTTTGGTGGCTTTAAAAAATTCTTTCGTCGTCCTAAGCGAGCTCGTGTGTCTACATATCGTGGTCGTAGAGCTTAACCTCTAAATAGAGGTTAAGCTATGATTTGTTTATTTCCTTTAAAACCATCGAAATGGAATGATGGTGTTGATAAGCGTGTTGTAGTATCTTGTGGTCAGTGTATACCTTGTCGTATAAATCATGCTCGTTCATGGTCTATTCGTATTATGCATGAGGCCTCAAAATATAAAGATAATTGTTTTATGACTTTAACTTATCGAGATGAGGATATGCCTAATGTTGTTTTCGTTAGAGAATTACAACTTTTCTTTAAACGTATGCGTAAATCCGGCCATGTATTTAAATATTATGCCTGTGGTGAGTATGGTGAAAAATCGATGCGCCCACATTATCATGTTGCATTTCTTGGTTATTCTCCTGTTGGTAAACCGGGCTATGTTGATTTACCGCAATGGCCTTATGGTCAGGTTCATTTTGGAGCGCTTACACCTGATAGTGCACAATATGTTGCTGGTTACCATCTTAAAAAGTTTATTGGTAAAGACACATCAAATTTGCCCTCGTCTCCATTTGCTATCATGTCCAGGCGTCCTGGTATTGGCGACGTATCCAGAGTCCGTTATAAGAGCGTACCAGGCTCTGAAGACGTTCCATTTGTATGGCGAAAGGGTTGCAAAGTTGGTTTACCCAGATTTTATAAAGTTAAGCTCGGTATTGAATCTGAAATTCCAGATGAACCATCTCTCTTGCATAAATTGTGGAGATTAGATAATTCTGATATAAAAGGTCTGCGTGGAGCTAATCCAAAAAAAGCGCTTGACGTTCGTGATAACTTTATGTTAAATTATAAACAGTCTAAGAAAAAAGGACATTTATGAAGAATTGGCAGTTTATTATCTTGATGATGGTTTTACTTGCTATTCTTTTTTAATGCATAATATATATTATGCGCCTTTGATTAATGCTATTCTGCCGCGTATCTGGATTGCTTCGTCGTTACACTCCTCGCAATAACAACATGGTTATTGCAATTTGCAAGTCCAGCCCGATCACCGTAAAAATAAACTGCAAAATCAATCTAATAAAATTATTTATATTTTTCCGCTTTTTATGCCCGACTTTTATTGAAACCACTGCATTATCAATGACTTACGGCCCGATAACGGGCCGTAAAGTTATAACAAATCATTGATTTTACGTGAATTTACCCCAAAATACGCTGCTTTTCGCGGTCGAATTCTTTTTGGGTGATTACGCCTGCTTTCTTTAATTTATGTAATTTATCCAAACGGTCAACATCGGCCAATGTTTGGCCCGGTGTACCGCCCAGGACAAGCGACAACAGCAACGCAATAACCCACGTCACCCCGCAAAGAATCCCCAGCCATGATAAAACAACAATGAATATAAATGCGCCGCCGGTAATTCCACGATTTCGCGCAATTGCGATTGGAATCTGGACCAACAAGACCAGAACTATTAATACCAGAATAAATAATGCAGCGACCCAAAGGCCGGAAAAAAATGGCATATTGCCCTCCTTTATGTTTGGATTTATTTTATCAGGTTTGGGCTCGACAAAAAAGCGGAATGTTTTCACAATAAAAAACTGTCCAATATATTGGACAGTTTTGAACATAATATAATCTTTTTTTAAGAAATTTCTTGTATCCGGCGAATCCGGCGTTCAATTGCATCAAATGGTGTTTCCAAGAACGCTTGGGCCGTCATCATTGCGATTTCTAGTTCTATATCTTCGGCGGCAAGTGCCAGCACGTTCGTATCATCATGAATCCGGTCGTGGCGCGCGTGGTCCGGCTGGAAACATCTTGTTGCGCGAATATGTCGAAACCGGTTTGCTGCAATAACCACCCCGCCCCCGAATCCGCAGATTACAATGCCGCGTGATGCTGGGTCCGTCGACATTGCATCCGTTGCACGCCGGGTGATTTCGGGAAAATCAACCTTTACCGTCGGGTCATCCGTACCCAAATTTACAACCGCATAACCCGCCGCAGACAACATTTCAATCAGATATAATTTCAGCCCTACCCCACGGTGATCGGACGCAATATAAACCTTTGTAATTGATTTATTCATCGGAAGCGGCCCCTTTTCTTGCAACCAATTTGCATTCCAAGCCATCATTATTCGTGATGTTCAATTTTATATAAGACAGCGTCCCGGTCATCTGTGCATCTGCGAAAACATTTGCGATATTTACCGTCGCTGGCCCTTCCATAGCGCCATGCAGAAAGAAATTCTTTGTGGTAATTTTACCCACAACTTTGCCGCCGCGCGCGATAATAATCGTGTCGCCGCGAATATTTCCGTTCACCGTTCCGTGAATCTGAATTGTGCCGTCGGTCGTAATAATGTCGCCGTTAACCTTTGACCCAGCGCCAACAATTGTTGGACTGATTTTCTCTTTTGAATTAGTAAATGCAAACATTATTGCCCTCCCTTAACAAATCCATATGGATTAAACGGATTATCATTATATCTGATTTCATAGTGCAAATGCGGACCAGTCGAACGTCCCGAATTACCGCCCAGGCCGATAATCTGGCGCGATTTGACTATATCGCCCCTATCTACTGATATCTTGGACAAATGCGCATACAAAGTCGTAAAGCCCAGGCCATGGTCAATTTCAACCGTTTTTCCATAACCAGAACGTTCGCCAACAAACGTCACACGACCCGGTGCCACAGCCAACAGTGGCGTACCGACCGAACCCGCAAAATCAATACCGCGATGAACACCCGGACCACCGTCAATCGGGTCTTCGCGTTTTCCAAACGGACTGGTGATACGCGGATTTGTTACCGGCGCACCCAATGGTAACATTGAATGCGCACGCGACAATCCGTGCCACAATTCAATTTTTTCCGCCAATTCCAGATATTTCGGGTCTGTATTTGGATTGAAAGCCATCGGCTGGACCGCTGCGCCGACCACTATGTTACTGGTCTGTAATGCCCGCGCGGCAAGCAATTTTTCAGACAACCCCAGCGACGTCAGCGTATTATTAATTTTCCGCAATTCACGTGACAGTACGTCAGTATTTTCCTTGGTCAATTTTGATACGCGTTCAATAATTTGCGTATTTGCGTCACCGATGGCAATCATGCCATCTTCTAGCGCTTTGTTTTGTGTGCGCAACAAATTATTTTCTTCACGTGTTATTTCATAATCAACCGCCAAATCAGAATACCGTACAAATTCTGGCGCATAATCGGCATCATTGAACATAGTATTTAATCTGGTTGCCAACATTTCAATCTGGGCCCATGTGGTCACGCGGCGCGTCAATAATTTATCACGGTCTGCCTTGGACAGGCGTGTTGAATTTGCCAATTGGTCATCAATGGTGTTCATTTCTTTGTGCAAATCGGAATATGCTTTGAAGAATACGGTTAAATCACTCATCTGCTGGGCATGTTGAATCCGACATTCGTTCAGCTGGCGCGTACGGCGGTCCAACATTGGGCGGTGATATACGAATACATAGCTGGACCATGCGGCCCAGATGACCAGGCCAACCTTGGCACAAAATTTACCAAACCGGTACCAAGTTTCCATTCGATAATAGGATAAATTTCCGCCATCCGATATCGCGGTTATGTCTTGGGCTGGGAATATATGCCGGACCAGCCGCCAAAACGCCCGAAATGGTGCGGTCAGCAAAGATGCCAGGGAAGAAAAATTTCGCGTTATAAAACTGAACATATCGGGGGTACTGTACACTGCTGGACCCCACCTGTCCAGCAAAAATTATCGCTTGCACTGGCCCGGATGATTGTTCTATGATTTGACCGATAATAACAAAAAGGCGCGAAAATGAAGTATAAATTCGCAAAAAAACAACGGTCGAAATCTTTCGGATTTTGGCGGATGACGACCATATTGTGCGCAATGATTATGCCAATGAACTTGCGCGCACAGATGGACAGTTTTCACCGCGTGATATACACTGAAACGCCGGTGGATTCTTATTTCGCGTTCCCGAACGACCCGAATTTCATACCGGTTGATATGTTTATGCAACGCGCAGAATCGCCAAACTGGGATAATAATATAGAAGCCGCACGCATGGCCGAAAGCGCTGCGAATCCAAACGCGCGTATTGCTTTCGCAGACCGGCCGACCGTCGTATGTCGCGATTTCGGATGTACGCGAATGAACGACCGGATTACGCGGACTTTCTTGTTTAATTCTTTGGCCAATATGTTCATGATGAATCAACATTCGCGTATATTTATATGCGAAGCAGACCCATTCACGCGCGGCTGTCTGACATCCGGCATATCTTTTCCGGCCCAGGTTGGAATCGCGAACGCAATGGCGAAAATTCCGCACGCGACCGTTGACCAAGTATCAATTTCCACCGGCATGTCGCGGGCAACAATTGGCGTGACATTTGAATTCTTGCTGAACGGTGTTGCCGCACGGTGCAGCCCAACAACCATGGACATAGTCGTGCCACAAAATAGCCAAGCCACATTGGTCGCGCGCGAATTTTCGTGCACAATGACCCAAGATGGCAATACCAATGTTTCCATGATGTTCAATATTGATTATATTGATTTGGATTATGGAATACTGGGCGGATATTATTCACTGGGATTGCAAGGACCTGCGTTGGGCGGTGGAACTGGATATGTATTATTCAAGACTGAATTTTCCAATTCTGGGCGCGCACAACCAATGCCCGTGAATAATGGAAATGGTACCAGCAACGGCGCACGGAACAATGGCAATGGCCAAAGAACGATACAGCCGGGCGAATACGCCGTTGAACCGTTGCAAAGATAAATGCAAAAAAAAACTATCCTTATAATTGACGATGACGATGCATTGCGCGATATGCTGGCACGTGGATTGCGCACGAATGGATTTGAATGCGTTCTGGCCAATTCATCCGAATCTGCGGATGAAATTTTAACACGCATCAAACCGGATGCGATTGTTCTGGACCGTATGATGCCGGGTTTGGATGGTGCAGCTGCACTGCAAAAATGGCGCGCGCGCGGTGTAAAAACACCGGTCATAATGCTGACCGCCATGGTTGGCCCAGAAAACACAATTCATGGATTGGAATGCGGCGCAGATGATTATTTAGCCAAACCATTTCAACTAAAAGAATTAGTCTTGCGACTAAATAATATTATGCGAAATGGCGCCCTGCCCGATGCACGCTTGCCCGATGGATTACATATCGTTGACGACGAATTTTATATAAATAATAAATTATTGGCATTATCTTTGTTTGAAAAAGAACTGTTGGTCGCATTGACATCACCCGTTGGAAATGTTGCCGCGGCGGCGCCTATGACCGCAAAACGGCTGCGCGAAAAAATTAGTGCAAACCTGAAAAATATTGATATCATAACCGTACGCGGGCGCGGATATAAATTAATTAATAAATAAGTGAGGCGGACATGAAAATATTTCCCCGGTCTTTCCTGTGGCGCACTATATTGATGATGTTGGTGCCGTTGGTTGTTGCACAGATTATTATGGCGAATGTCTTTTTTGGAAATCATTGGGAACGCGTGCATACGAATATGGCGCGGTCTTTTTCCGGTGAAATTGCAACGATGTTGAATTTAATGCATGCGGGTAACGATGCAGCCGTGACAATGATGGCGCAAAACACGCGGATTAACGTATCAACACATGACCGTTTGAATCGCCCGGCGCAAAATGATAATAATTCACGCGAAGCGGGCCGTCTGGCCGCCGAATTAGAATCCAGAATTAAACAACCTGCGACAATTTATATCGACCGCAGCAATCGATTGCTTTACGTTGATGTTTCGCAAAATGGAAAAATCACGACTTTTGCAACGTCGTTATACCGAATATATTCAACGTCAACCGAAGTGTTTTTAATATGGCTGGCCGCATCAATTATTATTGTAACGCTGATGATGACGCCGTTTATTATTGGTCACGCACGGTCCATTCGCCGTATGGCACGCGCTGCATCCAGGTTTGGCCGCGGATTAGACGCACCGGATTTCCATCCATCGGGCAGCTTTGAAATCCGTGAAGCCGCCACCGCATTGATTACAATGAAAGAACGTCTGAACCGGTATAATCGTACGCGTACAGACATGTTGAACGCAGTATCGCATGATTTAAAGTCGCCATTGGCACGCATGCGTTTGGGCATTGAAACTGGCGATATTAAAAAAGAATCTTTGATATCCGATATCGACCGACTGTCCGAAATGATTGGTGGATATTTGGCATTCGCACGCGGTGAAATTCCAGAAATCGAACAAGAAATAACCATGCCGCCTATGCTGACCCGGATTGCACGTGATACGGTTGTTGGTAAAGAAATCGTAACGAAATTCCCGGATGCGCCGATGCGGTTTTACGCACGACCCAGCGCGCTGGCATCTGCATTCCAAAATATAATTGAAAATGCTGCACGTCATGCCAAAACTACCGTCGAAATTACAGAAATTGATTCTGATGAACAGATTGAAATCTTTATCGATGACGATGGTGTCGGCATATCGACGGACCGACGCGCGGATGCAATGCGTCCATTTGTACGCCTGGATGAATCGCGTGATGCCGCAACCGGTGGCACTGGCCTGGGCCTGTCCATTGCACAGACCGCGATTGAAAATCATGGTGGAACGATTTCGTTGGAAGATTCACCGCTGGGTGGTCTGCGTGTGCGCATCACATTGCCGGTCTAAGGAATTAAAATGAAACTTATATCCGTTATTATTCCGGTATGGAATGCGGCTGAATACCTACCACAATGTTTGGATAACATCATTTATCAAACATATAAAAATCTGGAAATTATAATTGTTGACGATGGGTCGCCGGATAATTCTGCGGAAATTTATAACCGATATGCCGCCGCGGACAAACGCATAAAAATCATAAAGCAAAAAAATTCCGGTCAATCTGCAGCGCGAAATAATGCGCTGCGTGTATGCCATGGCGAATATGTTCATTTCATGGATGCAGATGATTATATCAATCTGGATTATTATGAAAAGATGCTGGATGCAGCAACCGCAACCAATGCTGATATTGCCGTGGGCGGAATGATTTCAGAGCATGCAAATCCATCCGTAATTTTTGATTCGCACATCATATTGTCTGATATTGGTGAAAAAGCATTGGTGACGCGATTTTTGGAAAACGCGCATGTATGGCGGTATCTGTTCAGAAAATCATTTATAATTGATAATAATTTATTCTTTGAACCTGGTCGAATTTTCGAAGATATGATTCTGGTGCCACGAATGATGAAATTGGCCAACCGCGTTGTGACCGTGCCGAGTGCGAATTATTATTACAAGAATCGCCCCGCTTCCAGTATTACTGAAAATAAAAATCCGGCTGCGATTGCAAAACGCGAATCCGATAAAAAATACGCGCATGCATCGCGCAAAAAATTTATGGATGAAAATAATCTTGGGTCTATGCTGGATAAAAAATTTGAAGATGTTAAATTTAATTTCATTGTACCCGGCATAACAATTGCAAAAATTCGAATAATCGACGGTGGCAAAAAAATTAAATATTATTTATTCGGAATACCATTACCAATCGTGCGGCGCAAATGAAAATAGATATAGTATATCTTTGGGTGGATGGCAGTGATAAAAAATGGCAATCGAAAAAGAACGCCACGTTGGCCGCATGTGGTCGCCCGCTTTCCAATTTTGCAACCCGAAATGAACGATGGGATGATAATGATGAATTGAAGTATTCATTGCGGTCCGCGGCAAAATTTGCACCATGGATAAATCATATTTATATTATAACGGATGGCCAACATCCAAAATGGCTGAAACCCGGACCAGATATCACAATTATTGACCACCGTGATATAATTCCGACCGAATATCTGCCGACATTTAATTCCAGTATGATTGAATTGTTTCTGCAAAATATTCCGGGACTATCAGAACATTTTCTGTTCGCAAATGATGATTTTTTCTTTGGCGCAGATGTGACATCCGAATTCTTTTTTGATAAATCCGGTAATCCCATTGTAATCGCCAAAGAACGTTTCTGGAATCTGGACCGGAACGAAAGCGGCCGACATTTATGGTTTCAAACAATTCGCAACGCGGCACGATTGGTCCGCAGTGCATTTGGTTTGCATTATAATATCAGTATGAAGCACGCGATTGAACCAATGCGCAAATCTTATCTGACCGACAATTATAATCAATTTAGTGGTGAATTTCTGCGCACAACAGCAACACCCTTTCGTGAAAATATGAATATCCAGCGTATTGTTTTTCCAATGCTGGACAATGCAAAAAAGCGCAATACAATTGTATTAAATTGGCGCGATGGGCCGGCGCGAATTAAATATGACGTACGTCGTGATTCATTTTTTCGTCGCACGATGCATCGTGCACGATGGTTGGTTGCTACAATTTTCGGATATATAAAATATGACCAATTTGATAAACAAGCAAGTATCATCAGTCGTATAAAACAATATCGTCCAAAATTATTTTGTATTCATAATGTTCCGAAAAACAAGATTCAAATGGTCACAGAATTTCTAGAAGACGCGTTTCCAAACAAATCAAAATTCGAAAAATAAAATCCACCGTTTGCCATGTTTTTAAACTTTACAAACCATGCTGCGCGGGAAATTGATATTCGCCCTGGACGCAGCCATCCCTTGGATTCCATATCGCACAACCACTCAGTCAAAACAGGCGATAATTCTTTTTGAACATCCACCGGTGCATGTGTAATTCTGCGATGCATATCGCGCGCATCATCGAATAAATGCTGCATAAATATTTGTTTTATTTCCGGTGATTCGGCATCATACATATCGTATATTATGTTAAATGCGGAATGATAGCTGCGAATATGGCCGGCATAAATTGGCTTGTGCGTAATGCTGCCCGGACATTCGGAATAATAATAGAGGTTTTCATTCGTAAAAACCGTTCGCGGATTTTTCTTTAAAAAAGTCGATGTATGTATAAAATCTTCCCAATACAATCCGGGCGTAAAGTTAATACCGTCCAAGAATGAGCGACGAAATAACTTCAATTGGCTTTTGAAAAACATCGAATAACTGTACCGACGTTTTCCAACGCGCGAAATAGGATTATTTGAAACCAGGATATCGATTTCATCAATTGATTTATAATTTTTGAATTCTGGAAATTTATCCGCATTCGCGCCGTTTCTTTTCTCCAGCCATTTGTTCCAAACAAACGTAACAACATCCGCATTGTGCCGTACGGCCAATCCGTGCGTTAATTCCAATGTTTGTGGGTGAATAAAATCATCGCTGTCCAAAAAATATACAAAGCTTCCGCGCGCGGCCGCCAAACCGTTATTGCGTGCCGCAGATAGACCGCGATTTTTTTCATGTGTTATAATGCTGATGTTCGGATAACGGGCTGCATAATCAGTCAAAATTTCGCCTAAATTATCCGGCGACCCGTCATTAATGCAAATTATTTCAAAATCTTGGAAAGTCTGGTTCAAGACAGAATCCAACGCGCGCGGCAAATACCGCGCCGATTTGAATGCTGGTATGATGACAGAAATTTCCGGATTGGACATCATGATATTCTTTTCTCTCGCGACATTATAGTATATATAGCAAATATATACTACATGTATAAAACCACGCTTTCACGTGGTTTTGTATCGGAAAAAATTCCTGACCTATTCCGCAGACACTTCGGCTGGCGCTTCAACAACGGCTTCTTCGGCCACAGGGACTTCTGCGACTGGTTCCGCAACTACTTCTTCGACCGGCGCTTCGACTGGTTTTGCGGCTTCGGCTTTGGCGGCTTCTTCTGCTGCCTTGGCTGCGGCTGCTTCTTCGGCGGCTTTGGCCAATTTTGCTTCGCGGTCTTTCAGTTTCTGTTGGGTTTTTTCAGACGGTTGATTTTTCTTGGTCTGGACCGGGTGCGCTTTCGCAGCCAACAATCCGGCATTCGCCATAAATTTATAAACACGGTCAGATGGTTTTGCACCCTTTGCCAACCATGCTTTGGCCTTGTCTGCGTTAATTGTGATACGCTTGTCCGAATCTTTGGCCGCCATTGGGTCATACGAACCAATGCGTTCCAAAATCGCACCAGAATCACGCGCATTGCGAGAATCTGTCACTACGATGTGATAATACGGACGTTTTTTTGCGCCATGACGGGCCAATCTTATAACTACTGCCATTTTCTAAGCTCCTTGCTTTATATAACAAAAAAGACTGCGACAAGAGCGAGAACTCGCCGGTTGTCGTTCCATATACATACTGTACATAGGGTCATAAAACCGCAATCTTTTGGGGATTTGCGAACGCATTCTATCGTTTTCTATTAAAAAGTCAAGATTTTTTCACCGCGCAGCACGTCATCATCATTCATAGATACGCCAGTGTATATTTTAGTGCCCGTCTTGGAATTCAATCGTGCGCGGATTAAAACGCGTTCGGCGGTGTTTTTTTTGCCACCGAATAATGGCACGATTTCAATACCGCCTGCTTTGCCGACATGTAATGCAGCGATAACCTCGCCAGCTGCGGCTGCATCTACAATACAATAAAAGCATCCATGCGGTCGCACGCGCCTCAGGCACGCACGCGTCCATGCATCCAAATCCGCATTATGATGCATGTCACCCGCACGGGCAGTACCCTTGAAATACGGCGGATTTGTTATTACCGCATCAAAAGTGCGCGATGTGCGCCATTTTAAAATATCCGCGTGAATCAGTTCGATTTTACGGCCGTTCAATTCGGAATTTTCAGCGCATCCGGCAATCATCGATTCCGAAATATCAATGCCCGTAATTTGTACATCCGGCGCACGTTCCAGCAAACATAATGACACGCCGCCTGTGCCGATTCCAACGTCCAATATTTGTGGGCGTGCGGACCCCGCCCCCGCATTAACGAATGATGCCAAAAAAACCGCATCGGATGTAATATTATATTGCCCACGGATAAATTTCACGCGGCCGCCCAACACGGTAAAAATTTCTTGTTTTTGTTTCATACCCATATATAATAGAAAAATTAAATCAAAAGGCAATCGGAATGTTTGACCCATCATTGGTCGTGCAAAGCGCGGCAAGCACGTTTAATAATGCCGCGTTAGTCGCACCGAATTTTTTTTGGACTGCCTTGCTGGCCGCACCAATTTTTATCGCCGCGTGGATTTTTGCACCGATGATTGCAGAACGGTTTCTTTCAGATAGCAAGAAACGCGATTTTAATATTTCCATTCTGGCCGTGGTATCGATTTTTATATGGACGCTTTCGCACCAAGCATTTGGCGCATTGCGCGATTTCAGTTTTATTGGAATACTTTGTGCGGTCATTCTATGCGCGTGCGCATCATTTTTATCACGCCGGTATTATGGCGAATTCAAGAATTTGCGCGTATCGAAATTAATCAAAAATGAAAAATGGAAACCACGTGCAGATGCCGCAGTGCCTGCTGTGCTGGTCGCGATTGCCGCATTTGCCGGCGAACATACCATTGCTGGAATGGCGTTATCAGGCGGCGCGGTTGCAATTGGTTGGCTGGCCGGATGGATGCTGGAACGGCGTGGCGCGGCCACGCGTGACCCAAAATTTATCGTCGCGGCTATGTCTTTTGTTTTATTGTTCGGCCTGATTATGCAGCCGGAATTTTTCAGATTTGGTCAATTGGGCAATCTGACGATTATACATTTGTTGGCGCTGACGATTGCGTTGGAAATTTTTGTTTATTATTTCATGGCGAATATTACCCGGCCGCGCGGATGGTTTAAAAAACCGATTTACAAAAAGGCGCGCATATTGGTCGGCGCGGTCGCCCTGCTTTCGTTCTTATTATTTATGATTACCGAATCTTCAATTTTATTCGGTGCGATGGCCATAATGGTCGCGATATTCGCATTGCTTTGGATTTTGCATACGCCAGCATCAGACGCCGGTGTGATAAAATCTTTTCGGAATTCTATGTGGATTTTGTCGATTGGAATTTTTGGAATTTTAGCCGTTATGCCGGTATTGACCGCCGCCGCAATCGTAATGTGGCGCATTACACCGAGCAAAAACTTCCTGAAAATCATACGCAGTGCACTGTTATAATCTGTTATAGTTTTTGAATACTGATTTGCTGAAAAGTTGCCTATAATTGCGGCGCTATGAATATACATCCTTCATCTATTATACATCCAGATGCCAAATTGGGCACAGATGTTAAAATCGGACCGTTCTGTACGGTTGGCGCAAACGTTACGCTTGGCGACCGCGTGGAATTAATTTCACACGTCGTTGTCGAAGGCAAAACAGAAATCGGCGATGACACGATTATTTATCCATTTGCCGCGCTGGGCGCTTTATCGCAAGATTTGAAATTCCAAAGCAGCGATACCATGACCGGATTGCGTATGGGAAAACGCAACAAGATTCGCGAATACGCAACGATACATTCCGGCACACCGGCATCAACCGGAACCGAAATCGGTGACGATTGCCAGATTATGGTGAACGCGCACATCGGCCATGATTGCAAGGTTGGAAACGGCATTGTAATGTCGAACTTGGTGCAACTGGGCGGCCATGTCGAAGTCGAAGATAACGCGATTATATCGGCCGGCGCACTGGTTCATCAATTCTGCCGCATTGGCCGCAATGCGTTCGTTGGTGGAATGACAGGCGTCGGCGTTGACGTACCGCCGTATTGCATTTTTGCCGGCACACCGGTTGGCACATATCGCACAATTAACAAAGTCGGACTGCTGCGCCACGGATTTACGAACGAAGATTTGCATGCTGTTCATACCGTATATTCCGCGATATTCGGTAATACCGAAGACCCAACGCCGATGGCCGACCGATTGAAAAAAATCCGCAAAGAAGTCGGTGGAAATAAATACGCGCTGGACGCAATCGACTTTATCGAAAACCGTTCAAAACGCGGTGTGAAATAAAAAGCCCCTCGTTCAGAGGGGTATATCTTGGTGCGGGCAGAGGGAATCGAACCCTCGGCTTCAGCTTGGGAAGCTGACGTGTTACCATTATACCACGCCCGCGTTTGCCAGACATTCTTATTCAAACCCGTCCAAAAATCAAGTTCGAATTTGACAAACCCGGTTGATTTTTTCTGATTTAATGATACAATAAAAATTGTGTCACACAAATTAGAATCTTATAATAAAGCGACAAGGGAATTACTGTTGTTGGCAGAAGATTATGAACTGCCAATCGTTGGCAAGTGGTCTTTACCGGAAATTGTAAAAGCTTTGCGCGAATCTTTCAAGTACCAACTGACTTACTGGAAAGTGTTTGGAGAGCATCAACCAAGTAACTGTCCGGCTTCGACAGGTTTTTGTTCCGCAGCCAGCTATTACATTTATCTGGAAACCGGTGGCGCCAATCAATGGAAATTTATGCAAAACCCAATACACTGGTGGTTGGAACATAACGAATACAGCGGGGCATTTGATGTGACTTATGACCAATTTCCATTGTTGCAATTTCCGTCGCCAGTATTACCGTCTATGTACAGAACCGGCAGGAAACTTGAATCACGTATCGATACTGACAAGCAGTGGACCAAAGACTTATATGAAAAGGCAATGATTCTTGGAAAATACGCGGGACTTGAATGACAATAGACAAACCAGAACCATTTGTTAAACCCGATATGATTTTCAGCGTGTCTGATGCGGCGGCGTTGCTGAAAGGCGTGGTTGAAACCGCATTTCCGAATATAAAAATTCGTGGTGAATTGTCCCAGATTACCAAAGCAGCCAGCGGCCATATTTACATGACAATCAAAGATTCGGGCGCGGCGATTTCCGCAATTGTATGGCGCGGAACACCGGTGCCGTTTCAATTGGCCGATGGATTGGAAGTTATTATTTCTGGAAAATTTACAACGTATCCCGCGCGGTCTAATTATCAAATTATCGTCAGCGAAATCGAAATGGCGGGCGCCGGCGCGATACTGAAAATGCTGGAAGAACGAAAGCAAAAACTGGCCGCGATGGGATTGTTCGATGCATCGCGCAAAAAACCATTGCCCCGGTTTCCGCGCACAATTGGCATTGTAACATCGCCAACAGGCGCAGCTTTCCAGGATATTCAAAATCGTCTGCGTGAACGGTTTCCTGTGCGAGTATTATTGTACCCGGCGATGGTCCAAGGTGTGACCGCAGCGGCCGAAGTTGCCGCCGGAATAAAATACTTTAACGAATGCAGCAACGAAGACCGACCGGATGTAATTATCGTTGCGCGCGGCGGTGGTTCGTTGGAAGACCTGTTACCTTTTTCCGAAGAAATTGTTGTGCATGCAGCCGCCGAATCAAAGATACCGATTGTGTCTGGCGTCGGACATGAACCGGATTGGATGCTTATCGATTTTGTTGCTGATTTCCGCGCACCGACACCGACCGGTGCGGCCGAGGCCGTGGTTCCAACAAAAATTTCTATCGCGGGCGAGATTGAAAATTTATCACACCGAATGTCACAAAGTTATATCGCGCGGTTGAAACATTTACAACAAACCGTCAAAAATTTATCCGTAAAATCGCCACGACAAATGATTATGGAACGTGCACAAAGATTGGATGATATCGGTCGCACGATGAATATAATTATCGAAAACAAATTGGCACGCGCACGACAATCGGTTACGCATACCGAACAGATGCTGAATTCGCTTTCTTATAAAAATGTATTGCTGCGCGGATATGCAATTGTTCGCCATAATGAAAAAATAATCGGCCGGGCCGCCGATTTTGTACGCCCCGCCGAGATTGAATTTGCCGATGGCATTGTGCCTATTTCTTAATTAATTCTTTCGCTGCGCTGATTGAATCAGGTGTTATTTTTGCGCCGCTGATTATTCGGGCCAATTCGTTTATGCGCATCTCGCCCTTTATTTCAGCCACGTCCGTCGTGGTCGTATTTTTATCGCTGGATTTTTTAATCAAGAAATGTTTGTCGGCATGCCCCGCAACCTGGGCACTGTGCGTGATTACAATCAATTGTGCGCCGTCCGCCAATCGCGCCAATCGCATCCCAACGGCCGCCGCGGTTGCGCCAGAAATTCCGGTATCAACTTCGTCAAATATCATCGCACGCGAATTATTTCCGTGCGACAGAACGACGCGCAGCGCCAACATAAAACGTGCCAATTCACCGCCCGATGCAATTTTATGCAGCGGCGCAAACGGCGTACCTGGATTTGTTTTTATCAAAAATACTATGTCATCGATGCCAGTTACGGATGGCGTACCAGATTCGATTTGCACATCAAAGTCCGCACCGTCCAATTTCAAATCTGGTAATTCAGCCAGTATAGCGCCGCGTAATTTTTTTGCTGCTGATTTGCGCGCATCGGTCATTTTTGATGCCGCCGCGTCGAATTCCGCGCGGCGTAATTTTAATTCGGATTCGACTTTTTTAAGTGCACTGGCGGAATCTTCGATTACTGATAATTGTTCCTGCATTTGCGATAATTTGTCGGCCAATTCATCCGCCGGAACGCGATGCTTGCGCGCGGCCGCGCGCAATGCGAATAAGCGTTCTTCGGTCGATTCCAGGTCGGCGGTTTCCAGCGCGACCGGCGCGATTGCATCTGCAATTTCGGCAATTGCCGCACCAACATCATACAGTTTATCGATGCGCGATTGATATGGATTCGGGTCGGTTTTTATGCGTTCCAAGATATGCGCCGCGCCGAATAATTCTTCGGAAATTTCACGCCCGCCGCGCGCCAATGCTTTGCGTGCTTCATCCAAAATCGAAGCATTTTTTTCCGCATCCATCATTTGTGCGCGCCGTCCGGCCAATTCTTCTTCTTCGCCCGGCATCGGCTTTAATGCTTCCAATTCGCGGACATTATGTTCCAGATAATCGCGTTCTGCCGCCGATTTTTCAATCAAGCTTTTTAATTCTTTTAATTTTTTTTCTGCGGTATAAAGTTCGCGATATGCACCCGCAGTACTTAATAATAATTCTGGATATTGCCCGAATTCGTCCAGCGAATTAATATGCGTTGCCGCGTCCAATAAAGTATGATTTTCAAACTGGCCGTGAATTTCGATTAATTCATCGCCGATTTGTTTTAATGTTTTTATGGATACTGGGATATCATTTATCCACGCCCTGCTCTTGCCATCGACCGACAAAGTTCGGCGCAGGATTAATGTGCCGTCGTGTTCAATTTCCAATTCTGTTAAGGGCGGAAAAATTTCCACCCCTACGGAAAATTCGGCTGCAACGCTTGCATTTTCACATCCGCTGCGAATCAATCCGGTGTCTGAACGTGCGCCCAGGGCCAGTGCCAACGCATCCAACAATATCGATTTTCCCGCACCGGTTTCGCCGGTCAGCACGGACAGACCCGGCCCGAAATCCAATTCCAACCGGTCAATTAAAACAATATTTGAAATAGATAAATGCGTCAACATGCACAGATTATAGTGTATTTATACGAAAAATATCAAGGGCCAATACGCCATATCGCTGGCATATCCATCCAGTCGTCAATCAGACTTGTTTCACCGTAACACAGTCCCGCCTGGCCGTCTGAACCACCTGTTGCATTTGGCCACTTATGGTACAAGAATTGTCCATCCGATGTCGCTGATGGCCCGCGCAAACCGCGTGCGCGGTTAAAGGTTCCGCGGAATGAACGGTTTTGCAGCGGACCGGTAATTCCATCAAATAACCCATCCCCGATACCAGTCAAATTCGGACAGTCCAAGAACGTATTCCAGAACAAGTCATTTGTCGGTGCGCCGTTTATTCCACTGAATAATTCGCCGGGAATTTCGCCGTGCATTAATGTGTTGCCTTCGAACAGTTGCGCGAACTGGGCGTATACCGGCGGGCCGTTTATACCTTTGAATAATTCCGGCGGTATCGTGCTGGACAATGCTTCCAGCCCATTGAACGAACCAAAGAAGCGTGGCGTATTGGCCAGCGTTACGCCCGTGCCGACAACCGGGAATATTTCGCCCAGTGTGCCGTAAATTCCAGTTATACGCTGACGATTGATTGTTCTTTGCGCCGTGGACAGCGGACTGTTCGTGCCGGCATTAAACGTTATCGCCGCATTCGCCGAACGTGTCGATTGGTTCGTGTCAGTCGTGCTGTACGCGGTCGCAGCGCCCGTAATGGTGACCATGTAATTTCCAGCCATCGCACGCGGTGATGTCCGTACCGTGCTGGTCACATTCGTTTTATTCCAGACGTCAATCGCGCCGCCATCGCCCCAATCGATATTAAACACGCCGCGCGCGGATATATAAAACGCCGGTCGCGAATTGTTGGGCAGTCCAGTATACCGGATGCAGAACGCGCCATCTGGACAGTGTATACAGTCTTGCTTTACTTCGTCATATCCGTGCTTGCAACAATATTCTTGCGATGGTATTGCGCCGAATTTCGCACGTTGCGCCGCGGTAATTTCACTGCACACAATCGGTACGAATTTCGACGGCGGAATATTCGACCAATCTGGATGAGTGCGATATGCAGCCAACAAATTCGCCGGGACTTTTATCTGGGTCACAATGGCATCTGTCAATCCCATTGAATTCGTCGCCATCCCGGAAAGCGGCGCGTCTTTCCACCACAGCCAGACTTCGCGCGGGGCGGTTACAATCGGCGCGGCCGACGGCGTAAACGCGTTCTGGAAAAATCCAGTTGTGCCGGTTGGTGGCGCGATATTATGCGCGCCCAGTGAAATTTTTTGCAACAGATTAGCATTAGTGAACGCGCCGTGCATATAATCGCTGCCCTGAGCGCCGGTGACATGCGGCGCCAGATTTTCGGATGTGGTAAGCAGACTGCTGTTATTCAAAAACAAATTACTGAACGCATGAGTCGCGGCCGACCCGGTAATTCCATCCAGCAATCCATCACCAACGCCAGTCAGCTGGGTATTATTTTGAAATGCGCCAACGAATGAATTTGTTAATGCCGCGCCAGTTATGCCCGAAAATAATTCACCCGGCACAGTGCCGCTGATACGCGTGTTGCCGAACAAATATCCGAACATATTATCTGCGGGCGCACCGGTTATACCGCTGAATAAATCGCCTGGTACCGCACCATCCATGCTGGTCGCCAGATAGAAAGTTCCGTAAAACATCCCTGGCCGCGGCGCGCCGCTGATACCGCGGAATAATCCGCCCGGCACTGGCCCACGCAAACCACTGGCATACGTAAATGTAAAATTAAACATATTTGGTGCGGGCGGCCCGACAATTCCCGCGAACAGATTTTCTGGGATTGTTCCGGTCAGCTGACTGGCACCATAGAACGTGGTCGAAAACATACTGTCGGCTGGTGGCCCTTTGACGCCTGCAAACAAGTTTTCTGGGATTGGACCGGAAAAGCGTGTTCCATAAAATGTCCCACTGAACATACCGTTTGCTGGCGGACCATCGATTCCGCTGAACAAATTTTCTGGTATCGAACCGTTCAGGCCGGATGACGAGAACATACTGCCGAACATATTTGGCGCCGGACGCCCTTTGATTCCAGCGAATAATTCTTCGGGCAATGGACCGGTCAATCCGCTGCACCCGGAGAATGTCTGGGTAAACATTTGGTTTGCAGGCGCCCCGTCCAGACCAGCAAACAGTTCGCCTGGGATTGTCCCGGTTAATCCGCTGCACGCGCCGAATGTATTATAGTACACCAAGTCCGCCGGTGCGCCGCGAACATTTCGGAACAATCCGCCTGGGATTTGACCACTGATACCACTGTTGGCAAAGGTCGATGCGAACAGGTATCCGGTCGGCGGCCCTTGGATTCCAACGAACAAATCTTCGGGCAATTGGCCGGTCATCCGTGTGTTGCCTTGGAACGCATTAAAGAATAATAATCCAGCCGCCGGCCCTTGGATACCGGCAAACAATTCTTCTGGGATTGGTCCTTGCAAATTAACATTTCCTTGGAAAGCATTTTGGAACATGCTGGTCACCGGCGCACCGCGAATCGATGCAAACAAGTCGCCCGGAATTGGCCCCGTCCAACCCGAAAGACCTGAAAACGCACTGATAAATTGTGGTGTGCCGGAAATTACGCCAGAATTTAATACCGGAAATATTTTACCCAAATCGCCGCGGAATTCTGTAATTCTTGCCTTGCTTGCGGAATTTGCAAATGTTATTGCTGCGGTACCGCCACTGACTACATATCCAGATGCCTTGCCGCCAATTCCAATTGTATAATTTCCACCCGACACATATGTGCGTGAATGAGTGGTCAGGCCAGGTGTTGTTTTACTGATAATTTCCGGCATTGTTCCATCATCCCAATCGACCAGGAATGTTCCGGTCGCGCTGATTTGGAAACTGAATGTATCACCCGCATTCAAATCGGAAAGCGTTACAAAGAATTCTGGCTTTATACATTCGCCGCTGAAATCATCGTACGCGTATTCGCAACAGTAATTTTCGGGCAATGCACCAAACCGCATAATTTGAACCGGTGAAATTTCATCGCATAAAAACGGAACTATTTTCGTTCGTGTAATATTAGACCAATTCGAATCGTTGCGATAATCTTGTACCAGATTCGCCGGAACGTGAATTTGCGCAACGCTGGCATTCGCCAATCCCATTGAATTCGACGCCATATCGGTCAACGGTGCATCTTTCCACCAAAGCCACGCGTGCAGCGGGCTTGATACGCTGGCTGAATTTGAAAAGGTACCCATAAAGAACCCGCTTCCACCGGTTGGCGGCGCGATATTGTGCGCGCCCAATGATATTTTCTGCATCGATCGGGTGCCAGAAAACGTGCTGTCCATAAAATTATTTCCCTGGGCGCCGGTAATATACGGCAAGAAATTATCTGGCGTGGCCAATAAATTCGTATTACCGAAAAATATAGAATTAATAGAATTATCAATACTGGCATCGGTGAAGTTATCCATGAATCTTTCGCCTAATCCGGTAATACCCGCAGTCCCATAAAAAGCATACATCAACATGTTGGATGCAGCCGCGCCGGTAATCCCGCTGAACAAATCTGTTGGCACGACCCCGGTCAATCCGGCGCAATTTGCAAATACCCCAAAGAACATATTTGGTTGCGCCGTCCCGGTCAGTTCACCAAAAAATTTGGACGGAATATTCCCGGATAATTTCGAACAGTCATAGAAAGTTCGCGCGAACATACCATTTCGCGCCGCACCGGAAATGCCCGCAAACATATTTTCCGACAATTCGCCCGTCAGACCTGTACAACCGTTAAACGTGCTGCTGAACATATTGTCCGCCGGCGCACCCTTTATTCCCGCGAACAGATTTCCTGGGATTGCGCCGCTAATCCCGGTGGCATATGCGAATGTATTTGCGAACATATTTGGCGCAGGCGCACCCTTTATTCCCGCGAACAGATTTTCGGGTATAGAACCGGTCAGACCGCGACAACTGCTGAACGTGTTATTGAACATACTGTCCACCGGTGCGCCCTTGACACCTGCGAACAGATTTTCCGGTATCGCACCAGAAAGACCCGCACAACCCGCAAATGTATTCTGGAACAAGTGTATTTGCGGCGGACCGTCCAATCCTGCAAACAAGTTTTCCGGAATTGAACCAGACAATGACCGCGAATTTGAAAATGTAAAATAAAATTGTGCAAATGCCGGCGCGCCATTAATGCCCGCAAACAAACCGTCTGGAATTGACCCACCCAAATTGGGACAATCAGCGAATGTATGGGTGAACTGGTACGACACACCTGCACCGACAACAGAAGCAAATAAATCAGCCGGTATCGGCCCCGTCCAATTAGTCAATCCTTGGAATGTTTGATAAAATTGTGGCGTTCCAGAATGAACACCGCCGTTAATTACGGGGAACAATTTGCCCAAATCGCCAGATATGCCGGTTATACTTGTCTTGTTTGCCGAATTTAAAAACGAAATTGTGGCGGCCGCTGGGTTTGATATATACCCCGTTGCCCGGCCGCTGATTATGACAGTATAATTTCCAGGCGTTGTGTAATTATGGGAATAAGTGGTCAACGTTGTATTATCACGCACAACAATTTCTATCGCACTGCCATCGCCCCAATTGATTGCGAATCGGCCGCGCGCGCTTAATTGAAAGCTGAATTCGCCAGATATATCGGAAAGCGAGACAAAGAACTGATTTTCCGGTTTGATAAGATTATTAATTGCTTCTATTGCCGCAACCGTATTTGTCATCTGTGGCGTGGCCAATTCATGCGCGCAATATTCGGTTGTACGCATACCGGACAACATTTCATTAGCGACGTCAACGGTGCATAATAAATATTTTACATTCGCCGCTTGTACGTGCGATGGATTAGCAATCGGAACGTTTATTCCATGCGTCTGGAATATCAAATCATGAATATATTTTACGTTTGCGGCGGGACCACTGGCAAATGCGCCAGATGTGCACATAAAAAATACGACAAAAAACCAGGCAAAAATTCTCCTCATAATCGGGATTATATTACTATTTACAAAGGTCGGTCAACAAAGTTTTTGTCCAAAACACATTATATTGTGAAAAACCATTTTTTTAGGAATGCATTTTATGATATAATTCCCCCGAGTAAGAGTCGGCGTGTGTGCCGATACAAATAACAACAAAAAGGGAGAGGGATATGATATCCAACATTCAAAAACTGGCATTGGTTGCGCTGGTAATGGCACCGTTTGGCGCCGCCCAAGCAGCACCGACCATTGCTTCACAGGGCTATGTCGATAGCGGACTGGCCACGAAACAAAATAAAATCGAAGGCACGGCGGGACAAATCGTAACCGCAACCGGTACCGCAGGCCAAGTTACATATACTGGCGTTGATGGCACGGTGACTGCGGGTTCCAACAACCTGATCACATCCGGTGCGGTTCAAACTGCGATTGCGGGCGTTGTGGCTGGTGCGGTCGATGGATTGGGCAATTTGGCATCTTTGGATACCGTTTCTGCGGCCGAAATTCAAAATAATGCGGTTACCACTGATAAAATTATGGACAGCAATGTAACCACGGCAAAATTGGCCGCGGATATCCAAGCATCGCTGGGCCGTGCAGACACTGCATTACAGTCTGCGGACATTGCTGGCCTTGCCACTGAAACATTTGCGACTGGTGCGGCTGCATCTGCTGCTGGCACAGTTCAAACGAATTTGGACACGTTCCAAAATCGTGCCGCAGGGTTTGCAACATCTGCCCAAGGTGCTTTGGCTGATACTGCTTTGCAATCTGCGGACATTGCAGGCAAAGCAAATGTTGCTGACCTGGGAACCGCTGCGTACGCCGCAACCACAGATTTTGATGCTGCGGGTTCTGCGGCTGGTGTTCAAACGAATTTGGACACGTTCCAAAATCGTGCGGCTGGATTTGCAACATCTGCCCAAGGTGCTTTGGCTGATACTGCTTTGCAATCTGCGGATATCGCAAACCTTGCTGAAAAAGCAACCACATTGGCTGGATACGGAATTACCGATGCTTATACAAAAACAGAAACCGACACATTGCTGAATGGCAAGCAAGATACAATTACTTGCCCGGCGGGGGAATTGTTGATTGCGAACGCAACCGGCGGCGTTGATTGCGTTGGTGTCGCAACAACATATACAGGCGCAGGTAATTAATTAAAAATATGAAACGTCTGATTGGAATCTTTGGAGTTATTTCACTGGTATCGTCTTCGGCATTTGCCGAAGACGGACCAGCGTTCACCGTAGCCGCCAAAGAATATGTGGACGCAGCAGTTGCCCAACGCTCATTAGCACTAGAAGCATTTCGAAATCGCGCAGACGGATTCGCAACTGCGGCCCAAGGCGCATTGGCCGATACTGCGGTCCAGCCAAGCGAACTGGCCGATGTTGCGTTCAGCGGTTCTTATACAGATTTAACAGATAAACCAAATTTTGACACCAGCGGCAAAGCAGACAAAGTTGCGGATAGCGTGGCTGGGAATTTGGCCGGGCTGGACGCGGATGGAAACATTACGAATTCCGGCCTGCCCGCAATATCTGTTGCAAACAAAGCAAATAAACAAGGCGTTGGGTCCGACGGTGTTGTCGCAATTGTTGATGCCGGCGGTCAATATATTCGTTCCGGTGTTGCACTGACCGACCTTGCTACGAATTCATCGGTTGATACAGCCATAGCAGACGCATCCATAAATTATGCAACCGCCGCCCAAGGCGCATTGGCGGATACTGCATTGCAAGCCAGTGATATCGCAGGTAAAGCAAATGTTGCCGACTTGGGAACTGCTGCATATGCGGAAGCAACTGATTTTGATACAGCCGGTTCCGCCGCCGCAGTTCAAACAAATTTGACTGAATTCCAAAACCGTGATGCTGGATTTGCCACTGCGGCCCAAGGTGCATTGGCTGATAAAGCCGTACTGACCAACACACTTGGTACATTCGAAGTGACTGGTATTATAAATATCCCAACGCCAATTTTACCCACCGCTTCTTGATTTTTTCAGATTTTTGCCTTGCATTCACATCACCCATCGGTATAATGCGCGCTATCGGAGCGTTGGCAGAGTGGTAATGCAGCAGATTGCTAATCTGTGACCGAGAATATCGGTCCATAGGTTCGAGTCCTATACGCTCCGCCATATAAAATAATACCGCCCAAAGGGCGGTTTTGTTTTTTAATCCGTATATCCTTGCATATTATCACCGTCATAATAATCCGGTTCTTCTTCGTAATAGTATTCTTGTGTTTGGTATTCTGGTTCCATATCGCCAACAAATGTTGGTTCTGTAATCGGTGTTGGTATAACGGGTTCACTCCCAAAATGCACCGGTGCATTTTGCGGCGCAACATATTCGTCTTCTTCAAAATCAAACGGAACATCCGCAGCTGCGAAATCATCCACGAATTCGAGTGCGGGCGCGACCGGCAATGTGGGTTCCGGTTCCGTCGGCAAATCAAAAAATTCCAGCGGGCGTGCCGGTTCAGGTTCCACCACAACCGGCGTCGGTTCGTTTGCCAGCGGCAATGTTATGACTTCGGCTTCTTCGAAATCCAAGAATGGATTTTCTGATGCAGGCATCGGCGCTGGTGCACGCGCAGGCAAATACGCATTTGGGTTATCGCTGGCCAGTTGGGATGTTGGCGTGGCTGCACGGGTTGCCGACAATAAATTTGGCGCGTTTTCATTTTGCATATTATTTTGATATAACCACAATGTCAGTATCGACAAAGCAATCAATAACGCCAACATAACATAATAAATCGGCGATGGCCGGTTTGTGCGAACCTGGGCCACCGGGACAACCGGGCCGGCATTCGCAGTCATCGGACGCGATGGTATATCGCCCGCTGGCGCAATCGGCGCAGATGCAACCGTTGGTTGCGGTTGGTACGTTGACGTTGCCATTGGTGCAACAGGCTCGCCCACTGTTTCCATTGGCATAGATGTGTTCGTCACAGGCGCGATTGGCGTGGCTGGCGCAGACGGTGACACAGGTTCAATTTCGGGTTCCGGCGCGGGCGTAAAGGACGGCGGCGAGAATTCAGGCGATTTTGGCGGCTGCATCTGTGGCATGGAATCGAATTCAATCGGCTTGAATGCGATTGTTTCATCCATAATTTTCGGGTCTTTGTTGAACAGCGGCTTGATGTCTTCGGCCATTTCGGCAACCTTTGGTTCTGGTGTTTCGTCGTAATTTGTAATAAATTTTTCTGTATGTTTTATTTCTTTTTTTGCATCTGCAATGCGTTTTTTTGCACGGCGCAAACGGACTTCGGCGCGTTTTAATTTTTCTTTGTCCGCATCAAGGCGTGCACTGGCCCGTAATATTTTGGCCGCGGATTCTTTGGTCGGTCCCTTGCCAACACGGGATTTTAATGATTTTAGTTTAATCTCTGACGATTCTATTTCATTGTCCAGTTTTTTTATCGCCGCCTCGGTTTTACGTAATGTTGCGGTTGCCGTGCGGATTTCTTTGTCGGCCAAATCGCGCCGCACGCGTGCCAGTCGCGCCGCCGCACCGCGCCGAAAATCCATCATCGAATCCATTGCCGAATCCGTATCACCATTCGATTCATACGCATTTATCAGTACGTTATACGCGGACAGTCCATCGTATTCGATATCCAGTTTTTGATATTTATTATTTTTTTTGGGTCGCACGGTTTCTAAATCAATATCATAATCATTCGCCAAAATATCATCCCATTTTCGCGCACCAATCGGATTTATGACCAGCATTGCGTTCGGCAAAAATGCATCGTGTGTTTCGTCCAGAACAAAAATTAATTTATGCGCAGCATCATAATAGGCATCAAATTTAATGTCGCCGATTTCAAAATATTTCCGGCGTGCATTTGCGCCATCCCCGGCTGCGAACGAAAATGACGGCACAATCGCGTTGCCGGATTTCGCGGTTTTGATTTGCGTTGAAGTTTTTTTTGCTCTCTCCGTCATTCAATCTAACTTTTTTTCTTTGCCGGTTGCATTTGATATGCGTTCAAACAATGTTCGTAACAGTATGGTTTGCCCACGAAAACTTGCTTGCCACAGAATTTGAAATTATCTGTATCCGGGTCGCCAATTGGCCAGCGGCATTGATCGGGGCGCAGCGCGGCCAAATCCATTGAATGTTGAATAATGCGTTGGTGCATCGCCAATGTTTTTGAATTCGCGCGCGGCACAGATGCCTTTGGCACCGGTTTTGCCGCGATGGCCTTGGCCCCTGCGCCTGCTTTTGGCTTTAACGGTTTCAATGCGACCGGCTTTTTGATTTCTTTGACGATTTTTTTAATGGGTTTTGCCGGTGCGGGCACCGGTTTCTTTGCCGCGGGTTTTACGGCCTTCTTTGGTTCCTGTTGCGATTTGGAATTCCAACCCAGACGGTTCAATTTGCCAACAACTGCATTTTTCGACACGCCGATTTTTTTGCCGATTTCGGCCGTCGATAATCCCTTGGCCAACAGGGTTTTCATCTTGTTTAATATCGCAGGTGTCCAGACATCAGTCGCCATTTCATAAATCCTTTGTAATTATTTAACCGAAAGTGTAGTATAAAACCGATTCGCAAATCAAGGAAAATAATATGTTCGCACTTGAAATTATTCTTTATATTTTGGCGGGCGCCGCCGCCGTTGCAATGTCCATTCGCGATTTCCGGGAACGCATAATTCCGGACGTATTTTTATTCCCATTTATGTTAATTGGGTTGATTTTGGTTGGTGTTCTGGACGGCCTGCCCTGGATTTTGGGCGGCATATCTGAATCTATAATCGCCGGCACGATTGGGTATGGACTGGGCACCATAATAAATTTTGCATTTATAAAGTTTTATAAAAAATCGAAAAAATCAGAATTTGACCCGATTGGAATGGGCGATATAAAGCTGTTGGCCGCAGGGGGCATCTGGCTGGGCGTGACCGGACTTTCCATCGCATTGATTTCGGCGTGTATTTTGGGCGGAATTTGGGGCTTGCGCAAACGACAAAAATTCATACCATTCGCACCATTCTTTTTTATGGGCGGAATTATTACAATTGTATTATCAGCGATTGTTTATTAAAAAATGCGCCGATGGCGCATTTTTTATCTTAAACCCTTTGCCCGACAGCAAGCAGTCGCGGCATCACGCCAGTCGGCGAATTGTCCGCCGGGGTTACGTACATCATGCCACGGATTCCAGGCATTACAATTCTTGGTCCCATCGCGATTATTTGTGCATTTGGCATGGCGACGCAAATGGCAAGTTTGGCTGGATACTTGTCCGCCCGCGGTTGTGCATTGAACAACCACGTTTTGATTGCGCGCATCGTCACGTCCTAAATCGCGCTGGGACTGTAATTGAAACGCATTGGCCGCCGTAAACATAAATGTAAAAATCGAAAAGAATAATATTTTTTTCATATCGTTTCTCTTTTAACAAATTATAAAATATTATGCGCAAGACTGTCAAATCATAAATCAGAAATCCTAGATCATAAATTTATTGTCTAACTCTCCATGGTTCATCATTCATAATCAAATAAAATATTTCTGGGTTGTCGCTGTCCGGATTACGGATTATCGGGCGAACGACGTAAATATCAACATCACACATTGTTGACGGGTGCCGAACCCCTGCGACCGCTTCTTGGACATCTTCCATATCTTCATAAAACTTTTCTGCGAAATCGATTGCTTGCAGATATGCTGCGTCATCATCAGCCGGGCTTAATGAATCGCCGGCAAACATAATCCACATGCCGTGCGATACGACGTTTTCTTGGCCGCGGAAATTATCTCCGCCCAGCAATAATAATGGCTTGAAATTCAGGCCGCTGGTAAAATCGCCGGTTTCGGTTTCAGACCAATCATACATGTTTCCGATAAACCGAAATGCGCCATACAAAGCACCACCGGTTTGAATGTTTTTACCCAATGCGCCGCCAAATTTCGCCGTGGAATGAAACAGCCAATCGCGAACTTTGCCCGATGTTGTGGACATTCCTGCGCGGGCGATTTTTGCGCCGCCCCCAATGGCTTTGTTCCCGCCACGTACCGCACGCGCATAGCGCAACGAAGCCGTTACTGGTCGCACACTGCGCGCGACAACGTTGCCCGTTTGCGGCAATTTTCCGAATTTCATACTGCGCGCGGCCTTTAACACATTGGTAAATGCTTCGTCCGCGGCCTTGAATTTCTTGATATTTCCAGCAGTGTCCGCACGTTCCAGCGCGGTCGTTGCCGAACGCAACGCCCGGGCCTCTTCTTCCAATCTGGCGATATTTGCGGCATTGCCCGCACGGTCAGCCCGGCGCAACGCATCAATGGAGGTTTCTGTTTTGCGCAGCGTACGCGCGGCTTTTTCATATTCGCGAACATTATCGAATTTGAGCAGATTCGACATAGTTGTGCGAAGCCCCTTGGTCGCGCGCAATGCGCGCGTGCCCTTTAACCCGCCCAAAATCGCCGAACCGCCGCCGATGGTCGCAACCGTAATCACAACGTCCAATGCAACCTGGGACCACGTAATCCATGATAAATTGGTATCGCCATAAACAAAATAATCATTACCTTTCCAGAATGAAACTGTTTCGCCGGTTGTAAGATGCACCGCAATATTAACAATATCGCCATCATCGGCCAATGCGGATGTCGATGTACATTTTGGCGTGGTCACGATGCCGCCAACCTGCCACCATTTTGTTGTGTTATGATTTGCCGGATAAAATTTATGCCAATTTTCATCAGTGGCCAGCCAGTTAATCGATATAGTATTATTTTTATCATCGCCAACGTATTCGTCCATTGTGCCCGCTTGGACAATCATAATTCCATACCACGCCGGTTCGGTATTAGACCAAGTCGAACCATCATTCGCACCGACGCGCGCCGTCGGACCGGTGTTCGGCAATTCACGTTTATCAGAAATCAAAACACGCTGACGCAATATTTTCGGTTGGGTTGTATAATCAATAACGATTTCGCGACCGCCGGGAAAACGAAATCCAACTGGTGGAAATGCGATTGTATCTTCTTCGTCCATATCGATAATTTCTGGGCATTGCAGAACCGCGCGCAAAACATCCGGTTTGCGGAACACAGTATAAATCCAATCTTTGATAATGTATTCGGGGTCAGATTCATCGACCATATCCGAAGTATCAAGCAATGCCGCCGCGAAAACACGTTGTGCACAGGTTGGTTGATTTTGTGGGGACGGATTATCATCCGCGTGCACAAGACCGGTCGACGCACAAACCGCCAGACACGCGAACGCGATAAAAATTGTGATTTTTTTTAACATGCTCTCTGGGGATAATTATATCAGAAAATTCAACAAATGCGCAAAGGGAAATTAACGCGGCAATATGGGACCAAGTCTTTGTGCTTCACGTACAGCCGAAGCCATATCATTAACTTCTCCCGCTGCTTTTTCTGGTGCGCCAACAAGTCCCCGGCTATGCACTATGCTTCCGCCTTCTCCGGCACATTGAATATTGCTGAAATTAAACGTTAAATCGCGCGTAATATTATCTTTTTTGACATTGCAGCGACATGGGTTATGGGCACGGAACCAGTTAGAGCAATCGCAATTGCAACTGAGAATTCCTTCGCATTCCAGTTCATAATAAAGATAATTAAATATACGTTCAAATGCGGCTGATTTGCTGGCGACCCGTGTACTTTTGAATCCATCTTCATTTACAATCTGGCCGATTGCTTTGTCACCACACATTATATTCCTGGCCCTGAACGCTTCATCAACGACTGGTCCAACCGGGGTCACTGCTGGTTCGTTACTGGAACCTGGTGCTGCTGAACCAACAGGCCCAGCGGGGCCGGCACCTGTGCCCGATGCACCCGCGGCGCCCTGTTGCTGTGTTGCTTGCCTGCACTGTTCCACTGTGAATGTAATTCTTTCACTGCTGTCCAATTCCCATGTGCATTCCTTGCTTGATTTTACTTGCCACAGTATTGTTTGTGTCGGTGTATTCGTACGTGTGACTTCGGCGCAAGCAGCGGTCTTGGCCGCATCATTCTGGGTCTTTGCCTGTGCAGTATATTCCGTATAGCATGTTGTCGAATCCTGTCTGCACCATGCGCATCGGTTGGTTGCTTTTAAAAATTCAAGGCGTGACTTTTCCAATTCTGCTTGGGATGTCATTGTCTGCTGCATAGCCCGCATTTCACGGGCTTCACGTTCATATCTTTCTTCGTCTTTTTCAATTTTGGGCACAACGTACGCACAGTTTCTGCCTGTCACAGGGTCACATTGCCATTGCTGGTACCCTTCGGCAAGAACGCGTTGTCGGTCTGCAAACGATAAATCGTTGAACGTCGTGGGCATTTGTGTTGGTGTCAAGCGCGTATCCGGCGCGTTGCGCGCGTGCATTGCGGCCAGTTCTGCTTCGCGTGCATCAATGTTGCGTTGCCATGATGGAATGCGTTCTTCCAATGGATTACGCAATATTAATTGTTGGTTTGTACCGCCGGTCGCCGCACCGGTTGGCATCGGGAACGCCGTCGGAAATCCGGCCGTACGAAGGGTTTGCTGCATCGACATATATTCAGAAAATGCGCCATCGATAAATCCAGCACATGCGGTTACAAAATTATGTCCGGGCAATGCGGCCAATTGCGTCATCGCGGCCGGGCGAATATCAGACACACGCAGTCCGGTACAATTATTACGCCCAGCACAAATACCACCAACAATGTACATAGAAACAGATTGACAATCACCAGCTGTTAATTCCGCGCCCTGGGCAAAAATTGGCACCGGCATTCTTTGATTATACGGACCGCCCATTTGAAAAAATGGATTGGATGAATATCCCTGGACATTTTGTATCAAACCCGCTTGGGATAATGGCACGGGATTGCCCTGTTGTATTGGTGCGGACGCGCGGACCGGTTCTGGAAATGCAACAGAAGCATGCGCCAAAGCGGGCGCAAACAACGCGATAACAAAAAGCCGTGTAAATTTAAGCATCTCTCTGTTGTGGTATTATATCATAAAAAGTGATGAGTGAAAAGTGATAAGTGATTGTGTCGCCCTGCGACAATTTTATTGCACTGTGGCTGTGGATGGATAAAACGTAAATTGGACATTTTTCCACAGGTCGAATTCGGATGCCGGCAACATGCGGAACGGTTGGCAATTGCTGACCGCCATTCTAATTGTTTCAACTATGTATGCAAACGCCGGGTCAGTGTCTGCGCGCGCGATTCCTTCGAACCACATATCACGAACCATGCCGTTTTCCGCCATGGTCAGATGTGCAACAACACGCAAATCATCAATCCCCGGACGATTCCGGTCGAATTGCCAACACCGTGTCATCGCCATGCGCAATGCATCAATAACAGACACCGTCATCGTGCGGTTCAGCGACGCCGTATCGCGGTTAACACGCACAACGGTCGTTTGGACTGGTGCAGGTTCTGGCTTTGGCGGCTCTGGCTTTTTTTCTGGTTCTGGTTTTGGTACTTCGGGCTTTGGTGGCGCTTGCCAATCTTCGACCTGTTCTTGTTTTTTCGGTTCGGGTTTCGGCACTTCTTTTTTCGGCGGTTCCGGTTTCGGCGGCGCGGTATTATAGACCAGCGTTTCATCGCGCGTAATTCGTACGTTCGCCAAATCCAGTTCGAAAATCTGGACCCGGTCCGGCGCAACAATTCGGTCGGGAAAAACAACAACAGACAAAGTAACAATAACCAACACAACGACAAGCAAATGCCCCGTAACGGACAGCAAAATATTTTCAGATAAGAAGTTAAATTTGTTTTTCATTTCTGATTTCTGATTTATGATTTGCTTGTCTATTATAATAGACAGTTTTGTTTTTACTTTGTCTACTATAGTGGACAATTGATTTTAGATTGAATTTTATTCAAGTCATAAATCCTAAATCATAAATAAGAATTTTTTAATCCCTGACTCTCGTTCTCAATCCAACCCGTTGGAATCCAGCGTCTTTCAGTGCACCCATCAATCCCATTACGGCGCCATAAGATGCGCCTTGGTCGCCGTTTATCATAATTGCCAGCTGCGGATTTTCGCCGCGCATCGCGACCATTTTTTTCACAATATCATCAACATTCATCTGTGTTTCGCCAAAGAAATATCGCCCTGCTTTATCAACGCTGACCTGTAATGCTTGGTCACCGGCCATTTGCACACCACCGGCCTTTGGCAATTCCAAATCAATCGCAGTCGACAACAGCGGCGCTGTAACCATAAACACGGCCAACAGCACGGTCATAATATCAATCATGGGCGTCAACGATAAAGTGCTTTCGTGACGCAGTGAATTTCGTCTGGCCATGTCTTATTTCCTTGATTCGAATTCGCGACGTGCATCGTCCAATTTATTGTAAAAATCGTCCGACCGTTTTGCAAAATATTGATATGCAATTGTCGCCGGAATCGCCACAATCAAACCGAGTGCAGTTGTACCCAGCGCAGCCGCCAATCCCGGTGCAATAACGCCCAGCGCTGCCGATTGCGTAACACCAATTGCCGAAAAAGAATCCATCACGCCCCAGACCGTTCCGAACAATCCGATAAATGGCGCAACGACCGACGACATCGATAAAAACCACAGGTTTTTATCGAACGACACAACCGCGCGGTCAATGGTCAGCATCATGTTTTTATCGTCTGCTTTCAGTTTCGTCGGGCGATGTTTTTCCGCGTTCCACAGGCGCAGTTTTTCGACGATGATTACCCATGAAATCACACTGCCTACAACCAATAAAACTGATATAGCGGTAATCATCAAATCCCCGCCGGTAAATAATTTTATTAATGAAAATTGATTGCCCATTTTTTATTCCTTTTTGTATTTATTAAAAAAATTCTGCCCATTCGCTTGGTATCTTTCGTGGCTTCCGGTCCATACCGACGGCACCGATTTTGAAATTCAGTATAGCACATATCTCGCCATCTTTCACGAATTTTTGTTCAACGGACAACGAAACATTGCCAACATCGGTCGCGACCGTTTCGACAATAAAGTCATCGCCCAGAAACAAAGGCTGCATATATTTAGCCGACAGCGACCGCACAATGAATCCGATTTCCTGGTCCAGTGGACCGAAACTTTTTTGCCACGCCATGCGTGCACGTTCCGCGATTTCTATATACCGCGCGTGATATACAATACCGCCGGCGTCCGTATCCGCGAATGCGATTGTGAACGGAAAGTAATGAGTTCTCATTTGGAAAGTCCGATATGTTCATACCCTGCTTCAGTCAAAATTCGCCCACGGGGGGTGCGTTGGATGAAACCTTGCTGCATTAAATAAGGTTCTATTACGTCTTCAATGGTATCCGACGGTTCGGCTAAGACGGCCGACAAGTTTTCAATTCCGACCGGCCCGCCGGCATAATGTTTCGCAATCGCGTTCATATAATCGCGGTCAATTCCATCCAATCCGCGTTCGTCGATTTGCAATTGGAATAGAGTTGTTTTTATGGTGTCGGCGGTTATGTGCCCCCCTCCTTGAGGGGGGCTGTCGCCAACGGCGACTGGGGGGGGCTCCCCCTCGGCCGCTTTGCGGCCACTCCCCCTCAAGGAGGGGGAGACAGCAAAATCACGCGCACGTTTCAGCAAGCGGTTCGCGATGCGCGGTGTGCCGCGACTGCTATCGGCCAATGCCACTGCTGCATCTGGTTCGATTGCAATGCCCAGGATTGATGCGCTGCGTGAAATTATTTTTGCCAAATCTTCGCTTGGATAAAATTGCAATCTGAAATCAATTCCAAACCGGTCACGCAAAGGATTTGATATAAGGCCCGTGCGCGTTGTCGCACCGACCAGCGTGAATGGCGGCAAATCGATGCGAACGCTTTTTGCAGACGGACCTTCGCCAATCATGATGTCCAGTTTGAAATCTTCCATCGCGCTGTAAAGCACTTCTTCGATGGCCGTTGGTAAGCGATGAATTTCATCGATAAACAAAACGTCCATCGGTTCCAGCGCAGTTAAAATCGCGGCCAAATCGCCCTGTTTCGTCAGCATGGGCGCCGCGGTGGCGCGAAAATTCGTACCAAGTTCCCCGGCGATAATATGCGCCAACGTCGTTTTGCCCAGTCCCGGTGGCCCGAACAACAACACATGGTCCATTGCTTCGCCCCGCGCCCGCGCGCCGGAAATAAAAACGCCCAGATTTTGTTTCAACGCATCCATGCCTATAAAGTCGGCCAATCGCTTCGGACGAATTGTCGCCGCCAATTCATCGGGCAATTCTGGATTCATAAAACGCTCAGTTTGCGGTTTCATTACAACAGTTTCGTTTCTGCGTTTTCACGGCCGACGTATGCCTTGATATCATTATATAATTGCTTTAAATCGGCGGGCGCGGCATATTTGGCGTCCGCACCTTTGATGCGAATTGTTTCTAAATCTATCTGGGCTTGCTTTTTAAGAATCTGGGTCAAATGCGGTGCGAATTCAATTGCGTCTTCGGTTTCCATCGCGCCTTGTAACAACAGTCCACGATTCGGACGTGGCGACAGAAAAGAAAAATCAGATACCGTATTATCCGGTGACACCAATACAAATCCAGAAACTTCGGGCCGGCGCATCATTGCTTGCAGAACATACCATGCACCGATATGACTGCCCGACAGCCATAATTTATCGCTGTCCTCATTTTGATTTTGAACCCAATCAATAACGGTCGCAATGTCCATCATATTGTCGGCGGTCGTGCCAATTGTGCCGGTGGAATCGCCCACACCGCGATAATTAAATCGCAAAACAGAAAAACCAATATCCATATATGCGCGGAATATTGCATACGAAATCCGGTCGTTCATGTGGTAACCGCTGCGCGGATTACCGGACAATACAACGGCCAGCGGCGCGGATTCCGTCGCAGATTTATGATACACTGCATGAATTTTGCCGGATTCACCGGAAATTATAACATCGACCATGAATTTCTTCCTTTTCTGGGGGCGCAATACACCGCGCCCAGGGCGTATGCGAGTGCGCCCCTACCTTATTGATTTCCTTTATACACTATCCCGAACCAAAATTTCAAGATAAATATGATAGATGCGAAATATCCTTCGTCCGTTTTATAGCTGGATGGCAGTTTTTCTGACCACGGGATGAAAAAATATTTTTTGGTCAACTTTTCAAAAAAGACTTGCACCCTATATTGCCGTCGATTATTATAACGTCAATAAGACAAAAATCAGTTGTATTTCTGACTATTTGTCAAGTTAATAAAACAAAGGAGTTTTCAAATGAAAACCAGTAAAAACAAATTCGGCCGTCTGGTTAACTGGCGCAATACTTTGATGCTGTCGGCAACGCTGACCGCAGGCGCCCTGTTCTCTTCTTGCGGCGATGATAAAGACAAAGGGCCGATAAACCAAGCAGAGGCACAAACCAAGGTTCTGAACGCAGTTGATAACGCCATAAATACTTTGAACAGTGCCAACCCGCCAAAACAGCTGGATATGAATTTGAATGTAGCTAACCTCAGATATACCAAGGAATTGGAAGCAGCTTTTGAAAGGCTGGGCGGCGCGATAGATAAAGCCCCAAATACGGATTTCAGAATTAGAGGCCTGGGTGAACTTAATAACCCCACCGGCGCGGAAATGATACTCCCTGCATCGGTTCTGCGTGCCACCGGGCAAGCCAGGACCAGAAGCGGTGGAAAAGAACACACATTCCCCAGCGGCGGACCATACAGAATTACAGGTCCCGTTGAGGCAAATGAAATTAAAGATATGGCCAGTATTATCTCGGATGAATCGAGAGGGGCTTCGACAATTACACGAAGTTCCAAACGACGGTCGAGGATAGCTTTTAACAGAGGGCTGCTGACACGGGATGCAAATGAAAACCCCATAACTGACCCAGATTCCTGGACACAGTTCTTTTTCTCGGACCAGTATCAAGTGTTCTTGGACAGCTTTGAAATTGTAAGAGGCGTACAAAACAAAGAAGCCATCGCTTTCTTCCTTGGGACACTGCGTGCCAGCGGTGGCAAACAAATTGTGGGAATTAATTTCGACGCTTTGACCATTACAGAGGCTGCGAATTTCCACCTTCGTGAACTTCAAATAAAAGGCAAGCCGACGCCGGCAGGCAGACGGCCCAGCGTTATGGCTGATGCGCCGCCCAGGATTAATGAATTGCATACGGATGACTTTCGATTCGATAATGGGTGCATCGCACTGCAGAATATGATTTATTCCACCCAGCACCACGGAAACATAATCACTTTATACGGCAGAACCGGAAATGAAATCGAAATCAGCAACGAAGGGTTACCGTTCGGTGGGCTCCACAGCTCTGTTGAGTATCATATAATTATGAACTTTCTTTCTATTACCAAAGCTGGACCAGGCCAGCAAATAACCGTCAGCGGACCTTTGACTACGGCCGCACCGGGCAAAGATGACGGTCATGGCAATATTGTTGAAATCCCACCCGAAGTCTATTATCCCAATCTTGCTGGCTATGCTACGACATGGGATGTTTGGCGCGCCAAAGGTGGGGAAGAATTTTGGCAGCGTGGCAACGGCAATATCAGAGCGCTGTCTGTCCACCCTTATATTGGCATAGAGGTACCCGGAGCAACAAGGTCGGGGAAGGAAAGATAATTTTAGAAGTGGATTCTGTTTACTGGATTGCTTCGCGTACGCTCGCAATGACAAGAACGGTGTTGTCATTGCGAGGAGTGAAACGACGAAGCAATCCAGTAATAAATAATTAACACATATTGAAGCAAAAATTGTACTGGAGAGAGAATTTTATGACAATTTTTAACACACATCATCGGACGCGCATGCGTTTTTTATCTGTACTTTTCACAGCCTTTGTTGCGTTTGGATTTGCGGTAAAATCCACAAATGCCGCAGGTGCGACGACGTGCGGCCCAGGGCAAAGACTGTTCACTCTTACCGGCACCTGCATTGATTGCGGACTTGGACATTATAAACCTGGAACTAACGCTTTGACTTCATGCACGCAATGCCCGGATATTAATGGTAATACAACCGGTGCGGGACCGTTTGCCACAACCCATTCCAGACAAGCGACTTCATCTGACGATTGCTTTTTCCCGCCATCACAGACACTGACCGATGATAAAGGAACTTTTAAATTCGCATGTGACTGCACCCAGTCGGGTACGTGCTTTTCCGGAAAATTCCCAAATACGTCGGATTGTTCAAGTAACGATAATTGCACATCCGGGTGTTGCATTGCCACAACATCACATCAATCAAGCAACAGATGTTATCCCAACACATATTGCGCATCTACTGGGAGGCCTAATGGTGCAAGCTGCACAATCAGCTCTCAATGCCAGAACAATTGCTGCAGCGGATGGTGCACGTCTTCTTCGTGCAGTGGCGGCGGTGATGGCGGTGATCAACCGGGACAATGCCCCGGCGGGAATGAATTTAATGATGTCCAAGACGCATGCAGTAAATTATGGCACCAGTGGGGTATAGAACATGGTGGTGCCCCCCCCAATAATATATTCCTAGCACATCCGACTGATTGCCATTGGTTCTTTGAATGCAGCAACGCTGTCGCATATTGCAAACAATGTCCGGGGGATTTATGCTGGAATACAATGCTGGACACATGTGACTACTGCTATAATGTTGGCTGTAACTAGCACTCCTAATCCGTTGTCCAATATATTGGACAACGGATAAAATTTTAAAAAGTTCATTATCCCAGGCAACTTCATGATGTTCCCCGGACATAAAAAAATGGGCTGTCTGGTATAATAGATGTACAGGCGCGCACAGGTATGCGCCCTTTATTATTTAGACACAAGCATGCACCACTTTATTCATGATTTGCTTGTCCATTATAATGGACAAGTTTTTATTAACTGGATTGCTTCGCGTTCGCTCGCAATGACAAAAACACTGTTGTCATTGCGAGGAGCGTAGCGACGAAGCAATCCAGTTAATAAAAAAATTGGCATATAAAAAATATCCGCCGTGGCGGACATTTTTTTATTTATGCTTTAACACTTTCTTTAATTTACCAGTAATGTTTTTAACCGGTAAAATATCCGCGATGCCATGATGTTCCGGTGCGGGTGCCGCGGCGGCCTTTACCGGTTTAATCGGAGAACAACAGCTGGGGCACTTTGTCGCATTCAGGTTTATACCACCAACAAAACAGTACGGACAGCTGCGCGTTGGGGTTGGTGCGACGGCCGGTGCTTTCATTTTGTTAATCATTTTAATAAACATAAATACTGCGAACATTGTGATTACAAAACTGATTATCGCATTCACGAACAAACCAATATTCAACGTTGTTGCACCGGCGGCTTGGGCCGCGGCAACCGTGTGATAATGAACGCCTTCGGCGCCGCCGCGCAAAATTATAAATATTTCTGAAAAATCAACACCGCCCAACAATAATCCAATCGGCGGCATCAAGATATCTTTAACCAACGAATTAACAACACCGGTCAGGATAGAGCCGGTAATCACACCGACCGCCATGTCGATGGCGTTGCCTTTCATTGCGAATGTTTTGAATTCATTTATAAAGTTTTTTAGCATGGGTTCTCCTTTATTGTTTCTTTGCCTTGTTCCGCAGTGCAGAAATAACCTTGGACAAAGTCCGGGTCAGGTTTTCGTCCGCGGTTTCGACTGTGATATCTGCTGTTTCATATATTTTATATCGTTCATCAATTAATTGCGACAATATTTTCTTGCTGTCCGTATTTAATAATTGCGGGCGCGTATCGCGGAAATTTGTGCGTTTGACCAACAGGTCCAAGTCGGCTTTCAACCATACTGAAATTGCTTTGTCCAAGACCATTTTCTGTACCGCGGGCGTAATAAATGCCCCCTCTCCCGTTGAAATAACTTTTAAATAAGGCGGCGAATCCAACAAACGCGACAGCACGCGTTCTTCGACCCGGCGGAATTCTGTTTCACCGTACAGCGAAAATATATCGACAACGGAACAGCCGGCAGCGGCTTCGATTTCTTTGTCTGAATCAACAAATGGGATATCCAATTTACGTGCCAACATGCGACCAATTGATGTTTTCCCGGCACCCATAAGTCCAACCATAACAATCGGCCGGTCCAGATTAAAGTTCAGTTTTTCGTTCATACAAGGAATATTAACAGCCGAATGCGCCAACGGCAAGATTTTTTTACAATGTTTTTGACATATGGTCGTGGTCCAGCCGGTCCGTCGCGCGCAATCCGCAGTATTTGTTATAAAAAACCTTTGCAGAATCCTCGTAACAGTGCAATTCTAATTTCGATGCGCCGCCGAATTTTGCAAATTCCATAAAATTTTGCATCAACGCGCGTCCATGGCCGCGACGCCGGAATTCTTGATGCACGTACAGATTGTTAACTTCCCGAACATTGCGCATATTGCGCCCCAGCAGATATCCGACAACTTTCTTGTCGAAAACCGCGACATATGCCGGCCGGCGTTCTGTATTAATGGCCGTTGCAATTTTTTCAGCGATACCCATCGGCGTGCTTGGAAAATGTATCTCTTTGCCTTCCAACGAATTGCGAATATCGCAAACCCACTGTTCAATGCGATGCATTGAATGAAACAACGGAACCGATCCATCAATAGGCTCTAACTTTTTTACCATGTGCACGCCATCTTTTTCATATCCGCGTTCGCCATAAAATTTCGGACGGTCTTTGATATTAATCAAGCGGATTGTATCGCTGTACAGCGCGGATACGCGTTCGGCGGCATCCATCAGTCGCGTGCCTATGCCGTGTTTTTGATATTTGCGCATCAAATATCTGCCGGCCAAATGGGCCCCACGGCCATCATTAACTTTGCCAAATGTAAATCCGACCATTTTCGCGCCGTCATATGCGCCGAATGCAAAATTTTCCGGGCTGCGACCATAATAGCCGCCTATTTCATCGGCGATTTGCCCGGGCGTTTCTTTGGATAAATAATAATAGTCGCTCATTGCGGCAAACTGAATTTCTGCAAACTGGGCCCAAATTTGCGGCGTTTGTTCGAATATTGGAAAAATCTTGATATCGTTTCCGTACATACGGAAATAATATCATTAACTGTACAAATGTCAAATATTTGTCAAATATGCATACGCTATCCCAAATTCGCCAATTGGTCCAGCTGGTCCGCAGCAATAACAGCATCAATCATTTCATCCAGCGCGATGCCGCCTGCCAATATATCGTCCAGTTTATAAAGGGTCAGTTTTATCCGGTGGTCCGTAACCCGCTGTTCGGGGAAATTATATGTACGAATCTTTTCGGAACGGTCGCCGGAACCAACCATGGACCGTCTTGATGAATCACGTGAACTTTGTTGTTCAACCCTTTGTTTTTCATATAATTTTGTACGCAACATTGTCATACAGCTGGCACGGTTTTGTATCTGGGAACGACCAGATTGACATGACACAACCGTGTTTGTTGGAATATGCGTTATTCGGACTGCACTGTCCGTTTTATTAACGTGCTGGCCACCCGCACCTTGGGCGCGATACGTATCAACGCGCAGGTCTTTTTCCTCAATCGTAATATCAATGTCTTCGGCTTCGGGCATAACCGCAACGGATGCAGCGGATGTATGAATACGGCCGCCTGCTTCGGTTTCTGGTACACGCTGGACCCGATGTATGCCGGATTCGAATTTCAGACGCGCAAATACGCCACGCCCAATAATTTTGAAAATGACTTCTTTATATCCATTCAGCGAAGTTGGATTTTCATCAATGATTTCAATTTGCCAGCCATGCCGCGCGGCATATAATTTATACTGATTAAATATATCGCCGGCAAATAATGCGGATTCTTCACCACCCACACCAGCACGAATTTCCATAATAACGCTGTAATCATCTGCTTCGTCTTTGGGCAATAATGCAATTTGAAGTCTTTTATCAACTTCGAGCAATAATTTATTAAATTCAGACAATTGTTCCGCGGCCATAGATTTCAAATCTGGGTCGCTTAGCATCTCTTCGGCGTCCATTATTCCCACTTTAATCTGGAAATATTCGGATATTATTGGCAACACTTCGGCCAGCGCCGAATATTCTTTGGACAGCCGTGTCAATTCCACACCAGACACATCACCTGAGTTCAATTGATGCTCTATTTCCGTCGCACGACTTTGAATATCTTTTAATTTTTGTTCGACTATCATATTATTTTCCAATATTCATACACTGCACAGGTTCTTGACGCAGCACCAAAATTGCCTTTTCCACGGTCATTTTTTCTTGTTCACCGGTCGTCATATTCTTTACCGACAATTCTTGATTACTTGCTTCATCTTCGCCGATTATTATACTGAATTTAGTCCTAATTTTGTCGGCAAATTCGATTTGATTTTTGAACTTTTTATCTGCATCCAGATACGGAACAGCGACTATTTTCGCATTGCGCAGCGCTGCCAAAACAGACATTGCGTACGGCACTTGATTTTGCCCCATCACCAATATCGTTGCATCAATCGGCGATTCAAATTGCGTCAAATCTATGCGATTTTCTTCTAATAATGCCACCATCATGCGCGAAAATCCGACCGCCGCGCCAACACCAATGATTTTTGTTTTGGAAAATTTGCCGGCCAAATCTTCATACCGACCACCGCCGCCAACCGCGCCCAATTCTGGATAGTTATCCAGGAAAAATTCGAACACCAAACCGGTATAATACGAATGGCCACGCATGATTGCCAAATCAACAACAGCATTAAATCCGAATATTCCGACCACTGTACCCATAAAATTGTCCAGTTCGACAATGGCCGCATCCAAATTTGCAGACTTGTTTAACAATGATTTATAACCATCTGTAAATACGAATAAGATTTTATTCTTATTTTCATCGCCAATGGCATCAATCAATGCATTTTCAAAGTCCGTGGCCGACAATTTTTCTTTTTTATCAATCAGAACAAATGCCGCGCGTGCATCATCCGCCGACAAATTCATCCATTCGAACATCGCGTTCCAAAATGGCCGTGAGCCGACCCGAATATTTGTTCCGCCGACGAATTTGCGGACTGATTCATACGCCGCCGCCAATGTCGCGACGATTTCCGCATCATAATTGACCGACAGTCGGTCCAAACCCAATACGTCCAAATCCAGTTGATAAAATTCGCGATATCGACCACGCTGTGGTCGCTCGCCGCGATAATTGCGTGCGAATTGATACGCCCGGAACGGAAACGCTAAATTGTTCAGGTGCCCGGCGACATAGCGCGCAAGCCCGACCGTACCATCGTAACGCAGGCCCATTTTCGTATCGCCTTTTTCGAACAAGAACATCTGGGTTTCAGTTTCATCCCAGTTGTCTTTGTCGGTCAGGACTTCGGCGCGTTCAATCGCCGGCAAATCCAGCCGTGAAAATCCAGCTGTCTGCAAGACATTCTGCATCCGGCGTGCACATTCGTCAAAGCACCGCTGTTGGACTGGCAGCAATTCGATAAATCCGGACATTGGTTTTGTTGGTTTAAGTGTCATTTTTTCCACCTTTGATTCTTTTGATTATAACACACGCGGCCGAATTTTTCGGCAACAATTATTGATTTATAAAGACGCGCTAGATATTGCCCGAACGGGCATGATGAAAAATGGTAAAAGATGCAAATGACTGTGTCATGTTTGGATTATAGGGAAATATTTCCGAAATTTCAACGATTTTTTTAGGCTTGTTATTTTTTCATCGATTATTTAGAATTAAGGCATGAAAAAAATCTTGCTGATTTTTACTGTACTGTTTGCGATGCCTGCGGGCGCACAAACCATCGCGACGCCGCGCGGGACAACGAATGCTGCGCTGATGGGTGATATCGCGCCGATGCCGTCCGATTACATGACACCAGTTGCTTTCAATCAAATGGAACCGTTTTTGACGAACGAAATGCGCGAAAGACTGCGCCCGCCCGGCACATATCGTGCGCCGGATACCAGCGCGCTGTGGTCACAACGTATTCGCGATGTCAATGTTGCGCCCGCATCTGATTTTTCACGCGGACGGACGGATTCCCCGACTTTTAATGCAAATCATCCGACCCAGCGTCGCGTCGTTGCGCGAAGTGCGACCACACCGACACAAATACAAAACAATGTCGCACGCGCGGCGGCGCCGTCCCAGATGGCAATGGCACCACAAATTCGTGGTAACACCGCACCGGGTGGAACGCCTAACGTCGTTGCACGCAGCGCAACCGCCGGTCCGATGCAAAATACTGGCCAACCACGACGCGTTGTTGCGCGCAGCGGCACGCGTCTTGACCAATCAATTCATCAACAACGAAATCAAAATATCGTGGCGCAAAATCAATTCGTCGCGGATATGTCTGGGCGACAATGCTTGGCGGCATATACCACATGCATGGATGGATACTGTCGGCGCGAAGGTACGCCATATAATCGATGCTTTTGCAGTCCGCGACTGGCACAAATCGACGACCGGTTTCAACCAGCAATACATTCGGCGCTGGAACGCATCGTTGCGCTGCAATCTGGCGGAAATATCCCAGATGGTATGACGGACAAAGAATTGGAAGAATTCTGGAAAATGACATTCGCGGCGGGCGCGTGGGGCGGCACGGCGCTGGCCGATTTGAACGCCGCGCTGAATATCAATTGGTCCGATATGGACAGTCGCGTGCGCGGCCAAAACGCGTTCAACGTCGGACATGAATTCTGTGTCCAGCAACTTCAAGCGTGCTTTTACATGGCCGGAAATCTGCGCGATGTATATCGGTCGGAAATTTCACGCGATTGCGCCGCGTATGAATCCCATTTGAACCGACTGAAAAACACCGCTGAATCTGCGGTTGCGTTGTTGGGTGGGTAGTTTATAATTAATAATGAATAATTATATAGCGAATGAAATGTAGGGGCGCATACTTGCGCTCTTTTTTTTACTGAATTGCATCAAAGCTTGACGCTCCGCTCGCAATGACGACCCTGCACTGTCATTGCGAGCGTACGCGAAGCAATCCAGTTGATTAAGTTGTCGCAAAGCGACTCAATAATTATTCACTATCAATTATTAATCTCCGCGCACCACCTATTATACCTATAAATATTGCGTGCCAGGTCATCCGATATAACATCCCAATCGACGGCGCGGCCCCAAATTGGTTCGCATCGCGGCGGCGGGCATTCAATCGGCAATGGTGTAACCCGCACGCAGCCGGCCGCGAATATCAGCAGTGGCAGTATTAAAAATTTCCGCATCGATTTTCCTTTTTGTTTGTTCCGCAGCGGCAATTCGCGCGGCATTTATTGCGGCAACGGCGACCATATTTTGCACGTCATTTGCGGCAATCCGTTCCGCGCATTCCGCGCGAACACGTTCAGCTGCAATGCGTCCGCCCGCCCAATACGCGCCAAAAATAAAAGCGGCCATTCCGGCCGCGATAAGTAAATATTTAGTCATTTATCTTCCTTTGAAATTATCCATCCAGACAGATTTCAAATCCGCGTTTAATTCCGCGCCCATTGTAATCATCGAAATCGGTTTTGAAAAATAATCGCGCGAATTTTTTATAACATCTGACAAAGATACTTTGTCCAATAACTTCTGGTCTTTTGCAAAATCATAGACCAATCCAAACTGGCGGTAAAAATTTATTAGCATTCTTTTGCGCGCAGCAGAATCTTCAATAAAATTCGCGGCATTGTATTTTTTTACCATTCTGGCACGGGCAAGCTCTGCATCATTGACTGGTTTTGTTATCATCACTTCATTGACTGTTTTTGCAATTTTCGCAACAACACTTTCGATTTTATCCCGCGCGCATTCTGTATCTATGGTATTAACCGTAACAAATTCATCACCAAAACTGGACATACCAATTCCGTACACCAATCCGGCCTGATTTCGGATATTTTCGTACAATCGACCCGAAAAAGTATTTTCAAAAATACTAACACATTTATTTGCGTATCTGTTTTTTAAACCCCACGGCCAAACGTCTTGAAACCCAATGCCTAGCTTTATATTTTCCTTGCCTGGACTTGATTTATGTGCAACGGTCGGTGTGACTGTTATTGGCACCGGCGCTGCAACATCAATTGATGGAATCCAACCATAAAGTTTTTCCAGCGATGAAATCAATGCATCCGGGTTGTCTATTTTTCCAGAAATTCCAATTATGGCATTTTTTGCGGAAATATTACGACGCATATAATCAATAACCTGGGTACGCGAAAAACTTTTTATATTTTCAGGGGTGCCCAATGTCGGATGTGCAAAGCCCGTATTGACCAACACATTTTCCACTGTATGTCGGTAAAATTGGTTGTCCATTGAATTTCTGGAGCGACCCAGTTCGTCCAAAATCACACCGCGTTCGTTTTCCAAAACTTTTTCATCAAACAAAGAATTTTGCAATCGGTCTGATATCGATTCCGCCAAAACATGAAATTTTTCGGCCAACATTCGTCCATAAAACTGCATTTCATCTGTGCTGGTGCTGGCATTTGATTCACCGCCGTTAACAAAAACATTGTCTTTCAGCAATCTGGGACTGGGGAAACGCTGTGTCCCTTTGCACAACATGTGTTCCAAGAAATGCGTAATACCATATTCGTGCGGTGCTTCGTCGCGCGCACCGACACCAAAGCTGACCGTCATACCGGTGGTGGCAATATCCATCGGGTCCAAAATGACCGGAATTCCATTAGAGAGCTTATAAGCAATTGGCGCGAATTTCATTGTGTGTTCCTATACATGACACATCATTATCGCACATCGAACCATTTTGTCAATTGTTTTGTCTATTTACATTATCAAAAAATCTGCCCCAAAACGGGGCAGATTTTTAACTATTCATTGCCGAAAAGAAATCGGCATTCGTTTTTGTCGTGCGTAATTTATCCAGCAAGAATTCCATCGCTTCCAACGTGCCCATTGGGTTGATAATGCGTCGCAAGACCCACATCTTTGACAGAGTAGATTTATCGACCAGCAAGTCTTCTTTGCGCGTGCCGGACTTTGTAATATCAATCGCCGGATACACACGTTTATCGGACAATTTGCGGTCCAAAATGATTTCGCTGTTACCTGTGCCTTTGAATTCTTCGAAAATAATTTCGTCCATTTTCGACCCGGTTTCGATCAGCGCGGTTGCGATAATGGTCAGCGAACCGCCCTCTTCGATATTACGCGCCGCACCGAAAAAACGTTTCGGGCGCTGAAGCGCTTGCGCGTCAACACCACCGGTCAGAACTTTACCCGACGACGGCATAACAGTATTATAAGCACGCGCCAAACGAGTGATAGAATCCAACAAAATCACGACGTCTTGGCCACCTTCGACATATCTTTTTGCTTTTTCGATAACCATTTCGGCGACTTGGATATGGCGCGCGGCGGGTTCATCAAATGTCGAAGATACAACTTCGCCTTTGACAGAGCGCTTCATATCCGTGACTTCTTCGGGTCGTTCATCAATCAGCAATACAATCAATTTAGCATCTGGGTAATTTGTCGCAACCGAATTTGCAACGTTTTGCAGCATAACGGTTTTACCCGTACGCGGCGGCGCGACAATCAGCGAACGCTGGCCCTTACCCGTCGGCGAAATCAAATCGATAACACGCGCGGACAACGAACGGCCTTTGTCTTTGTCATCTTCGACTTCCATCTTTAACATTTTATCTGGGTACAGCGGCGTCATATCGTCGAACGACACGCGGTGGCGCAGTTTTTCGGTAACGTCGCCGTTTACGCGTTCGATTGTTTCCAAGGCAAAATAACGCTCTGATTCATTTTGCGGCGCTTGGATTTGGCCTTCGACATAATCACCAGTTTTCAGTCCGTATTTTTTAATCAGCGTCGGCGACACGTACAAATCATCCGGTCCGGCCAGGTAATTAGATTCCGGCGCGCGTAAAAATCCGAACCCGTCTTGCATACGTTCCAAAACGCCGTCGCCGACCAAAACGGTCTTTTTATCCATGGCGAAAATGCGCATAACGGCAAAGCGCAATTGCTGGACATTCAGTTGCGACGGGTTTTCGATACCCGCGTCTTCGGCGACTTTTAACAATTGTTGCGGCGATTTTGATTTAAGTTCATTGATATGCACGGCAAAAACCTTTGGTTAAAGTGATATTTCAAAAATTAAGTGAAAACTTGCTGGGCGAACGCCCGTGCACACATTATATAATAAAATGACCACAAAAGTCAAGATTATAGTTGTTATTTTTCCCTTGCCCTGGATGCGCGTTTTATCTTATAATTGCGGAAAAGGAAAGGACTATCATGAAGAAATTCTTTGCAATCATTGGAATTCTGGCACTGGCCGCGTGTGCTGGGTCGAAAAACGACGACACGCAGCATTACGCATTTGCGACACCAACCGTCGATTATATCGAACAACTGGACGTTTATTCCGCGCCACATCGCGATGGATTTTTAATTCGATTGGCGATGAATTACCGCTCGTTCGCGATATTTAACGCGCGCACCGTCGGTGACACCCAAATGGGCGAATTGTTCGCACACAAAGCTGTATCCGCGTTCAGCGGCGAAACACCATTCCCAGAATCCGTCGATAATTGGCCAATTGCAGACGCCCGCACTGAACAAGAACTGCGCCGCGCGTGCAGTGACTTGATACGCGCGCTGAAAAACGATGCCGCTGAAACATGCCCGGATGCCGCCGCCGAAGCACAAGCCAAATTTGACTGCTGGTTGGCGAAAACATCGGTAAATGATTTGCAAAATGCCGAAGAATGTCGCGTTCGCTTTGTCCGCGCAATGAACGCAATTAACAGTGGAACTTGCGGCCGCACCGCTGCCCCGGCAAACCGTTGCGCATCAGCACCGGGCAAACCATGCCCGAACGCAAATCGCCCGGCCGTCGCATTTTATCCAGAAACAGCATCAATGCGCAGCGCTGCATCCGGATTCCGTGCCCGCGAAGGCGTCGTGATTGTGAACAACGTTAATATCCCAGATAATCTGATTAACCCAGTTCCGGTTCCACCGATGGTATTCAACCAGAATATCGTTACGAACGGCGTGCCTGGGGGCGAAGCCGCATCAAACGACGATATCCCGATGCTGGGCGACCAATATGTCACGCGCGATGAATTCATCAATATGATGATGGCGATGCGTGCGGAATTGCGTGCAATTAACGACCGATTGGACGCCAAACCGGCGCCGGCACCGGCAGAACGCGCAGTTATAAAGGTCCAGCAAATCCCATTAGAACCGCGCCAACACTTGATGGAAGAAATATTTGTGATTCACTTTAATTTCGATAAATATGATATCAAGCCTGAATATGAACCGCTTATCCGCCAGCTGGTCGATGCGACCCGCGGAAATAAAAATGTACGCGTATCTGTTGTCGGACATACCGATACCATGGGAACGGACGAATATAATTTTGCATTGGGCGGGCGCCGTGCAGACACCGTGCGCCAACGCTTGATACAGTACGGTATCCCAGCATCACAGATTGTCGCGACATCGGCCGGAAAACGCGATTTGGCTGTACAAACCGGTGACCAGGTTAAAAATGCCCAGAATCGTCGTGTCCAGGTCATAAAAGAAACGCGCACCGAAGAACCACCGCAACCAAATCCGATGCGTGTGACCATCCGGCGCCCAGATGCACTGGCCGAAGAAGAGTTTATAGAGTATTTTGACAGTGGACAATAACGCTTGACAAAACTGTATTCTTGGTATATTATATGACCAGCAGAATGTAGAATTGTCAAAAGCAAGACTACAAGAGGTATAACAAAATGGCTAATAAATTCGACAAGTCCATAGACAAATTGGGCAAAAAGAAAATCGAAGCCGCATCGTCCGACAAAAATACCGGAATCAAAGCAGCGACCGGAAAATTGCAGGGAAGGCTGGCTCATAAAGACCATCAAAACAAAACCGCGGTCAATCTTCTTGCGCGGATGGGACTGGAAAAAGCGGCATAATATTCACAATTTCACAGCGGGAATTTCCCGCTGTTTTTTTGTGTCATCCCGCAAAATTTTGCATAGCAAAATTTATGCGGGACCTTGTGGGTACGGGGAATATATGATATAATCCCATCATGACAAAACCACTTGTTCTTTGTATTTTGGATGGTATTGGAATTGCGCCCGCGGGTGCGGCGAATGCCGTAACATCTGCGCGGATGCCCTTTTTCAATAAACTGCTAAAAGAATACCCACATACTAAATTAAATGCATCTGGCGCGGCCGTAGGATTGCCGCATGGCGTCATGGGGAATTCAGAAGTTGGACATATTACAATCGGCGCGGGACGTATAATCGACCAATTCCAAAACCGATTCCGATTGGAATTGGCGGGCGGCCGATTGCCACGCAATCCAAATTTGAAAAAATTTATTACGGATGTGCGGCGCGACCGCGGCACTGTTCATATTGTCGGTATGATGTCTGATGCTGGTGTTCATTCGGATATAGCGCAATCAATCGAAATCGCGCGTATTATTCTGGCCGCCGGACTGTCCATCAAAATTCATTTTATTTCTGATGGGCGTGATACGCCGCCGATGTCGGCCGACAAATACATAAAAAAGTTATATCGCGAATTTGGCACCGAAATAAAATCTGGCCATGTATCGTTCGGAACATTGATTGGGCGATATTATGCAATGGACCGTAATCAGAATTGGAACCGGACGCAATTGGCGTTCGATGCAATCGCACTTGGTCGTGCAGAATTTCACGCACCAGATATCAAATCCGCACTGGCCAACGCATACAAGCGCGGCGAAACGGACGAATTTATAAAGCCGATTGCAATTTCCGGTGGCACCGCCATTACACCAATCGACGGAATCCTGTTCACAAATTATCGCAGTGACCGTGCACGTCAAATCATTGAATTATTTGCCGCACCAAAAACAAAAAATATTCAGCGGCCGACCAGATACAAACCACCGCACATCCTGGGATTTTCGCAATATGGCCCGGACAGTGACAAGTATTGCCCTGCTATGCTGGCTGATGTCAAAATTGCGAACACCTTGGGCGATGTGTTGGCTGCGAATGGCATTTCCCAACTGCGAATTTCTGAAACAGAAAAATATACTCATGCGACTTATTATATGGATGGCGAACGAATGATAAGTTATCCATCCGAAGAAAAAATTTTGATACCATCGCCAAACGTTGCAACATTTGATAAAACGCCCGCGATGTCGGCGGCGAAAATTACAGATGACGTGCTGGCCCGATTACATGCATATGGCGTTATCATAATAAATTATGCAAATGGCGATATGATTGGACATACCGGCAATATGGGTGCGGCGATTAAGTCAATGGAAGCATTAGATAAAGAATTATCGCGCTTGGTACCGGCTGTATTGGCCGCAGATGGTACGATTATAATCACCGCAGACCATGGCAACGCCGAAAAAATGCGTGATGCCCATGGAAACGCATGGACCGCACACACAACAAACAAAGTGCCATTTATTGTGGTTGGACCAGAATACATCGAACAATTGCACGGCAATGGCGGATTATCCGATATCGCACCAACGATGTTAAAATTGCTTGGCATTAAAAAGCCACGCGAAATGACCGGGAAGAGTTTGGTTTAAATTTTTCTTTTTTTCTTAAAAAATTCGCGAAGCAATCTGGCCGATTCATCGGCATATTCGGGCAATTCCGCGACGATTGGTTTCCACAAATTTTTCTGGGTTTCATATACGCGCGCACCGTGCAGGATTCCGCCGCCTTTGACATCCCGCGCGGCGAATATAATGCGACCAATGCGTGCCAATGAAATCGCAGTTGCACACATCGCACATGGTTCCAGCGTCACATAAATTTCGCAGTCATCCAAAAATTTTTTACCCAATTTTTTCGATGCGCTGCGCACGGCAACAATTTCTGCGTGCAGCGTCGCATCGCGGTTTTTCTGGACACGATTTTCGCCGCGCGCAACAATGTGCCCGCCGCAAACAATTACCGCGCCGATTGGAACATCGTCGTGCATGGCGGCTTTTTGGGCCTGGTGCATCGCTGCATCCATAAATTTATGATTTGATTTGTTTATCATTATAAAATAATATTATCCCTATGAATTCCAAATTGCAAATTATTTCTGGGAAATACGGGGGGCGAAAGCTGGCCCTGCCCGTCGCTGCCCGCCCGACACAAAACAAAGCGCGCATCGCATTGTTTAATATGTTGGATGAAGTTTTGGGCGCAAATATGCGTTCACAAACAGTCTGGGACGCGTTCGCGGGCAGCGGTGAATTTGGGATTGAATTCCTATCGCGCGACTGGGCAAATGACGTAATATTTACCGACATTGATTCAGATGCGATTAAAACAATTAATAAAAATCTGGTGGGAATCGCCCGAAATCCAATCATTCGCCAGATTGATGCGACCGTGGCCGCAGATAAATTTGGCGCAGCCGCGGATGTAATTTTCATCGACCCGCCGTACAACAAACCGGAACTGGGTGAACAGCTGATATTAAAATTGTCGCAAATCGCAAAACCTGGTGCTATCATAATCTGGGAAATGGAAAATTCAGATTCGAAGCCAGAAATTCAAGATTCGTTTATTATACTGAAAGACAAAACATACGGCCGCGCGCGTTTTTTGATAATCAAAAAGGTATAGTCAATGTTGCAACCAAAATATTACACATTAACAAACGGATTACCGGTTATTATCGATTCGCTGCCCGGATTCGAATCGGTAACAATTGGCGTTTATATAAAAAACGGGTCGCGAAACGAATCGGACCCGCGATTGTTCGGCATATCACATCTGCTGGAACACATGGCGTTCAAGGGTACAACGACACGCGATGCGCGCGAAATCACAATGTCGATTGAAAATATCGGCGGCGCGATTAATGCTTATACTTCGCATAATTCCACGGCTTATTTCGCGACTGTGCCGGTGCAACATAAAAATCTGGCAATGGATATATTGTCGGACATATTGCTGCACCCGACATTTCCAGAAGCCGAACTGGAAAAAGAAAAATGCGTCATCGCCCAAGAAATCAAAATGTACCAAGACATGCCCGATGCGATTTTGGAAATGAATGCAAATAATTCCATATTTCGCGGCGGGATGCAGCATGATATTGCCGGAACAATCGACAGCGTCACAGGAATCACACGCGATGATTTAATAAAATATTTTCACGCGCATTATACATCCAAAAAATCGGTTATCGTTATATCCGGCGGCCAATTGGAAGATACTGAATCCATACTGGCCGATTTGGAAATTCGTTCCAAAGAATGGCGCGGCGAACCAGCGCCGGCCTATGAACATTCAACATATGTTACGGCTTTGTCGCACACATCAAAGCCAGATTTATCGCACAGTTATTTTAAAATAATCTGGCCGACCCAGGCATCGAAATGCTGTTGCAATCTTAACGATTTTCGGATGTTTTTGTTTGCATTTGGCGCCGGGTGGGGGTCGCGTCTATTCCAAGAAATTCGCGAAAAATTGGCACTGGCGTACAGCATCGGCGCATATTCCACTGCATTCGAAGACATCGGTATCGCCACAGTCGAAGGCCAGACAGATGAAAAAAATCTGGATGCAGCGATTCGCGCAGTTGCAGAATTATGCAAAGAAATCAGACTGAAAAAAGCACCGATATCGGACGCAGAAATTTCCCGCGCCAAAGAAATGATAAAAGGCGGCATTGTTATGGGACTGGAATCAACTGGCCGCCGCGCGGACTTTTTCGCCAGCCGATACATGCTGTACGGTAAATTGGATAATATGAAAGATTTTATGCGCAAGATTGACATGCTGCCGAATGAAAGAATTAATGAATGCGCGCGAAAAATGCTGTCTTGTGCACCGTCGATTATAACGCTGGGCACGCAAAAAGAATTACCGCTGGCCGAATGGCAGAACCTATTCTCGGCCCAACCGCACAGCGAACCACACGGCGGATGTTATTTCTGTGATTAATAAAAATTATTTATTTGGTAAGCGATGGCAGCAACATTTGACCAATTCCACCGATACTGCCCAATGGTGAACCGCCACCGGCCTGTAATATCTGATTCACGCCCTGCATCGTGCCCGCAGTTCCGGTCGTGGTGCCCAGTCCCCCAGCAGTCGTGACTAAGAAATCGCCCCACATTGAACGTTTCCGTGCCGATAATTTCGATGTTGAGCATTGTTCGACCAGTGATAACAAACGCGCAGCGCGTGTCCCTTCGCCCGGCAGATAATCTTCGGGACCAAAATCAATCAGATTGAACATATCATATACATTCGACACAACAATCATTTCACGTTGCGCACATCCAATGCCGCCCGCTTTTTTACAAATACTGGCCTTGGTCGCGCGTGGTGCACCGACCCATACCATACCATCGTTGCCCACGCCACGCCATGTATCAAAGCATGCGGTCATACCAGTTGTCATTTCTGCTTCTTGGGCACTGCGTTGAAACGTATTGGCGCCTTCACACGGCGATGCGCCACGAATTTCAACCGACGCCCCGGTTTTATAATATTCGCGCATCATATTGGAAACAAATTCGATATCAGACGTTGATGGTTCACATTCTGCGCCCAATGATTTCATCTGTTGATTCATGGCCATAACACCAGTGACCAGACCGATTACATTTGGGACCAAACTGCCCCCTGTGTTTGAAGATGTCGTGCGGGCGGTTGCCACGGGTTCTGCCTTTGTAATCGTCACAGCCGCATCCAGGTTGGATACGCACGCAAATCCGATTGCGGACATCAGGAAAATGAAAAAAATTCTTTTCACGGAAAGCATTCTCTCTTGCCACCTATAATATCAGAAAAACCATTGCAAATCAAAGTTTTTTATAATACCGTTGGGATATGACGCAACGAAGACAACTTATCATATCGGGCCAGCATCGGCGATTGCAACGCCTGTGGCAATTTATGTTCACCGGATGGGGTTTGGTCTTGGTTGCGGCGCTGGTTGCGGGCGCAGTTTTGAAAAACAATTTACTATGGACACCTATAACCGCCGTCAATATGTCGGATGTCACGCGAAATCAGTTCAAGATAACAAACCCAACATTCGCCGGCACGGATAAAAACGGTCATCCTTTTTCAATTCATGCACGTGAAGCACACCAAGAATTCGACAGTCCGGATAAAATATTTATGGCCGTGGTTCGTGCAACAACCGTACGATTTGAAAACAGTAAAAAAATTACGGATAATATACGTGCTGACAAAGGCGTATATGACCGCGCACAAAATACTATGTTATTGTCTGGCAACGTCAGCGTGGATTCCAGCAACGGCGACAAAATAAGAACAAGAGAAATGGTGATAAGATTATGAAGCAGTCAATATTAAAAGTTGAGCATTTATCCAAGGCGTATGGCAAGCGCCTGGTACTGCGCGATATATCTTTGGAAGTTCGCACCGGCGAATCCGTCGGTCTGTTGGGCCCCAATGGTGCCGGAAAAACGACTGCGTTTTATTGTATAACGGGCCAGATTAAATCCAGTGGTGGACGAATTTTCTTGAATTCCCAGGATATTACCCACCTGCCCTTTTACAAACGTGCCCAGTTGCACATCGGATATCTGCCCCAGGAAAATTCCGTGTTCCGCGGATTGTCCGTGGAACAAAATATCATGGCGATACTGGAAGTTGTCGAACCGAACAAACGCAAACGCGAACAAAAACTGAACGATTTGTTGGCTGAATTTTCAATCGCGCATTTGCGCAAAAGCAGCGCGACATCGCTGTCCGGCGGTGAACGTCGCCGCGTTGAAATCGCGCGCGCATTGGCCACCGACCCGAAATTTATATTGCTGGACGAGCCGTTTGCAGGTATTGACCCAATCGCAGTCAATGACATTCGCGAATTGGTATCGCAATTGAAAAACCGCGGATTGGGCGTTATAATTACCGACCACAATGTGCGCGAGACACTGGGCATTACCGACCGGTCTTATGTTCTGCATGATGGAAAAATATTAAAGCACGGAACAACGCCCGAAATCGTCAAAGACAAAATGGTCCGGCAAGTTTATCTGGGCGAAAATTTCGCAATGTAAAATAAACGGGCGCAAATATGCGCCCATTTTTAAAACCTGTATGCTCCGGCAATTCTGAACGTATTAACCTTTATATATTCGTTATACTTGTATTCATAATCTGCGGTAAAGTGCCATCCAGAGACGCCCGCCAGTTCAGCGCCCACGCGACCAGACAGCCACAGCCGCGACATATCAACATCATACGTTGTATATTGCTGCGCTGGACTAAATTTATAATTCATCGAATTAAATCCACCAACATCATATTCTACGCCAACGCCGATAAATGGTTTCAGCGACACCCAGGGCGACATGTATATCTTTTTGCCCGCCGTTAATTCATACCCAGGTGTCAATATAAAGTGTCCATCGTGGCGCAGTTTCATATATTCGGAACCAGCAACCTTTTCATCAATATCGAATCCGAAATTATATCCGGCGCGCGCATACAAATTACCCACGAAATATTGCAACCATAAATCATGCAGCAATCCCCATTCTGTTGTTACCGAAAACGCCGTTGCTTTGCCATTTATGTTGCCCATAAATGTCTGCGAACGCGATATATCAAACATATCTAAATTCAAACGCAGATTACCATAATAACGGAATTCTTGATTGATTCTGCTGTGCATATATGCACCCAAGCCGATATTGGTATTTGTAACCTTTACATCGCGGAATCCATCCGGTTGTGATACCGAACCATATGACAAATCAATCGTATCATGCGATTTGGATTCCATAAAATTCACATTCGCCATAATGCCCAATATCGTGCTTTTGTCGTACTGGGTATCAATACCGGCGGTTATTTCAATACGGTCGCCGGATGCTTGGCCATTAAAGCTTCCGAATGCGACATCGCCCCAAACCCGTTCACGATTACGATTACGATTCCACAGGAATTCTTCGAACATACGGTTTGAAAAAGCACGCCGGGTCGCATGTTCCGAAACGTTAATCATTGCTGTGATTTTATCCAGTTCTGTCGGCTGGAACAATTTTGAAAATGCTGTGAATGTTGTCGTGTCGCGACTGGTTATATAATAATCCATGCGTTTGTATAATTCTTCGGCCATGGTTGCAAAAATCGTTCCGTCGGCTGCAATTGGAATTGCTTCGACCGGCGTATTGTTCAAGAATCCTGCATTAATCAGTAATCCATCGACCAAGTTATCCAACGCACCCGCGGATGTATATTCGCCGCCCGTAAAACTTGGGTCGCGGCCGACAATTGGCTGAATCTTGAATATACTGGCCGGACCGCCGAATTCGGAATCAAACACGATATATATATTTTCACCATCACGCACGGTTAAATAAATCGGCAACCCATTTGCATCCGTCGTTGTTGTTATTGGCGATGTCGCAACCAAATTTCCATTTGAATCGCGTATTGCATTCACATAATTAAAACATTTTGTACCATCGATATTACAGAACATAACATCAACATTCCGCATGCCAAGGCTCTCCGAAACACCGCCATCGGCGTGCAGCAACCATATCGCTGTACCAGAATCAATTATATCGAATATAGAAACGCCAACTTGGCCCGCAACAATGGTGGTTAATTCTTCGATAAATTGTCCGCCAACGGTAATCAATGCGGATGACGAATTGCCATTAAAGGTATTTGTAATCTGGCCAAAATTTGCAGATGTTGTATCAGTATTCACCGTTGCATAATAATTACGTCCTGGTATATCGCCATAAACCGACGCTGGCAATACTGCAACGTCCAAGCCAGACGTATTACCAAACACATAATTACCACCAATGTTCATGGTGCCCAGGCCGACGAATTTCACCGCGCCCGATACATCACCCGCAACATCAACCGCCAACCATGGATACCAATTATTCGGCGTACCGGATGTAATGCCCGGCATAATTGCTGTGCCGGATGTATTATTAAACATTGCAGATGAAATCAGCAGATTGCTGCCCGCGCTTATCCCGCCATTTGTAATATTCAGCGATGTGGTATTAAATGTCATGTTACCCGCGTCTTGCACAACGCCACCAACCAGTGTTATGCCGTTCGCCGCAGTAATTATAAAATCATCGCCACTTTGAATTGCACCGCCAGATACCGTGTTCGCAATGATATGCGTGTTCGCACCACTTGATGCGATAATATCATACCCGGTAAAATCAAATGCGCCACCGGCTGTAATATCCAAATTGCCATCGTTTGTAATATTTCCAGATGCAATTATGTTACCGACATTTGAATTAATCGTTGATGCTGCGCCAGATGCCACCATGGTCGTACCATTGATATTTAAATTATTATTTACATCGATACCAGCCCAACCACCATTTATAGCAAGCGCACCGATATTTACATCATTCACGCCATTTGTTTTCAGCAACAGGGTTCCGGAATTATTTGTCGTTGTGCCGGTAATGGATAATGCATAAGCGTTCACAAATAAATCACAATCCGCACCAGAAATACACGATGTTGCAGTCGATGTGCCCGCATTCAAAATGCCGCCGTTCAGTGTGATAATTCCACTCGTTGTCGTCGCACTGGTTATCATTAATTTGTTGCTGTTGGATACAAGGCCGCCGATTGTAACACCATCAATACCACTGATTAACATTGTGCCAGCATTTGATACGGTGCCGTCAATTTCCAGGTCAGATGCCGATATTAAATCAAAAATCCCCGTTCCATTTGTAATATTTCCGGTCGCGATAATTCCAGTCGTCGCATCAGTTGCGGTCGAATTGATTATCATCGATGCGCCAGAACTTGTAATATCGCCGGTTGCAATGTGTTGAGCGGTAATGTTCATTGTCGCCAGTGCATTCAATGCACCATTTGAAATTGATTGCGACTGCAAATCGCCGGCCATAATATTCAGCGTGAAAGAATTCAAATTATTTTGCAGGAATCGCGTCATCAATGTCGTTGCAGAATCATCACCCGAAAAAGTCAATGTTCCAGTTTGCAGCAAGAACGTTGACGCAAACGGTGCCGTGCCATTATCAATACCATACGCAAAATTCGACGCGCCCGTGACATACGCTGCAAAATTATCCAGATTTGCAAACGACGGATTTGATGCATCGCCACCCGCGACGGTCAAACTGGCCACCGGTCCAGTAATCGTACCGATATTCAATGTACCGCCGCCGCCAACCATATCATTCTTCATCGTACCAGCAATTGACACTGCGCCCGGCGCATCAACCGTCATCATATTTCCAGAATTATAAAGATTACCGCCGATTGTAATATCGCCGCCGGAACTGACTGCGAATGTCGCACCTGTTGCTTGGTTTGAAATTGTTCCAGTCGCATTAATATTTCCGGTCTGTGCAATTAAATTCACCGCGCCCGATGTCGCAAGCAGGTTATTAAAAGAACCCAACGACAAATTACCATTCGCGGTTGCAGAAAAAGCGCCACCACTGTTGACATCAGCCAGCGTGATATCGCCATTGTTTGTCGTCAATGACATATTGCCGTTTGAAATTATCGTTCCGCCAATTGTTATTGATGAAATATTGTCAGTCGAATTTGTACCACCAATGACCAGATTTCCATTATTGTTCACGGCGCCCGCAATCGTTACAACGACCGCACTGGAACCTGTGCCGGTTGATAAATTTAAATCATATCCAGATGCAGTATTCAGCGCACCGCCGATATAAACATCTGCATCAGATGTAATATTTATCGTTGTATCCGTGGCCGATGAAAAATAAATATCACCCGAACCACCACCCGGCGCACTGTATCCAATATTCAATCCACCCGTCGAATAAAGCCCGACATACCCACCGGCCGTGAATGGCCCAGTCGCAAACATTCCAGGCGGAATATTATATCCGCCGAATACAAAGTTCGTTCCGTTTTGAATATCAATCGCGCCAAATGGCCCGGACACCAATGCTGCCGCATTTATGGTTTGTCCGGCACCTGGGTCCAATGTCATCGTTCCGGCCGAATTAATTATGGCCGCCAACCCATTTGCAATACTTATTCCATTTGTTGCAGTTATGATCAGACCGCCAGTCGAAGCATTCGACAAAGTGCCATCATTCGTACCGCCCATATTCAACGTCGTGAACGCACCGCTTGTCACGGTCGCAGTCGTTGGATTTGATGCGTCGGCCGAAGAATCCACAATAAATGCGCCGTTAACAATCATATCGCCAGACGATGTATAATTATAGAATCCGGATGTAATTTCCGCGCCTGTATTATTCACATTATCCCAAACGCCCGATGGTGGGTTTGTCGATGCATGCGCGCCAAAGGCATAGAATCCTAGTAAAACTGGAAAATATCTTTTTAACATACGGGCATTATATCATAAATCGAGTTGCGTTTTTAATGAAATTTTGGGCTTGATTGGCATTTTCGCAATATGCTACCGTCCGTAATAGAAAGAAAGGAAATTTTATGTTCGAAATAGTCAAAATTCACGCGCGTCAAATTATCGACAGCCGCGGAAATCCAACAATCGAAGCAGATGTGTATTTGGGCGGCGACGCAATGGGGCGCGCAGCCGTGCCATCCGGCGCATCAACGGGCACATTCGAGGCAATTGAGCTTCGCGATGGCGGCACACCGTTCGGCGGCAAAGGCGTGACAAAAGCAGTCGATAATGTGAATAAAGTCATATCTGCTGCGATTATAGGTATGGATGCGCGCGAACAAACCGCCATTGATAAAAAAATGATTGAATTGGACGGCACGCCAAATAAATCGAAATTAGGCGCGAATGCAATTCTGGCCGTATCGCTGGCCACCGCGCATGCCGTCGCGAAACAAAATAATGTTTCGTTATATAAACACATCGGTGAAATTTATTCTTCAAACTTCAAACTTCAAACTTCAAACCTGCTTCCCCGCCCGATGATTAACATTATCAACGGCGGCGCGCACGCAGACAACGGCCTGGATATCCAAGAATTTATGATTATACCAATTTCCGCCAAAACCGAATCGGATGCCGTTCGAATGGGCGCCGAAGTTTTCGCGCATCTTAAAACTATACTGAAAAAGTCCGGATACGCGACGAACGTCGGCGACGAAGGCGGGTTTGCGCCAAATATAAATACCGCGCGTGACGCGTTGGATACTATTATTGCGGCAATCCGTTCCGCGGGGTATGTGCCGGGGACAGACATTGTGTTTGCTTTGGACGTCGCGGCATCCGAGTTTTATAAAGGCGACGCATATGAATTTGAAGGACAAAAATTATCATCCGCCGATATGATTGTGTTCTATGAAAATCTGATTTCGGACTACCCAATTATTTCCATCGAAGACGGATTGGCCGAAGATGATTGGGACGGATGGCGCGAAATGACCATACGTCTTGGTGACCGCGTGCAATTGGTCGGTGACGATTTATTTGTCACAAATCCGGAACGATTGAAACGCGGAATTGATAACGGTATCGCAAACGCGATTCTTATAAAACCAAATCAGATTGGAACTTTAACCGAAACACTGGATACCATAAAAATGGCACAAGATGCCGGGTACGGTGTGATAATTTCACATCGGTCGGGCGAAACCGAAGATACAACAATCGCAGACCTGGCCGTTGCGACAAATGCAGGTCAAATCAAAACGGGCTCAATGTCCCGCACCGACCGCACTGCAAAGTACAATCAATTATTACGTATCGAAGAAGAATTGGGCAAAGGCGCAAAATATGGAATATAGTGCCATAATTTTAACCATCATTAAATATATCGTAGCGGCTGCAATCATCGTCGGCATATTGATGTATCCGCCATGGCTGGCACGCCAAAACAAAGTCGATAATCTGAAAATGGGCAATGTGCGATTTGCGTGCTGGGTATTCGGATGGACTATCGTTGGATGGTTTTTGGGATTGTATTGGGCCGCACGAAAATAACCCCTTGCGTCGCCGACTTTTTTCCGCTTAAATTCCCTTTATACAAACCGAAAGGATATGAAATGGCAGGCAGTATTAACAAAGTAACATTGCTGGGGAATCTGGGTCAAGACCCGCAAATCCGCACTATGTCGTCCGGACAGAAAGTCGCGTCGTTGTCATTGGCAACCAGCGAACAATGGAAAGACAAAATGACGGGTGAAAAAAAAGAACAAACCGAATGGCACCGCGTTGTTGTTTTTCAACCGAACTTGGTCGAAGTTGTGGAACGCATGTTGCAAAAGGGTACGAAACTGTATGTCGAAGGAACTTTGCGCACACGCAAATGGCAAAACCAGCAAGGCGTTGATGTCTGGACAACCGAAGTCGTCTTGAACATGGGCGCAACGATGATTATATTGGGCAATGCAAAGCAAGCCGGCGAAGGCGGTTCATACGGCGGCGGCGCACCGATGCAATCCGCACCACGCGAAGAAATATCCGTTGAACAAATCGGGGATGATATTCCGTTTTAAAAAACAAAACCGCCGAAAGGCGGTTTTTATTTCTCTGGTGGTTCTTCCAGGTCTTCTTCTACAGCACCCAAATCAATCTCTTTTGGTACGCCAATAATTTCTTCGATTTTTTCGGACGCCGAATCCAAATCCAAATTATGCAAGACCGCGTATTCTTGGGCCATGCGTTCCAATGCGCGCATGTACAGACCGCGCGCAGAAAAAGTCATCGAATCTTCGGATGAACGACGTTGCAAATCGCGGACGACTTCGGCCAATTTCATCGGGTCGCCGGAATTAATATTTTCTTCGTACGCGGCGGCGCGACGCGACCAAATCATGCGTTTTGCGCCGGCTTTACCCTTTGCATTTTCAATTGCTTCGTTCATTTTGCGCGAAGATACCAATGGCCGCAATCCGGATATTTCCGCGCGATCCAATGGCACGCGCAGCGTCATTTTATTTTGTTCAAAGTCAATAACCAACAGCTTTATTTTCATACCGCCAATGGTCTGTTCTTCGATACGAACAATCTTGCCGACACCCTGGGTCGGATATACGACATGTTGTCCATTTTTGAATTCAAGTTTTTTGGCCGCCATTGCGATAACCTTTGCGTTTTCTCTCTCTAAATCCCTCGTAATTCTTTGTATTATAACACAAAATTTAGAAAATTCAAAAAAATCAAATGATTTTCATCCATTAGGTCAGCTTGCCAGGGATTTGGGTCGTGTAGTGTATAAATGATACATGAACGACCCAAATCCCTGGCAATGTGATTCAGATGGGGTAATTAATTATCTTCGAATTGTTCCGGCTCGGCGTATGGTCGATTGGCGCAGTGTTTCACCTGTTTGTCCGCCCGCAACCGCACAAACCCATTTGTCGTTAATCAAAACCGCGGCTTCGCCGGCCGGACATGATGCTTTCTGCATTTGCCATATAAAGCAATCGCCACGCTGGGTTGCCAAGAACGCATTAGAATCATCGCCTTTTTTGGTAAAAGCGCCGAATTCCGGATTCCAGACGCCGCCAACTTCACCCGCGCACCACCGGCGATCACCAAAGCATTCAATACATTTCCCGGTTGCATCGCACAATTCCATTGGCCGATTGGTCGCAATATATCCAGCCGCCGCACGGTCGCCGGTGCCCATCGGACGTCCCAATTCCAAATCACGGCACCATAATTTTTGGCATTCTGCGCGCTCGATACCATCGACCTTGGCTGTATTTACCAATACGAATCCTTCGCCGCATGATGTAAATTTATCATTCGCGTATGCCGGCGTGAATAATAAAACAGCGAAACAAATTAATAATAATTTCTTCATCTTGATATCCTTAGGATTCCATCTTGATCGGACACATTCCATCCGGCGTCGCGCAGTGCGGCAATAAATGCACCGCGGCGTCCGGCTGCAAACGTTACGTTAACATTCCGACCCAAAATTTGAACAACGCGTAAATCAAGTCCGTCGTAAATGCCCACTTCGCGCAATCCGGCGTGCATTGCCGTCCATTGCAATAATCCGCCAGACAATATTATTATTGCGTTCGTGCGCGCGCCACCGCCACCCGCCATCGCCATATAATTATGCACACCATTATCGGCAAACCATTTTTCCAGCGCGGCGCGGTCCAATGTCACCGTTATATTCGCAGAATAATTCGTCGCAGATGTTCGTTCGTCCGCAATCGAAGTCCGCGCAACCATATTCAGAAAATCCGCATCAGACATTTGTTCAGCCAGCCCAACCACAGTCCGCCCGTCTGAATACCGCGATGCGACATTAATAAATGCGCTGCGCCGTGCGGTTACCATCGCATATTGTTTCGCCGCAAACGCGGTTTCGGCATTACGTTCGATTGCAATTGTATCGGTCAAATTCGGCGCAGCGGATGCTGCACCGAAAATAAACATACAAGAAATAATCAATAACAATTTTTTCATATCATTTTAAAATCTGGCTGAAAATCCAACGCGTATTCCCATAGAGCGATAGAACGAATCGATTTCGCCCTTGGCCCGGCAAACCCATCCGGGACATGCATCTTCCAAATCCAATATGCTGTGCAATTCATTGACCATCGCAGATTGTACCGCATCAAACGTATTGTTGCCCAATGCAAATTGTTGACGTTCGGCTTGGGATGCGCCTGGGAATACGAATGTTCCGTCTTGGTATTGAGAATTTACAATATCAAAGAACATATTCGTAAAATAATTTCCATTCAAGAACGTTTTCGCATCCGCACCCGACACAGTATAATAATCATACGTTAAACCAAGTGTCAATGCAACGCTGTCTGTAATCGCAGTCTGCCAATTGGCCAAGAACCCAAGGCGGTATGCAGAACCAATTCCAGCCTTGTCTTCCACCGATTTCGGATGATTCCAATCTGGACGATACGGTTGGTCACCAGTCGCAGTATAAGCAGGCAGACCAAGTTCAACGCGCGCATTAACAGAATTATTCACATTGATATCGTAATCCAAATCAAGCGCCAAATACGGACCGGACCAATCGACTTCGTATTTATGACTGGTACCTGGTTGTGAATAGAAATAAGTATTTCCAGTATCAACAAATCCCCCGGTGGTTTCATTTGTGTCCCACAGAACTTCCATACCGCCGTCGGTAATAACAATGATGAGCGGATTGCATTGGGTTTCGTTACTGCCCGGCACCGTAATACATTTTCCGGTTTCGATGGAAATTCCATTGTTTTTATTGGTCTTTAATTTATATGAAAAAGACCGCCAACCGATGCTGGGCGTCAACCGTGCCGAACCGATTTTAAAAGTATCAGTCATACCAATGCCCAGATTATAACCGAACATCGTGCCACCGCTGGATTTACCAATCGACAAAGCTTTGCTGTAAATATTTCCGATGAATTGGTCTTCGCCCGGTTGAAATCCAGGTATTCCGTTGACCTCTTCATAAAAGAAATTTGATAAATATCCACCGTTCGAAATATCGTCGTCAACCATTGTTGATTCGCCGAATTGCATACCATATTTTACGCCACCTTCGATACTCAGTCCCATGTTGCCAGTATTAAATTTATATCGACCGCCAACATCCAAAACGTTCCATGCAATATTGTCATAATGCAATTTAGAACCCGCGGTTTTCATATCAAATTGCCATCTGGCGATTTCGTGCGTCAAACTGCCGAACAGTTCAAATCCGGTATCAGATTTTGTTGCTGGGGCGGGCGCCGGTTGTTGCCGTGGGACTTGGGTTTGGAATACGCGTTGCTGTTGTTGTTGCTGGAATTGGTTTTGCGCGACCCGATTGCTTTGCACGGGTGTCATCGGACGCTGCGCCGACATGGGCGATGGGCCGGTCGCAGAATAAGCCGTCTGGGGCGATTGAAATGTACCGCCTTGGTAATAAGTCGCCGCCATACCTGGCACAGTACACGCGCACAGCGCCGCAGACAAAATGTATTTTCTCATAGCTTCCCCTATTCCTTTGCTAAGGATTATATCATAAAATGCACCGTGAAAAAAGGTTGAAATTGCGAAAGTCTTACGGTATCCTGCCAACCATTGCGGATATGGCGAAATTGGTAGACGCGCAACGTTGAGGTCGTTGTGGAGCAATCCATGGAAGTTCGAGTCTTCTTATCCGCACCAGGTTATGGCAAATCCGAGTATAAAACACATGAAAAAAATATTTATTATTCTTTGTCTTCTTGTCGTCTCGGCATGCGGCGTGAAATCTGACCTGGAACACCCATCTGGGAAAAGTTTCCCGCGTAATTATCCTGTATATTAATTCATATTTTCCCCTTGCCCTGCTTGCTCTAATTTTGCTTTAATTGCACCAGGTAATGAGAAAGATATTTCCGATTTTAATCGCTTTATGCTTTGCGTGTATTTTTGCGCATGCTGATGATGCATTTGATACGGCACGTGCGGCGGCCCGTCCGGGCGCGGCTGCAACGCCAAGCGCGACCGCGCAGCAACGCGGCCAACCGGCTGCGACACCTGTTCAACGAACACAACCCAGTCCCGCGCCCGCGCGCGGAACCGGCGCGACAACCGCACCACGTGAAACACCGCCCGTGACCACAGGCGAACGTGCGGCAATACCAATTGTTCGTACGCCAACAACCCAACAGCGCGCAGCAACCATCGCACGACAACCTGTTGCACCGGGCGGCGCCCGAACTGCAATTGCACCAGCGCAGGCAACCACAACACCAAGCCGCGCGGCAACATCAATGCGCGCAGCGGCAACCATTCCAACAATGAATAATGCGCGCAGTGCCGCACCCGCACGCGCCGCCATGGCCCGTAATGCAGTCGGCGGTGTTGGCGTCCCAGGCATTGACCCAGCGCGTTATCGAAATTGCCGCACTGTATTCTTTGATTGCATGGATGAATTCTGCGCGAATAAAAATGCTCAATTACGGCGATGCGCCTGTTCCAGTCGCGTTCGCGAATTCGATGCACAACGCGCGCAATTGGATCGTGTATCTGACCAGATGACTGATTTCAACGCACGACTGCTGACCGTTGCGATGGACCGCGAAGACGCCGCGGCGATACTGCGCGCAACCGAAGGGGAACAGGCATTCCACGGCACAACTGATAAAACCGCATCCCAAGGCATCTTGGACACAATAATGAACCGTCTGCGTACAACGACCGAAGATGAATCAATGGGGCGGTCTTTGGCGGCGATAAATTTATCGATGGATTTTAATGCGTTCGACACGATTGATTTTATGATGGGCGCCGAAATGACAACCAAAGAAGGCGAAGCATTGTACCGCGCTGCATTACCTGTTTGCCGTGAAATGGCACTGGAAGTATGCGACCCAGCCGATATCCCAACAGTGCAAAGCGCATATCAAATGGCCATTGAACAAGATTGCAATGCGGTTGCAAAAACATACGCCGGCCTGACCGAAACCGCACGCGAACGCACATTGGAAGCCGGGGCATTATTGGACATGTCGCGATTGGCTAATTTCCAGACGCGCAACGCAGACGATATTTTAGCATGCAAGAAAAAGATGCTAGACATGCTGGCCGACAATGCTGTGTGCGGACCTGATTTGGGCAAATGTTTGGATTGGTCGGGTAAATATATTAATCCAGGCACAGGCGAAGCAATCTTGACGCCGGATTTATATCGCTTGGCGGAAATGTTGCATCGGCCGACGGGTGATAATACTTGGGCGCGCACACCGGGCAACGAGCGATTCGTTCAATTCTTGAATTCAAAGCGTGCATACATCGAACCCGCGATGAAAAATTGCGAACAGATTGGACCTGTGATTTGGGATATGTTTATCGAAGATGCTTTGGCGCAAATCATGCTGGCCCAGGGTCGCAAACTGGAATCCATGCGGCAAAGCTGTACAACGCTGACCACTGATTGTTTAACCGCGACGATGGAATCGCTGGTGAATTTTGATGCGCGCGCTTTGTCTGTGTTTGGATTATCTGCTGACCGCGCTGCGAATGAAATTTGCGCGGAAATAAAAAATTCTTGTGTGGCATTGCTGGAATCCACCGCCGGCGAAACCATGTGGGGCGAAGCAATGACTGATATCGCCGTACGCAAATCATACGAATCGATGTTATTGGCATGCGGTGAAATTGGCCGCAATTGTATCGTTCAAAATTGTACAAACATCAATGGTAAATTTGGATTGTGCATGAACAAAGATTCACCGATTCGCGGACAGATATTATCTGGCAACCTGTGCTGGCAAGATGTCGTAAATTGTGTATCCGCCGCAAACGAACAAACCCGGGAACGGATTATTACAACAATCGAATCTTTTGCAACCGCGGGTGCAACCGCCGCCGCCCCGTATCCCGTCGATACTTTGGTTAAAAATTTCGATGCAACACCAATCTATTACAGAATCCTGTCGGGGTCAGATATGGGCAAAACATTGGCATATCCGGGCGCCAGTGCTGGCATGTCTGTTGCCGAACATGCAAAGGATATCGGAATTTGGTTGAATTGCCGAAACAACAGCGTCGGCACGCCCAGCGCAACCAATCCCGCACGAATTGGCATGGACACATGCCGCATTGCGGAAAGCATTTGGGGCAACTGTACCGAACAACCAATGCGCGACAGTAACGACGGAAAAATCATAAACGATGGCGAATTCTCTGAAACATTGTTGGCTTGGCTTGGCAGAAACACCAATAATATCAACAATGATTGGTCATGTATTGGATATGGATGCCAAGCTGGCCATGTATCTGCGTGCAATTCTTCGGAATGCGTTGAAAGGAACCAGCTTTCAACCGATGGACATATTTGCAGCGCTGGGGACAGATTTAATGTTTTCGGTATGGGCGCATTTACAAATTGTTGCACTGGTGGCAAAAAATTCGATTCGTTTGGAAATTGCTGTGACGACGGCGAACCAACAGATATGCTAATTAATCTGGAAACAACCATTGCAACGGCCAGCATAACCATGGAACCGGCGACCGGCGGCAAATCCAGAATTTGCAATCTCTCCAAATCCAGCACACCAAAATTTGTCGCAAAATACCAAGTGAATAACACAATCGGCACGGAAAATCTGTTTTGCCTTGGGACATGGAATCCAGATACTGCACATTGCAGCGGCAGACTGTTCGTGGTGAACAGCAATGGTCAATATTCGCCGCCGATGGCTGGGTATGGGCCGACTTCTGGTGCCATTACTTCCTGGAATCCATGTCAAAATGGAATATGCCCGATGTACTTTATTGGTGAAGGCGAATGTAACAGCACCCCAGGTACTGCTTGCAGACCACAAATTACATCGGAAAAAAACCAGACAACCATCAGCGAATGGGTCGATAATATAGACAACTATTGGTCATGCATTGCAGGTTGTCCGTCTGGCGCATGCCATCGTAATTCCACGTTTTGTTTTAATTTATGTCGGGTTGAATGCAACAACGGCGCACCAATATATATCAATGATTGTAACAATTGCCTGGATAATTGGTGTCCAATGTTTTATTGCATGGAAAATGAACCACCATGGAAACTTGTAACAACATCTGTCCCCGGTGGATGCACGGGCCCGGGATGCACCGATTGGCGCAGCAATTGGAACGCCCCAACCGCAGCATGCAGAAAAGTCAATGGAACAACCATTGATGTCAATAACGCCCGTGTCACCCGCGGCTATATCAGTAATAATTTTTGATTAGAAGAAAAAAGAATATTGGCGAGCGAATCCAGTAAATAAGACCACGCCCGCAAAAGCGGGCGCACTTTATTATCTGGGTTGCTTTGTCACAAACGCCACGCTGGGCGTATGCATTTGCTCCGCGCAATGACAACCCACTGGGCAAAAAATTATTTTCGCCCCCGAATCGATTCGCACTTGACAAATAGATTTTACTATCCTATAATTAAAATAACCCTGGCACAGCCAGACCGATTTTTTCATAAAAACCAAGGAGGGTTGATATGAAAGCGCTTAAAAGAATTATACAGGTCATTATTCCAACAACTGCGGTTGCATTTGCCGCATGTGGCGATAAAGTTGACTCTAACCAAGCCCTGATTAAAGAACAAGAAACCAAAGTACGCGCTGGATTTAACGCGTCAAAAGCGGGAATTGAAGTCTATTTTAACAATAAGTTTAACCAGGCCGCTGGCGATGTCCTGGGCATTGGCAATCTGCCTAAAAATATTACAGATTCTTGCCATGTATTTCTAAAAGCACACAACCAGATACAGCTGGAAGCACCAGTTCTGCCGGCAGCTAATACAGCAGCACTGAACACACTAAAAACTGATGCTACGCAATTAATAAAGATGAAAAGCAAATAATAAATTTGATTTAACCCGCAATAATATTGCGGGTTTTTGTTTGACTTATGGGTGCTTTTTATTTTAAACTCCCTTTGAAGGGGGGGTGTTTGCAATGAAAAGATTAATAAAGTTTCTTTGTTTATCAATATTTGCTTTATCAAGCAACCTATCTTATTCAGCAATCGATTGTAGCCCCACAGGATTTGCGCTACACCAATGCGCGACTCCAACATTTTCAGCTACCAGTTTGACTCTGGCCACATACGCAGAATACTCCGGTTCCGGTGCGAATCCAAACCCATGTTGTTTGCAAGCCTGTGTCGCTAATGCCGTTTTCGATACTGACCAATGCAAGTGTATCGCCGGACGTCATGCGGATAACAATATCTGCAAGCAAAATGTTTATACCCTGGCTTTCGATTCTAATGGCGGCGGCACGCCGCCGGGCAACATCAGCTGTACTTTCGAAGAACCATGTATGTTTCCGACCATGACACGCACCGGATACACGTTCGGCGGGTGGATAATCCGCACCGGCGCAACATGTCCCGCATCCGGTGTGGAGTATCACACGGACGATATTTTTGACCCGACCCCGCCGCCCGCGCACAACACCACCATCACAATGTGCGCGCGATGGGTTGCGTGTTTGCCCGGCACTTATGCATACGGCAGCGGATGTGCGCCATGCACGAAAGATTATTACTGTGATGGCAACGGCACACAAAAAAAATGCCCGATGGGCGCAACGACAACATTACGAAAACCAAGCGGCAGCGCCACAAGCAAATCAGATTGCTGTGGACCTGTGGTGACCGACAGCGTCGGGACATTGGCCCTGCCCGCAGATATGTGTTTTTAATTGCGACCTGATTATAAAAAAACGGACGAAGTATCCCTCGTCCGTTTTTCCCTCTCTCCTATGAAATAAATTTTATATTAAAATAATTTTTTTGTAAATTTGTTTTTTTATTTTAATCACCCCGTCAATTTTTCAATCGCCGCATTAATCAATTTCAATTCCGCGTCCGCAAATTTGCCCAAGACCCAATCCGCCGGGTCGATTTGCGAACACTTGCCGCAACATTGTGCGGACACATCACGCGGATGACCGATACCGATTCGAATGCGTGCGTATTCTTTGCCGACCGCGGCATCAATGCTGCGAATACCATTATGCCCGGCCGAACCGCCGCCGGTTTTTTCGCGTACCGCACCAACGGGCAAATCCAATTCATCATGAATCACGGCCAGGTTTTCCAGCGGGATTTTATAAAACGTCATTAATTGTTGAACCGCGCGACCGGACAAATTCATAAATGTCTGTGGCTTTACAAATATCGCGCCGGATGTTTTGGCGACCAACGCATCTTTTTCTTTTTTCCATACTGCACCCGGTCCGGCCATATAATCCACCGCCATAAATCCAACATTGTGCCGCGTGCGCGTATATGCCGCACCCGGATTCCCCAGCCCGACGATTAATAATGGTTTTGTGTTGTTCATGCATACATTATAACATACCTATTGATAAAAATAATGCATAAGTTTATAATCCATCCATGTCTGGACAATTGACACTTATCGATGGAAACAATTTGCTATTCCGTGCTTATTACGGTGTGCATTCGCGTCTGACCAAGCGCGATGGCAAACCTGTGAACGCGGTATTTGGGTTTTGTAATATGATGTTGCCGCTGCTTGCCAAATCCGGTCCGGACGATGTATTTATATGCGTATTCGACGCACACCGCCGTAATTGGCGCAATGATATTTACCCCGATTACAAAGCAAATCGCAGTGACACACCCGCGGATTTATTGGCCCAGGTCGAACCAACACGCGAAGCGGCCGCTGCCATGGGTATGACAGTCTTGGTAATCGATAATGTCGAAGCAGACGATGTAATCGCAACACTGACCAAACATGAATGTGCCGTGGACAAACAAACACGCATAATTTCCGGTGATAAAGATTTAATGCAATTGGTATCGCATTGCTGTTTTTTATACGACACGATGAAAGAAGTCGAAATACGCGAGCCAGAGGTGATGGAAAAATTCGGCGTAAAACCAAACCGCGTTGTCGATGTACAATCACTGATGGGCGATGCGACGGATAATGTTCCGGGCGTGCCGGGAATCGGTCCGAAAACTGCATCCGAACTGATTCAAAAATTTGGTTCATTGGATGGATTGTATCGGCGCGTGAATGAAGTCGAACGCGACAGAATTCGCAACCTGCTGGTCGATAATAAAGACAAAGCATATATTTCACAAAAATTAGTATCGTTGAAATCGGATGTAAAATTACCGCATATTTCGCGCGAGCCGTATCGTATGGATACCGCACGTGCCATCGAATTCATCCGCGACCGCCTGGAAAGCCCGTCCTTGGAAGCAAAAGTTAATAAGCTGTTTGGAGATACCGGATTTGTGCCCCCATCACTGAGGGGGGCTGTCGCGCAAAGCGCGACTGGGCGGAGCTCTCCCTCGTCGGCTTTGCCGACACTCCCCCTCAAAGAGGGAGAAACAAAACACCTCCCCTACAAACTCATCACTACCGAACCGGAACTGGATGAATTTATTGCCGGCATCGGCGATGTTCTGGCCATTGATACAGAAACGACCGGTCTGGACCAGATGACCGCGCGCGCCGTTGGGATTTCACTGGCAACATCACCGCATCATGGCGTTTATATACCGTTACGTCATACAAAAAAGTCGGAAAGTTTATTTGATGACGATAGTGCATCGCACGTGCAATTGGATATAAATATCGTTCGCGAAAAATTGTGGCCGATATTAAAAAACAAAAACATAATCAAAGTCGGACATAACCTGAAATATGATTTTCATGTATTGGAAAACGAAGGCTGGGCCACCGATGAAATCGCACCGTACGATGATACTATGTTATTGTCGTATGTTTTGTTCGGTACATCGCACGGGCATGGCTTGGATGAATTGGCGGAAATTTATTTGGCGCATGATACCATAAAATTTGGCGCGCTGTTCCCGCCGAAAATGAAAGACGCCGATAAAAATTTTGCACATATCGATTTGCAAACAGCTGCAGAATATGCCGCCGAAGACGCTTGGATTACATTTGCTTTGTATAAAAAATTCCGTGAAAAATTGGAACACAATGAAACGCTGCATAAATTATATGAAAATTGTGACCGACCGCTGATGCGCGTTTTGCTGCACATGGAACGCATCGGCGTTATGGCCGACCAATCGCGATTGGCATCGCTGTCCGAAATATTTCACAAACAATTGGCGACATTGCAAAAAGAAATCTGGCACTTGGCCGGCCGCGAATTTAATATCGCCAGTCCGAAACAATTGGGCGAATTATTATATGACGAATTGAAATTGCCGGGCGGTGGGAAAAGCAAATCGACCGATGCCGCAACATTGGCCGAAATTTCGTCCGAACATCCGGTGGTGGCGAAAGTATTGGAATGGCGTTCAGTTGCAAAGTTGGCCGGAACATACGCGGACGCATTGCCGCGACAGATTGCCAGCGACGGTCGGATTCATACAACGTATTTGCAGACCAGTACCAACACCGGACGATTGTCATCGCGCGATCCGAACCTGCAAAATATTCCGATCAAGTCCGAACTGGGCATGGAAATTCGCAAATGCTTTGTTGCGCCGCGCGGCCGCACGCTTATCGCTCTGGATTATTCACAGATTCAATTGCGATTGCTGGCGCACTTTGCAGATGTAAAAGAATTAAAAGAATCTTTCGCACATGGTCGTGACATTCACGAAGACACCGCGCGAAAAATCTATGGTATAGCACCCGGCGGACATGTGACCCATGCACAACGTGCGGTTGCCAAGACAACAAATTTTTCAATCATATACGGCGTGTCGCCGTTCGGATTGGCAGCGCAATTGGATATTCCGGTCGGCGACGCCAAACAATTAATCGATTCGTATATGGCGGGTTTTCCGGAAATCGAAACCTATATGAAAAACACCAAAGAATTCGGGGCGGCACATGGATATGTTATGACGCCATGGGGCCGCCGCATCGAATTGCCAGATGTAAAAAATCCGCGCAGTCGGTCGTACGCGCTGCGCGCCGCAATCAATGCGCCGATACAAGGATTCGAAGCCGACCTGATGCGATTTGCGATGGTGAAAATTGATGAAATGATTCGAGGCGAACAGATAAAAATGATTCTGCAAGTCCACGATGAAATCGTATTTGAATGCGACGAAGATTCCGCCGAAGATTGGGCCCAAAAAATCGAACACGTAATGGAATCCGTCACAAAATTATCTGTACCGATTGTTGCAGATTATTCGATAAGCAAAGATTGGAAGAAATAAACTTGGTGGCTCGTGCTGGTGGCTTATAATTGGTTGTCCAATATATTGGACAACATTTTATCGGCAATCAGACCACCAATCACCAGCACGAGCCAACTGTTAAGAAAATAAAACCGGCTTTTGCCGGTTTTATTTTCTTAACGCAGTGCCTGCATTATCTGCTGGAACGGTACTGCGCCCGGGAATGCTTGTTCCCCGACAATCAAGTACGGTGTTCCGCCGATTTGCAATTCTTGGACCGCTTTGCGGACGCTGTCCAGTTCTGCTTGGACAATCGGACCTTGCATATCTTCTTGCAATTGCACGACTGACAATCCAGCTTTCTGGGCGATATCCATCACGCTGCGGTGAACCAAACGTGCAACTTCATCTTGGGATTTGCCTTGCAAATCAGATGGCCAGAAATCTTTTTCGAACAGCATGTCGACCAATTTTGCAGCTTTGTCCTGGCCCTGCAATGTGGCGGCGATTGTCGCACGCGCAGCATCGTCATTCAAAACACCGTGGATAGAGAAGTTTTTAATAACAACGCGAACGTCATCACGTTCAGCCAACACGCGGTTCAATTCATTATGAGCGCGGCGGCAATACGGACATGTATAATCCGTGAACACGAAGATTGTATTTTTCGCATCAGCATTACCCAATATCGGCGCATGTTTCGCCATGTCCGCGCCGTGTTTGCGGATAAAGCGACGAACTTCGCGGTTGTTCGTTTCCGAACGCTTGCCCTGCATGTTTTGTGCCATTTCTTGCAGAATCATTGGATTCGCCTGGGTCAGGTAATAGTTAGTACCAATACCAGTACGATTCACGCCGATAACCAACAGAATGATAGCAACGATTTTCAGTGATTTTTTCGCATAGTGCGCGACCATCGTGCGTCCCTTTTTCGGGTCCTTTGGAAATATTTTTCCAACGAACAGATAAAGTGCAACCGCGACGACAATCATAAGTATTGTCCAAATCATAAGTTTCTCCTTTTTGTTGAACGTGCGTATTTTATCGCGTCGCTGGTAAAAAGCAAGTGATTTTTATATCATTTTTCGCATCATTGGAATTTCTGTGCCCATATCAGCGGCAGCGCGTTCGACAAAAAATTTTGTCACATTCAAATCAATGGGCAATGCGAAACATTTATCAACCCACGGCGTTGCACATTCCGTGCACACTGCACGACCAGTGCGCCGCGATAGATGTGTTAAATTTTCCGCGGTGCCACAATTGGAACACCGACTTAAATCCAACGCATAGCCCAGTTCGCGTAATAAAAATATTTCCCACGGCAAATAATCGCCAGTCGTCAAAAATTCCAATGTAGAATTATACAGGCATTCATATCTTTCCCGTTCGGGCAGCATTGCATGCAACAATGCAAATGCAGAATTCATATATGCCAGTGCCGACGCATTCGACATCAGCGGCGCAGACAAATTGCGCGAAGATTCAAAATGAAAAACGCCCAGCGCAGAATCCAGCCGCGCATTCCAAGATACCACGCCCATCTGGCCAACCAACGGTCGGTTTTTACGCGCGACCGCGGCGCCACGCATCATCCCGACCATTACGCCATAATCACGCGTAAAAATATGCGCGACCATATCCCGTTCGCCAAACGGTCGCAATGCTATGATGATTCCAATAGATTCAAGTTTCATATAACCACTATAAAAGAAAAAAACAAAAACTGGAACGAATAAATAATTTGACAAAACATATTTATATCATAAAATAACACAGCAAACTAAAAAGGACTCTTATATGTTAGAACAAGTTATAACTACAAAAATAGTTGGTATGCGTATGCTGCCAAAGCCGCCGCTATTCTTGACCATTGGCAATAAAGCAACAATAGCGTTGGAGAACGGCTATTTCATCGAAGCTAATCTTTCAAAATTCAAAGAACACGATTTGAAACTTAATAGCACTGTTCATCTATATTTATGGAACAATGGGTCCGCAGATATTTTGATAGATGGTACAAACACTTTTATCCCGGGCAAAATAAGCAACTCACGATAACCACTATAAAAAAACAAAAAACTGGAACGAATAAACAATTTAACAAAAGATATTTACATAATATAATCCGCATCCCAACACAAAAGGATTCTTGATATGTCAATCGTTTATGCACAACCAAGTCGCATTATGCATTCAAAAATAATCGGTGCACGTATAGTATCGAACACATCTTATTTTTTACGACTGGGCAAAAAAGTTGATATTTTGCTTGAAGACAATTTTTATTTCAGAATGAATTTTTCTGAATTCAAAAAATATAACCTGGAAATTAATGAAGCCGTTACATTATCTTTGTATAACAAAGCATCTAAATTACCAAAGTTGCAAATTCGCGGAAGGAATATTTTTATCCCAGCCAACCAATTAAAACAATACCAGTAAATAAAAATCCGCCGTTTGGCGGATTTTTTATTCTGCGGATTCTTCTGTTTTTTCTTCTGCAACTGGTTCTACGACTTCTTCCGCCTTCGCCTCTGGCTCCGGCGCGACTTCGTCTTCGATTTTCTTTGTTCCAAACGTCAAGACTTTGCCAGCGACCAATGCATCAATTTCGTCTTGGGTCTGTGCGACATAGATTTTTACCGGAACGATAACATCGGCATGCAGCGCGATTTTCGTATTGAACGCGCCAATGGTTTTAATCGGATTGCCCAGCAAGACTTGGGCTGATTCAATTTTAACACCGGTCAGTTCGGCCAACATGCGCGCGATATCGCGGCTGGACACGGAACCATACAGATGGCCGGTGTCCCCTGCGGAACGAATCATGTGGAATTTCGCGTTGGCAACTTTATCGACCAAAGATTCGGCGGATTTTTTTGCGCCTTCTTGTTTCGCAGTCAATTCAGCTTTTTTCGTTTCAAACACAGCCAAATTTTCTTTGGAATAACGCATCGCCTTGCCATTTGGCAGCAAGTAATTACGCGCAAATCCCATTTTAACATCAACGACATCGCCGATGTTGCCCAATTTTGCAACTTTTTCAGTTAATATAATCTTCATTTTATCTGTCCTTTTGTGTAGGGGCGCGTATTCGCACCCTGGGGCGCAAGTATGCGCCCCTACATTAAGTTAGGGATTAACCCAAATTATTCCGAACAAACGGCAACAAGCCGATGTGCCGGGCACGCTTGATGGCGGTGGCCAATGTGCGTTGGTTTTTCTGGGACACGCCCGAAATGCGCGATGGAATTATTTTACCGCGTTCGGTAATAAAACCTTCCAGCATTTTTTTGTTTTTATAATCTATATCTTTTCCCTTTAATGGGTCGGATTTTCTGCGATATACAGCTGCACGTACGGCCATTATTCCACCTCTTCTGTCTTTTTCATCATTATTGACGGGCCCTTGGCCAGTTCGTCAACGCGGACGTTCAAGAAACGAATCAAATCTTCGTCAATGCGTTCACGACGTTCGAATTCGGACAAGTTTTCGCCCGGCAAGGAGGCGTTGAACATCACATAATGTGCTTTTTTATTTTTACGAATAATATAGGCAAGGCTTTTCAATCCCCAGAATTCTGTGGATACAACTTTGCCGCCCAGTTCAACGATAATATCGGTGAATTTTTTTGCGCGTTCTTTGACCTGCGCATCGGTCAAATCTTGGCGAAACACCAAGACACTTTCATAAAATGCCATATTCTACTCCTGTGGACTATGGGCCATTGCACCATGCAATGACCAGGAAAGTGCCCACATTATGCCCAAAAATTATTAAAAATCAAGCTAAAAAATCCGATTGACGCAGGATTCCGATTTCTTGTATCATCTTCCTGAGATGAATAATAAATTCCACAATATCTTGAACCGCATGGCGTTGTTCACCGCATTGGTCCTGGTTGGCCTTATCTTTTGGCACCGGGAATTCTTGGCGATTGCGACCGCGAATATATGGCTGAACGGCGTAATTATCGGTACCGCATTGTTCGGCATTGGATTATGTTTTATGGATATGTTCCGCCTTATTCCAGAATATCGCTGGATGAGAAGATATTTCAACGACCCAAAGTCGCGCCGTAGTCCAAAGGACGAAGACGGATTGCCCCCGCGCGTGTTTCGCCCCGTTGCGATTATGTTGAATCGTGCAAAAGCATCGCGCAACAATTATATTTCTGCGCAAACACTGGATAATTTTTTAAACATAATAATGGGACGGTTTGAAGACAGTCGGGAATCGATTCGTTATATAACGAATACTTTGATATTTTTGGGGCTGCTGGGGACTTTCTGGGGACTGATTAAAACCGTTGGTGGATTTTCTGAATTAATCGGTACTATGAATTTTGATGACCCGGATGTTATGGGCGCGCTGCAAACCGGAATCGCCGTGCCAATGTCCGGAATGTCGATTGCGTTTGCATCCAGTATTTTGGGTCTGGGCGGTTCGCTGATTGTTGGATTTTTGGGATTGCAAACGACATTGGCGCAAAATTCTGTATTCCGCGAATTGGAAGAAAATCTGTCTGACCGCGCGCGATTGTTCGGATATTTGGCCGGTGAACGCGGCTCTGACGTTGCATTACCGTACGTTCGCGATGCGGCCAAAGATTTGGCGCGGGCAACAACAACGCTGGAAAAAATAGTAAAAAAGATTGTCGGATAAAAAAAACCGAGAGGGAGAGAGATGTTAAGGATAAGAGAGAGAACAAATTCATGGCCTGGGTTTGTCGATTTATTTTCGAACCTGGTCATCATACTTATATTTCTGTTGATTGTGTTTGTATTCTTGTGGACAACAACAACGGTATTTAATTCTGCCGGTGGGTCAAAAAAGTTTGCGGAAATGCGCCGCGTTAACGCAATGCAAACGGAACAATTGGCACAATTGTCTGCGGACGAAAACGAAGCGCGCAGCTTGCTGTTGGCCGCACGCGGCGCATTGGAAGAATTGGACGCGGGCAAGCAGGCACTGCAAACCGACTTGGCATCCTTGCGCGACCAGAATGACTTGCTGGGCGATCAGATTGCATCCAAAAATTCCATGCTGGAAAAATTGGTTTCGGATTATGAAAGCGCACTGGCCGATGCAATGGCCGACAGCGTGCGCAAAACTGCATTATTCCTGGAACAGGAAGCGCAGCTGGCCGAATTAGAATCCATCTTGGTGGAACAAGAAGACCATTTGGCGAATATGGAATCACGCTTGGAACTGAACGAAAAAATCAGCGATATTGCGGAATCAGAATTGGCATTACAACGCGATGCGCTGATGGCGGAAATTACGCGCATGAACGAATTGCTGACCGCAAGCGAAGCGCGTTCGCTGGAACAAGAAACCGCGTACGCCGCATTGTCGGAACGATTGAACAAAGCACTGGCCGACAAAGTTGCGGAAATGGCCGCATTGGAAGCAAAACGCGACCAATTGTCCGAATACCAATCGCAATTCTTTTCACAGGTCCGCATGGCATTGGCGAACACGCGCGGCGTGGAAATGTCTGGCGACCGATTCGTAATTTCCAGCGATATATTATTCCCGTCCGGCGCGTTTAATCTGTCGCCCGAAGGTAAAAATCAATTACGCATCATCGCGCATGTGATGCTGGAACTGGAAGAAAAAATTCCATCCGATGTCGCATGGATAATTCGTGTTGACGGTCACACAGACCGCAAACCCGTAATCGCCGGCACGCGCCAATTCCGGAATAATACCGAATTGTCATTGCTGCGCGCCCAGGCCGTCGTTAATGAATTGGTACGTGAAGGCGTATCGCGCCGCCGATTGGTGCCCACCGGATTCGGCGAATTGTTCCCAGTAGAACTGGGCAACGATGCCGCATCATTGCAAAAAAATAGACGTATTGAATTACGCCTGACCAATCCATAAAATAAAAACGCCCGTCGGGCGTTTTTATTTTGTTAATTTGCCTTTGTAAAAATCCAAAACTTTATGAACCCTGTTGACCAGCATTTTTGCCAGCTGGATTGTTTTCTCGATTTCTTCTTCGCTTGGGCGCTGTACGGCAAATTGTGTATGACGTCCCATATTATCAACGATATTCAAATTTCCATCACGGAATTCCACGCTTTGGCAATCATCAACTTTTGGAATAATTATTTGGCCATTGTCTTGATATACCGACAATCTTGAACTCAGTTTATAGTCAATTTCCAAGCCGTCTTCGTACGGTTCGATAACATTGTACCCAATAGCGTTGTATTTGCCATAATTGGTCATCCGATATACCGAATGAATATTGCCGACCAGACATGCAACCGGCGTGTCCAACCATGATATAACCACACCGCGTTTTAATGCATCTTTTTTAAGCCCTGTATATGGACTGATACTATCTATTCTTTTTACTTCAAATCCAGCGTCTATCCTCAGACCATTGTTATTAATTTTTTTATTCATATCCGTCATCCTTTGACTAGTATGAACACATTATAAGCACGCTATATTATTTTGTCAAATGACAAATATATTGATTTCGGATAACAACATGATACATTCCGAGCATGTCACAACTATCGGACCCAAAATTTATTGAAAAATTAAATGCCCACCTGGCGGCGGGCGGCGTAATTGCTTTTCCGACTGATACAGTGTGGGGGTTGGGCGCATTGCCCACCGCTGATGGTGCGGCCGCATTGTATGAAACCAAAAATCGCCCATCAGACAAACGCTTTATCGTAATGTCAAACGCAGTTGAACATTTGGCGCCTTTTATGTGCGGATATTCTGACAAAGCCATCGAATTGGGCCGGAAATATTGGCCCGGCGCATTGACAGTCAGCGGCAACCCAAATCCGATTTTCGACAGCCAACGGTTATTACCAAGACAAACAGAGCCCAGCGAATACAAAGATACACATCCAATATTCGGCAGTGTCAGAATTCCAAATCATCCAATATTTTTGGAATTGTGCGAAAAAATTCCCGGGCACTGTCTGGCCACGACATCCGCAAATGTTTCCGGTTGGCCAACACTGAAATCCGCCGATGAAATCCGCAATACTTTTCCGGACGTAATTGTAATCGAAGATGGCGATATCCCGCCCGCCGGATTGGCATCCACCGTTATTCGCGTCACCGGCGATACAGTTGAAATATTAAGACAAGGAAAGATTGTTTTATAAATAAATGCCGCGATTGCGGCATTTATTATTTTACATCATTCCCGGCATACCGCCCATCGCGGGCGTTACGGATTTTTCTTCGGGTATTTCCGACATTACACATCCGGTCGTAATCATCACACCAGCGGTTGATGCAGCGGCCAGCAATGCAGTCTTTACAACTTTCGCCGGGTCGATAATTCCAGACTTTATCATATCGACGTATTCGCCCGTCTGCGCGTCATATCCAAAATTATAGTCTTTGGATTCACGGACTTTTCCGACGACAATCGCGCCTTCGACGCCTGCATTTTCTGCAATCTGGGACATCGGCGCGACCAGTGCGCGACGAACGATATCAACGCCCGTATCGAAATCAGAATTTGCGCCTTTTAATTTTGCCAATGCATCAATCGCACGGACCAACGCAACACCGCCGCCGGCAACGATGCCGTCCGACACCGCAGCACGTGTGGCCGACAACGCATCATCGACGCGGTCTTTCTTTTCTTTGACTTCGACTTCGGTCATACCACCAACACGGATAACGGCAACGCCGCCAACCAGTCGCGCCAAACGTTCAGATAATTTTTCACGGTCATAATCGGACGTGGTTTTATCCAGTGCAACGCGAATTTCATCTGCGCGTGCGTTTATGGCTTTCTTGTCCCCTGCCCCATCAACCAGTAACGTAGTATCTTTGGACACCACGATTTTTTTCGCCGAACCCAAAACCGCAGGTGTCAAATTTTCAAAAGTCATACCCAGTTCATCGCTGATAACAGTCGCACCGGTCAGAACGGCGATGTCTTTCAGCATTTCTTTGCGGCGGTCGCCGAATCCAGGCGCCTTGACCGCACAAACTTTCAATCCGCCGCGCAATTTATTTAATACCAAAGTCGTAATTGCTTCGGATTCCACATCGTCTGCGATTATCAATAATGGCTTGCCTGATTGCGCAACCGGTTCCAGAATGGGCAACAGAGCCTGCAATCCCGCGACCTTTTTTTCCGATACGAACACGTGCGCGCCGTCCAATTCGCACAGCATTTTTTCGCTGTTGGTCACAAAGTAAGGCGACATAAATCCGTGGTCAAACTGCATGCCGCGGGCAATGTCGATTTCAGTGTCCAATCCTTTGGCCTCTTCGACGGTAATCACGCCCTCTTTGCCAACGCGTTCCATCGCGTCGGCGATTTTTGCGCCAATATCGGCATCGCCGTTCGCAGAAATTGTCGCAACCTGGGCGATTTCAGTTGAATTTTTAACGGGCGTCGCATGCTTTTCAATATCCGCGACAACGGCCGCAACCGCGGCGTCGATACCACGCTTGATATCCATCGGATTCATTCCGGCGGCGGTCATTTTATAACCCTCTGCAAAAATTCTTTGCGCCAAGACGGTTGCCGTTGTCGTTCCATCACCCGCGTTATCGCCGGCTTTTTTCGCGACTTCCTGGACCAATTTGGCACCGATATTTTCAGATGGGTCGGCCAGCGAAACTTCGCGTGCCACAGACACGCCGTCTTTGGTAACAACCGGCGCGCCGTATGATTTTTCGATTACAACCGTGCGGCCTTTTGGCCCCATGGTGATTTTCACGGCGTTGGTCAAAATATCCACGCCACGTTTCATTGATTCAGTATCAAAAACAATTTTCTTTGCCATTTAATTTGCTCCATATTTGTAGGGGCGCGGTTTCCGCGCCCGGGCGGGGCAACCCCGCCCCTACATTTTTATAATATTCCCAATATATCCGATTCTTTAATAATAACGTAATCTCTGCCGTCCAATTTGATTTCGGATGCAGACGGTGCCCATTTTGCGAACAGGACAGTATCGCCATTTCGAACTGACAAAGGAACCAAAATTCCATTATCATAAAATCCCGGGCCAGCGGCAATGACTTTGCCGCGCACCGGTTTTTCTTTGGCGTTATCTGGGATAATAATTCCACCGGGGGTTGTATTTTGTTCTTCCAACCGTTCTAATAAAACATAATTGTGCAATGGTTTAAGCATTGACTTCTCCTTTCTGTAATGGCTAAAATATAATATAAATAAATGAAATTTCAAGGTATTTGATATGTATGACACAAACAACGTATTTGCAAAAATTTTACGGGGTGAAATTCCGGCACGGAAAATTTATGAGAACGAATATGCGTTGGCATTTCATAATATCGCACCAAAGGCCGAAACGCACGTACTGGTAATTCCAAAGGGTGAATTTATAAACCTGGCCGATTTTACCGAACATGCAACCGCGGAACAAACCCGCGGATTTTGGGATGCAGTGCATGCGACCGCCACCGCAATGGGCATCGGTCATGAATTCCGTATTTCTGCCAATTCCGGCGGATATCAATCAGTTATGCATTTCCATATTCATATTTTGAATGACGATAAATTCAAAACCGACGGACTATAAAAAATAATTCTGTATTAACAACACCTAGGCCTTTGCTGTTATTGCAGGGGCTTTTTTCAATTGACAAAATCACAATTCGCATATATGTTGTTAACAAAACAAGGAGCCATAACATGAATAATGAAGCCACACACTTTGACGAAATCCTGGACTTGCAAGCTGAAATAAGAGAAAACAACAATGATTTTGCAAGCGAAAAAATCAAATTGAAAAATGCTCGTGCCGATGCACGCGCAAGTTTTCGTCGTATGCTGGTACGATTTACTCCACAAATGATTATGATTCCTGCTGGGCTTTGGTTGGCTCATTCACTCAATAGCGAATGGCTGCAAAACCGGCCACTATTGGACCAAGTCAAATATAAAAAAGTAATAACGGTGGACGATGCTGGGTTTCCCCAAAACACATTCATATTATCCAAAGATTTTCCAAAAGATAAATCTGCCCAGACGCTGTATTTATTCGAAGAATTTTGTATCAGAGAATTCAAATCTATCGAAAACTTCCAGAATGATACCAAGCTAAAAGCACTTGGCGGAAATATGAATATTAACAATGGTAAGCATGTGCCTTACCTTAGTGGTGTCGGTGCCATATGCTTTATTTTTGTGTCTTTTATGCTTTCACATGGGCCATTAGGTGCAGGCAAAAAAGTAACAACGCATCGTAACCAGCGTAGAAACGTGCGCGGTGCCAAAGCAGCATTGCGACAATTCAAAAAGCGCCGCAAAGAATTAGATGCTCAATTGTCGGCCGCCAAACAGCCGGCCAAAAACAGACAATAATTTTAAATTGAGTAGGGCGCATATTTGCGCCCCTTTTTGAATCACTGAATTGCTTCGCATACGCTCGCAATGACAGCACAGAGTTGTCACGTAGTGACGATGCAATCCAGTTTATTAGATTGTCGCGCAGCGACACAATAACTTATCACTCTTCACTAAAAAATGCCGCTTTCGCGGCATTTTTAAATTGAATCTGCATTTATCCATCGACCATTCATCAACAGTCCTGGTGCTAATCCTTCGGATGAACGCAAGCTGTCGATTGTCGAACGTGCGCCGGGTGCATCTAATCCAACTACGCGGACTTTGTGCAATCCGGATTCGTTATCAATTTGGACATTGCCCAGGTGGCGAATACGGCTGGCCAATTGCTGTGCACTGTCTTCGGAATAGAATGCACCGACTTGGACAGTATATGGCCCAGTTGCGGCAACAGGTACCGGTGTCTGTGCTGGTTCATCGCGTACTATGCCCAATTGCGATGTCGTGCCAAGCGTTGCATTTTTCACAGCCAAACTTTGTTCCGCCATTATTTGAACTTGGACGCGTGTGTTACCCGTCATGCCCAATTGACGCGCAGCTGTGGTCGAAACGTCCATCATACGATTGTTCACAAATGGTCCGCGGTTATTAACACGCACAATCGCCGTACGTCCGTTTTCCAAATTGGTAACGCGAACAATGGACGGCAATGGGAGCGTCTTGCTGGTACCCAACATCTGATTAGAATCGAATATTTCACCATTCGTCGTCATAACGCCGTTCAGATCGGTCGGGATAATTCCCGCAATCCCGGTCTGATTGAAATTCATATCTTCGGCCGGTGTATAAAGTGTATCTTCGATTTTATACGGTGCACCGACATGCCATTTTGGGCCAGGTGCCAATAAAAAAGCATCCGTGCTCAACGAACCGCCCAAGCTTTCTTCGCCACTGAATGCGCCGTAATCCGAAGTGCTGGGCCCGCCGTTACAAGCGGCCAGAACAAATGGCAACAAACCAAGCAATAGTAATTTTTTCATTCCACTCTCCTTAGTGTTTATAGCTTGATTTTATCATATTTTGGACTTGGTTGCAAATTATTAATATGCATCTACAACTTCGCGGAATATTTCTGCCGGGACTGTTCCACCGGTAATATTATCCATCGGACTGAAATCATCGTTGCCGACCCAGACACCGATTGTTAATTCTTCGGTGGCACCAACAAACCAAGCATCACGATAATCGGATGAAGTTCCCGTCTTGCCGCCAATTGCATATTCGGACGCTGCGCGTCGGCCTGTGCCGCCGATTGCCAAAACATCGGCCAGCATGATTTGCATATCGTGCGTAACATGCGGTGCCAATATTCGCATACGTTCAGGCGCCACGCGTTCGAAAACAGTGCGGCCCGACGGTGTCATTATTTTTTCAATTCCATACGGATAAACTTCGTATCCGTCGTTCCACACGACATCGTACATCTGGCTCAGGTTTAATAATGTCATCTCGGACGCGCCTAATATGGTCGAATATTCGCGGCGTAATTTTCCGCCGACACCCAAACGTGCAGCCATACGTAACACATTACCAACACCGAATTTTTCCGCCAGTTTCAAAGGAACAGAATTTACAGATTTCGCAAATGCGGCCGACAAAGTCATATCACCATGATACCGTTCGTTCAGGTTTCGCGGATTGTAATCACCGATGGAAAACCGCGAATCATTTACGATTGTGGATGGATTCATTCCGACTTCCAGTGCCACCAGAAATACGACCAATTTAAATGTCGAACCTGGTTGCCGATGTGCCAGCACGCGATTAAATTGGCTTTCTTGATAATTTGTCCCGCCGACCATCGCGCGAATTGCGCCGCCGCGTTCCATCGCAACCGCAGCACCCTGGCCCACATGACGACCGGCCGCATTTGCGACATTTCGACGAACAACCGCGGACATAGATTCTTGCAAATCACCGTCCAGCGTCGTATAAACAATCAAATCTTCGGCAACATTGTTGCCAACGCGCGATGCGATTTCATCCGTTATATAATCCGTCCAATATCGGAAAACATTGGTGTCCGGCGGCGGCGTGACCGGATACAGCATCAGCGCGGCTGCGCGTGCTTCATCAATCGTAATATATTTTTGGCGCACCATTTCGACCAAGATAACACGTGTGCGCGCAATATTTTTTTCCGGTGCACGAACTGGGCTGTACGTGGTTGGTGCTTTTAACATCGCGGCAATCTGTGCGGATTCAGCCAATGTTAATTCTGTCGCCGGTTTTAAAAACAAATCACGCGCGGCGGCATCAATCCCGCGAAGGCCCCGCACAAGCGATACACGGTTCATATATAAATCCAAAATTTGTTCTTTGGAAAAACGATTTTCCAACCAATACGCCAAAATTAATTCTTGGATTTTTCGCGACATTGTACGTTGGTGCGACAAGAATATATTCTTTGCGGTTTGCTGGGTTATCGTGCTGCCGCCTGCGACAACCGAACCCGCGCGCATATTGGAAATCACAGAACGAATAAATCCACGCATATCAACCGCGCCATGGTTGAAAAACCGTTTGTCTTCGATGGCAATAATCGCCTGCCACACGTGCGGCGGCAAATTTTCGACCGACACGGGCGAGCCCATAATTTTGTTATAGCTGCGAATTTCATAGCCGTCTTTATCGACAAAAGTAATTGATGGACTGCGCGTTTCACGCAACATGGAATCCAGTGACGGCATTTGCAAAAATACGAACAACACATAAAGTGCAATCGCCGACGCAACCGCCAACATAATCGCCAAAGCCGCACCAAATGCCCGCCATTTCCATGATATTGGCTTTTTTTCTTCGGTTGCTTTTTTTGATGGCTGCTTCATGGACGTATTATAGCATAAAAAAATCGTGATTTGTAGGGGCGCGTATTCACGCCCAAAATTAAAGGGCACAAGTATGCGCCCCTACTTTATATTTTTCTCAAACTCACTTTCATCCCAAACGGTCACGCCCAAGCGATGTGCGTCGGCCAATTTTGAACCTGCATCCGCACCGGCAATTACTATATCCGTTTTTGCGGATACACTGCCCGCCACTTTCGCACCCATTGATTCCAAAATTTCGGTTGCCGCTTCGCGCGAATATTTTGACAGCGTTCCGGTCAGCACGATTTTTTTACCATCGAATTTTGAATTTTTTATTTCGGTTTTCGGATTAACAACTGTCAAATGTTTTAACAATTCATCCAGTGCTTTTTTGGTATGCACATCCGAAAAATATTTTACAATTTCATTTGCCATGATATCGCCAATGCCGGATATCGCCATCAATTGTTCTGTGGTCGCGGCGCGTAATTTTTCGATTGAACCAAATTCATTGGCCAGTGTTTTTGCTGTTGCCGCGCCGACCTCTGGAATACCAATCGCAAACAGTATTCGGTGCAATTCCACACGCGCACGGGAACGTATTGCCACATCCAGATTATTCACAGACTTTTCACCATGACCTTCCATATTTCTTAACTGGTCGCCGTGTCTTGGTATCAATTCCCATATATCCGCTGGTGTTTTCAACCAACCAAGTTCCACAAATTTTTGAATATTCCTATCGCCCAGTCCTTCGATATCAAAACCTTTGCGCGATACGAAATGTTGCAATTCGCCTTCGATCATCGCGGGACAGCCAAGCGTATTAACACATCGGCGCGCAACTTTGTTTGCTTCCTGTACCACCGCCGCTCCGCATACGGGGCATTTAGTTGGGAAATGATATGGATGGCTGTGCGCCGCATGTTCCAGCGATTCCACAACTTGCGGAATAACGTCGCCCGCGCGCTGAATCATGACTTTGTCACCAACACGGAAATCTTTCCGCATCAGTTCGTCCGCATTGTGAAGGGTCGCGCGCGACACAATCACGCCGCCAATGTTGATGGGTTCCAGTTCCGCAACGGGTGTCAAGACGCCCGTGCGACCGACTTGGATTGTAATATCATTTAATTTTGTAATCGCACGCGCAGCCGGGAATTTATATGCAACTTCCCACCTGGGACTGTGCGCCGTACTTCCCAATTTTTCTTGGGTCGCAATATCATCGACTTTGCAGACCAGGCCATCCATATCAAACGGAATTTCGGAACGGATATTTTCGATATGTTTATGGTATGCGGAAATTTCATCCATCGAATGACACATCCGACACCATTGGCGCGTGGTATGAAATCCCCATTTTTCCAGCCGTTCAAAAAATTCAGATTGCGTTGTCCAATCGCGGTCGCTGACCGCGCCCCAGGTATAAGCAAAAGCGCGCAGGTTTCGCGAAGCAGTAACGCGGGCATCCAATTGGCGCAGAGAACCCGCCGCCGCGTTCCGCGGATTGGCAAATAATTTCCCGCCGGATTTTTCAGCCGCGGCATTAAGCGCGAAAAAATCCGCCCGCATTAAATATACTTCACCGCGAACTTCGACAATTTTCGGCAACTTTTGGCCGTATAATTTATGCGGAATATCTGAAATAGTTTTTAAATTCTCTGTAATATCTTCGCCGCGCACGCCATCGCCGCGGGTCAAAGCGCGAACCAAAACGCCATCTTCGTACCGCGCGGAAAAGCCCAGACCATCAATTTTCGGCTCTACCCAAATATCATCGCGACCAACGCGCTTCAGCCAATCGGCAACGTCAGATTCGTTATGCACATCCTGAATCGAAATCATCGGGACGGAATGCGGGAAAGTCTTGAAATCGCGCGACGGCGCCGCACCGACAGAAATTCCCGCTACACTTTCCCCGGCCAATGAATATTCCGATTCCAATTCGCGCGCGCGCGCGCGCGCCGCATCATACGTCGCATCATCCACCAGGGGGGCATCATTTTGATAATACGCAATATCCCATTTGCGCAAGCTATGGATAAGCTGCTGATGCTCTGCCCTTATAATTAAATCAGGATGTTTCTTCATGGCATGAGCATACAAAAATCCCCCTTGTTTTTCAAGGGGGAAATAATCAAATATCTGATTTTTTATTAATCATTTATTACTTTCAACAGTGCATCTTTCAAATCGTTCGGCATCATGCCGGTGGATGAATATCCGCAATCCACATGGTGAATTTCGCCGGTTACGCCGGATGACAAGTTGCTGAACAGATATACGGCCGCGCCGGCGACGTCTTCCAAAGTCATATTCCGACGCAGCGGCGTCATCATTTCATTGATTTTCAAAATATCGCTGAACCCGCCGACACCGCTGGCCGCGAGTGTTTTAATCGGGCCGGCTGAAATCGCGTTGACGCGGATGCCGCCTGCGCCCAAATCGGCCGCCAAATATTTGACCGATGATTCCAGTGCGGCCTTTGCAACGCCCATCACATTATAATTAGGAATAGACTTTTCGCCGCCATAGTATGTCAGCGTCACGATTGATCCACCGTTCGGCATTAATGCAGCCGCACGACGCGTCATATCAACCATCGAAAACGCCGAAATATCCATCGTATTTTTGAAATTTTCGCGCGACGTATCGGCATAACGCCCCGTTAATTCATTGCGACCTGAATAAGCAATCGCATGCAGAACGCCGTCAATCGTGCCCCACTCTTTTTTGATTTCCGCAAACAGCGCGTCCATTTGCGCATCGTCTTGGACATTGCATTCCATTACAAATTTCGCACCGATTGATTCCGCCAGCGGTCGCACACGTTTTTCCAAAACCGGCGCACCATACGGAATCGCGATTTCGGCGCCCTGTTCCGCCGCCATTTTTGCAATTGCCCACGCCATCGACCAATCATTCGCCACGCCCGTGATTAAAATCTTTTTTCCTGTTAATAACATTTCTGTTTTCCTTTTGATTATTGGACGTGTGTAAAATAGCATAAAAAAATTATAGGGGCAAATAATTATTTGCCCCTATTTTTATTAACTGGATTGCTTCGCTTTGCTCGCAATGACAAGCCTTCACTAAAATTCAAACCGAACCCCAACCAATGCGCTGGTATAAATTACGTCGCGGATGCTGAACACTTCTTTGTGCTTTGTGCCGATAATCGCAACATCCGGCGATAATGCATTATTCAAAGAATACGTAATTCTTGGGATATAAGTCACACGCACACCAGCATCCAAAAACACACCATCAGTAATTCCGTATGAAAAGCCCAGCGCACCCGCCGCAGCAAAATTCCGCGAAGTGTTTTTGCTGGTATAAAATTCCAGTGCGATATTTGTTGGTTCGCCAAATGGCTGCATCGACCACTGGTCAGACAAATCGCCGTACAAATCGGTCAATTCCAACACCGTACGCGACATCGCATATCCAATACCCAACCCGACATAAGGCACGAAAGTTTTTACTGGTTTCACGCATCCATCAAACCAATCGTAATAAACCATCGCGGTTAAAATATCGCTGTTCAAAGTACTGTGTACACCGCCGGATTGCAGACCATCAATGATATAGCCGCCGGTTGTGGGCAGACTGCCCGAAAACATTGGTGCTGCACGATAATGCGATTCGGCGATATGGTCCCAGTTACCCTCTATTCTCCATTGTGCTGCCTTTGGCACAGTGAATCCGATTGCAACCGACCCAGTCCAAGTGAATGCAGAAAAATCTTTGGATGCGGGTAAATTACCAATATTAACTTCGCCAATATGGGTAAATCCGGCATTTGCACAGCCGACCGGCCCGCCGCAAAAACTTTCGCCGACCAATAATCCAGATGACGCATCAAACCAAAAAGATTCCGGAATCATTGCGCCCAGTTCGTTGTGCACACTGCCAAATCCGTACGCGAAACCGCCGCGCAAAGACAAAGTAAATCGCATGCCATCATCAACATAAACCGGTCGCCGTTCCCAATTGGCGGACGCTGCCGATGCACCCAGCGCAAGCAACATTGAACATAATGCAATTTTTGATTTCATAGCCGCATTATATCATAAATCAATAGCGCATAAAAGCATATTTCTGGTTTGATTTCGGTCATGGCTTTACATTATAATTGGCATCTGTTTCGCAAAGGATTTTCATGCCCAATTTCGATTTTTTTCAAACATTCTTTATGCTCGCTGGGTTTTCGCTGGCCATGTATTCTTGCGTTGCGAACGACGTGCCACAGACGCTGGGCACTTTCCTCAGCTCTAATATGAAGCGTCCGCGCTTTACAATATGGGCGTTCACCATAACGATTTTTATAGCGACCATAACAATCGGATATTTTTTTAACGCCGGTGATATGGCGTTCGGGCGATTGGACCAGATTCCGATGGCCGCGAAACTTTATTGGTGGCATTTGATTCCGCCGATTGTTTTGTTGACACTGACGCGGTTCGGAATTCCTGTATCGACAACCTTCTTGTTATTGTCCGTATTTTCAAGCACCGCAGTTATCGGTGCCATGGTCATGAAATCATTGGCGGGATATATTATCGCATTCGCCAGCGCGATGTTTGCATACACCGTGATTTCCAGAAAAATCGAAAAGAAATGGATTTTGACCGCACATCTGGCGCCGCCCCGCAGATGGATTATCGCGCAATGGATATCGACGGCTTTTCTGTGGTCCAGTTGGCTGATGCAGAATTCGGCAAACCTGGTGGTGTATTTCCCGCGCGATGTATCAATTTGGAAACTGTTGCTGGTAATCGTCGCAATGTCTGGATTTATGTGGCTTATCATCACAAAACGCGGGGGCCGCATTCAAAAAATTGTAATGCGTAAAACCAGCGTGACAGATGTGCGGTCGGCAACAATTATCAATTTTATTTACGGAATTATTTTATTTTTATTTCTGAAATACAGCACTGTTCCAATGTCGACAACATGGGTGTTCATTGGGCTGCTGGCCGGTCGTGAAATCGCATTACGATACCGCTTGGATATAGATAACAAGCCCCAAATGTGGCGCGATATCATTCGTGATTTCTTGAAAATATCTTTGGGACTGCTGGTGTCAATTGGCGTCGCGTATATGATTGTTTATTTGTCAGGCGTATAAAAAATGCCACATTACGACATTTTTAGATTTTCCGTTTGGTTGACGTTCCTGGACGATTATAGAACTCATTTGCCAGAAATGCGGGAATATTTTAATACATTTTCAGAACTAGTAGCGTTATCTTGACTTGTATTCTCTGCAAGCATCTGTAGGTAGACACTTCATAAATTTTGCCCTTGTTTTTTTCATAGAATAAAATTCAATCTCTTCGAATTTCTTAGCCGCCTTAATATAGTTTATAATGTTAAGAGTGTTGGTTGAGTTATTGCAATGTTCATTGGTGTAGTAATGACAACTTCCACAACATGCGGCTCTTCCAATCATACCTCTAAAATTTGGTTTATTGTTATTCATATTCCACTCCTTGTTGCTATTAACACATTGTCAAGCATTGGTTGGGGTTGCTTTGCAATTTACGAACTACCCAAACCAATGACTTTATCAGGATAGCAAAGAAAATTATCACTTTCAATACAATAACAACCTTGTGACCACATCTTGACAAATGTTAATTTTTATGCTATGAATAACGTTATCTTATAAAGTAAAGGATGTTAAATGTCTATATACAAATTTAAAATTAAATCTGCTGATGCTAGTATTGTTTTGGGCAACATAACCAAACAAATTGTTGATGCATATGTCGTGCCTCATTTTGATAACGAAGTGTCTTGGGGCGGGGTCGGGGCTTCCGTTTCTCGTGCCGGCGCGGCCAAAGGAATGGAAGAATACGAAGAAAAATACTGCAATGGCAATTTAAAATTCGGAGATGTTATCCTGACCAATTCATATGGTGGAAATTCTAAATATCTGCTAAATGCCACTACGGTCGCATCCGGCGAAGACAAAGAACCACGTACAGTTTATGAAGCCACATCTAATGCGATTAAAGTAGCCGAGGCAAACAAATTGATATCTGTTGCTTTCCCAGCCCTTGGCACTGGAATCATTGGCGACTTGACACCAGAACAATCGGCCTTGGTTATGCTAGGCGCATCGCACAATGCTTTGCAGACATTGAAAGATATCCGGTTTATCATATATGGTGATGAATATGCCTATAATGAATTTGTGAAAATAGCAAAGTCAGAAAAGGATGTGTTAAAAATCTCTGAAACAATAAAACATATGGTTGGTAAAGCAGGATTTAGCCAAGCAAGATGGTTGTCAGAGTTTGTACAGGGCCGGGTTTTCGGTTAATATTTTGATATTATATAATAAAAAACTGGGCTCGTGAATGAGTCCTTTTTTGTTGGATGGTGTTCAACAGGCCTACTGGACTTGAACTGACCAAAAGGCTCAAAAAAGGTTGGTATAGTCCTATCTACGTACTAGCGAAAGGCTGGCCTGCCTTGACTTGCGCGCGAAAATAAGGGGCTTTGCACGAAATGGTTGGGGCAACTGGATTCGCTCGCCCTTTGGACTGCGCGTATTCTCGTATTTATTCGAACTGCACTTTGCTTGTTCTCATATACTCGAATTCGAACCATTGGTTCTCATCTCATGCGCCCATGCAACCAAATTAAAACCCGCCGATGGCGGGCTTGAATTTGGTTGGGGCAACTGGATTCGAACCAATATAGGCAGAATCAGAATCTGCAGTCCTACCATTAGACGATGCCCCAATGCGTCGGCCATTATATCTGACGAACGGTGTTTTGCAAGCGCAAATTTCCTTGACAATTTCACCAAATGTTTTATCCCCTTTCAACTTTTTTACTGATATTTCAGCGATTTTGATTTTACTATTTTTTATATTTAGGTTGTTCACCAAAATGACAACAAGGAGCGACAGCAAGGCCAAATAACACATGGAATCCGCCGAAATATGAAAAAAGTCCTTGTGATTCGGAATTCAAGCCTATATTATCCCAAATTAGGATAATTGTCCGACCAGCCAATGGCCGAACTAAGCAGGGATAATATGCGGTTTTGCAAAAAGATTATCGCGAATTTTCTAGCGTTTTCAATGCTTTTTACGCATACCGCATTTGCTTTTAATGATATCGTTCCGCCGCAGAATATCCAAGATAATCCAATTCATCATATCGTCGTAGACTCTGACCGTGCGGGCAATACTCATCTGGATCGCGCCCAAAACGGAACGCCTGTAATCAATATAAACGCTGCCAGTGCTGGCGGCGTTTCTGCTAATTATTACCGCGATTTTAATGTCAATCGGGAAAATCTGATTTTAAATAATTTACAGGGCGAAGCGGGTGTCAGCAACCTGGGCGGCGCGTTGCACGGCAATTCGAATTTGAATGTACCCGGCACGCGCGCAGCAGATATTATTTTGAACGAAGTGACCAGTTCGCGCGTCACAAATTTGGATGGGTATCTAGAAGTCTTTGGCAAGACCGCTGAAGTAATTATTGCAAACCCGAATGGAATCATGGTCGGCGGCGCGGGATTTATCAATACCAGCCGACTGTCGCTGGTAACTGGCGCATCCGGTGGCTTGGATGCGGGCGGCAATTTGAACCCGTTCATACTTTCGGAGAATCCGAATACAATAATTACAGTTGTCGGGCGCGATGTAGTTGACCAGGACGGTCGTCCGGTTGCGTATAATTTGGGCATTGATATGGCGGGCGGCAGTTATGTCGATTTGCTGTCGCGTATTGTTGAAATCAACGGCAATATTCTGTCGGGTGGCGCGGTTAATATACGGACAGGAAATGACCGCGCAGTCAAGAATGCTGACGGCGAATGGACTGTCACCAGCACTGACAAAGCAAACAAGCCAGAATTTGCGATTGACAGTACGGCATTGGGCGGAATATATGCTGGCCGCGTCAGCCTTATCGCAACCGAAGACGGCGTTGGCGTGCGTACCCGTGGCGACGTGATTGCGAACATAGACGATATAAAGTTTGATGCGCTGGGCAACATAGTTATACAGGGCGAAACCGCCGCTATGCGCGATATCAAAATCAACACTCCAAAGAATGTGACCGCATCTTCCGAAATCACCGCTGGGCGCAATATTGAAATTGTAGCTGACAAGGTAAAAAACACTGACGAAATCAAGGCGAAAAAAGACCTCAATATCACGACGAATGAATTGGACAACGCTGGTGGCAAACTAATCGCTCTGAACGATCTTAATATAGACCTTGGAAATAATGATTGGACGGTCAATGGTTTATTGCAATCCGGCGGAACATTAACCCTTTCGGTCAAAAATCTAACAAACGCGACTGGCGATATCAGCGGCCATAACCTGGTCTTGAATGTTGACGGTGATTTTATAAATGGCACAAGCACTTATGAAAATATCTTGCGTGCAACCAATGATTTGATATTGAATGTCACCGGCGACATCACCAACCATGGCCAAATAATCGCTGGCCGCGATGCGAACATCACCAGTGGCGGCAGTATTTATAATGGTATTGCAAACGGTTCAGATGCGTTGATTCACGCAGGTCGCAATATTGTTATGATCGCCGCGACAAGCATTCTAAACAAAGGATTTCTACAAGCGATTGGCAATCTGACAATGGAAACGCTTTCCGCGATTAACGGCGATTATGAATTGAACGCTAATGCGCAAAACTTGCCGACCGATGCGGACACCACCCTTGAACCAGAATATCAATTGCTATATGACGATTTGGACAATCTGACAGATATTACGGTTTTGTCCGAACTATCAAATAACACCAAGACGGCAGAGCAATATTATGCCGTACAAAATCGTCTGCGCTTGGTAAAAATTCAGGAATTGCTTGATGCGTACACCGCCGATGCCAATGACATTAGCGTTGCGAACTTTTTGGCTATGACGGAATCAGAAATTCAAGAATCTTTGCAGGCTTTGTTGGGCGAAGATTACGAGCCTTCTGAATGGACAATTGATTTAACCGCGCAGATTGCGAATATAAACCAACAGATTACAGACCAGCAAGACAGATGGAATCAATATAATATAGACAACAGCACGACGCTGACGTTGGAAGATTATGCGGCATTGATGGCCGAAGATGTTTTGGTTTATTCTACTATGTTTTCCGCGGCGCAGCTTGTCGCCGAAACAGACCGCGCCGATTTGATATTCGATGCTTTTATGGAACAGATAAATTTGGCACGCGACTATCAGTTGTTGGATTGGTCTTTGATGGATGAAAACGATATCAACGACAAACTGGGCGAATTATTAGGCACAGCCCATAATCCAAGCGACTGGATGATACAGCCGTATCAGAGCAAAGATGCGGCATTAACCACCGCCTATTTGAATTCCTTGCGCATAAATAATATTGACCGTGCAAAAGTCGAAAAGACCGGCGTTCATAATGATGGACGGATCTACAGCGGCGGTAACATGTCATTGACCAGCAACAGCGTCCTGCATAATAACAAAGGCGCGTTAATCTATTCTGGCGGGAACGCAGAATTTAATGTCCGCGATATTCTGTTCAACAACGAAAATGCGGTTGGCCAAGGTATATTTGCAAACGGCGCAATGACCATCCAAGGCACGAATGGTGGCTGGTTGAGCCAGTTAATAAATTATTACGGTACGATTGAATCAAACGGCAATATGTCCATCAAGGCCAACGAAGTTATAAATTATGGAAGCGACAGCGTTGATTTTTCATCGATAGATAATAATATTTATGAGATGCACGAATATCGGCTCTATACGCAGGTATGTATGATGTATTCAACTACGGGAGTCCGTAGGTGTCAGATATACAGAGAGCAAAGCCAGGTAATAACCAAAGCTCAGTATGACACATATAAAGCCCAAGGACGCAAAGTTACCGATACATTCCTGTATTATTATGTAAAAGATTCCCCAGAATTGTCTGCTGCGTATGATGTGGAACGGGTTCAAATCAACCCGATGCCAGAACTGGGCAAGACCGTTAGAACCCACACAGATATTCCGACAATGACTGCAGAATCAGAAAAATCCAGTCTGCGCAGTAATAACGGCACGCTGACAATTTTGGCCGATAATATTACTAACTATAACAGCGAAATAATGGGTGTGGATGTCAACATCACGGCACAGAATTTGTTGAACACTCATCTGGCATTGAATGTGAACACAAGGGATTATTGGGTACAGCGCGTTCGTAAATGTAAAACCAAAGTATTGGGTGTCTGCGTAGATTATCATCACGTAAACGAATCCTGGACAACGCGCCGGGTGCAAATGGTCGAAGGCACTTCCCCGTCGAAAATAGTCGCCAAGAACAATTTGAATATAACCGCGAACAGAATTGGCAATGGCACAGCATCGCTTGGCGATATAGGCACTGGCCGTCTGCCCTATACACCAGATACATTACCGGAAACAAATCTGCAAGAAATCGTCCGCACCGGCACAATCGACCCGTTGGCCAATTTCAAGCTTCCGAACGGTCAATACGGAATAATCCGTTTGGGCGATATTTTGAACGGACAGTATCTGTACGAATCTGACCCGCTGTTGGTGGATTTGTGGCATTATCTGGGCAGTCAGTATTTTATGAATCGCATTGGCATAGATCCACACGATGTTGAATCGAAATTCATAGGCGACGCGTTCGTAGAACACGAAATGATAAAGCGGTCGCTGGAACAGATAAATGATTTCCGCAATACATCGATGACCGATGCACAGCTGGACGACTATATAAACAATCTTTATAACGCATTGACGGCAGAAAAGGTAGCAGACTTAGGATTGGTATTTGGCAAACCGCTGACCGCATCGCAGATATCGCAATTGGACACGGATATTGTTTGGTATGTAAAGCAGGAAATCACTCTCCCGAATGGCGAAAAAATGGAAGTTCTTGTGCCACAGGTATATCTGGCGCAAAGCACGCTTGATGAACTTTATAGCGCTGCGCTGGGCCGTGAAGACGTAAAAACCAGCATCCGTGGCGACAATGTATCCATTTCAAAACTGGAAGAAGAAGCGCACGGCGTTCTGACAAACATGGGTGTAATTGTCGGAAATCGTTCTTTGGTTATTTCAACGGATGAAATCAACAACGCGGCCAGAGCCAGTTATCAAAAACCTGTCTTGCGCGGTGGTGATTTGCTTGTATTAAATACCCGTGCGCCATCTTCTCGTGGTGGACGAAGCGGTGGCACGGATGGCACAATCAATAATATCGGCGGAACAATTGAAACGACGAATTCGGGCAGCCAGTTGATAATCAACACGGGTGAATTGAACAATATAACAACCACTCAGCAGGAAAGCCAAAATCGCGGCAATTATAGGAATGTTGAAACCCATGTCGACGAAACCGCGACAATCCAATCCGCTGGCGATCTGTCCATTACGACATCGGGTGATCTGAACATGGCAGGCAGCAAGATTGCCGCGGCCGATGATGCGGAAATCAATGTCGGTGGCAATCTTAACGCCCTGTCCGTAGAAGATTATAGCTATGAATATCAGAAAACGACTAGAAGTGGATTCCTATCCAAGAAAACAAATAGTACAGAACAAGAAAGTATAAACAATATTGTAAGCGAAATATCTACCGGCGGCGATATGAAAGTCAATGTTGGTGGTGACGCAACGTTTGAAGGAACGAAAATTGAAAGTGGTGGCGATGTTTCAATCGACGCGGGAGGGAATGTAAACATGCTTGCTGCCCAATATTATAACCGTACAACCACTAGCTCAAGCAGACGTGGATTCTTGGGGGCAAATTCAGGTTCCAGCAAAAGCACAACGGAAACACTGACTAACAAGACATCCGAAATTTCTTCCGGCGGAGACGTATCATTGACGGCGGGCAACGATGTGAATCTTATAGGAACAAAGGTTGATGCGGATGGTGATGTCAATTTAACTGCAGGTCACAATGTAAATATATTGAGTGCAGTAGATGAATCTTACGCAACTAGTGTATCCACAGGTAAAAAAGGATGGGGCTTTCTAGAAACTTCACTGAAAGAAAATATAAGTATGAAGCTGAAAAATCAAAAAAGCGAAATCAATGCCGGTGGAAATTTTAACGCAACCAGTGGAAATGACGTGAATATTATCGGCGGTGACGTAAATGCTTATGATGGAAATATAAACGCTGGGAATAGATTCAATTTGTTTAGTGTTCAAGATTACGATTATGATTATTCATATTCGGAAAAAACAGGTATCGATTTAGGCGCGCTTGGATTGCAAACTTTGGTGACTGCGGCCACTGGTGTTGCTGGGATATTTTATCCGCCGGCACTTGTATCTGCTGGTGCAAGCGCCGCAAGAATGGGCGATCTTGTGGTAAGAGATCATAAACGTGATGGTAAAGAGTATGAAGCGGAGAGAATTACCCAGGTACAATCTGACTTGAATTTTGAAAATAAATTTGAAAGTTATTCTGAGAATAACACTACCATAGTGTCCAGTAATATTACGGCAAAAAATCCAGATAGCAAAATGGAAACAGGTGAAGACGGAGATATTGTTGTAGCAGATTTATCAGATATAACTAGATACTCAAAATCACATGCACAGTATTCGCCCGCCGCAGTAGTCGGATTTAAGATTGGTTCTACTCCGCCCGGACGGTGGACTCCGGAAAATGGTTATGTTGTTGATGATGTAGTAAACCGAACACCGACCCCAGTGGATGAATTTATCGACCATATAACAGGGGCAATTAGCGGTCTTGGGGAAAAAGCCGGCAATAACGTTGGTGGTTGGGTTGGAAATCAAATAATAAAAAACACATCCGGACAAAAAATAGAAGATCTAATAATGAAATACCCAAAACAATGGGTTGCCGACAACACAAATCCTGAATTTGACCCTAATTTGCCGCCAGAGACTCCAGAGCCAACAAGATTACAAGAATATTGTGATAAGGATGGTTGTAGGATAAATTCAACGGGCGTACAAACAAACGAAAAAACAGTAGAGTCAAATATAAAATTTGGTGAATAAAAAACGATTTAACTTTAATAAACAGTGGAGAACAAAAATGAAAAAAATTATTGTCGCTATAACGATGTTTGTATTTTCAAGCAACTTAATGGCGGCCAACTTATCGCCATATGCTTCGGCAAAGGGGATTTTGGGCTTCGGAAGTTCGGACATGTACTATCCTACGCCGATAGGTTACGGTGCATCTGGTGCTTTGGGGTTGAATTTTAAAATAAAAGATACCGATATGCGTACCGAGTTTGAATTTTCTGCGCTATGGCACAGTAAGACCGAAAGCGAAGATAATAAGCCATTTGATAAATATAACTCTTCGTATGATCTTCGCACAAACTTATATATGTTAAATTTATATGCGGATTTATTCAAAAAAGATAGATTGGGGTTATATATCGGAACAGGAATGGGAATCGCAAATTTTAAGGAACGCTTTTCTGACAATGAATACTTTTATGGAACGGACATAAATATTCCAAGCGAATTTCATCGGGAAAAATCGACGTTTGCATATGGAATCGGAGTGGGATTATATTTTGATATTACAAAAAGTTTAGTTGGCGACACGGGATTAAGATGCACTCATGTTGTGGTTAATAATAAAATCATTATTTGCGATGCAATGCTAGGTTTAAGGTATAACTTTTAGAGAATAAAACATGAGAAAAATTACATTATTTATACTATCTACTCTCGTAGTATTTGGCTCAGAACGGGCGTTTGCCGGTTCTGATTGGTCGCCCTATGTTTCTGCGAAAGTTGATGCAAGCAAACTATACGCATCAAACAATATTCTTGAAGAGCCATTTAATGTGGGATTTGGCGGCGCGGTTGGTATGCAATACCAATTAACGGCGAACTTCGCATTGCGCGGCGAATTAGAGCTTTCGTTGCACAGCTTTAGTTCGGACAAAAAATTTGATGATTCCCCACATCTCTATATCAAAGATTCTTATGATTATAAACAGACAACCGTTTTGGCAAATTTTTACATAGAGAGAGATCGTGGTTGGAAGTTAAAACCTTATGGAATGGTTGGGCTTGGAATGGCGAATTTCAAAGAAACCATAACCAAAAGCACTTATGTTTTTCTGACAGACACTACGACCTATACAGAAAACAATGATAAAGGGAACGCATTCGCTTTCGCCTTTGGCGCAGGATTTGCTTTTGATATCTTAGACAATCTGAAAGGTGATATCGGCGTACGCTATATGATTACATCGCCCGTCACCATATTGTCACCAACAGCCGGGATTCGTTACACGTTCTAATTTGTGGTTCTTGGCATTAAATTGCCTTGAACCTATTTTTTTAAACCACGCATAGGAATATAGTCAGAATTATGAAAAGAATACTTTTAATTTTTGCAGTTATATTGTTCGCAACGCCTGCGCTGGCTTTAACGCCCGACCAGATCGCGCAGCAACAAATGATTATCCAACAACAGCAGGAACAAGCCCGCCGTGCAGAATCCGATGCACGACGAGTACGTGAAGCGGAGCTTATCCGCCAATCTCGCGTTGATGCTGGTGTGTTTGATGATGGTACCGCTGGGCGCGCGGATGATGCCAATGCAGAATGTCCGCGTTTTACAACAATCGAAGTTATTGGCAATAAAATATATTCCGACAAACGCATTCAAAGAGTTACCCAACCTTACATCGGGCATTGCGTTACCCGCGATCGGATGACCGCATTGCAGAATGATTTAACAGCGATGTATATCGACCGCAAATATACATTGGCACGGGTGTATTTCGACCAGCATCGATCGAAATTGACCCCGACGGATTGCGATATCGTATTTATCGTCGAAGAAGGCATTGTTAACAGCGTCGATATGAAAGAAATAATCGATGGCGAAGAACCGGGCGAATTATCCAATTGGCAAAAATTTCGTCTGCGTACCAAGACTGCAACCGCCGTGCCGTGGGTAACGGGTCGGGTTTTTAATCTGAAAGATTTTGAACAAGGCCTTGACCAAATCAATCGTTTGCAATCCAACAATGCGACTATGGATATTCGGCCAACGCCTGGCCTGGATGCTGCGGGGCATTCTGATATTACGATTGTAAATAACCGCACGCGGCGGACGACCTTTTTCGGTGCGGGGTTGGATAACGCGGGCAACAAAAATGTTGGCGAGCATAACCTAAATTTTAATATAAATCAGGACAACCTGCTGGGGCTAAATGACAACATTTACATTAAATACACCACCGACACGGATTTTCAGCGCAGCCATCATTACAGCCAATCTATATACACCGCGTTGTCCATTCCATTCGGATATTGGACTTTTAACAGTAGCGTATCATGGGCGGATTATTTAACAACTGTTGAAGGCATGAATATCAGTTTTAAGACCCACGGCGATACATTGACGCAGACTTATGGCCTGGACCGAGTAGTATACCGTAGCGCAACATATCGCACGAATTTGGGTGCAACATTTATGCTCAAAGACACCGAAAACTGGATCCGCGATATGAAAAGTATCACGGGTAGCCGCCGCGCCAGCAATGTGAACATTTTTTGGAACAATACGATTTTTCATAAATATGGCACAATTATCGCAAAGCCGTCGTACCAGCGCGGGCTGACCCTGTTTGGCAGCCGAAAGGATCCGGACGATATTTACGATACCGAGCCACACTTGCAATACGATATGCTGAAATTCTATCTGTATTCCAGCGCGAAATTCGATATCGGTGTGCCGCTGACCTGGAATGTTACGATGGACAGCCAGTACAGCTTTCAAAACCTATACGGCACCGACCAGCTGTCGCTGGGCGGCGAGTATACCGTCCGCGGATTCCGCAGCAGCACAATCAGCGGCGACCAAGGATTTTACGCACGGAACGACTTCCGTGTGCCGATTTGGAGCATTTTGCCCGACTCTCTGACGAATTTGGAATTTATGAGCAAAGGCGGCAGCTGGTCGGCGAACAATGCGTTGGGGCGCACGCAAATCGCTGTATTCGGGGATTATGGTTGGGTGCGGAACGCGCACACCATTCTGCCCGACCCGTATAATTCCAACAGCGGTTCTATGACCGGTGCTGGCGTAGGATTACATTACAGCGGCAAACACTTTAACTGGTCACTGATGTACGCGCAGACTTTGAACGCGCCGGAATACCTGCAAACCCGCGACGGTGTCAAAAAAGAAGAACAGTCCATCTATTGGCGTATCAGCGCAACCTATTAAAAAAAAGCCCCGAATGGGGCTTTCTTATTTTCACAATCATGTATTGACAATACATAATGTATTGACGTGAATAGGTGAAATTTTTAATCAAAATATTCAACCAAAGAAAAAGGGCGCAAATATGCGCCCCTACATAAATCTGTGTTTAAAATTGCACTATTTCTTTATGTCCACGACCTTGACCTTGAACACTACTTCCTTGCCGGCCAATTCGGGTACATATTGGTCTGGGAACTGAATATTAACATCACGTGTTTCACCGCGGCGTGCGCCGACCAATTGGTCTTCGAATCCGGGAACGAATTGGCCGCTGCCCAATTTTAATGGGAAATTATCTGCGGTGCCGCCTGGGAATTGAACGCCATCCAAGTATCCAGCGAAATTAATAACAACTGTGTCGCCTTCTTTTGCTCTCTGTTCGCCGCATCCGCCCAGCATTACCGCCGCACCAATCATTATTGTTCCGATTATTTTTTTCACAGTCAATCCTTTTAGTTATTTTACATGTAGATAAATTTTAATGATGCAGATGCACCGCGATTTGCGGCAAAAATACATGACCATAGCAAATCGCAAGCAGATGCGTTATTAAAATTTATCTATAAACACACCTGAATCCAAATTCGCGCATTGTCGTGCCTTCGGATTTCGCGATATAATCAAAGTAAGGTGTTGGACGCACAACTTCGAACGATGGGCGGTCATAAATCACAACAAAGGTTTCCGCATTACGGCCACATACGCGTTTTGCTTCGAAATCAGCGACAATGCCCAAAACCCCGCTGTTATCTGTGTCAATATCCGCACCATGTGCATTTTGAACCAATTTTAACCGCATTTCACGTACATCAGTCGAACCCAACAGTATTTCAACCCGAACCATTGTGCCTTTGTATTCTTGCCACCGGGTTTCTTTGCGCGACGTTTCCCATCTGTCATTCATTTCCGTTTTTTGTTGCGGTGTTTTCGGACGAAATGTGTCGGCGTCATAAAATTCGTTATCCGGTTCCATAAATTGCATAGTGCGTTCGTTCAGCAAAGGCGCATCCGGCCCGCCGCGCGCGAAATCGTCTTCGTTATACGGCACATCCTTGGACGCGCATGCGGCCAGCGCAAAACAGACGCCAAAAATCAGAAAGTATTTTTTCATATTATCTCTCTTTCTATATATCGCGTTTATTTTAAAACATTTTTGCATATTGTTGCAAGGGGTAAATTGTGGTAAAATAAATGATATGTCTGACAAAGTATTGAACACTTTAATAAAGCCACTTGAAGAATTCTTTATGCCGGAATTCGTCGAAGAAATTGCGATTAACCGCGCCGGTGAAGTCTGGATGCGACTGCATGGCGCGCGTGTTCCATGGGCCGCATACGAAGCGCCACAGTTATCAAAACAATACCTGGTTGACTTAATTCACACTGTTGCGAATGTGTATGAACGACCGTTTGAGCCAATCCGTGGAATGCCCGTCGTATATGCCACCCTGCCCGGCCAGCATCGATTTACTGGTATCGCCGGGCCGAACGTTATGTACGACGACGCGGACGTTGCCGGCGGCGTCGCGCTGAATATTCGCGGTCATTTCAGCAAAGACATCAACGCGTTTGAAAATTATCATCTGCGCAGCGGTGAAAAATTATTAAAAGTAAAACCGCGCAGTGGGAAAAAACGTCCCGACGACCCATTTGAAAGATTGATGTCGGCGATAAATGACGGCAGTCCGATTTTGATTTCGGGTGCAACATCAACCGGTAAAACAACCTTTCTTAATCATATCTTGACGCTTATCGACCAGAATGCCCGTGTAATAACGGTCGAAGACGCCCGCGAAGTTCGCGTGCCACAAAAAAACCGCGTACATTTTGTGATGAGCCGTACAGAACAAAATAACCAGATGAATTACAAACGCCTGCTGGATTTGGTCGTGCGTATGACGCCGGATGTTATAATTGGCGGCGAAATTTCAACAGACAATGCGTCGGTATTATGGGAAATGATGGGTACTGGTCATGACCATTTTTATACAACAATCCACGCGGAATCGGCCGAAGCCGCATACAGCGCATTCGTTGACCGAATCCTGCACACGCAACCGGCATACGACCGCCAAGATTTAATCACGGAAATGAAAAAGAAACTGCACGTTGTGCAATTATCCCGTGACGGGTCACTGCGCGCAGTTACGGAAGTGGTTTAATTGTAGGGGTCGAATATTTTCGACCTAAATTGGGTGCAAAATATTGCGCCCCTACAAATAAAAAAAAAGGAAACAATATGAAAGCCGAAAATAAATCAGAATATTATCTGCGGAATATAAATCAGAAGCTTAAAAGTCGCAATAGATATGCATGGAAAATTTGGATGGGATTACTGCTGTATATTGCGCTGGCCGCTGTCGGTGCGCTGTTTATCACAATTGGCAAAGCTGTCCCGGAAAAAAACTTCATGGTTGTGGCAGGCATTTTCTTTGCAGCTGCAATATTGTCCCTGATAATCAACATCGCCATTGGCATAATCGCACTGTACAAATCAACAAAAGATTATGACACGAAATAAAAATCCGCCGAACGGCGGATTTTTTATCTTTTGTTTTATTTTTTCTTTTGAACATGGTCCTTAATAATCTGACCATCGCGGTCAAATCCCAATTCCGCGCCCGGCTTGAAAGATTGCTTGCGCGCCATCTTGGCCGTGTCGATTTGTTTTTTCAGCACCTTTTGGGATATGCGGCCACCGACAAACAACAGCGCCGGCATGGCATAATCAATCGCGGATGCGCCGCCTGTAAAGACATATACGCCATGGGCCACGCCGGTATATTTCGCCACACCCGCCAAATAATAAAACACTTTGTTGGCAATGCCGTCTTCGTCCATGAAATTTTCCCATTCATTTTTGATTGTGTATTTTGTAATGCGTTTCATAACTATCTCCCTTGTGAATTGGGCGCGTTTTCACGCGCCCCTATGATAATTAAAATATAACCTGTCCGCCCAGTCGGCCGTTGGCCGGGATTGGACCGAAAGACGAATTCGCGCTGACATAAATATTTCCGGTAACCGTGAACGGACCACAGAAACGCATCATGTTAACGTTGCGCAAATATAAATCGCCTTCGACACGCACATTGCACGGCAGCGTATATTGACGCATATTCTGCAAGTACAAATTACCGCGGATATTCGCGCCGGCAACCGGACGGGAATCCGCACCACGCGTACCATCAACAATCGTATCGCCATGACGTTCGACATTCGCAACCAATGGGCGCTTTTCGCGAACCGGCGTGGGCGCCGGGCGTGTCGCAACATTTTGTTTTGCAGCCATGGCTTCGGCAACCGGTTTTCCAATTTGGGTCAGCGGCACAGAAATGGTCAATTGGTCTTTGGTCGGGTCGATTGTGACACGGGCCGGAACATCAACAACTGTTGGTGCGGGCGCATCGGCAGTTTTCGAAACACCAACCGCCGCCGAAATGGTATTAGTACGAACTTTGCTGCACGAGTTGCCGACGGTGCGACAAATCATCATCGAAACCAAGATAATGACAACCAGCAATAATGCCAAATTAATCAATGTGACCCAGCTTTGACGGCGAAGCCAATTCCAGATTGCAACCGGAACTGTGATGAAAATAAATTTCGCGCACGCTTTGATGCACGAGCAAACGCGCGCCCAGAATGTGGGTTTCGCGGTTGATTTTGCGGCGGCAACGCGGCCGGTCGCCTTTACAATTTTTGTCTTTTTCTGCATAATCGACTCCTTTTATTAGGTATCTATGCCTTAATTATAGTGCAGAAAATAGATTTGTCAAATATTTTTGTCAAAAATTTAATTAACCGTAGGGGCGCGAATACGCGCCCCTACACAGAACGAACCAACGAAAATTTTCCAATGGATTTGCATTTCTATTCCTTGTACAATCGCCCCAGGAAAAAGGAGCAAAAATGAGCAAAAAAACACGTATAGCAATTAATGGATTTGGACGCATTGGACGACTGATTTTACGCGCTGCACTGGAATCAAAGCGCGACGACCTGGAATTCGTTGCGATAAACGACATTATGCCGATTGACCAATCGGCACATCTGCTGGAATTTGATTCTGTTCACGGGCGGTTGCCGATGCCTGTGGGTTTCGATGGAAATATCATTCATGTTGATGGGCATAAAATCGCCGTATTATCTGAACGCGAACCTGAATGCATGCCGTGGGAAGAATTGGAAATCGACATTGTTATGGAATGTACCGGGATTTATTCCAGCGCAGCCGCCGCAAAAATCCACCTGGATGCCGGCGCAAAACGCGTCCTGGTTTCCGCACCGTCGGATGATGCAGACGCAACAATTGTTTTCGGTGTAAATGATTCTGCGATTACCGCGGACGCAAAAATCGTATCTTGCGGGTCTTGCACAACAAACTGCTTGGCGCCTGTTGCCGCCATAATCGATGAAAAATTCGGTATCACAAATGGATGGATGACAACCGTGCACGCTTATACGGGCGACCAATCATTGCTGGACCGCAATCACAAAGACATCCGTCGTGCGCGCGCCGCCGCGATGTCAATGATTCCAACATCAACCGGCGCGGCCAAGGCCATCGGACTGGTTCTGCCGAACCTGGCCGGGAAATTGAACGGTATTGCAATCCGTGTGCCGACACCAGACGTTTCGGTTGTAGAATTCGTTGCTAATTTGAACACCGCCGCGACCGCAGAACAAGTCAATGATGCACTGAAATCCGCGGCTGCGGCCGGCCCGCTGGCCGGTATATTGGGCGTTACCGAACGAAAATTGGTATCCGTTGATTTCACACACGATTCACGTTCATCCATCGTTGACGCCGAACTGACCAAAATGGTTGGGGACAAAATGGTCCATATTACGGCTTGGTACGATAACGAATGGGGATTTTCAAACCGCATGTGCGACGTCGCCGCCGAGATGGGAAAATTGTTGTAAAGCAATCAACCAAAATCAAAAGGGGCGAAAGCCCCTTGTTTTTTTGAAGTTTTAAGTCTAATATACAAACACAAAGGTAAATATTATGACCAAGAATAAAATAATTTTAACAGGAATAAAACCAACTGGAACACCGCACCTGGGCAATTTGGTGGGCGCACTGTTGCCTGCAATAAAAATGGCGAATGACCCAGCGGCCGGGCAATCTTTTATGTTTATCGCAGATTTGCACGCGCTGAATTCGACCAGTGACCGGACAGAAATTGCCAAACATTCGCGCGAAATTGCCGCAATAATGTTGGCGCTTGGGTTGAATACCGACCGCACTGTTTTCTTTCGCCAATCTGACGTTCCGGAAATTTCGGAATTAACAACATTGCTGCTGAATGTCACGCCAAAAGGCCTGATGAATCGCGCGCATTCGTATAAAGCTGCGGTTGATAAAAACATCGCCGCCGGCACAGACCCAGATGCAGGCATTAATATGGGGCTTTATACTTATCCGATTCTGATGACCGCAGATATTTTGCTTTATAATTCGGATATCGTTCCAGTCGGTGCCGACCAAAAACAGCATGTTGAATTCGCGCGCGATATCGCGGGATATTTCAATAATATATATGGTCCTATTTTCAAAATACCAGAACCGTTTATCAAAAAAGAAACCGGCCTGATTCCTGGATTTGATGGTCGCAAGATGTCTAAATCGTATGGCAATCAAATTCCAATTTTCGATGATGAAAATGACTTGCGCAAAAATATTATGAAAATCGTCACGGACAGCAAATTACCCACGGAACCAAAAAATCCGGACGAATCCACGATATTCCAATTGTACCAGCATTTCGCAGACGCTGTTGAAGTTTCGCAATTCCGACAAAAATTTACCAACGGTGGCACTGGATATGGCGACTTGAAAAAAATATTATTCGAAGCCGTTAATAATCATCTGTCCGGACCACGTGAAAAATATAAAAAATTAATGGCCGACCCGGATAAAATAAATGCGATATTATCCGACGGCGCGCTGCGCGCGCATACGGTCGCCGGCCCCATGCTGGCCCGCGTTAAATCCGCGATGCTGGGGTAAAAACCAAAAAGAAAATGCCATGAAGAATATCTTCAAAAGTATATTTAAACCAAAACAATATATTAATTTGACCGATGCCGATGGCACCCCGATATTTAAAATTATTTACAAGACCAGCGCGTCCGGTGCATACGCAGGATATTACATATATTCGTCGCAAATGATTAATGGGCAATCTGCATACGCAGATCAGCCATTATACATCGAAGAATGCAATATCAAGATGGCGTTTGAAAAAATCGCCAAAGAAAATCTGGTCTTGCATGAACTGTGGGGTCGCACTGAATCGAATATCGAAGGCCACCAACTGGACGAACGCGGCCAATTTATATTGGGCAAGGCAGTCGTTGCAAAGAAAAATAAAAAACGATTGGAAATATCAAAAAATTGGGGATGTATATCATTTGCTCACATATGCCCTGCACGTGCCAATCGATATGCGGCCAACGATTTAACATATTACACGGCGTATGATTCAGATATCCGCCAATCATTGCTGGCCGACCGCAAAACATATTCAAGATGATTAATTATAAAATAATATTATGAATTGTTTTTGGAGAGACTGGTTGTCATTGCGAACGCAGTGAAGCAATCCAGTTAATAGATAAAGGAGCGCAAATATGCGCCCCTACAATTTTGTATAATTATTTATTCAACTGGATTGCATCAAAGCTTACGCTTCTCGCAATGACAGGCTAGTTGCGGCCAAATGTACGCTGCCAGAATCCTTTGCGTTCCGGTGCGGCTTCTTTGGCGGATTCGTGACGTTCTGCTGTTTCAGCTTTGACTGCTTCATGATGTGCAGATGCAGATTCGTGCGCCATTGCTGCACGCTCTTTACCTTTGTCGCCGTGCATTTTTGCTTTTGATTTACCTTCGGCAGATTTTTTTGCTGCACGTTCGCGACCCGCTTCACCCTTCATTTTCGCTTTGTCACCGCCTTTGCGTGCACGCATTTCGGCTTCGCACACCGCTTCGGTTTTACCGCCATTGACACATTCGGTCATTCTGGCTTCTTTCTTTTCTTTCCATTCGGCTTTCTGTTCGGCCGTCATATTTTTAAAATCTTTTTTTGCCATTTCCGCCATTGATGCAGTTGCAAACATAACACCGAACGCAGCGGCAATAATCATAAGTTTCTTCATTGTATACTCCTTTGTTGATACTTGCAAATTATACCAGTTTTCCGCGGCTTTGCAATTACTTAAAGAAAGGATTGTTTTCCCGCAAGTATTTTATCGTCGTATCCGGACCGTGACCATGAATTACAACTGTGTCATCCGGAAAATTCCGTGCGGCTAAATCGGCCAAGGTTTTACGCATTGTCGCATCGCAGCCGGTTGGCAAATCCGTCCGGCCATAAGATTCTTGGAACACTGTATCGCCAACGATTAAATGCGTGCCGAAATTAAAAACCACACTGCCCGCACTGTGCCCAGGGGCATGAATAATTTCACAATTTACGCCTGGAAAAATTTCGTGCATACCGGCCACAATCGGTTTCGGCGGATTTTTATCCAGATTAATCTGGCCGTACCCTTGCATAAACAATATTGGATTAGACCATTTAATTATTGGCAAATCATCTGGATGCAAATGCCATCCGCCTTCGCCGCTGGCTACGGCGCGACCTTGCCCGCCGAACAGTTTTGGAATCGCGGAAATATGGTCATAATGTCCATGGGTACAATATACACCATGCAACGCCAGGTTGTATTCATCCAATAATTTCAACCAATCGTGCGCCGACCCCCACGGGTCAATTATCACAGCCCGACCGTCCAATTCAATCAGTACAGAATTGGTATTACTTGGCTTCATTCGAAGGATGCGAAATTCCGGTATCATTTTTTCTTCTTTTTCACGAAAACAATTTTTTCGATTTCTTCGTGTGACAACGTTTCACGTTTCAGCAATTCTTCGGCCAATGTTTTAACCATTGCTTTGTTCTTGAAAATAATTGCGCGGGCATCTTTGTGCGCGGCATCAATCCAAGCACGAATTTCCACATCCACCATTTCAGCAGTTTTTTCCGATGCATTTTCCAACGCACTGCGTCGACCAAATGTATCAACTTGGTTAATTGCAACCGGCCCAATTTTGTCAGACAGCCCAGCCATCGTAATCGAACGACGCGCCAAATACGTCGCATTTGCAATGTCTGCTTCGGCGCCGGTTGATACTGCACCGGGGCCAAAGAATATTTCTTCGGCCGACCGACCCGCCATTGAAATTGCGATATCTGCCTTAATCTCTGCACGCGACACCGAAACTTTGTCATCAATCGGCAAACGCTGTACCATGCCCAGCGCGCGACCACGCGGGATAATCGTCGCCTTGTGAATTGGGTCGGTTATATCTTTATAGTGCAGACTGACAAACGCGTGCCCTGCTTCGTGATATGCGGTCAATTTCAAATCCTTGGCCGAAATCTTGCGGTCTTTTTTGGGGCCCATCAATATTTTATCACGCGCTTCTTCGACATCCGCCGGTGTGATTTGTTTGCGATTATTCCGGGCAGCCAGCAATGCCGATTCGTTCAGCAAATTTTCCAAATCCGCGCCCGAAAATCCCGTCGTGCCACGCGCAACATTTTGCAGATTTACATCCGGTGAAATTTTCACTTTCTTTGCATATAATTCCAAAATTTCACGTCGTCCGGTTTGGTCCGGCAATTCAATATAAACCTGGCGGTCAAAGCGTCCGGGACGCAACAACGCCACATCCAGCATGTCCGGACGATTGGTCGCGCCAATAACGATAATCCCAGAATCACCCGCAAATCCGTCCATTTCGATTAATAATTGGTTCAATGTTTGTTCGCGGTCTTGGTCGTTAAAAGATGACCGACCGCGGTGCATTCCGATTGCGTCGATTTCATCAATGAACAAAATACATGGTGCGTTTTTCTTGGCCATTTCGAAAATTTCTTTGATTTTCGCAACGCCCAGGCCGACGATAATACCGGCAAAATCCGAACCAGATGCGGCGAAAAACGGTACATTTGCTTCGCCTGCAATTGCACGCGCCAATAATGTTTTTCCGGTGCCGGGTTCGCCCGACAGCAATACACCACGCGGAATTCGTGCACCCAGTTTTTGAAATTTTTCTTTGTTTTTCAAAAAATCAACAATTTCTTGAACTTCTTGTTTTGCATGATTAATTCCAACAACATCCGCAAACGTGACTTTTGTCTTTGCGCCGACTGTAATTTTCGTCGGGTTCATCGCGGACGCCATACGACCCATGCCGCCCATACCACCGCCCTTCAGTCCACGGTAAATCCAATATATGAAAATAATACCCATTAAAATCGGCACCCAAGTACCCAAATGTTCAACCCATCCACGCGATTTATCGATGGTCAACGATGCGCCGGATGCGGCAATACGTTCCAGAACGCGCGCATCATTATCAATTACGCCACGAAACCGTGTTCCGTCCACCATAACGCCGGATGCATCCACGCCACGGATTTCAACCGATTGAATTTTGCCCGTGTCCGATGCAGCCAAGATTTCGGAAAAATTTAACTGTACTGGTTTCGCAGACACATTTTCGCCAACAATTGATTCGATGGTTTCCGAACCACGAACATTAATTGCAGAATTGTTATCAAAGAACATTGCACGACCAATCAGAATCACAAACATAATTCCAAATATCCACAGATAGTTAAATGATTTGTCTTTATTATTAAACATTTTTTTCCTTTCTGAAACTGGTGCTGACCCCTTCGGGCACAATCAAAATTTTATTATCCAATCGTCGCACTGTGCAATGACCGACTGTGAATTTAGCATCGCCATGCAACATTATAATCGCACGGCGAATTTTTTCAAGCCGCGGCGCATAGGTTAATTGTCCGATTCGCCGAACTAATTCTGCAATGAACTTTAATCTAATCTCTTCGGGCATATCAAATAAAAATTTCGCAGAAAACAAGGCACGTCCGGACGCCACATAAACCAAATCAATCAAATGATTAACATCCGATTCCAACATATCGCGTACGCGCCCCAGCGCATCAATGGCCGTTAAAATTCGCGAATCGGAAATATCCAGGCTATCTGCCAAAACATGACGGTTTTTCCGAGTTTTCACACGCGTGAATTTTCCATCAATATTCATTTCATCATTAACGGATTTGATATTACGCGCACGCGCATATTCTTCCAATTCTGCGCGCGCGATTGACAACAGCGGCCGCGCAATGACAACCCCATCGCGAATTTGTTCGGCGCGCATCGCGGCCAGTCCATAAACCCCACTGCCCCGACCCAGATTCATCAAGAAAGTTTCAATCTGATCATCCGCCTGGTGCGCGACCAATAAAACGTCGATATCATTGTCGCGACAATAATCGGTTAATAATTTATAGCGCGCATCGCGCGCCGCGGCTTCGATTCCTGTTTTTGGTTTATCACCCGTCCAGTTTAAAATTGTGCATGGCAAGCCCAGTTTCGCCGCAGCCGCAGCCACAAATTCAGAATCCGCACCCGATGTCGCTCGCAATCCGTGGTCGACGTGCAGAACGACTGCACCCAGTCCAGCCGACGCGCACAAATTCATCAAGACCATAGAATCCACACCGCCGCTGACCGCCACTGCCATGCGCTGATTGGTATATTTTCTCATAAAATCCACGAAACTTTTATTCACAGTCTGCCTATTTTATGCTATAATTTAGCGAAATAAAGGAAAAAAGATGGCAAATAAAAAACTTTCACTGGCCGTGTATTGCGGTCACCAATTCGGAACAAACCCCCATTTCACGCGTGATGCGGCGCGCATCGGCGAACTGATGGCAGAAAATGGCATCCGTCTGGTATTCGGCGGCGGCGATGTTGGACTGATGGGAACCGTTGCAAATGCAGTCATTAATAATGGCGGCGATGCAATTGGCGTAACAACCGGGCATGTTTTGGCCAAACAAGAACCGATGCATGAACACATAGAAACCGAAATCGCAAAAAATATTTCTGACCGGCGGCAACGAATGTATGAATTATCCGACGCTTTTTGTATTTTGCCAGGCGGCACAGGGACACTGGACGAATTGACCGACATCTTGGTGCGCCAACAAATCGGCGAAACACGCAAGCCATTGTATTTCTTGAACACCGACGGTTATTGGGATATTTTCGGCCGCACGATTACGCACATGTTGGAAAACGGATTTATTGCCGATATTAATGATTATGATATGAAAGTATTCAACAAACCCGAAGATGTTATAAAGGAATTTTTGAAAGACTTCAAATAATGGACACGCTGGTCGCTGAATTTTTGGATTACCTGCTGAATACTAAAAAGTATTCTGTGCATACGGCCGATGCATACGAAACAGACATCCGTGATTTTATTCAATTTTATGAAACTTGGCGCGGTGCAGAATTGTTGCCGGCGGATTTGACACGCATTGATACAATCGGATTTCGCGCGTGGTTGGCCGACCGCGGTCGGCGCGACTTGTCACATCGTGCAACCGCGCGGGCTTTGTCATCGGTGCGCAGTTTTTTACGGTTCGCGGACAAAAGGCATGGTATTAAAAACGAAGCAATTGCATTGATTTCTTCACCAAAAATTCCAAAAAAATTATCCAAGGCAATCGAAACCCTGGACGTCGAAAATATGACAGACGCAGCAGGCGACGTGGCGGCCGAACCATGGATTGCCGCGCGGGATAATGCGCTGGTGTTGCTGATTTTCGGATGCGGATTGCGTATCAGCGAAGCACTTGCACTGACCGACAAAGACATTGCCGGCCGACCCGAAGTCCTGCGCATTACCGGCAAAGGTGGTAAAGAACGCATTGTTCCCGTGTTGCCCGCCGTTTGGGACGCGATAGAGAAATATGTAAAAATTCGACCATTCGTAGGGGCGCATATTTGCGCCCCAGGGTGCGAGTACGCGCCCCTACATTTATTCCGTTCCGTCCGCGGATTGCCGATGACGCCGCGTATGGCGCAAAAAGTCATTGAAAACCTGCGCAATGCGCTGCAATTACCCGAATATGTAACACCGCATGCTTTGCGGCATACTTTTGCCACCGCACTACTTTCCGACGGTGCGGATTTGCGCACACTACAAGAATTGCTGGGTCATTCGTCATTATCAACAACGCAATTATATACCAAGGTTGATATGTCGATGATTGCAAGCACTTACGCCGCCGCGCACCCGCGGGCGAAAAAGTTGCAGGATTGATTTGCGTATCCTATAATTCACCCATGTTATCAAAAACTTATATTATCGCTGGGCCGACTGCATCTGGAAAATCCGGATTTGCGCATGCGTTGGCAAAACAAATCGGTGGCGTAATAATTAATTGCGACAGCGTGCAAATGTACCGCGGAATTGAAATAATATCGGCAAGTCCATTTGCAGATAATTCTTGTCTCCCCCTCATTGAGGGGGAGTGTCACGCAAAGCGTGACGAGGGGGAGCTCCCCCCAGTCGCCTCAGGCGACAGCCCCCCTCAAAAAGGAGGGCACAAGTCCTTCTGCGAAATCAACAACGTGCCATATCACCTGTTTTCCGTGTTGCCACTGAACCAACAAATATCAGTTGGTGAATATTTGGATATGGCGCGCGATGTGTATAATACGGCAATACGTTCCGGAACGCCTGTTATATTCGTCGGCGGAACAGGATTCTATATTAACGCAATTTTGAATGGAATTTCGGCGATGCCGGCCGTATCAGATGTTAACCGCAAACGCGCACGCGACATGGTTCGTGATGATATTGACGCTGTGCGCGAACTACTCGGCCCCGGTGCGCCATCGGACCCACAGCGCGCCGCACGCGCATTGGAAATTTTATTCGAAACCGGTCGACCAATTACCGAATGGCAATCCGAACCGCGCACGGGTGCCATCGTGCCGGACGCAATTAAATTTTTAATTAACCCGCCGCGTGAAATTTTGGCCGCACGAATTCCCGCACGAATTCCCGGAATGATTGCCGCCGGCGCAATTGATGAAGCACGAAAAATGACCGACCCGTCACGCGCAATCGGTGGCGCGGAAATAATGCAATTTGTCCGCGGCGAAATAGATGAACCAACAATGATTGCAAACTGGACAATCAAAACCAATCAGTATGCAAAGCGTCAACGGACTTGGTTCAAACACCAATTCAGCGCAGACATAATCATAGGAAATATTCCCGGCGCCGCAGACTTGGAAAACGCCAAAAACATGATATAATTAATTCAACCAACCCAAAGGAGGGATAAATGGAATATTTGAATATAATTCGTAACCTGCGCCGCGTTCTGTTGACCGCGTTTATCATAAACGTCGCGATTGTCAGTGTGTGCTGGGGGTTCGTCTGGCTGAACCTGATGGAACATTTCATGTGGGCGATGCCGGGATTCACGATTGAAATGGCGAATGACTATATTATGTGGCTGGTCGGTGTTCTGCACATGATAAGCATTGCGGCATTCCTGATACCGACGGTCGCATTGTCATTGGAAATTTATTGCGAGAAAAAACGCATTATCCGCGAAGAAATCGAATTCGAAGCATTCAAAGCCCAACTTTTCGGCGAAGATTCCGAATTCTGTGGATGCGGTTGCGATGCGGTACCGGTCAAAACAACAAAACCAAAAGCCAAAAAATCCACAGCAAAAAAGCCCGCGGCAAAAAAGAAAAAATAACGACCGAAAATAAAAACGCCCGCATTTTTATGCGGGTATTTTTTATTGAATGATTTTTGAAAATCGGCTAGCCTTTTCGCTCTATGCAAAATAAAATAAATAATTTTATCGGTATCGAATATGGCCGCGGATGTTTGCGGGTGGCGCGTGATGGTGGATGCGCGGATGCGCCCGCCGCGATTCGGCAAATATTTCCGGACGCTGATTGGACAATGGTGACCGCTGCACCGTTCGATGCAGATGCGTGCGTACGCGACCGATTTGGCGAAAATTTTGAAATCCAGCGAGAGATTTATCGCAGCACACCCAACGGCCGCCATATATTAATCGGCGGCGACCATTCAGTGAATTTTGGACACTTTGCCGCGATGGCCGATATGATGCCGGATGACGATTTGTGTCTGGTTTATATCGATTCCCATCTGGATATTCATTCTGTGGAAACGGCGGTGACCCAAGCATCCGGCGCGCCGCACGGCACGAACGTTCGCGCGCTGTTGGGCAACGGCGATGCTCGATGGATGGGACTTTGCCGCAAACGCCCTGCCCTGAAACCGGAAAACCTGTTCTTTTTGGGCGCGCGTTCGTACGAATCTGCAGAAATAGAATTCGTCCAAAAAAACAATATATTTATGCGCAGCGCAGAACAAATTTCAACCGACGTCGGACGCAACGATGCCATTCGCAAAATCCGGGAACGTATTGCCGGACGACCATTTGTATTATCATTTGATTTTGATGTAATCGACCCGGCACTTTTTCGCGACGTACTGGTGCCTGCACCGAACGGTATTGATGTTGTGACTGCTGAATTTTTTATAAATGAATTCCGTGATGCACATGCGTTTGAATTTGTGGAATACGCACCGGCGGGCGATAAAAATTCCGCTGAAATCGTGCGGAAATTAATTGGGTTCTTATCTTCCTGAATTTAATAAATGCGCCAGAATTGCATACATATTGATAACGTGCATCGTATCAAAATTTTTCCGATAATATTCCAGGTATTCAAATTTAGTGTCGTAAAAAGACGCAACAACCGGTTTGCCATACGGGTCCGGCACCCAAACCCGATTGTCATACTGCGACACATATCCGGTACCCAAATATGCAACCGTATGGAAATAATTATTTTTACTTAATATAATCAGACTGCCCTGGGTTATATCTGTCCATGTTTCCGATGCAGGTTCGGCAACAATTCGGTTCGGAACGGCCGGATATCGTTTCCATGTTTCATTTAATGTATATAGATTATTTTCGTGCAATTCACCGCCCAAGAATTGGAATTTTTTCGCAACGCCCAGATTTCTGTACGCCGTCCTGTATGCAGTCGATACCGACAGATTGCAAAACAGCCGGTCTATTTTGAACAATTGGCGCGGCGTTGCGTTGCCTGAATTAATCAGATACAGATTATTCGAATGAACGCGTACAAATTCCGCGCATATCGCACGCGCAATTGCCTCGTTTGACCACGAAGTCCAGCATACTTGTGTCTGGGCCGAATCATAATGCGGCTTTTTATCCATTGTCGCGGCACGTTCGCGACTTTGAAAATCGTCGCGGTCCTGCATTATGGAAAAGCTTTGAAATAATGGCATCGGCGGCCGCATGCATTTGAAATCATCCAACGATGGCATAAAATTTTCCAAGTCGAATTCGTCGTATTCATGCCCGGGCGGTGGTGTTGGTGCGGCGGCAACACCGGCGCAACATTCCGATTTCGGACTTGGCTTATTTTTATGAACATGATTGGTAATTGCGTACGTCGCACCACAGGCCAAAGCCAGCGCAAACAAATTCTTAAAATATACTTTGGCGCCCATCAAATAAGATACTAGCACATAACAATCGTTTGTCAATATGCGCCTGTCCTAAAAAATCTGACCAATCCACCCGACATTTTAGCATCTGGCATTCTGTCCTATATGTCCGCCACTGCGATTTATGATAAAATCCGAATGGCCAACAAAGCCACAAAGGAGATAAAAATGTGTGATATGATGAAAAAACCAACCGTAAAGAAAGCGGCCGCAAAACCCGCAGCAAAAAAACCGGCCCCAGCGGCAAAAAAGCCGACCGCAAAGAAAGGCTGGTAATAAACGGCAAAAAAATCCGCCGAATGGCGGATTTTTATTTTTGCGATTGATTATTTTTTCGCTTTCGGTTTCGCTTTGACTTCCATCAAATAGCGCCACGTTAAACCGGCGATTATCGCACCCGCAATTGGGGCGACGATAAATATCCACAGTTGACACATTGCGGCCGGGTCTGTTGCGAACAAAGCTTGCGATACGCTTCGCGCCGGGTTCACAGATGTGTTCGTGACCGGTATGCTGACCAAGTGAATCGCGACCAACGCCAGACCGATTGCCGCACCCGCGAATTTTTGGAATGCTTCACGCGCTGTTGCACCAATGATTACAATCAAGAACACGAACGTCAGGACGATTTCAGTCGTCAGTGCCGCGGCCAGTGTGTAATCGCCTTGGATAATATTCGCCGCGAATCCGCCAACATCAACGCCGCCGCCGACTGTGCCGGTTGCGATTGTGTACAGCACGCCTGCTGCTGCTGCTGCACCAACCAATTGCGCCACGACATACATCGGCAAATCACGCCAGCCGAATCGACCCGCGCATGCCAAACCAACGGAAACCGCCGGGTTAAAATGTCCACCGGAAATATTGCCGACTGCGTACGCCATTACGAACACGGCCAAACCGAACGCGAGTGCGATTCCGGCAAAGCCGATATGCGCACCGGCCAAAACGGCCGCGCCGCATCCGAACAACACCAATACAAAAGTTCCCAGGAACTCTGCAAGTAGTTTCTTCATTATGTTCTCCTTTATTGTTGAACGCACATATTATGACTTAAACCCCATTATAAAATCAATCGAAAACGCGGCGGGGCACATTCTATATCTGGTTGTATTTTATAAAAATTTCTAGTGATATTTTTCCGCATGCATGCAATTCAAAAATATGATATGTTTTGTTTATGGCAAAAAATAAAAATATACTGCAATACACTGGCGCGATGGTGCTGGGATTGCATGATGCGTTGGTGTCCCAGACTGGAATAATTGTTGGCTTGGCATTCGCGCTGGCGGATGAACGACTGATTATTTTATCCAGCGTGATTGCCGCCGTCGCGGCCAGCCTGTCCATGGGCGCATCAAATTACCTTGCGCAAAAATCGGACGCAAACCCGCGCGCAATCATTGCCGGGGTTTATACCGGTATCGCATACCTGGTCACCGCTGCGCTTTTAACGATTCCGTTCGCAATAATTTCCAACAGATTTTTTGCTCTGGGTATTACATTTGTAATTTCTGTATTAATAATTTTTGGATTTAATTATTGGATGGCACGCGCGCACGGCCGACCTTTCATTGGGCGATTTTTGGAAATGCTGGGCATTTGCGTCGGCGTATCGGTCGCTGCATTCGCCATCGGCCAATTGGCAAAATATTTCCTGGGCGTCAGCATATAAAAAATCCCACACACGACGGGGATTTTTATTATCTTTCTTTTTTCCGTGGACGTATGCCGGTCTCGCCCATCGCCCACAGGATATGGCGCATATTACCTTTGGCCAGCGCGTAATCAGTATTTTTCAGGTTTATTTTCGATACATTCACGCCGGCATCAATTAATGGCTGCGGACTTTCGCATCCCGGTGCAATAATGCGGCGCGTATCCGGGGTATTAATCCATATCAGCGGCGGCGAAGCCGAATATATATCATCTTTGCCAATTTTTCCGAACGACGCATCGTTCAAATAATATCCGTCCAATGCAATCACGCCGCGCGGAAATATGCCGCTGTTGCGATATGCCATCTGCACAGCCATAAATGCACCTTGGTCGCGGCCCATCAGAATAACATTTTTTGATTGAATGTTCTGTCTGAACATGGCCATCGTTATTTTATCGGCATATTCGCGCCGGGCCATATCGTATTTGTCGCCCGGAATATGCCGGCCGTCATAAATATCATAATGCCGCTGAGTGCGGTTGCGGTCGTTCAAAAATGGATATCGCCCGCTGATTGTCATTGGAACCGCGCCGATACGCCCGGCCAGCCCGGTGACAAGTTTCCAGTCGTTTTCACCGGTTGAATCGTACCCGGCAAAGAAAACTAATAATTTATCGTCTTTGTTTTGTATCATAGTTATGTGATTATAGATTATTCTTGTTATTTGTCAAATCATAAGGCGTAAAATAAATCCCGCATAGGCGGGATTTTATAAATTTATAAAAACTGATTTATACGAAATGAATGCGCCGTTGTTTGTGAGCGTAGTGTATAGATATACATGAGCAAACAACAAGCAAGCATCCATAGAAATAAATTTTACCGCAGACCGAATGAAGTTATATAGTTGAACGACACACCGACCATCATATTACTGGCATACACATCGGCTTCGCGGGATTTCGCACGACGATATTGAATGTATGGTCCTGCATTGAAATTATTCCACAGGTTTGTATCCAGTCGCAGCGTCGCACTTAAATCGCGCTCTAAATCAACACCAAGAAAATATGAATAATCCAAGTATTCGCGGTAATATCCGTTCGTTGAAATACGAACACCTTCTTTTATGTTGTATTCAAGGCGCCAGCCGAATTCTAATGCAAATTTGCTGACGTCAACTGGGAAAGTAAAATCATATTCATACACGCCGACCAGATATAAATCCCGAATAATTGCATGGTCGAACAGTGCCAGACCGGCATTCACGCGCGCCAGGTTTCTGCGCGGCGCATCACCATTACGAGTGTATTCTGTTTCATATTGGCTGCGCGCAGTTGGGCCGAATTTAAAACTGTACGCTTCCCAAACTGCATACGACGCATTACTGGACAGCAAAATCTTATCCGCGTTTTCATTGGATACCGTCGGTGCGCCGGTTGGCTTCAGCCTTGTGCGACCGTATTCAGTGAACAAAGCATTTTCCCATTTGAAACGCCCATGTTCGTATTCCAGCGCGATGTCACCAACGCCGCGAATAAAATCCTGGCTGTCTGCGCTCAGCTGTTGTATCGGCGAATCGGAATATGCCGCTGCATTTCTGACCGTGGTTTGCGACCAGTCCAAACCAATGCGCCGAATATTTAAAACCAAAGTGGACCCAGCTGGCACCGGGGATTCAACATCAACCATTTCCGCAAACGCCGCAATCGGCGCCATAACCAACATCACAGCAATCAGAATTTTTTTCATATTTTTTCCTTTTTTTTTGATTTTAAAAATATTTCCCATAACAGGTCAATAAAAAAATCCCGCAGGCGCGGGATTAATAATTATTTTCCATTCATATTTCGACGACCGATATAAACAGCCCGTCGGCCAGCTTCATTATAAAAATGTCTTGCCAATCTTGGGGTTAATCCTATGGTCTTTTTATCAATTATGACTTCGCCTGAATAATCACATTCTTTCATAAAACCAGAATCATCAACAAAGGCTTTTAGTTCCATTTTTAAAAATGGTCTTTTCGGATTTTCAGATTGGCCGGTAATATAATAAGTATATTTTTCAAAAATACTGATATTACCTTCGTATCCTTTTTCAAATTTCACATCTTTTATTTTTGCTTCGATTTGTTTGCGCAATTTTTTTTCTTCATCAGTAAATTTCATCTTTGACACAATGTTTCCTAAAAATTTAATCATCTGTTTTTTTATCCTTTGTTAATTCCGTCTATCTTTTGGGGTACCCCGCACTAAAAAACCACCATAAAATGGTGGTTAAATTTTGTTTGGTTTTTGTATCTGCGTATTTGGTTCTGGCGACGACCTACTCTTCCGTTGCTTAAGCAAAAGTACCATCGGCGATGTAGGGTTTCCCTGTCTGGTTCGGGATGGAACAGAGGGTGTCTCCCACTCAATAATCACCAGAACCAAATACGCGACAATCGTAAATCTCTAATATCAGAATCCATTTTCAACATTCTCTTCAAGCATTCGTTTGATTTCTTGATGGTTTACCGTCAAGAAATCAAACAAAGATAAAAAGTCAATCATCCGATTAGTACGGCTGAGCTGAACGCCTCACAGCGCTTACACTTGCCGCCTATCAACGTCCTGGTCTTGGACAGGATTGATGGGGATATCTCATCTTGCGACCAGCTTCCCGCTTAGATGCATTCAGCGGTTATCTGTTCCGAACATAGCTAACCAGCGCTGCCGCGGGCGCGACAACTGGAACACCAGGGGTTCGTTCGACCCGGTCCTCTCGTACTAAGGTCAAGTTCGCTCAAATATCCAACGCCCACAGTAGATAGGGACCTAACTGTCTCACGACGTTATTAACCCAACTCACGTACCGCTTTAAATGGCGAACAGCCATACCCTTGGGACCTGCTCCAGCCCCAGGATGCGATGAGTCGACATCGAGGTGCCAAACACT